>JAAUYJ010179308.1_pt1 | contig 11277 bp, 17 predicted proteins | sample 7278031 | NCBI WGS metagenome assembly JAAUYJ01 (sample SAMN14350222, study PRJNA611818) | marine sediment metagenome | isolation source: surface marine sediment (1.8m) | place: French Polynesia: Moorea | collected 2018-08 | reverse complement strand
CGTTTGGGGTTCGGCAAGTTTGAACATATAAGCGAATTGCGAATCGGAAAAACACCTTTCCTAACCTTGTTTTTTGTCTCACTCCATTCCCCCCCCCCCCCGTCTAGTTTTCGGCTAAATCGGTTATCGACACCTACACGGCCTTCATCCGCAACGTGAAGCGCGCCGACGAGGCCATCAGGATCGCCCGACAGTCCAAGCCTGCGTTCGACAGGTTCCTGCAGGTGAGATATCCTCTTCTTCCCATGTCTCCCTTGGGGGAGTCGTCGACCCTTTCCCCGCCCTTCATCGCACGTTCGTTCGGCGGCGAAAAAGGAGAAAGTTTCTGGGGAGGATGAAGTAAACACGATTGTCGAGACAACATAACGAGCGCCACCCACCACCTTCGCTGTTCCTGCCTCATGTTCTCTGTGGCTGTGTAGTCGTAACTTTGCAATTACTTACGGTATATCAGAAAGTGGCCTTTTTTGTGGGGGGATGTCCTTGACTTTTTTCCTCGGATTCCCTCACTGCGCATCCCTTTCCCTTTTGCGTTACCTAACACGTACAGGACGCGTACTGTACTGCCACTACTTACTTTCTATTATTTGCGGCCAGGAAATGAGGAGAGAAAGGAAAGGAGAGCGGCTGTGCCTCACGGACCTTCTCTCCAAGCCGCACACCAGGTTCCCGCGCTACAGGATGCTGATCAAGGTAGAATTAGAACGAACCCTGAGGCCTACTTGGATTAATTCTTTTCCCCCGATTTTGTAGCGTCTCATCCAGCACACGGACCCGGACCACGCCGATCTCCCGTTGCTGCGCCGCGCAGAGCGAGAGACCCACGAGCTGGCGCTCAAGTTCGACTCCATCCAGAAGGAGACGACTGAGCACGAAAACAGGCTAAAGGTGCTGCGGCAGCTGGAGCTGGCCATACACGGGCTCAGCCCCAACGACCTCTGCTCGCACACCAGATCGCTGGTGCAGTACGACCTGGTGAAAATTACTTTCTTTGTGGGCCTAATGCCGTACTTCCGTTCCGTTATAAATTTTCTTTTGTATTGGAAAGGTTACGATGACGAACGGCCCCTGGACGCGTAAGGACCGGTGCCTGTTCCTATTCAACGACCTCCTCCTGATCACTTCAATCGGGAAGAGGGCTGCTCGGGACGTCAAGCGAGGAGCTGCGTAAGTAGGCCTTTTTCGTGTAGGGACCAATAGGGCAGACTGCAGAAGTACAGTAGATACACTGTGCCGATACGTTTTTTCAGGTGACCAAAAATAGTTTCCACCTTCAATAGGAACGTCTCCACTCTGAGTAACCTGTTGGAGCACTGCCGGCAGAAGCTGTGGATGTTCGTCTCCCTGGAGGACGTGGACGTGTCCAAGGCCAAGGAAGAGCAGCTCAAGAAGATCCTGAAAGAGAACCGCGAGATCGAGGAGGACATCGCTTCCCTGCGCCTGATCGGCGACGCCACCTCCCGGCTGCACTGCCCGCACAAGGACCTGGACGACCTGGCCAGGCAGATGATCTTGCAGCTCAACCGACAGCTGGCGGAGAGGCAGAACTCGGACCCGCAACAGTCGGCATACCTTGACCTGGTGGTGGGGGGATCCTCCTCCGGCGGCGGCGGGGGAGGCGGTTCCGGTGGCGGCGACGGAGGGGGAGGAGGAAGTGGGGGAGGGGGAGAGACTGTTTCTCTCATATTTGCCGATGCAGAGAGGAGGTCCCACTGGGAGGAGGCATTCAACGATGTCAAGCAGAAGCTCAGTGAGGCCCTCTTTAAATATATATAGTAGTTTCTATAGCTTGTTTGGTTATCGTTGTCCTTCTGTCCAGTTCGCACGGAGGACAAGAAGGCTCCCCCTGACTTCCTGAACCTGATCCCCATTCGCAAGACGCGCTCCGGGCTCCAGTTCACCTGTGCCGCCCCAACGCTCTCGCTCAACGGGCACAAGCTGAAGGACGTGTGGGTGTGCAACAGCGACGGATACGTAGGACAGGTCAGTTTGCCGTCTTGAGCACTGCTTCAAAATTTACGAATCAATTTGCCGTGTTTTTTCTTGCAGGTGTGCGTGCTAACCCTTCTGCCGGAGCCCACCCTTGTATGTTGCAACGGGGTTTGCAACGCCCGCATCCTGTCCATCGTATCAGTTCCTAACATTCCCAAGTAAGACAAAATATGCCCTGCATTTTCAAATTTTTATATCAAGTCTTTTTCATCGCAGGCCCCTTTGTGATACGCCTAGCTCGGTGGCTCCCCCGCTCTCCACCTCCGCCCCGAGTATAACCTCTTCCCTGGCGACAACCACCTCGGCTGCTGGGGGAGAACCATTTCTCCCATCCGGCGGCGGTGACATCTCGAGTAGACTCGGGACGGAACCCTCCCATGCCGACGTTGGTGCCGATGACATTGCGGTCGGTCGAGAGCTCATGGGCGACTCCTCTTCCTCATCTTCCTCCACCACCTCCGACGATGAGGACGAAGACGAGGTCGTCGTCGGCCTCCGAGACAGCCTCGCCGCGGCCACTACCACCAGCACCTCCGCCATATCTTCCCTCTCTTGCCCCGCCACGTCGTCGTCCTCGACCGCCGATTTGGTCGGCGGATCTTCGTCCTCCGGTGGTGGTAGGTTTTCGTCGGCCATGACCTCTTCCATCGTGACGATTGACAGCTGCGTCGGTGGTAGCGTCGTCAGCTCCTCTGCTTCCGGTGGGAGGCTTGTTGGGGAGGTGGAGAAGGATGTTGGCGATCGGCCGAAGGGACCAGAGGAGTGTCAGGTTTGAGGCTATTCTGCCTGTGGTATGTAGCGAAGGTCTTCTTATCGACTTGTCTTACAATACTAGGCAACCATGTGGCTGGGGACAGAGGACGGTCACATCCATATATTCAACTGCACCGACAACATCCGCATCAAAAAGAATAAGGACAAGTTTGTGCACAGTTCACCGGTCCTTGCCATTCTGTAAGTGTATAAATTCATTCAGTTTTGCGAATGATGCACAAAGCACTCACCGCTAATTATTATTTCTTCTATGTAGCTATGCGGACAACAAGGTATTCGTCTCTTTGGGAAGTGGCAACATCGTGGTCTACGTCAGGAGTCCAAGTAAGTTAAACCAGATCCTTCGAGGCAGCGAGTTGGTAACATTCTTATTTTACGTACATCTTCACAGACGGCGTTTGGGATAAATCAGGCGCTAAGATCCTTTCCATTGGAACCGCTGAACACCCCATCAGGAAAATGTTAGTAGTAGGAAGCAGGATCTGGTGCGCTACGAGAAACGTCATAAAGATAGTAGACGTGGCCGACGTGGAAGTGAAGGTAACAATGAGGAACATTCTGGTCTTGATGCTATTTTGAAACGCCCGATTGCTTCTCAGGCGAGTTTCACCGTCGTCGTCAAGGAGGACGACAGCAAGTCCGAGGCGAAACCGGACGAGCTTGGGCGGTCAATCCTGGCGATGTCCCACTGCGGCATGGCTGTGTGGGTCGTGGTGGAGAGGAGCGCAAAAGTCCTGGCCTTCCACACCTCGCCCCAGTCGCGAATGTGTGGTAGCGAAGTGTCGCGGGGCGCTGAAGAAAGTTTCATAGAGGTGGAGCCCCTGATAGACCTGAAAGTTACTGGAGTCGTCAACAAGGTTCTTGCAGGTATGAGAACTTGACACGTACCAGTTTTAGGTGTTCTCATTAGCATTGATTGATGTGTCTTGCTGGTAAGGTTGTGACGATATCATCAGGCAGCATAAGGCCGCCTGCCTGAGAATAACAACCATCCTTGCCTGCAAAGACATGCTTTGGGTCGGGACTAGCGCCGGAGTCATAGTCACCATGCATCTGCCCTACATCAACGCCAACACCTCCAAAATTACGGTCATGCCCCATCTGATTGGTAAGTTTAAAATATTGAATTGTACGCACAGTATACGGGTAGTATGTTTACACTGATCGCACTTGCAGGAAATCAATACGGCCACTCCGGTCACGTCCGCTTCCTTACCTGTGTCGAGATGACTCCGGAGTTCGCGAGAATCCCCCCGTTCGGCAAGTCGCACGGGAGGTTCCAGGGTAGGTCGAGCAAGGCGGCGGGAGGCGAAGCGTCGTCGCACGCAAACATTAATACGTTAGGTTAGTTCTGTGCAATTTTTTTCTGCTGAAAGTTTCGTCATTTCAGTTTCCTTTTCAGGTGTTTCCTCTCACGCTTCTAAAATGCTGGTGATATCGGGAGGCGACGGCTACGAAGACTTCAGTTCCTCCGGACACAACGAAATGGTGGGGAGGGAGGATTCCACCAATCACCTGTTGCTGTGGCAGGTGTGAGCCGGCTGGCTTGCCGCTGCATTTCCAAAGAAGAGTCGAACTTTCACCTGTAGATCATGAACAGTGGTCGTCGTAGAGTACAAAGTATTTCTTGGTTTTTTTCCTTGTCAACCCGTCAATGCAAATCGAGCGAAGAAATAAGATTTCCCGTGAATTATCAACAGCCGCCCGAGACCTCTTAACGTGTTAACTTGATTCCGACTCTGAGCCGTTCCGCGTGATGTGGTATAGCTTCATCCGCCTCTTGCTCCCTCCGACTTCTGACTTGACCGTGCAGTTTCTCGCGTCGTACGCAGCCATCCTCCTGCCTTGCAGCAAGCACAGTTCCCTCCGCCGGGACGGATTGGCCTTCACCTTGTTCACCTCTGTCGAAAGGCTGGCCTCTGTGACCTCAATTCTGTCTGCCATCGCGTAGTCCTCGCCGACGGGCGAGGAGGCCTTTCCCACGTTTTCCGGGACCCTCTTGTCTGCCGGCAGAGCGAAGTACGAAGAGCAGGGAAAGAATCCAGTGTTGTCGAGGCGCAACACGTGCCTAATTATTTCGTTCCCGTCCTGGGAAGACGGGAATAATACGGAGGTTACCAAGGGCGGGGGAGGCACTTCAGTTGTAGAATTGTCTTTTTCTCCTTTACGTTCGGTAGCTCGTGGAATTTCTCTGCCAGAACACATTTTTTTAATTCCCCCGCACATTTTTTCTAAATTTAAATTTATTACGCTTTTGATTTGACAGATACTTTTTTTAAAAAAATGAGGTGACTTTGCAAAAGTTAGGTAATAAACAATATGTGGGAAACACAACTTGCGGTGAAAGATTAGGGCTGGGGTCGGGTTCAATTCAACCCGAACACTCCCAAGACACCTTCCTTTATACCTGCGGTGATGTATTTTTCTGGCAGATGTTGTGAAGGAATACTCCGCTTTGGTATAGTAAAAAAGATTCAAGTAAAAGACGGCAGAAGGTAAATACTATCCCTGACCAAAACTTTCCTTTGGTTAGGTGGATGAGGTTACGTGTATATTAATATTAAATTAATATATTAATATGCCGCGTGGAATAGCAAAACGACTGATACTATTATTACAATTTATTTGTAACTCGATCCCGACCCCACAATAACTAACTCGTCTCTAACCCTACAACTTAATTTGAATGCTCTTTAATTCCCACATTTGTTGCTATGTTTTTCGCTCTAATTTATTTTTAGTTTTTGTATAATGATTTGGAAAATCAGTATATTGACATTTTCAAAATTATACTTTGACGGAGGGTTTTTTTATTGGCGAATCTAAAATGGTATACTACGGAACAAAGAAGAAACAGAACCCCAAATCCATGAACAAGATATCAAAGGGAGCGAAGGCGGCGAGAGGGCAGAAGGTAGACTCTGGAAAGTCCGGTGGGAAAGTCAGAGCAGGAAAACTGAGAAACAGCAAGTTCAAGCACCTTTGAGACAACCTCAACCCCTGTTGCAAATTCCATCGGAGAAACAAACTGAACGGTCAGAATGAGAGAAAGTCATTCGTTGTGTATTATGGCCTGTCGGACAAGATAATGCTGTTATTACATAATCGTTTTCACTTTTTCTTCACTCGGGACAGGGCGGGTTTCGCCGTTTCTTCAATTGTCCGTTCTTCTCGGATCGTTTATTCAGTTCAGTCCGTGAATCCGTAAGGCACCTTTGAATATGTGTTGACCATGGCGGGGGCCTTGAGGCCCTGGTGCCCGAAGGGCGGGGGAGGGGCGGCTGAGTTCGGAGGGGACGATGCTGAGTTGGAGGTTGGCCCCGAGATGCCGGGCAGTCTCTGGGACAGGAACTCGGCCGCGTCCTTGACCGCCTCAGAGTGGTTGCTGTGGTAGGGGAGGATTCGACGATTGCTGTTGTTGTTCGCGGCAGTGGTGGAGGCGGCGCTGCTGATGCTGCTGATGGCAGTCGTGGCGGCTCTGTGCTGGCTGGACGGGGGCTGCTGCTGCGGCTTCTGCTGCGGCTGGAGCTGCTGGTGTTGAACCTGGGGAGGTGGCTGCGAAAGCTCTCGTCTTGGCTGACTTGCCCCGAAAGATGTTGGTCTTATGTACGTCCTATTGGGAAACATTTCTTAAAGAAGTCATTTGCGACATTACAACAATATTTTCTTTACCTAGGAGGAGGTTGAGGAGCAGTTAGTGACGAGGGAAGACTTTCCTGCCTTGCCAGCCTGTTAACAGAACCAGATTGCTGACGTCCGACGGATCCTGGTACCCCTGATGATTGCCTCTGTTGATGCTGTGGCTGTTGTTGCGAAGAGTTTCTTTGGTTTTGCGGAGAGGATGGCGAGCCATAGCTGGTCGAAGAGTGTCGGGATTGTCTATCTGACGTTGATCTCTCCCTGAAGAGCAAAAGCTTTTTTCCCCACTTATACATAGCATAATTTAAAACTGCGCTCCTACCTTGGGCCTACTACGGACGAGGCTGGTACTACTCTGCTGGCCGCGCCTAGCTTGAACGTCTTGGGCAGGGTCTGGTGGCCGAGAGGTGCTCCGGAGCCCGACTGTGACGAGGAGGAGTTACCTCCGCCGTTGTTGCACCCCTCGAACCTGTTCCTCACCCTGTCCACCTTCCCAGTCTTTACCGGGGAGGGTGAGCGGTGGCGAAGGAGGCAGGCGCCGGCGAGCGGGGACGGACTAGGGCTGCGAGCGGAGCGGAACGGCGTGGTGCTCCTCTGCCTGGTGGTTGGGCTGGACGGCAAAGCGCCCCCCGCCGAGGCGGTAGTTGGAGAAGAGGAGGAAGCTGCGGACGAGAAGGGCTCAGAGTTCTTTCGCTCGAACTTTGTGCGCGCCTGGTTGACGGAGCCGGTGTTGGCGGCGGAGAAAAGGCCGCGGCGGATGGTGCTGCCGCTCGGGGCAGTGGTGATGGCAGTGGGGGAGGGTGCCGCGGGCGCCTCCCTCTCTTGTCTCTTGCCACTGCTGTTGTTGCTGACGGTATTCTGGATTTAAAAAAATTCTTCGTATGCAGACACTTCTACTGTCAAGGAAATTCAATGCAAAAAAATATTACCTTTCTTGACGATCCAGGTGAGTGGAACTCAGAGATAGTCTTGGCCAACTGTGTCATGGCCTTCTCCACTTCCTCCATCTCCTTGGAGGGGCTGCCTTTCCTCTTGCTGCCGGCTGCGCTGCCAGTGCTATTATTGTTGCTTGAGCTCGTCTCCGACGTCCTCCTGACGAGATATCCAGCGTCCCTCGGCTTCACTACGGGGGACGTCGGAGGCGCCGATGGGACGGTCGTTCCTAAGGTGGACCCAACACTTCCTCCTCCTCCGGCAATAAAGCTGTTCATCATGTCCATCAGCGGCTTGCGGTCGGAGGAGAGGTCGCTTCGCAGCAGGCTGAGGTCCTTTCGCACCTCGGAAATGTCACTCTTCACCTGCGAAATGGGATCGGGGCCGCCTTCAGAGGTGTCTACGCTCCTCCTCGTTTCTTTCTCCCTCTTGTCATAGCTGTTGCGGTTCTCCTCCACCTCGATTTTGTCCCGTGGAAGCACAATCACGTGTCCGTCATCCTCCTCCTCCTCCTGTCGGTCCAGATTAAGCGAGAACCTGATGTGCTCGTCCACCTCCGCCAGGAGATGGTCGATGTCAGCGTTCATCTTGTTCAGCGACGCCTGGCTGTTGTCGACCGCCTCCTCTTGCTTCTCCACCTCATTTTGGTCATGTACCATTCCCTTGAGGTCGTCAAAGAGCGCCTCGCTTGCTTCCACGGCAGAAGGAAGAGGAGGAGGAGCAGCATCGTTTTTGACCAAAATTGGTTCCGAATTCACCATCGTGCTGCTTTCAGCGCCTGCAGAAGGTGGTAGGCTAGTTCTCCTGAAAGGCTTCGGGCTGGAGGCTGCCACGCCGCTGCTGAGGCTAAAACGAGCGTTGCCGCCCTGGGACCAGTCTTTGTCTCCTGTCATGACGGGAGGGTTTGGCGTGTACTGCACCCTTCTGTATTCTCTCGCGGTGCCGGTGACAGCAACAGCAGCAATAGGTGCTGCGGCAGGAGGAGCGTTGGCGGGGCTTAGACTGAAATGAGGTGGAACATCGGGATCTGCTGCAGGTATTTCTGACAATGAGTTCCTCGGGGAAGTTGTGTCCATAGGCTCCGAGGACAGGGACGGCGAGGGCCTCTTCTCTTCGGTAGGAGAAGGGGAAGGGTCTTTTGGCTGTTGTGAAAGTTGTTGTCGTTGGTGGGAGACTACCACGTCGGGTTGCGGCAGGGACAGGAGGACGGCAGAGGCGGACGGAGGAAGGTCCTCCCCGAACTTGGAGAATCCCCCGTCGGAGGAGGTGGTGAGCACGCTCTCCTTCGAGTCCCTCTTGTTGGAGTCTCCTCCCATTCCCAACTTGGCCCCCCCTGATGGGTGCGCCTGCCTCTGCGGCGCCGACGGCCGCCGCGGTCGCTCCGACGATAGCAGCTGCTCCTCGCGGACGGACTCGTCCGTCAAGGAGTTGTTCTCCCAACTGGACTGGTCGCTGCTCTCCATGGCAGCAGCGGCAGTAGCAGCCGCAGTTGCAGCGTTGATGGGAAGGGATGAGGACGTGGTGGAGGCGGAGGATGAAATGGTGGAGGCCTTGGTTGACGCAGGGAGGACTGAGCTGGCCTGGGAGGAGGAAGAGGAGCTGTCTGAGGCGCCGATGCCGCCGGCGCCCAGTTTTGAGGTGAAGAGAACCTTGGTGGCCGGGTGGTGGTAGGGGTGAGGGTGGTGGTGGTGGTAGTGCGGGTGGTGCGGGGGGTGGTTGACCAGGCCCTTTATGGAGAGTTCCGAGTTTGACTTGGAGACGTCGGAGGAGCCGAATGCGGGGGAGGATGAGGAGTAGTTCTGATCAGACATGGCAGAGTGGTTGGTGGCCAGCTCCCACAGGGGAGTCAGAGTTCTTTCCGCAGCCTGTACGTAATTTAGGATGCGATAATTATTTTTTGACCTAGTTAAGGGTATTAATGTAGTTAAGGATATATGAGCGAGTGCTTCCTTACCTGCCACAGTGGTTGTCCGTCGTGCATCTGCTCCACGCACATCATGGCCTTCCCCGTCCTGGCCATGAGCTGCTCCATCAGGCTCGCAGGCGGGGGAGGCATCTGCGAAGACGAAGACGAAGGATTCTGCTGCAACAACTGCCTCGTCTCCTCCCCCAATTCGGTCTCTTCCGCCCCCTCGACCTCAGGCCGCTCCATCGCCTTCGGGGTGGTGGGCTCAGAAGGCTGCGTTATCGTGATGGAACCCGCGGCTGAAGCAACCGCAGCAGAGGCGGCAATATCCTCTGCGGAATGCGAGGAACCTGAGGGCTGTGGAGGTGGAGGAGGCGGCGGCAGCGGGCTAGGAGGGCGCTTCCTCCCGCTCCTCCGGTGCTGCTGACCCGCCTGCAGCGACGACGAGGCGGACGGGGACGTGGTAGGACTCTGGCATTTTGGCGTCGCCGTCGACTCCTCCTCCTCGGCAGCAACAACGGCGGCAGCCTGTTCATCATCGACCTCGTCCCGCTCATCTTGCTTCTCACAGCCTTCTTCAGCCTCGACGACATCTTGCTGTTCCTCCTCCTCCTCACTGGAAGCTTCTTCCTCCTCCTCTTCCTCCTCTACCCTGGTGGAGCAGAAGGAGTTCTTCCTCTCCACGATCTCCTCCGCCTTCCTCTTGATCTGGTCCAGGGTTATGACGGCGGAGGAGGAGGCGTTGGACTTGACGGAGTCGGTGGAGGGGGAGGGCATGATCATTGGCTTGGCGGGGGAGGACGGCGAAGGGGACTCCGCTGGGGGAACAGGGAAGGGGGACGGTGGGTGGGCGGAAGATAGGGAGGGGGGTACCGATAGCAGGTGGGGAGAGGGGGCGGGCAGCGGGGGCTGATTTTGTTTGAGCATCTGTGGAAAGGAAAAGTTGTTTTGATAGAGAAAAAATACAACTTCGCTGTGATTTGCCTGTTCAGCTTCTCCGGCTCTGGAAAAGTCTGCAATGATATTTGGCGCGGCGGCGGTCGGGGTCTGAGGTGGAGAGCTGGCTATGGAGATAGTCTTGCTAGGCCTGCATAATTAGGAGTAAAAAAATCAAGTGCATTAAGTTAGGTTTTTTTTGTTCACCTGTCAAAAAGGAACTCGTGCGCCCCCTTCTGCTCCTGCCAGTGCTCCTTGTGGCTCTGGAGGTTTTGCTTGGCGGCAGACAGCGAGGAGGAGGACGGATGTGCAGCCTCCGCGGCCTCCTCCGCCGGAGAAGCAGCCTCCGCCTCGTCCTCCACCGCCCTACCCGCCCTCAGCCCGGCGATCCACGGGTGCCCGAGACACTGCCTGGCCGTGGCCCTCCGCTCCTTCTCCCTCACCAGCAGCGAGTCGATGAAGTCCCTGGCGGTGGGGGAGACAGAGTCGAAGGCCTCGTCCTCGTAGTCGTACTCGGCAATGGTCACGTTGGCCATGGTCTCCAGGTCGGTGTCGCCCATGAAGGGGGAGAGGCCGGAGAGGAGCACGTAGCAGATGACGCCCACCGCCCACATGTCGGTGGCGTACGAGATTGGCTCGAAACCGACCACCTCGGGGGCCACGAACTCGGGGGTGCCGAACAGGACCTGGAGTAGGGGGAGGGGGATAGTTGTGGCTCAAACAAGGATTTTTTTCCCGTCAGATACTGCTTTTTTTAATGCTGCAACATCTTCTTGCTGCTACGCTATTGTTTTTACACTTATTGTTTCTATTGCTGCTGTTGTCGTTTCTATTGCTGCCGCTGGATCTCTCTTACCTGCAGCTTCTTCTCCGGCTCGTACTTCCTGGCGAGCCCAAAGTCGATTATCTTGACCCTGTTTCCCGCCCTGGTGAGGCAGAGAATGTTCTCCGGCTTGAGGTCGAGGTGTACGACCCTCCTCTCGTGCATGTGCGCCACCCCCTCCAGGATCTGCTTGGCGAAGCACGCGCACGCGCGCTCAGTCAGCACGAACTCGTCCTCGATCACCCGGTCGAACAGCTCGCCGCCGCCGATGCTG
>JAAUYJ010006148.1_pt1 | contig 11285 bp, 8 predicted proteins | sample 7278031 | NCBI WGS metagenome assembly JAAUYJ01 (sample SAMN14350222, study PRJNA611818) | marine sediment metagenome | isolation source: surface marine sediment (1.8m) | place: French Polynesia: Moorea | collected 2018-08 | reverse complement strand
GTCATCGAGGGCGGTAACGGCGACTACGCCGAGTTGGGTCAGACCTGGTCGGCGGTAAACGTCGAAAAACTGAAACTGGGCGGCGTCGAAAAAACCGTGTTGATCTTCGGCGGCGGCTACGATCCGAGCCAGGATACCGCGACGGTTCGCACAGCGGACAGTGTTGGCCGGGGTGTGTTCATCGCCGACGCTGAAACCGGCGAACTGCTCTGGCGTGCCGGTCCGGATGCCGGCGCCAGCCTGCAATTGACGGACATGGATTACAGCGTGCCGGCACGTGTGAAACCGATCGACATCGATGGCAATGGCTTTATCGACCGCCTCTACATCGGTGATATGGGTGGGCAGATTTTCCGTTTCGATATCACCGAAAGCGAAACCTCGACAAATTTGTCGACGCTGATCACTGGCGGTCGTATCGCGGACCTGGCGCTGGATGCGTCGATCACCGATGCGCGCCGGTTCTACTATTCACCGGATGTGTCCCTGGTCGTCGAAGAAGGGCAGACCCCGTATCTGGCGCTGGTGGCGTCATCGGGCTTCCGTGCGCATCCATTGAACAAGGCTATCCATGACAAAATCTATATGATCCGGGAAAAAGATGTCTATAACACGCCTTCACCCTACGTCACCGTGACCGAATCCGATCTGTTCGATACGACGACCAATGCGATCGGCGAGACCAGCGGTGCGACGCAGCAAGCGCTGATCGAGGCCCTGGGCAATTCAGACGGCTGGTATATCGATCTCGATGAAAGCGGTTGGATCGGTGAAAAAGGCCTGGCAGAACCGTTGATTCTCGGTGGTGTCGCGGTGGTGTCGACCTACATACCGGAAAACCTGGCAGTGACTGGCAGTGTGTGTGAGCCTGTGGCCGGTACCGGTATGGTCTACTATCTCAATGTCACCGATGGCACGCCGACATTCAACCTGGCTGCCACAGTCGACCGGACGCGCGAAGACCGCAAGACCTACCTGAAACGCAGTGGTATACCGCCGTCACCATCGGTAATCGTCACCGAGGGCGGGCCGGCCACCTTGTGTATCGGTACCGAATGTACCAAGGCTGAATTCAGCCTGGATCTGCAGAGAATGTACTGGTACGAAATCGAAAACTAACGATAAATACCGACTGTAGGAGCGGGCTCAGCCGCTCCTACGGTTTATCTAACCAATATGTGTAATAGCCCGTACTTGAACTGACAGCCCAACAGGATAACCGTCATTGCGAGGAGCGACAGCGACGCGGCAATCTCTTGCCGTTAACGGTGATGTACCGGGCTTTGACAGCATCAACGGCGCATGAAGATTGCTTCGCTTCGCTCGCAATGACGTTGATTTTTCAGCACAGTCAGATCAGGTCTGGAACATTCTGAATAGTCGTCAGACAAAGTCTGAACTTCTATACATTATGCTTCGCGTCTTCGCGTTGAATAGAAAATCGATCACGAGCGCAATTCCTTCGGCAGCTGAAAACTGACGTTTTCCGTCTGCCCACCGCTCTGTATCACCCGGGCGCCGTAGGTGTTTTTCAGGTTATCGATCACCTGCTGGACCAGGATCTCTGGCGCCGATGCGCCTGCGGTGACGCCGACGGCCTGGGCCGTTTCAAGCCAGGTGCGGTCGATGTCATCCGCGCCGTCGATCAGATAAGCCGCGACGCCCTGTTTTTCCGCCAGTTCGCGCAAACGGTTCGAATTCGAGCTGTTGGTCGACCCCAGCACCAGGAAGACATCCACCTGTTGCGCCAGTTCACGTACCGCATCCAGGCGGTTTTGCGTGGCGTAACAGATATCGTCCTTGCGCGGCCCTTTGATGTCGGGAAAGCGCGCCCGCAGTTTGTCTATTATGATGCGGGTGTCGTCGACCGATAGCGTGGTCTGGGTGACATAGGCCAGACTGTGTGGATCGTTGACCTGCAGCTGATCGATGTCCGCGGCCGTTTCTACCAGGTAGATATCGCCGCCCGACGACGGATCGTACTGGCCGAGCGTGCCCTCGACCTCCGGGTGACCGGCGTGACCGATCAGGATGACTTCCTCGGCGGCTTTGGCGTGACGTGCGACTTCAAGATGCACCTTGGTGACCAGCGGGCAGGTGGCATCGAAGATTTTCAGCTGGCGTTGTTCAGCGTGCTTGCGCACCTGTTGCGACACACCGTGAGCGCTGAAGATCACGGTGGCGCCGTCGGGAATCTGGTCGAGCTCTTCGACGAAGACGGCGCCTTTGCCGGCAAGATCATCGACGACGAAACGGTTGTGGACCACTTCGTGGCGCACGTACACCGGCGCGCCGAAAATCTGCAGCGCGCGCTCGACGATGTCGATGGCGCGGTCGACACCGGCACAAAAACCACGAGGATTGGCGAGATAGATGTCCATGGTCACTGTTCGGTCAGGCTTGCGCGCGTGTTGTTGATGTCGATTATTTCAACGGTAAACACCAGTGCCTGACCGGCCAGCGGGTGGTTGAAGTCGACTTCGGCCTGATCGTCCTTAACCGAGAGTATCGTGCACAGGATATCGTCACCGCCCTGCGTTTCAAATTCGAATACCAGCCCGGTCTCCGGCTTGAGATCGTCCGGAAATTCAGACATCGGCATCCAGTGTATATTGTCCTCATCGCGCAAGCCGAAGCCCTGTTCGGGTGTCAATGTCAGCGTCTGTTTAGCGCCGGCCTCGAGGCCGTACAGGGCCAGCTCCATACCCTCAGTCAGAATGCCCGCACCCATACTGATTTCGACCGGTTCATCTTCGAAACTGCTTTCGATCTCGGTGCCGTTGGTCAATCCGATGCGATAGTGCATCAGCAACAGGCTGTGCATGTCGACTCTTTCTTTCATGCGGTCTCTTTATCTTTTGCCTCTTCTTTATGCGTGAACATGTCCAGAATCAACATACATGCGCCAAGAAAGATCGCCGAGTCGGCGATATTGAACGCGGGCCAGTGCCAGCTGCGGTAGTACACGTCGATAAAATCGATCACGTGCCCGTAGAGGCTGCGATCGATCAGATTGCCGATCGCGCCGCCGAGTATCAATGCGAGTCCCCATGCCAGATAGCGCCGGTTTTTTTCCACGGTGCGCAACCAGACGATCAGCACGATGCAGACAAACAGCGACAGGGCCATGAAGAACCAACGCTGCCAGCCGCCGGCATCACTGAGAAAACTGAAAGCCGCCCCCTGGTTGTATACCAGCGTCATATTCAGGCTGGTCATGACATTGACTGGCACCCGGTAATCGAGTGACGTGTCGGCGAGGTATTTGGTGATCTGGTCGAGCACGACGACCAGCACGCTGATCCAGTAATATCTCATCAGGCTATCCGCCTGTGTTCGCCGTTACCGACGACGTTCTCAATGCAGCGACCGCACAAACCGGGGTGCTCGCTGTTGCTGCCGACATCGGCCCGGTGGTGCCAGCAACGCACGCATTTCTTGTGCGGTGACGCCTCGGCCGTGATGTACAAGGTCTGGCCGTCGCTGAGTTGTGCCTTGACCGCAGCGTCTGTTCTTGCCTCGAGCGAATCGACCTGGGCCGCCGAGGTGATCATCACGAAGCGCAGCTCATCTTCGAGTTCGTTCAAATGCTGCTGCAATTCACCATTGCAGAACAGCGTGACTTCGGCATCCAGCGATGACCCGATCTTGTTGTCGACGCGCAGGATTTCCAGCTGTTTGCTGACGGCCGAGCGCGCTTCCAGCACCTGCTGCCAGAACGCCATATTCATCGTGTCATCGGCATCCAGTTCGAATAAATGCGGGTACCACTGCTCGAGCTGTATCGATTCGCTGCGCTCACCGGGCATATAGCGCCAGATTTCGTCGGCGGTGAAGCTCAAAATCGGCGCCAGCCAGCGGCACATGGCTTCTGCGATATGGAACAAGGCGGTCTGTGCGGAGCGCCGTGCGATGCTGTTGGCCTGCGTGGTGTACTGCCGGTCCTTGATGATGTCGAGATAGAAGCCGCCCATATCAACGGTGCAGAAGTTATGCAGCTTCTGATAGATGATGTGGAAGTTGTAATCCCGGTACGCCGCGATGATCTGCTGTTGCAGCTGAAGCGCGCGTGCGACCGCCCAGCGATCCAGAGGCAGCATGTCCTGCTCAGGGAGCTGGTGCCGGGCTGGATCGAATCCGTTCAGGTTGGCGAGCAGAAAGCGAACCGTGTTGCGGATCCGCCGGTAGGTGTCGGCAGTGCGTTTCAGGATTTCGTCCGATACCGTGATCTCGGCGCTGTAATCGGTGCTGGCGACCCACAGGCGCAGAATGTCCGCACCCAGCGATTTCATGATTTTTTGCGGCGCGACGACATTGCCCAGTGATTTCGACATCTTGCGCCCGCTGGCGTCGACCGTGAAGCCGTGGGTCAGCACGCTGCGATAGGGTGCGGTGCCGTTGATCGCCACCGATGTCAGCAAAGACGACTGGAACCAGCCGCGGTGTTGATCGGAGCCTTCGAGGTAAAGGTCCGCTGGAAACGGCAGGCTGTCGTGGTGGCCGAGCACGCAGGCATGGGTAACGCCGGAGTCGAACCAGACATCCAGGGTGTCGCTGGTTTTTTCATAGTCATCTGCGTCGTCACCGAGCAGTTCTCGTGGGTCGAGTTCGAACCAGGCATCGATGTCCTGCTGTTCGATACGCTGGGCGATTTGCTCGATCAGCCCGGCGGTGTTCGGATGCAGCTCGCCGCTTTCCTTGTGGACAAACAATGTGATCGGTACGCCCCAGGTACGCTGCCTGGAGATGCACCAGTCCGGGCGCCCACTGACCATGCCTTCGATGCGCGCCTGTCCCCAGTGGGGTATCCAGCGGGTATCGCCGATTGCTGCCTCGGCCGCCGTGCGCAGGCCTTTCTGATCCATGCTGATGAACCATTGGGGTGTCGCGCGAAAGATGATCGGTGTCTTGTGACGCCAGCAGTGCGGATAGCTGTGCTTCATTTTTTTCTGTTTCAGCAGCACAGCGTTTTTCTGCAAGGTTTCCAGAATCGCGGCGTTGGCCTTGGTGACATGCATGCCGGCGAACAGCTCGGTATCGGGCAGGAATACGCCATCGCTGCCGACCGGGTTGTAGACTTCCAGCCCGTAGCGGCTGCCGACGATGAAGTCATCCTGGCCATGACCCGGCGCCGTGTGTACCGCACCGGTGCCGGCGTCGGTGGTGACGTGATCGCCCAGGATCACCGGGACGGTACGATCGTAGAAGGGGTGCTGCAGCAGCTGGTGCTCCAGCCGGGCTCCCTGACATTCGCCGAGTATGGTGTAATCTTCGAAACCGTAGCGTTGCAGCGCGCTGCTGGCCAATGTCGACTCCAGCAACAGCCTGACCGGGCCATTCGCCGATGTCGCCTGGATCAACTGATACGTCAGCTGCGGGTGCAGCGCCACCGCCATATTGGCGGGCAAGGTCCACGGCGTCGTGGTCCAGATGACGACGGCAACGGGGCCTTCGCCTGCAGCATCGATACCGGCAGCAGACAGAAACGCGGCTTCGTCGGCGGCCTTGAACATGACATCGATAGCCGGCGATTCCTTGTCCTGGTATTCGACTTCGGCTTCGGCCAGTGCCGACCCGCAATCCAGGCACCAGTGCACCGGTTTGCTGCCCTTGTGCAGATGCCCGCGGTCGATGACCTTACCCAGCGAACGCACGATGTTGGCTTCGAAGGTCGGGTTCATCGTCAGATAGGGATCGTCCCAGTCACCCAGCACGCCCAGGCGTTTGAAATCTTCACGTTGGCCGTCGACCTGTTGTCGGGCATAGTCGCGGCAACGCTGGCGGAAGGTTTTGGCATCCACTTTGTCACCGGCCTTGCCGACTTTCTTCTCCACCATCAGTTCGATCGGCAGACCGTGGCAATCCCAGCCGGGTAGATAACGGGCATCAAAACCGTCGATGGTGCGGCTCTTGACGATGATGTCCTTCAGGATTTTGTTCACCGCATGGCCGATATGGATATCACCATTGGCGTAGGGCGGGCCATCGTGCAGCACAAAAGTCGGCCGGCCTTTCGATTGCTCCCGGATTTTGGCGTAGAGGTTGATATCGTTCCAGGTCTTCAGCATTTCCGGCTCGCGCTGAGCCAGATTGCCACGCATTGGGAAATCGGTGTGGGGCAGATTGAGCGTGTTTTTGTAGTCGGCCATGTTGTGTTATTAAAAATTGAGACTTATCTGGCGTATTTTAAAGATAGCGCAGAATGATTCGATATACCGTGTTGATTATTCTGCCGTCACGAAGCGTTCTTCATTGTCCTGTGCAATTCCAGCGCGCGGACACAATCGATTTCAATCTGCTGTTTCAACAATTCGATGGTGTCGTATTTTTTCTCGTCGCGTATTTTATGATGAAACGACACGCAGACATTCATGCCATAGATGTCTTTGGCAAAGTCGAACAGATGAACTTCCAGCTGGTCACGGACGCCGTCGACCGTCGGACGCTTGCCGATATTGGCGATACCGGCGACTTTACCGAGTTCTGTCGAACACAAGGTCACCGTGTACACGCCGCTGACCGGTATCGCGGGGCGTCTCAAGCGTATGTTGGCGGTCGGAAATCCAATCGTGCGGCCGCGTTTGTCACCGTGCGCTACCCGCCCGCAAATGCGGTAGGGGCGGCCGAGCATGTGAGCGGCATCCGCCAGGCGGTCTTCCATCAAAGCCTGTCTGACACCGGTGCTGCTGACGCGCACATTATCCACGCTGTGGGTGGGCAATGAAAGCACCTCAAAACCGTGTTGTTCGCCGGCCGTTCTCAGGTAGTCAAAATCGCCCATGCGGCCCTTGCCGAAGCGGAAGTCATCGCCGATGACCACGACTTTGACGGCGAGGGCATCGACCAGCACCTGCGAGACGAATTCCTCCGCGCTCAACTGCGCCAACGCCGCATTGAACGGCAGGATCAGTAACATATCGGGGCGTAACGAAGCATCCAGTTCCACGATCGAGGTGTAGCGCTCGCGCGCACTCGTCAGGCGCGGCGCCGGGTCGTTTTTGCAGAAAAACTCGTGCGGCAGGGGGTCGAAGCTCATCAGGCAGGAGGGGATGCTGTACTGTTTGGATTTTTGTGCCAGCAGACGCAACAAAGCCTGATGTCCTTGATGCACACCATCGAAGTTGCCAATCGTCAGGACGCAATGGCGGTGCTCGGGTTTCAGATTGTGAAGGCCGCGAACAAAATGCATGGTTGTCCAGTTACCGAGTAACTATATGAAACGTCGTAGTATATCAGTGTTTACTTGTGAGCCAGACAGAAACGGCACATTTATACGGTAAGCGCCGTGCCCATCCCAGATCACTGCGTAGGAGCGGCTTCAGCCGCGAATTGCTCAATCTCCATTGTCATCTCGACCGAAGGGAGAGATCTCCTGGGCCGATGGAGATTCCTCCCTTCGGTCGGAATGACAGAAATATTGTTCGCGGCTGAAGCCGCTCCTGCGAATTATTTGACAGGCCAAATCAAGAAATCTAGCTGCCACCTCCAGTTGCGTTGACTACCGGTCCGCCATGTTGGATCAGCGGCGTCTCAACCGTTCCGTCTTGAGGCCGCTGATCCAGAGCGTCGCGAGATAGACAGATAACGCGAGTCCGATGATACCGCCCAGGAAAAGTACCCGCTCGACCGCTGTCAGCCATGTCCAGATCTCGAGACCTGGCGTCAGGTAGAACACCACGGCGCTCATCGTGATCAGTGCAAACACCATCTTGAGCGTCATTTGCCTCCAGCCGGGCAGGGGTTGATAGACGCCGGCACGACGCAGGCCGCGATACAACAACACCGCGTTCAGATACCCCGAACAGCTGGTCGCCAGTGCCAGGCCGACGTGCGGCGCTTGATACTGCAGCAATACCAGGGGAACGACGAACAGGACATTCAGAGCCATATTGCTGATCATCGCGGTGATCGCAATTTTAACCGGCGTTTTGGTATCCTGACGCGAGTAGTAACCGGGTGCCAGCACCTTGATCAGGATGAAAGCCGGCAGCCCCAGGACATAGGCCATCAGGCTCAGGCTGGCCATATAGGCGTCATTTGCAGTAAAACCGCCGTGCTGAAACAAAGTCGCCAGTATCGGGCCGGCCAGTATCAGCAGGCCGATACAGGCGGGCAGGGCGATCAGCATCACCAGCTTGAGTGCCCAATCCAGTGTTGCGTTAAAACTCTCACGCGATTCGTTGGCGTGTTGTTGTGACAACGCCGGCAGGATCACCGTGGCGATCGCTATGCCGAGCACACCTAGTGGAAATTCGAGCATGCGGTCCGAGTAATACAACCAGGTGACGCTACCGACCGTCAGAAAGGAGGCGATGATCGTATCCAGCAGCAGGTTGATCTGCGCCACCGATGAGCCGATCACGGCCGGTAGCATCAGGCGCAAGATCTTGCTGACACCTTCGTGTCGACGCCGAAGGCGGGGAACCGGAAACAGTTTCAGTTTGAGTAGCCACGGAAACTGCAGCAGCAACTGCAGCAGCCCGGCAGCCGCCACGCCCCAGGCCAGCGCCATCAGTGGGACGTCGAACAGGGGCGACAGCCAGACAGCGGCGGCAATCAGGCATAGATTCAAGATGACCGGTGTGAAAGCCGGTACCGCGAACTGGTTGTAGCTATTCAAAATGCCGCCGGCGAAGGCAACCAGCGCGATAAAGAAAAGGTACGGGAAGGTGATGCGCAACATGTCAGCCGTCAGCTCGAAGCGGACGGGTTCGTCCCAGAAACCCGGGGCGAACAGGTAGACCAGTAAGGGTGATGCCAGCGAGCCGAGCAATGTGATCAACAGCAACACGCTACCAAGCGTACCGGCGACATGATCGACCAGGTCGCGCAGCGCTGCATGGCTGTGTTTTTCCTTGTATTCGGAGAACACCGGCACGAAGGCCTGCGAGAACGCGCCTTCGGCAAACAGGCGACGCATGAAGTTCGGAATCTTGAACGCGATCAGGAAGGCATCGGTACCGCCGCTGACGCCAAACACGGTCGCCAGCGTGATATCGCGCAACAGACCAAATACACGGGACAGCAGGGTCATGCTGCCGACCGTCAACGTAGATTTCAGCAGTTTGATGCTCAACGGGGCTCTCCGTCCATTGTTATTATTATCATGTCCCGAAAAAACGCCGCATTTTAACCTGAAAAACATTGACAACAGCGGCCGAAGCTGGCATTTTACGCGCTCTTTTTAACCAGCACAGATAGACACGTGGCAAATTCACCCGGAGCAAGAAAACGCGCCCGTCAGGCCGTTAACCGTCGCACCCACAACATGGGCATGCGCGCGATGATGCGTACCTGCATCAAAAATGTATATTATGCGATTGAGAAAGGCGACAAGGCTGCCGCCGAAGCCGCTTTCAAACAGGCGGAGCCGGCGATCGACCGCATGGCCAACAAGGGCCTGGTCCATAAAAACAAGGCAGCACGCCATAAAAGCCGGCTGAATCATCACATTCATAATATGTGATTTGTGTAGCACATCGCATTCATAAAAGCCCCGCATCGCGGGGTTTTTTATTGGGGTTTCAACGCAAAGGCGCAAACATCCTAAAAGCTTTCTAACGCAAAGACGCAGAGGCGCAGAGACCGCAAAGTTTTTTTTTGGTGTTTAACGATACGGGGCGTAGAAGGATGCGCCGCGCGCACCGCGAATTTTCAGTTTGCTGGACCGCTCCGGTGCGCGCGGCGCACCCTACGATCGACCACAAGAAACAAACAAAAAACCTCTGCGCTCTTTGCGTCTCTGCGCCTTTGCGTTGAAAAAACACCTCATTTTCATCAGAGCGAATTGCCGATGTTCGCGACTAAAGTCGTGCTACGAAAACTTCAAAAATTCTCTGCGTACTCTGCGCCTCTGCGGTTAACAAACTACAAAATGACTTTGCGTCCTTTGCGTCTCTGCGCCTTTGCGTTGAAAAAACACCTCTTCCGCGTCAGAGCAAAACCAGGTTGTCGCGGTGGATCAGTTCGGGTTCATCGATATAACCCAGCGTTTTTTCGATCTCGTGCGAGGCCTTGCCCATGATCTTTCGGGCTTCATCGGCCGAGTAATTCGCCAGGCCCCGTGCGATTTCCACGCCATCGGGTGACAGGCAGCTGACCATGTCGCCGCGATTGAATCGGCCACTGACGTCGGTGACACCTACGGCCAGCAGGCTGACGCCTGAGCCGGAGAGCGCGCGGCTGGCGCCCTCGTCGAGTTGCACGCTGCCGCGGACGACGAGGTGGCCGGCGAGCCACTGTTTCCGCGCGGCCAGTTTTTCGGTTGTCGGGCTCAGCAGCGTACCAATTTCGCTACCCCTCGCTATTTCCAGCAGAACATTCTCGGTCCTGCCGGATGCGATCAGGGTAGCGGCGCCGGAGCGTGCGGCGCGTTGAGAGGCGGTGATTTTGGTGCGCATACCGCCGCGGCCCAACAGGCCGCCGGCGCCTGCCATTGCGAGGATTTCGGGATCGATCGCATTGGCCGCGCTGATCAGTTCGGCATCCGGGTCCTGCCTGGGATCTTTGTTGTACAGGCCTTGCTGGTCGGTCAGGATGATCAGCGCGTCGGCCTCGACCAGATTTGCGACCAGTGCCGCGAGCGTGTCGTTGTCACCAAAACGGATTTCGTCGGTCGCGACCGTGTCGTTCTCATTGATGATCGGAATGGCACCCATCTGAAGCAAGGTATTCAGCGTGCTGCGCGCATTCAAATAGCGTTGTCGATTGGAAAGGTCATCGTGTGTCAGCAGCACCTGTGCGGTATGGATCCGATGTCGCTGGAAACAGGATTCAAAGTGCTGGATCAGGCCCATTTGACCGAGTGCAGCCACCGCCTGCAGTTCGTGCAAGGCGTGCGGCCGCTGGCTGATGTTCATGCGCGACATGCCCTCTGCGACAGCGCCGGACGAAACCAGTACCAGCTCCTTGCCGTCGCTGCGGAGTTGCCACATCTGCTCGGCCCAATGGTGGATCGCCGCAGTATCCAGCCCCCGGCCCTCGTTGGTGATCAGTGCGCTGCCGATCTTGATGACCCAGCGCTTGCTGCGGCCGAGTTTAACCCGCATTTTTCATCAGGATCGCGGAAGCAGGCGCAGGACGGAGCCCGCCTGTCTCACTAGATGGACGAGCCCTCACTTGATCTTTGAATCCACAAAACATTTTGCTCAGTCGGAAATACACAAGGTTATTCCACTCCTTCGCAAAATGCTTTGTGAATCCAAATCTCGGCGTGATCATCTCGTCCCCTGGTAAGACAGGCGGGCTGGTGTTCGTAAGCGCCGCTCTGGAGCGAAAAGCGTAGC
>JAAUYJ010152450.1_pt1 | contig 11289 bp, 8 predicted proteins | sample 7278031 | NCBI WGS metagenome assembly JAAUYJ01 (sample SAMN14350222, study PRJNA611818) | marine sediment metagenome | isolation source: surface marine sediment (1.8m) | place: French Polynesia: Moorea | collected 2018-08 | reverse complement strand
GTGTTGTGCCCGGCGTTGCCTGCCCTGATACTTGAGACGTCGGACATGGCATCGTCATCCGGGATGGTTTCCAAAGACGGAGCCTTGAATGACAGGGAGGAGTTCGAGGAAGAGGAGGCGAAGGCGTTCATGGACCCTAGAGAGTCCATGGTGGAGTTCATGCGGGCCTGAAGGGCCACCTTCCTCTTCTTGCTCGGGGTCGGGGTGGCGATGGTGCTGTTAGCGCGGGAGGACGAAGGCCCAGGGGTCGGAGGAATCATGCCCAGGCGGCGCTTGCGGGCAGACTTGTAAAGCTCAGCCTGGACCAGTAGGTGCACCGGAACTAAAAATAGAGAATAAATATTATAGAGCGGGTAAATAAGCAACTTCAAATTCGTTAGTACCTTTTGGTTTCTGCATGCCCTTGGCGGCGTCGGCGTATCGGAGAGTGCTAATGGTCTCCCTCAGATCCGCCTCGGCCGGGCTGATGCAGGCGATCATGGCCGTGATGCCGCTGCCGGTCAGCGAGTCCCGGAGGATCTTGGTCAGGCTGGAGTCCCTAAAAGGGATGTGCCTGTCCCTCCTTCTGATCGCGGCGACGCACCTCCCCAAGGTGGTCAGTCCCCTGTTGATGCTGACCCCTTCCTGCCTGCGCTCGCCGTCCGTCTCCGCCCTGGCCGTGGACTCGGAGCCGGCCAGATCCACGAAGCTGAGCCTGGTGGAACGCCCGCCGTGAGGCCTCTCCACCGTCAGCCGGAAGACGGCGTGCGAGCGGGAGCTGGTCTCGTTCTGCGCCGTCGCTCCGGTGCTGCGGGTGGCCGAGCCCTGGTGCAGGAGCTGGAGGGTCTCCTCGGCACCGCGGGCCACCCGCTGAGTTAGGTCGGGGAGGACAAACTCTGGAAAGATACAATACATATATTTCCCGTTTAAATAAAAGATAGTATTGGGGGGGGTGTGGGACTGAGGGTAGGTTGTATTGAATCTGCTCTTCTTACCGTGCCCTGCCTCCTTGAGCTTGAGCGGCACCTTGAACTTGTTGGGGTTGAGCAGGTCGTACACCTTGTCGTTGAGGATCTCGAAGAAGGAGACCTTGATGCTGAGGTCGGAGTGGAGCGGGTCGGAGGAGCCGAAGATGGCGTCGATGGCACGGGGGATGACGCCGCGGTTCTCAAAGGAGCCCGTGATCTGTGGAAATATAGGGTTCAAGAGTCATGCGCCGATATGGAGAAAGAAAACCTCACCTTCTGGTCCGTTCCCATGGTGTAGGTCTTGCCGGTGCCGGTCTGCCCGTAGGCCAGCACCGCCACGTGCCGCCCCTCCTCCAGGCAGTCCTCCACCAACGGCCTCACGCACAGGTCGTACAGTGAGGCCTGGGAGGCGGACACGCCCAGGGCGCGGTCGAAGCGGAACGACTTGTCAAAGTTGACGAAGACGTCCCCGGCGGACTCGTCCACCTCCACCACCGAGTCTGCCGGCCCGTCCCGCTCCCTCTCCGCCCCCGGCCTCAGGCGCACCGACACCTCCACGCGGCCGCTGTCGCTCTGGCTGCGGCCGGGGGTCATGAAGGGTGCGGCGGCGGCGGCGGCGGCGGCGGCGGGGGACGCGGACGGAGACGGGGGAGCGGCCATGGCGGCGGCAGGAGGCGGAGGCGGGGAAGAGCAGGGCTTGTGCTGTCGAGAGGTGAAGATCTTGTTGGTCTTGCCGGCAGGGGTGGAGGGGAAAGGGTTGGCCGCGGAGGAGGTGGACGTGGAGGTGGTCTTGGAGAAGAAGTTGGCCTGTCCCCACTTGCCCACCACGCCCGTGGAGTGAGACGCCGAGGACATGGCAAGGCACTACAAACACGGACAACGCGGACAAGATTAAGTTCGGCAACGGATTTTACAACGGCACTTTTGCAGTTTGAGTTTGCACAAAATGCAAAATACACTTCAAACAAATATACAATTACAGCGAACGCGGCGCGAAATGTACAAAAATTTTGAAAACACTATTTTTCTCCCGCAGGTTAAAACGCGAAATGAAAGTATTTTAGAAGTGGGCCGGAAAACGAAAAAGAGATTGAAAAACGCTATTTTAGGTATTTTTCTTTTGAAGCCGACCTCACCTCTTGCAAGTTTCCAAGCGGAGGGAAAATTTGAAAACGTCCAAAAGCGGGGAAAGAGATTAACCATAGCGTGAAAATGGGAGTGAGTTTGTTTCTTTGCCCTAATATAGATATTTTTTAGCATTTTTTTAAAAAATGCATGACTTTTTTAAGTGAAAAAAACTGTTATGCCAACAAAACTTTTTGTTTCCCAATATTTCTTCTTCTTTCCTTCCATGGCGCTCAAATTTCTCTCCAAAGTGTCAAAGACAAACAGAGAGAAAGCAGCTGAGAAAGAAGGGGAGGAAAAGAGCGAGGGGGAGAGATCGAGAGGCGAAAAGGAAGTGTAGCGAAAAAGAGACAAAGACAAAAAGTGGGAAAAGGTCAAGAAAGGTCGCCTAGAAAAGGTCACGCCTCCGGGTTGAGGTCGAGGTCATTCTCACGACCTTCTTTTTCTATCGACCTCTTGTGACCACAAATACAGAGGACTCCAGTGGATTTCTCAGGACTGGACACTGTTCCCTGGGAGACTTATCCTGTCCATTTAGTCATGACGGCCTCCATCATCGGCGTTGACCTCGTATTGGCTGGCCCATTGTCAAGTTGAGGTCAGTGGGTGACCCCTGTAACGCCTTAGCGCCATGCCCGCTCCCGCCGCCGGGGGCGACGCCAGCGCCTTGACGCGCTCCCAGCGCCTCTTCTCCGGCGTGGTCATCCTCCTTGGCGTGGACGTCATCTGGGTGGCCTCCTCCGAGTTCACCGAGTACATCTTCCACGACCTGGCCTACGACAAGCCGTTCTTCAGCACGTACTTCAAGACGTCGCTCTTCACCACCTACCTGCTGGGATTCCTGGTGCTGAAGCCCTGGCGGGACCAGTGCCTGGGGATGCTGCGAGGGGAGGACGGGGTGGCGCGGAGGAGGCTTAGGCAGAGGTACCAGAGGGTCAACGAGTCGGAGGAGGAGGCCGCAGATGCCGAGATGGACGCAGGAGGCCAAGAAGATGATGTAGAGGAGGGGGAAGAGGTGCTGGAGGTTGACGGCGCGGTGGGAGGCGGAGGAGGAGCGGGAGACTTTGTTCCCCGGGTGGGCCTGACAAGATCCCTTAGCAGCCCCACCTGGGTCCCGGCCAACATTCCTGAGAGCGGCAAGAGCTCAGGGACGGAGAGCGAGGGTGAGCTGGGCGGCGGGGCTTCCTCTAGGGCCAGGAGGGTGCGGTTCAAGAATGTGGCTCAGGTGGTGGAGATGAATCCGTCCGACGCCCTCTACGCCAACCTGGCCAGGCTCTCCTACAACGCCAGCCTGCGCGCGCAGGCCGCGCTCCGCCGGGCGGCCTCCAGGCTGACGATAGGCGAGGTGATGAGGCTGGCCCTCCTCTTCTGCGTCCCCTGGTTCCTGGGCAACTTCTGCTACCAGACCGCCCTGTCGGACACGGAGGCCGCCGTGGTCAACGTGCTGTCTTCCTCCTCGTGCCTCTTCACCCTGGTGCTGGCCGCCGTCTTCCCGTCGGAGAGCGGCGACCGGATCACCCTCTCCAAGCTGGTGGCCGTCTGCTTCTCGGTCCTGGGCGTCGTGCTCATCAGCTACTCCGACCTGGAGATCGAGGGCGGCGGCGGGGTCCCCAAGGGGGCGCTGTGGACGCTGGCCGGATCCTTCTTCTACTCCACCTACATCGTCCTGCTGCGGCGGAAGGTCAGCCACGAGGACAACATGGACAGCCCCATGTTCTTCGGCTTCGTCGGCCTCTTCAACACGGTCCTGCTCTGGCCGGGCCTGGTCTTGCTCAGCTTTACGCACCGGGAGGACTTCGAGCTGCCCACAGGCAAGCAACTGCAGTACCTGGTGGTGAACGGGATGGTGGGGACGGTGCTCTCTGAGCTGCTGTGGCTGTGGGGGTGCTTCTACACGTCGAGCCTGATAGCCACGCTGTCGCTGAGCCTGACGATACCCATGAGCATCCTGGCGGACATCCTGTGGAAGGGGAAGGGCTACGGCCCCACGTTCCTGGCTGGCGCGGCGCCCATGTTCTTCTCCTTCTTCGTGGTGGCCATGCTCACCCACTACGAGGACTGGGACCCCGCGCTGGACCTACTCAAGTCAGTCTGGTCCAGGTTCAAGGGCTTTTTCGTCAGAGGTCAGGGAGGGGGCGCGGGCAGAGCTTATGTGTTCGACCGGCACGAGAGGGAGTCCCTCATTCAGCAGAACAACCACCACCAGGACGCCGCCCTGTCTAGTCACGACGAAATCTGATTGCAATTCCACACCTACCCACGGCGTCGTCGTCGAAAACGCGCACGCTTTCCCTCCTTTTTTAATGCGATTCACCCAGATGCACGTTGCCTCATTCAGAACAGGAGCTGTAACCAATATTGGAAGAAGAAAAACTTTTCGTTTTTGTTTTCTCGCCGCCTTATTATAGGTAGTTGTTAGCGTTATATTTTTATTATATCCAGAACTGAAATACACACGCGCAATGAGTCGTGGCAAAGACTCAGAAAAGAGACCAAAGCTGAATTCTCCACGATGTATATTTACGAAGTCTTCGTATCACACGAATTACGGCATAATTTCCAAAACTGATGTGCTAAAAATAAAAGTGATAAAAGCTACTTTTCCTATCTTCTGCATGTATCAAAACTGACTCGAAAAGGACAGTCCAACACAGAATAAGTCTTCTTTGGCAATGGCGAGTATATAAACACTTAACGTTTGGCGGCTTCTTTCTTGGCCATTTCTTCCTCGATGGTGATCCTCCTCTGGAGGTCGTGGGTCAGCTCGCGGGTCTCCCTGTTGTGCCTGACGAAGAGCTTGTTCCTGTGGACGCCCTCCATGACGCGGTAGCGGTTCCGCGGGGGAGCAGTGGGGCCAACCTTGATGTCGATAACCTAAAGTGAAAGAGAAAAAAGTAAAAAAAATAGGTAATGTTAGGGAAACTGCTTTAACTTCGTTCTTACAAAGAATGGTGGGTCGATTGGCCTCCTCTCGTGGAGTTCCCTGAAGTCGAGGGAGAGCGTGTCGGAGAGCACACGAGGCTGTATGAAGCGGCCTCCCAGGAAGATGTCGAAACCTGGAAAATGCAGCACGAGAATTAAAAATGTTGCACAATATTTAAAAGGTTCGTTTGAGTTGATGCTACCTTGTCTGAAGAGATCCTTGTCCTTCCTCGTCATCTGCATTCCAAGGAGGAGTCCGGTGTCCGGCTCCACCCCGAGGAGGACGCGGCCGCCGGTCCCGCCGTTGAGGAAGGCGCAGATGTGGGTGGCCACTTCGTCCTTGGAAGTGGTGCGGTGGGCGCTGCCCCTCACCACGGCCAGGTTGCTCTTCCTCTTCAGGTCCAGGATCATTCTGCGCTCCCACCTGGGCGCCTGGGCCGAGATCTCCGCCTGCAGCTTCTCCACCCTGTTCACGTTGCGGGTGGCTCTTCCGGCCAGTTGTTCTTGTTGTTGCTGCTGCTGCTGCTGATAGCTGTGCTGGTCGTCCTCCGGATCGCTCCCGCTCTTTCCCCTCGGCTCCGGAGCGAGGGGCTCCGCCTCCTCTGCTCGGAGGTCTCGAACGCTCACCAGGTGCCTCTGGAAGCGGGGCTGGAAGTCATGCTGCCCCTCCCGCTGCTCCCTCTCCCTCTCCTGCTGAAGCCTGCGAGGACGCCTGTCCCTCCCGTCGTCGCCCTCGCCGCCGATGCGGTTGTACCCTTGTCGGCGGTAGTGCTGGTAGTGCTGCTGTCTCGGCCTCTCGCTCAAGATGGCCTCCATCTGCTTCTCGCGGACCTTCTTGTTGTTGACGGTCGAGTTCCCCTCGGACCTCATGGACCTGATCTTCTTGGCCAGGGTCCGGAGGTCCTGCTCGCCGCTGGAGCTCCCCCCCAGTGCCGGCACGACGACGGCGTCGATGGTGTCCTCCACCGGCACCCTGTCCAGCGTGGCGTAGAGGAAGGACTCCGGCATCAGGTCCAGGACGAAGAAGAGGGCGAAGAGGGCGTCGTCCAGACCCCCCTCCTCTGAAGCCTCCAGGCGGGCGGCTCGGCGGAGGAAGTCCACCAAACGGGTGCACAGCTCCTGGTCATCGGCCTTGTCGCTCAGCGGGTTGCCGTTTGCCCACCTCAGTTTGTAAGTCTGGAAAAAAAATTGGCGCTATATACATACGACCCAAATTACATTGGCCCAAAGTACTCACCTCTCTCAAGAGTCGCACAGCGCACAACTGCGAACAATTGTCTTCGCAGGTAAGAAGAGTCCTGGTGAATGAATTAAGGGCAGGCCTGGCATTTAGGACACCTGCTACTCCTGAGGGGACCGACAGAAGATGATGAAGCAGCTTCCCACAGTTGGACACAAGGGTCTTGTCCGGTAGTCCTTCCACTCCTGAAAAAATATAATAATATACTGGAATCAAGTGGCAGAAACAATTACTTGAAAGTATTTTTTCTTCATACCTTGGATCTTCAGAAACTGCACCAGGGGAGGGATTTTCTGGGCCATCGTCGGGAGAGGGGCCACCCTGCTCGGTTCCACCTCCACCTGGTGGCCGTAGTCGAGCAGGTAGACCCTGATGAGGGAGCCCTCGCCGGTCGTCGGGTCTGCCCCCTCGCGGCACTGCAGGGTCACTCCTCTGGCCAGGCCCCGGATGGGGGCGGGGGCCTCCACCGTCACCAGGGTTCCCGGCCTCTTGGTGGCCTCCGCGTAGACTGTCCTGCGGTCGGTGAGGCGGAGGAGGTCGGAGGAGATGTCGGCCAGCTTATGCGGCGCGGCGGGGGCGGAACCGTCGTCCAAGTAGGCCAGGCAGTGCAAGGTGGGCAGCAGGCGGACGATCTTGATACGAGCAGATGACGCCTGCAAAGAGCAAGACAAAACAAATTGACAAATACAATTTGTTTTTTTTGTTTAAAAAATACTTCTTACTTTGACTCCGCCAGTCGCCCTTTCTTTCCTCTTCACGAATTCCCCGAACTTTGTCGTCCAAGTCGTTTCCAACGATTCCACCCCTCCTTTCTTCAGCGAAACAACTCCGAGGCAGTCAAGGATGAGCTCGCACTTGGCCAGCGCCGTGGCCCGGTCCCTGGGCAGTCCCAGCGCCTCCGTCAGCACGCGGGCTGTCTCCCCTTCCTCGCCCTTGGGCACGCGGTGGACTCTGCCCTCGATCCCTCCCTGGTCCTGAAGGTCCTTTTGCAGGATGGAGAGGGCCTCGGCGGACACGGAGGGAGAGCGCCCCGGATCACAGATGTCGACCAGGCCGCGGATGACGGGGTTGCCCTTGCCCTTGTCCATGTTGGCCGCTACCGATGATGTGCGGTGTTCAGACTTGTCCAGGGCCAGACAGTTGGAGAAGAGTTCCGCGGTGAGCGAAATGGCCCTGGTGAGATGTGCCCCGCTTGTCATTCCACCGCGACGGCCAAGGAGGATCTCCATAACATCCAGGAGCCTCCTCCCGCCGGCGCCTACTCCAGTGCTGTGCATGATCAGGCTCCCGGCCAGGTCTTTGTTGAGTTCCACCCGCAGGAGCTTCTCCAGCATCTTAACCTTCTTCTCGTCGTCGACCCTGTCCGACCCGACCTGGTCCAGCCAGTCCCTAGCCATCCGGACGGACACTTTCCGGCCTCCGTTGCGGACGCTGTAGCTCTTGACAATGTCCTTGACGTACTCTCCCGGTTCCAGCACCTCGTCCAGGTCTTCTTCATCGTCGTCTTCTTCCTGCTCTTTCCTGGTCCGGACCTGGCTGTGGACCGAGTGGATGGACTCGTCGCTGGCGTTGCTGAAAGAGTCGTCCTGGTTCTGACGACCGTCCAGTCCGTAGGCCTCCATGATCCAGGACGGCGGGTCAGGGGGAAGCCGCTTGGCCACCACAGTGGGGACGGCGTCCAAGTAGGCAAGGCGCCTCCGGTCGGACCCCGGGTGGATCCTGCGGCCGTCGCGGAAGCCTCCCCCTCCTCCCCGCCCGTAAAAATCATCTTGTCGGTCACGCGGTCGACGCAGAGGTTCCCTCGTCCCTGCCTGCGCGGGCGCCATGAACCCCATGGCCTCGAAGTCGCTCCTGAGGTCCTGCACTGCCCTGGCCTCGGACCTCTCCGGGGGCTGCTCCGCGCCGCGCGAGAGGTCCTCCTTTGGCCTGCTGTCCCTGAGGCACTCCCCCGCGCCCTCGAAGAAGATCTGCCTGGGCGGGGCCAGGAGGTCAGGGCCGCCGTCGCCGCCATCTCCTCCGCCCGTATTCCGCTGCAGCCTGATCCTCAGGTTGTGTATTGCCTGTCGACGCTTGTCCTCGGTGGCACCGGACAAGGACGGGGACGACGTAGCCATGGCAGGGGACCGAGAGACCTTGAGCCCTAGACCTTGGGGCGAAGATGATCCGATGAGCGATGACCTCCTCAGGCTCAGGCTCAAACTTAGACGCAGGAAATAATTTAGTTTTTCGTAGTCTGCTTTTCCCCGAATATTAAATGTTTTGTTGTCAAGTTCGTGCGCTCAGCTGAGAGAACAAGAGCAGAATAATTGAAATTCCTCTATAAAATTTCCTACATAGGACTCTAGTATCCTTAAAAAACCCTATAAATTATCAGGGCTTTATGTCATTTTTCTTTGCAAAGATTAAGGAGTACTGCTATCAGTTCAAACTGCTTGGGGATGGGCTTCATTTTCTACTGAATTTTTAGCAAAATTGTTACATGCAAATAACTAAAAATGGCAAAAGTTGTTCTACATTTCTTCTTATTTTTTACATTGCTCTTTGTGATCATTCAGTTGCACAAAAAAAATCTCTGTAGAATAGTTCTTCGCAACAGAAACTTATCTAACCATTTCAGGACCTTGCGACTCTTCACTTTGTTGGTTAAAACAAAAGCGGTCTTTGTGGTGCTCTCTAAAGAAAGCCCTCGTGACTCGTCTCTCGACTCTCTTGTTGCAGATGAACTTATGAAGGGACTTATGAAGTTATGATCCAGCAAAGTAATATGAGTACGACACCTTCCGCCTTAACGACAAAAGGTCGTATTGTTGCTACTTATTATTTTGCCTTCGTCTCGGTAGTCGCCTAGTCGGTACTGCTCTAAAACTGCAGAATTTACCACTGAAGCCTTTCCCGTTATTATTCGTAGACGATGCCCCAGTATTTAAAAATAAATAACGAAAGAAACTAATTGCAAGGATCGCACGGAATAGAACATTCGAAAATTGTTTTGATGTCAAATATATTTATTTCTCGTGTACTAAAATGTATCACAGCCTATCTTCAGGGTTGGGAATAAATACGCAATCGGTCGGAATATTTTTTTTGTCCAAGTAATTCTTTTTCAGCAATCGGACGAGAAGAGTCCGGTGTAGTGGAGCCCGCCGCTCTTGTCCCTGCTCCAGATCTGCGCCGGGTGCTTGGTGTTGGCCGGGATGCCGTTGGTGGTGGTTTGAGGATCGCTTGCGGCGGCGATCTTCTGCCCGCCTATCAAGGTACGGGGAGCGGGAGGAGGAGGGGCCTGATTAGACCTCTGTTGCAGCTTGGATCTGGGATGAGGCTGTTGTTGTTGCTGCTGCTGTTGTTGTACTTCTTCCAGGCCGGAAACCATCTTCTCCACCGTGTTCATGAGGGCTGGACTGCTTCCGTTTCCGTTCGTGATCGGCGGCTGCCTGTCCTCCTCCTCTACCACGGTGATGATGTCCTGCTGATTGATGTAGTCCTGCATCTTGAGGTACCCCATCCTGGCCGCAGTCTTGTCCACAACGTGCTGATGGTGGTGGTGGTGGTGGTGGTGATGGCCGTTTAGCTGCTGTTGCTGCATTCCGTGCTTGGGAGGCTGCCCGTTGGGAGAATACCCGCTGTACTGGGAGTCCGTCATTGACCTCCCGTCCCCGTCGTCCCTCGTCCCCGCGGCGGCGGCCGGGCGGCCGTTCACCTGGGGCGGCGGCGGCGGCGGCATCAGCGGCTTGCCGTTGACGCTGCCGCCGTTCCACTCCGGGGATGGCTTGGGAGGGATGGGAGGCCTCCTCTTGGAGGGAGGGTCCCTCGGCGCCGGCGGCCTCCCCAGCAGGTGGGCGGCCTCGATGGCGGAGGCGTTGTCGATGCTGTTGAAGCTCTCCTCAGTCGCCACCGTCGCATTCCCACCCTTTGCTCCTTCAGCAGCAGCCGTTCCCGGCCTCTGAAGGGAAGTGTTCTTAGAGCTCCCCTCCGAGTCGGAATGGTGGTCGACCTGCACCACCTGCAGGTTGTTGGACATGATGATGCGCGAGAGCGGCGGCGCCAGACCCAGGGAACCTTGCTGCTGCTGCTGGTCGTGGTGGAAGGCGTCCGAGAGCGAGGGCATGTTGCTGTCCATCGTCAGGCGCCTTAGCTGAGAAGACCTCAGGCTCTCCTGGATGTTGATCTCGCTTAGGTCCGGGACAGCAGCAGCTGTCGTTGAGCTGGAGGCGGTGCTGCCCACCTTCTTGTGACCGCCGCCTACGGCTCCGTCGTCGGACTTGACGATGAAAGTGTTGGCGCTGGAGGTGGTGGTGATGGAGGCGGTGTCGGCGTTGTTCATCATGGAGGAGAGTGAGGATCTCTTCGCACTTACGCTCATGTTGTTGTTCAGCATGCTGGGAGGACTGTCCGACTCTCCCGTCGGCGGCATCCGCTTGGTGACGCCAGGGTTCAGTCTCGAGTCCAGGATCTTCTCGTACGTATTCTGTTGCTGCTGCTGCGCTCCTGAAAGAGGCAGGGCGGAAGGAAGGTTGGTGCTCATCTGCGTTTTCCCCGCCTCAGCCCTCACGCTGAACTTGTCGCTGGGGTCGAAGGCCCTCTCCCTGATCTTCTGGGTGGAGCCGTAGCCGACGTCGGTGAAGACGCTCCTGATGGGGGTGACGGGCTTTCCTGCGGGCTGCCTGGCGCTGTAGGTCACCTCGTTGTTCTCGTACAGCGGCGCGTACCCGCTACTGCTGGCGTTGGAGGAGGACTGGCCACCGTTGATGGCCTCTGTCAGCCCGTGCATAGCCTGCTCGAACCTGCTCTGCAGGTGGAGGTTGTTGCGGCGAAGCGGAGAGGCTGCTGCTGCTCCTGCGGCGACTGGCTTCCAGTCGGCCAGGGAGCTGTTGGCGCTGCTGTTGTTCGAGCTGTCTTGGTGCAGGGGGAAGAGTTGCGGCTGCCGCTGCTCGCTGGCGGCGGGGGAGTGGTCAGAGGAGGAGGACCTCCGCTGCTGCCCGTAGGTGAAAGGGCCGGCGTGGCCGTGGTGCTGATGCTGATGTCCACCTGCTGCTCCGTACAGGCCGCGGTAGAGCC
>JAAUYJ010079305.1_pt1 | contig 11292 bp, 9 predicted proteins | sample 7278031 | NCBI WGS metagenome assembly JAAUYJ01 (sample SAMN14350222, study PRJNA611818) | marine sediment metagenome | isolation source: surface marine sediment (1.8m) | place: French Polynesia: Moorea | collected 2018-08 | reverse complement strand
TTTACTTAACCATAAATTCCTCGAACCTCGCTATAATTATAGTCGAGAATTAGACCCTATTGTTGGGGTTTCTTTTACTGGTTTATTTGACTTTTTTGTAAAAGCTTTTGGTATTGAATGGTTGCAATGGTGGCAAGCAGGCCGTCCAACAACTGCTCAAGGTTTAGAGTTTAAAGAAAAGGAGGCAGAATATCTAACACGTTGGCGCGAAATAGTGCATCGGGTAGTGTGGGATTATTGCGATCGCCACAACCTGAAACGTCCAAACCGTTGTACAACTATCCAACCTAGTGGCACAAAATCTCTGTTAACAAATGCTGCTCCTGGTTGGCATCCTCCTTTTGGTTTGCGGTGGGTGCGACGGATTACTTTTGCTAAAAATGACCCCGTAGCATTAGCGTGTCTGGACTATGGTTATTCTGTGATTCCTGGGCAGTCAAGCAAAGATGAAAATGGAAATTTACTCAACGATCCTTTTGACGATCGCGCGAAGGAATGGTTAGTGGAAATTCCAGTGCAGGTATCTTGGATAGATTTGCCTGGGGTTGAGGATATTGCTATTGAGAAGTTCAGCGCTACTGCTATGTTTGATTTTTACATGGGAGTACAGAAACATTGGACGACTCATAACAGTAGTAGCACTATTTTGCTGACAGAGGAAGAAATTGAACCTTTGGGCAAACGCATTTATGAAGCCATTCGCGATGATGAGGGTTATATTTCGTCAGCGTTGTTAGCGCGGTTTGATGCACCGTTCCCTCGGTTGCCATTCGAGCGTATTTCTAAAGAGGAATATGAAAAGTTGGAACGGGAGATGTTGGAACGGCGCAAGTCTGATGATTTCTCGGAGTTGATGAATGGTTATGTGTTAGCGAGTGAGTTACCAGAAATGGGTCCTCAAGATCCTGCGTGTTCTGGGATGGTTTGTGAGCTGAAGGGTTCGGAACCGGAAGTTAATTAAGATATCAACTGCACAAATAATCTAGGGATGTTCGATGGAACATCCCGAAACGGGTTATAGCAAATCTCAACAATTTTACTACACCTGATCGGGTGTCGGAGGTGTCGGAAGTGTGGGAGGTGTCGGAGGTGTGGGAAGTGTAGGGAGTGTGGGAGGAAATATCAAATATGATTCAGGAATTAATCATTAACTAGGGCTTTGTTGCATAAAAGTAGCGATATAACATCCATTCCGCTTTGGTTAGCATATCAAACGCCGAGCAAGTGTGGCTACTATATCGCTCTCTTTAGGTATTATTGATGTTCTCTTCATCTATTGTCCAATAGTTAGGGTGGGCTGATTAAATATCAAAACCTTTACAGGTAAACGTTTTAGCATTTTTCCGTCTTATATTGATGTTCTCTTCATCTATTGTCCAATAGTTACAGCAGTTGCCGCGCATTATGAAGTAGATATGCACAAGCAAGTGCGGTAGCTATATACTTTCATGCAACAAAGCCATTAACTAGCTATAAAATTGGATAGTGGAATAGTGGTAACCCGGCAAGTATTCAAGTACAGGACTTAGGTAACTCAAATACCTTTCCCACTAAAAATAATCGTTTAGCTATCAAACCAGATAACACTATGGCATTTTTAGGAGGAAATGTCTACTTCAATGGTGGGGTAGTTAGCGCTCCCTCTGGCAGAATAGAAATAGGTAGACTCGGCAATGGTACAGTGTAGTCTATCTCTGTGTCTGGTGTGTCTCCCCCTCTCCCTGTCATCGTTTGGGAGGTGTGGGAAGTCTGAGGAGTATGGGAAGATTGTAGAATAGAATAGAATAGAGATTAAAGATAGGTGTACCTCATTAGTATGGGAAACGCTATATAATGGAAAGTTATAAATGATTGATATTTTGCCAAAGATTAAAACTAAATTTTTGTTCAGAGTAGTATTATTTTTAGCAATATTTTTTATAGTTACAATTATATATCCAACATTTAATCACTGCTCCATTAGTATTGCTCAAGAAAATATAGCTCAAAAATCCATGGAAAACATGGAAAAAACAGCTATAAAGTTCTATCAAAATGGTGAGTTTGCCAAAGCAATTAAATGGTGGGAACAGGCTGCTCAAAGTCATACAAAACAAGGAAATATCATCCGTCAAGCTCAAATTTTAAACTATCTTTCCACAGCTTATCAGGCATTAGGAAAATGGGAAAATGCCAAAAAAACTATCGCTACGAGCCTGAAAATCTTGGAAAATTATAGAATCCTTGACAAACAAAAAACTGTTATCTTGGCTCAAGCATTAAACACTCTAGCCCACCTACAACTGTCAATAGGAAACACTGAAACAGCCATCGAAACATGGCAAAAGGCAGAAACAGCTTATACTCAAGCAGACAATATCCAAGGAGAATTAGGCAGTCAAATCAATCAAGCTCAAGCTCTGAAAATATTAGGAAATTATAGACGCTCTAGAGAAATATTACAACAAGTGAACCAAAAACTCCAAGCCATGCCAGATTCTGTAATCAAAGCAGACAGTTTGCGCAGTCTAGGGGTAGCGCTACAGTTAATCGGAGACCTAATAGAATCTAAGGCTATTCTAGAAAAAAGTTGGGCGATCGCTCAAAAACTTGACTCTCCAGTTACAACTAGTGCTACTATTTTTAGTATTGGTAATTTCGCCCGTGACTTAAACCAACCTGATGTTGCCTTAGATTACTATCAAGAAGCTGCACCCTGGGGCGTAAAAGCCGGAAATTCATTAGTTCATCTGCAAATATTACTCAACCAACTGAGAGTAGCAGTAGCAGAAAAACAATGGCAAATGGGGCGATCGCTCTTGCCTAAAATCACATATCTTCTAGATATTCTTCCCCCCAGTCGAAATACAATTTACGCCAAAATCAACTTTGCTGAAACCTTGATGCAAATAGCACAAGAGCAAAACCAACAGCCAACTAACTCAGACGTAGCAACCATTAAAATTTCTAGCCAAGATACGGCCACTCTCATAAAAATCACAGTAGAACAAGCAAAACAAATCCAAGACCCACAAGCTGAAGCTTATGCAATCAATCAACTCGGACATCTCTATGAACAACAACAACAGTGGCAGCCAAGTGAAGCCCTAACCCAGAAAGCCCTAAAAATAAGTCAAACTATCGGTGTTCAAGATTTAATCGCTCGCACATCCTGGCAAATCGGTCGAATTTTTTGCGAACAGGGAAAAACAAGAGAAGCTATCAACGCATATCAAACTGCATACAACGCTCTAAAATTATTAAGAAATGACATAGTTGCAGTCAACCCAGAAGTGCAGCTTGAATTTAAGGAAAGTATTGAACCAATATATAGACAATTTATTAATTTACTTCTGAAAAATACTCCCAATACACCAGCAGAAAAAAACTATGTCGGTCAGAGTCAAATTAATAAAGCTTTAAAAGCGTTTGAGTCTCTACAACTAGCTGAACTAGATAACTTTTTCCGAGAAGTTGGTTTAGCAGTAAAACCAGTACAACTTGACAAAATCGACAACAAAGCTGCTGTCATTTATCCGATTATTTTGAGTGATCGCCTCGAAGTTATTCTCTCTGTACCCAACCTCCCCCTGCGTCACTACAGCACCCCCATACCTCAAGCAGAAGTCGAAAGCACTCTCCAAAAACTATACTCTGCTTATTATGTCGGATTTTCTCAAACAGAAAGACTACGCTTATCTCAAGAAGTCTACAAATGGCTAATTCAACCAGCAGAAACAGACCTAGCCGCTAACAACATCCAAACCTTAGTATTTGTTCTTGATGGCTACCTGCGAAATATACCAATGGCAAGCTTACACGATGGTCAAGAGTATCTTATTGAAAACTATAGCATTGCCCTGAGCTTAGGATTACAACTACTTCCAGTTCCAGAAGGAATACAAAGTCAACAAATCAAAGCTTTAATGTTAGGTCTCACCGAAGCTCGTCAAGGCTTTTCTCCTCTACCAGGAGTAGAAATTGAAGTCGAAGGAATTGCTCAGGAAATAGACTCAGAAATTGTGTTGTTAGATAAAAAGTTTACTCGCCTTGCATTTGAAAAACAGATTGAAGTTAAGCCTTTCAGTGTAGTTCATCTAGCTACCCACGGTCAATTTAGTTCCAACCCAGAAGAAACCTTTTTGTTAACTTGGGATAGTCGCATTCAGGTTAACGAACTTGGCAGAATATTACAAGAGCAAAATCGCGATCCCATAGAGCTATTGGTACTCAGTGCTTGTCAAACTGCTACTGGAGATAATAGAGCAGCTTTGGGTTTGGCTGGATTAGCCTCACGTTCTGGTGCCCGCAGTACCCTCGCTACATTGTGGTCTGTGGATGACTTATCTACGGCTGAGTTGATGATTGATTTCTACCGACTGCTTATTGCTAATTCTGAACCCAGACTAACTAAAGCAGAAGCTCTCCGTCAAGCTCAACTAACTTTAATGCAAAATCCAAAATACGATCATCCTTATTTTTGGGCACCTTTTGTTTTAGTGGGAAATTGGCTATAGGAATCTGAGACCATTTTTATCAAATATTGCTACAGTGGTTGAGATGGAGGGGTTAGGGGTTAGGGGTTAGGGGTTAGGTGTTAGGTGTTAGGGATTAGATGGTAAGAATTTATAATGTTTCTTTTTTCGGCGTTGGTAATTGCTAAGATGATTTTCTACTAGGGGTGATACCAATCACTTACTCTAGTAAGATATTTAGAGGTATCAGAAACAGATGACTCTTAAAGTTTCATCTCTTAATTTACCAACGCCCTTTTTTCTGAGAGTCAAACAATTCTATTTCAAAATAGTGAAAACCTATTTGAGATTAGGTTATAGGTTCTTTGCTTGGTTTCTAGGTTTTCGGTGTTAGGTGTTAGGTGTTAGGAATGAAACAGCACAAGCATAAATAGGGGTTACTGATTAAATCTCAAAGCATTTACAGATAAAGGTTTTAGCTATTTTAGATCGTGAAAAAGTACCAGCTTTTCGGTTGAAATTGCTCAAAAAGTCAGCCTGAAGGGGGTAACGCGAGGCAGAAAAATCTCCGAACAATTATTCCTCCAATTTTCTCTTTCTTCCCACTCTCCCGACACTTCCCACACTTCCCACACTTTCCACACGAGGACAGGGAGATACAGGGAGATAGGGTATCACTGACACGCCGCGTCACCGCTTCATTTTTTCAGCAAACCCTAAATATTCCTATCCTTTGGTGTCCGGATTCTACTGTAACAATCCCCCGTCTCCCTGATTGAATTTGGTATAACCAATGTTTTTTGACTATCCAAGTAGTATAATTTATTTAACGCGATCATTTATGAAGGTAACATAAAAACAAATTTGCTGCATAAATATACTGAAATATCCGACTCAGCTTCATTTATTTTCGTGAAATCATCAAAAATCTTCAGAGTTTTTACGGGTGATTAACATCTTTTGAAAAAAAATTAGTGATTTAAGTCATCAGTTACAAGTGACAACATAACATTACTTTGTCAAAAAAAGATTCGTTAATCAACAATAAAATTAATTGTATACCTAGTATTTTTTAAGATATAATAGTATACATATCTAGATATCTAGTTCATTAATTGATAATTGATTAGGGATAATTGATAATTACCTCTGGTTAAAACCGTTACGGAATTGAATATCCCGAAATATTATTTCTTTTTTTCCCCTGAAAAGGGTCGGCTTTCAACCAGAATTATTTAATTATTAATAATTAATAATTCGGTAATCTAATTTTAGACATTAGGAATTCAGTGGAAATCTACTCTCAAATTGAATTTTTATGAAAACATTATACAAACTTGTTAGCAAAATAACATTACAAACCACAATTACTGCAACTGTCCTGGGGTTCGCAGTAATTTATCCAGTTCTCGGCGAATTACCACTCAGAAATGATCAGCAATACCCTTCTTTGCTCCTGGGAATAAAATTTGAGCCTCCGAAAGAGGGTGCACCTAGAAACGGATCGGATGGGGGTACTCGTGGCAGAGTCAGATTCAATACAACTGGAGATGGAAAACCTAAAAGTTCAACAGCTGGAGGAGGTACTCGCGGTGGTACCACTTTTACACCTCCTGGTGCAGGGGCCCCTAGAAGTTCAATGGGTGGTGGTACCCGTGGAGGCTCAAATGTTTTGCCTCCAGGTGACTCTAGTGATGCAGGAAGTGGTAATTCTAATATTCTACAAAACCCTGTTTTTAATAATCAATTCCTTGTACCTTTATTACCAGAAACTAATTACGGAAGAACTGTATCTGAACGCCCAACAATATTTGTCTATGTACCGAAGATGTCTGCAAGGGAAATATTTTTTAGCTTGCAAGATGAGCAGCGTAACACCATTTACCAAACTAAATTAAAAGTTTCTGGTGACGAAGGTATTGTCTCTTTCACTCTCCCACCGGAAGCACCGGAATTAGAGATGGGTAAAAATTACGTTTGGTTTTTTGCTCCCATTGAACCCAATGGTGTACTGCGACCCGATAACTACCATGTTGATGGTTGGATCAAGCGTGTGGAAACTCCTACTGATGCTATTGATGCTGAGACAAACTCAGCTCCAATTGAACAAGCTAGTCTCTATGCTAGATATGGAATTTGGTATGATACTTTGGAGATTCTGATATCTGCTAAACAGGATCAACCGAATAATACAATATTAGCGAGAGAATGGAGAGAGTTATTAGAGCAGGTAGGATTAAAAAATATTGCTGATTATTCTCTAGTTGAGCGACTGTAAGTTATCAGAATTTATTGGTGTAGGGTGGGTTGCAATGCACCTTCCAATTAGAGTTTTTCAAATCATAGTCTGTGTTTTTAGTTGAGTTTCCTTTTTTCGATTTCAGCTATGGGTAAAAGTAATTCCTCTTTAATTTGATTTCGGACAGAATTAGTTAAACCATCATCGCAATAATATAGACAATATAAAAGTAAAACATTGGCACGATAATATTTTTTAAGTAGGGAGCGATCGTGACAATTAAATTCCCAATGGTAAGCTATTTCACGATGTTCTATGATAACGTCTCTTAGCTTTTAACCCCAATTTTTACTATTAATTTCCCAGCAAGCATCAAAGTCTTCTTCTTTTTGATTTGGGTCTGGAAATGCGTGTTTTAATTTCTGTAATTCTAGTTGTAAATCTAAATCAATATACTCTCCAGTAAAATAATCAATTTCATCAGCTAAAGCATTTTTAGGGTCAAAGAGTGAATACTGACCATATTCAAGTAGTTCATATAATCTATTATCAATTAAAAGGTCGTATAGTAGATATTCATGTATTTCATAAGCTACTTTTTGAGTTTCGTCAATATTACTAACATCAGTGGTAGTAATAAAGTCAAAAAAAACTTCTTGAATGTCTTTTCTAGAAGGAATACCAAAAAAAATAGCTAGTTCTAGAAATTCATCTTGATCAAAGATTCTAAAATTGTACACATATTCAAGGCAAAGATAAAAAGCTCTAAAATCAACTGGCGTATAATCTATATAAGAGTAATTTCTTTTAGCCATTCTAGAAACTCCTGATATTTATTAGCAAGAGATAATAAATTATCAATTTCTTGTTTCATCGACAAAAGAGTATTATCTAGAGAATCTAATCTTATCAAAGATTCTGCTCTAATAACTGGATGTAACCAATATTCTCCGGCTTCAACTTATATCAAATATCGTCTTTGTCAAGATTCAATTACTTGCATAATTTCTGATTTTTTTTTGACATCCCAAAGTAAACAATGAAGCCCAATTATTCCTACTATGGGAATTTCTTGAACAGGATAAATTCCTAAACGACAAAGAAGATTATAAGCATTGCGGTCATGTTCAAATAAACGGTCAAACTGACTAGCAATTAAATCTTTAATTTCCGCCTTTAATAAAAATTGTTTATTCTCCAACCAATAAGTCTCTAGATTGCCATGATAATATGTTTCTATTGGATGGGTAAGAACTTTCATTGCTAGAGCATTTCGACCATAAGCTTTATGAATTTCAGCCAAAGTAAAATTATTGATATTAATTTCAAATCGGCTGCAAAATTATTGCCATGCTAACTCACTTAATTCTGAAAGTGGGTAGAATTCGATAAAACTTAGTTTTGCTTCATTAATTTGTTCGCGACAAGTAATTAATGTTATGGCGTTAATAGTAGGATGATTAATAACTCTAGTTAGTAATTCGATATAGTCACGATGTTCCTGTTGAAATTTTCCATTTTTATCAAGAACAGTTTCTAGGTTATCAATTAATATTCCTACTGTGTATTTTTGATTCAGAAGTAAATCTTTTAGTTGCTCCAGCATATCAATAACAGTTGTTTCATGCTGCTTTTTAAACTGTTGATTTATCTGACGTTTTACCCAACTTTTTACAGAAGTAATCAGGGCTATTTCGTTCTAATTTATGACTTTTTGTGCAAACCACGAAAATCTGCCTTTTCAAGGATTAAAGGTTCTATCCACCAATCTCTAAAAGCTAGTAAAATTCTCACTTGATTCTAGAATGAAATAGCCCTGAGAAGTAATATATTGAGTATCCATCCCAAAATTTAATTCTAGAACCTGAATTTTTTGAATTTGTAAATATTGACGAGCAAGAGTTGTTTTGCTAATACCTCCCTTGCAATAAATACCAATAACTTTTGCACCTCGATTCATAATTAAAGTATTAAGGTGAGCGATCGCTGCTGCTCACCTAACAAAATCAGATTTTTTAGGAATAGTTATTTCTGTAGTTAAATCTTGGGAGATATGGTTGTTTAAAGAAAGCGATCGCCGTTCAAATTCTCTAGAATTTTCTGCTAATAACTCAGGCTTATACTTACCAAATAAAGCAATTAAATCCATAGGATGTGGAGTACGTTCATCTGGAAATTCATTTCTCAAGTTAAATGCTTTACATACTTTCTCAATATGTTTTATAAATTAGCAGAATCTAATTACTACAGCGGTTTTCATTTCAGTAGACCACAGTAGGGACGTTGCATCCAACGTCCCTAAAAGGTTTTGGTTATGGCGATGTAGTTCATCAATTTTAAAACCGCTGTACTATGATCATGTAATATAATATATTAATTTCCGATGTTAATCCAAAATTGGTATAGACAAATCCTACAAGAGTGAAAAATGAATAATATTGAAACCCCAATATTTCTGAAGCGCAAAGACCTCACCTTAGCCTACACATTACTGCGAATAGTATTTGGAATTAACTTCTTTGTACATGGATTAGTTAGGGTAAACAATATGGGAGGATTTATCCAATCAATGGTAGAAAGATTTCAAGATATAGCAGTGCCAAGTTTTGTAATTTTAGTATTTGCAGCTTTAATAACTCCAGTAGAATTAATTTCTGGGTTTCTAATCATAATTGGACTCCAAACGCGCAATGCAATTATTGCGGGTTTTCTCCTAATGATGCCATTAATGTTTGGAGTCTGTCTACTTCAACAGTGGGATACAGCTTCCTCTCAATTAATTTATTGTTTAGTTTTCTTCATTCTTTTAGCAGGTTGTAGTCTAAATACTCTTTCCATCGATCAAGTTATTCGTAATAGAAAATAGAATCAAAACCATCAGTTTGAATGTTCCTTTTTTCTGCTTCCTTGTCCACTTTTTCCCTGAGTCTACTTTCTTTGAGCTATGTTATCCCTTTATTATGTATTCTGAAAAACATACCCTTGTGAGAAATACCCATGTCCCTATGAGGACGCGGACACAAAGTGAAACCCCATCTCCGCGTCACCGTGTCTCCGTGTCTCCCCCTCTCCGTGTCCTCAAGAACCCGCCTTACCCTATCAAATCTTAAAAACTTACCCTCCTTTGCTATGCTATAAACGCCCCGGTGTAGTAACAGTCTAAATACCATGCACAGGATATTAACGGGCCCATTGCAGGTAGATTACTTAACCTTAAAAATTTCTGGGTTGCCTACCTATTTACAAGGCACAAAAATCGTACATTTGACCGACTTCCACTATGACCGAAAACGACTATCTGAGTGGTTGCTGTCTGAGGCGATCGCTATAACTAACGAAGTCGAACCCGATTTAATTTTACTCACAGGTGACTTTATTACAGATGAACCAGATCCTATCTATGATCTGGTATTGTGGTTAAAATATCTTGAAAGTCGTGCTGGAGTATATGCTGTACTCGGCAACCACGACGAACAAATTCCGGGAGCTAGGGATAAAGTCATCGACGCTTTTGCTCGTATTGACATTCCAATTCTGCTTAACCAAGTCGTCTATCCTCTAGGTTCAGATTTAGCCCTTGTAGGACTAGAGGACTATTGGTCTGGCAACTTTAAACCAAGTGGAGTAATGGAATCTATTGATGATAACATACCCCGGATCGTCTTATCCCACAATCCCGATACCGCCAATGTCTTAAAAAAATGGCGCGTTGACCTACAGCTCTCAGGTCATACCCACGGTGGTCAGGTTAGGTTACCATTTGTCGGACCACTGTCTCAGTTTCGCGAACCAATTCGCAGCCTTATTCCCTGGTCTTTACGACCTTTTGTACCGTTTATGGAGAAATCTCATAAAATAGTTGAGCATTGGGAATGGGCCCAGGGGTTGCACCAAATTGCCAATAACTATTTATATGTAAATCGTGGTTTAGGAACTTATTTTCCAGGGAGGTTATTTTGCCCACCAGAAGTTACGGTCATCACATTGAAAGTTAATTAGGGTACGTTAAACGTACCCTCTTTTTTTAGTAATTTTTATTTTGGATTTGGGAGGGTTTGAAAACTATGTTTAAATTGTTAATCCTGAATCCAAAATCTCTCTAGTAGGAGTATGAAAAACAGAAAAATTAATTATAAGTATTCGGTTTATAAAGTTTCTAAGTTGGTAGAAAAAATTAATTACATATTTGGCAAAACTGAATTTATGATGGTCTAAGTATTATAAATAATTTGAGCTAGGAAATGATTGATGATACTTACTAAAAAATTATCCTGAGACTTCGCACTCCTTGATTAGAATCAGGTATAATTGTTAACCATGAAAAATATTAGTAATTATTAGGTGAGTAATGAGTGATTTTCAAGTGTGCGATCGCGATTTAACTGAAAGTATGTTATCTGATTATTTGCAAGCAGATAGTATTGCTGTGGATACGGAGACAATGGGGTTATTACCATCGCGCGATCGCTTATGTTTAGTCCAGTTATGCGAGCCTCAAGGTAAAGTTACAGCTATTCGTATTGAAAAAGGGCAACAAGCAGCACCGAATTTAAAACAGTTAATGGAGGCAACCGGAATAGTTAAAGTATTTCATTTTGC
>JAAUYJ010022824.1_pt1 | contig 11295 bp, 9 predicted proteins | sample 7278031 | NCBI WGS metagenome assembly JAAUYJ01 (sample SAMN14350222, study PRJNA611818) | marine sediment metagenome | isolation source: surface marine sediment (1.8m) | place: French Polynesia: Moorea | collected 2018-08 | reverse complement strand
GCGACCAATTCGCAGGCCGTGCCCTCGACGACTTGGACCCGGCCGCTCTCTTCGTAAGTGCGCTCGTACTCCCAGCAGTCAGCGCCGCCGGAGCTGAAGGGCTGCAGCGCGATGACCTCGCCGCTATTGCCCGTGACAGGGTTATCCCAGCGCACCGAGCGTCCCGGCGCGGCAAAGCCCATGAGGTCGTTCAGGGCCTGCTGCATGACCGTCCGGTCGCGCGGATCCGAGATCGCACCCGCCGGCCCGGCCCAATGCAGCGCCAGGCCGACCCCGAGCGTCCACGCCAATCCCCGCCAGACTTGATGGGCCATTCGACTCGCCTCCTGCGCCATCTTAGCCCGACCCGCGCGCGCTTCCCAATCAAAGCAAGGCGAGGAAAACGACCACTCAAACGCCGGAGGTGTCCGGACGCCCGGGCGCCAGGGCGCGGGACGCCTGGAACGCGACGGCGGCCAGGACCACGGCGCCGCCGACAAATGTCGCCGTGGCCGGCACCTCCCCCACGCCGAGCCAGACCCAGAGCGGCCCTAGCAACACCTGCACACGGGCCAGCAGGGCGACCTCGGCCGCGGGCACGTGACGCGCGCCCACGGTGATGAAGATGTATTGCATGGCCAGTTGCACGACGCCGAGCGCGACGGCCAAAGCGAGATCGCGGCCGCCGATCTGAAAGGAGTCGACCATGAGGGCCGAGAGCAAGGTGGCAAAGCCGCCCGCCAGGCAAACGGCCGGGAGCATGTCCAGGTCCTTGCGCACGCGGAATGCCGTCAGGGTGATGGCGTAGCAGAAGCAGGACACCAGCGCGAAGAGACCGCCCCAGGCCGCGCCCCGGGCGAAGCCCTCGCCGACCATGATCGCCACGCCAAGCAAGGAGGCCGCCATCGCCAGCCCCAGGCCGGGGCGCACCGGCTCGCGCAGGGCGATCCAGGCGAAGAGGGCGGCGGCGAAAGGCGAGGCGCTCAAGATGAACACCACGTTCGCCACGGTCGTGCCGAGCAGCGCGAAGACATAGCTGCAGAAGGCGATGCCCAATGCCAAGGTGACGACCAGGCCGGCACCGCCGGTGCGCAGGAAGGCGCCGCGCAGGTCGCCCCGGTGACGCAGCGCGAGGAAACCCAGCAGCACGATGGTGAAGGAAAGCGAGCGGTAGAACAGCACCTGCCAGCCGTCCGCCGCCTCGACCCAGCGCAGCAGGATCCCCGCCGAGCTGGTGAAGCAGGCGCCGAGCAGCACGCAGACGACGCCGAAGCCGTAACCGGCTTCCCGGTCGTCGCTTGGCGGTGCCACCCCGGGCGGCTCAGATGTCGGCGTAGACGTGCGTCTCGGCCTGACCGCCGGGATGGGTCACCGCGCCCTTGTAGGCGGGTCCCACGGTCTGGGCGTAGCGCCAGAGCGCGCCCGATTGGAAATCGGTGCCGCGCGGCCTCCAGTCCTGGCGCCGGGCCTCCAGCTCGCCGTCGCTAAGCTCGACGTCGATCCGCCCGCTCTCGGCGTCCATGACGATCATGTCGCCGTCGCGCAACAGCCCGATGGGACCGCCGACCGCCGCCTCGGGACCGACGTGGCCGACGCAGAAGCCGCGCGTCGCGCCGGAGAAGCGGCCGTCGGTGATCAGGGCGACCTTGCCGCCGGTGCCCTGGCCGTAAAGCGCCGCGGTGGTGGCCAGCATCTCGCGCATGCCCGGGCCGCCTTTCGGCCCCTCGTAGCGGATCACCAGCACCTCGCCTTCCTTGTAGGCGCGCTCTTGCACCGCTTTGAAGGCGTCCTCCTCGCAGTCGAAGCAACGGGCCGGGCCGCGGAACTTGAGCGATTCCAAACCGGCGATCTTCACGATCGCGCCTTCCGGCGCCAGGTTGCCCTTGAGCCCGACCACGCCGCCGGTCTCCGTCAGCGGATTGTCGGTCGGGCGCACCACGTCCTGGTCGGTCGGGAAGGTCACGTTCGCCAGGTTTTCGGCCAGCGTCCGGCCGGTCACCGTGACGCAGTCGCCGTTGAGATAACCGCCGTCCAAGAGCGCGCGCATGATCACCCCGACGCCGCCGACCTCGAAGAGGTCCTTGGCGACATAGCGGCCGGCCGGCTTCAGGTCGGCGATGTAGGGTGTCTCGCGGAAGATCCTGCAGACGTCCTCGAGGTCGAAGTCGATGCCGGCCTCGTGGGCGATGGCCGGCAGGTGCAAGCCGGCGTTGGTCGAGCCGCCGGAACAGGCCACCACGCGCGCGGCGTTCTCGAGCGACCGGCGTGTGACGATGTCGCGCGGCCTGAGCTGCATCTCGAGCAGTTCCATGACCGCCTCGCCGGAGGCCTCGGCATAGGCGTCGCGCGATTCGTAAGGCGCCGGCGCGCCGGCCGAACCGGGCAACGCCAAGCCCATGGCCTCGGAGACGCAGGCCATGGTGTTGGCGGTGAACTGGCCGCCGCAGGAGCCGGCCGACGGGCAGGCGTTGCATTCCACCTCGTGCAGCTCCTCGTCGGAGATCTTGCCGGAGGAATGGGCGCCGACCGCCTCGAAGACGTCCTGCACGGTGATGTCCTTGCCCTTCAAGCGACCGGGCAGGATCGAGCCGCCGTACATGAAGACCGATGGCACGTTGAGCCGCACCATGGCCATCATCATGCCCGGCAGCGACTTGTCGCAGCCGGCCAGGCCGACCAGCGCGTCGTAGCAATGGCCGCGCATGGTGAGCTCGACCGAGTCCGCAATCAGGTCGCGGCTGACCAGCGAGGACTTCATGCCGGCATGGCCCATGGCGATGCCGTCGGTCACGGTGATGGTGGTGAACTCCCGCGGCGTGCCGCCCGCCGCTTTGACGCCCTGTTTGACCACTTGGGCCTGGCGCGCCAGCGAGATGTTGCAGGGCGCGGCCTCGTTCCAACAGGTCGCCACGCCGACGAAGGGCTGGGCGATCTCCTCCTCGGTCATGCCCATGGCGTAGTAGTAGGAACGGTGCGGCGCGCTCGCCGGCCCTACCGAAACGTGGCGGCTCGGCAGCTTCGCCTTGTCGAAGCGCGGCTTGGTATCGAGCGGCATGGGCGGTCTCTCCCCAACAGCTGGTCTTTTCGTTGGCGGCAAGAATAGCCGTGCCGCCCGGCCCCGGCCACGGCTTATCGGGAGCGGCGCCATGCGCCTGCGGAACAGCAGCTATGCCGCGGCCTCGGCCCTTTCGCCGGTCGCCGGAGCGGGCTATTGAACAGCGCGACATGACCGCCTTCGACGAGTTCTCACCGCTCGGCCGCGTCGCCTTGCGGCACGCGCGCGAGGCCTTCGGCAGCCAGGCGCAGATTGAGCGCTCCTGGCGCGCGCTGGGCTACGGCGCGCCGCCGGACTACGGCCGGGCGCTGGCCGAGTACGAAGCCTTCGCCGAGCACATCACGGCTTGCGGCGCCGAGATCGAGTGGCTGCCCGGCGGCGCGGCGCTCGGCCTGGACTCGATCTACGTCCGCGACGCCACCCTGGTGACGCCGCAAGGGCTTGTGGTCTGCCGCATGGGCAAGCCGGCGCGCGGCGCCGAGCCCGGCGCCGCCAGCCGGGCCCTAGGGGAAACCGGACTGCCTGTCCTGGGCGAGATCATCGGCGCGGGCGCGCTCGAGGGCGGCGACGTCGTCTGGCTCGATCGGCGCAGCTGCATCGTCGGGCGCGGCTACCGGACCAATGACGAGGGCATCCGCCAGTTGCGCGGGCTGCTCGGCCCCGAGGTCGAGCTTTGTGTGGTGCCGTTGCCGCACTACCGCGGCCCGGAGGACGTGTTTCACTTGATGTCGATCCTGAGCCCGCTCGACCGGGACCTCGCCCTAGTCTACTCGCCCCTGTTGCCGGTGCCGTTCCGCGAATGGCTGCTCGACCGCGGGCTCAGCCTGGTCGAGGTGCCGGACGCGGAGTTCGAGAGCATGGCCTGCAACGTCCTGGCCCTGGCGCCCCGCCGCTGCCTGATGCTGGCCGGCAACCCCGCGACCCGGGCCCGGCTCGAGGCCGCCGACTGCGAGGTCGCGGTCTATGACGGCAGCGAGATCTCGGCCAAGGGCGCCGGTGGCCCGACCTGCCTGACGCGGCCCCTGACCCGAAACTGAGGCGCCCGCCGGCAAATCCCCGTCCGCCTCGTCGCCTGGCCGCCCGACGGCACCCTTTTCTGGAAGTGCAAGCAAATAGTCCAATCAAACCAGCGGAATATAGGAATTACCTGATTATTAATCTGAAAAATCGGCCAACAAACTGGGGCGCCCGTTTGTCGCGCATTTGTCACAGCCGACTTGCCCTTGAAGGCGCGCGAATGTGCTATACTTTGGCTTCACAGGGATGTGTTTAAGGGACAGGCATGGCGGCGATGAATTTGGATCTTGTAGACCTGATCCGCCGGGCCGTTGACGAGGCTAGGGGTAGAGGGCGCGATTACCTCGGCCAGAACAACTATGCGGCCAAAACTGTCTTGATGGTCCGCCCTGACATGACGCTGTCGGACGCCATCACTGCGGTCAACGAGATCAGGTCTACCTAAATCGGGGCAAGCAGCCAGCAATAGGGAAATGATCGGGCCGCTCGGCGCGAGCCGACTTGGCGGTCAGTCTTTTTCTGTTGACTCGCCGTGTGGCTCCTCGAACTCGCCGGGGGCCGCAGCCTCGGGATTGGAGGGATCGAACACCACCGTGGTGTCCGGCTTCGATAGTTCGCGCGCTTGAGCGACCAGTTCTGCGATGCGGCGCTTTCTGTCCGCGTCGGTCAGCCCTTGAGCCAGGATCTCGACGGCCTCGCTGAGCATTGTTATGGCCTCGCGTTCCGCCGTCGTCACGGAGCGCTCGACGGTCCAGGGCATCGGCCCGGCCTTCACCTTCTCGTCCTGCGGATGGATGTAGTGCGGATCAGTCATGGCGTTCGGCCCCCTTCTGCCCGGCGTTCCCTCGGACAAATCCTGACACCTGTTGCCCATCGCTTTCAAGCGGGGCTTTCAAGCGGGCGCTGATAAGAAGGCGCTGGAAGGCGGTGCCCTCCAGCGCCAACAAGTGGACCGTTTCACAGCTCATGCGCGGGATGGACCGTGGCTAGGCAAACATGAAAAATGCTGCTGCAGCCACTACGCACAAGACCAGGGTTCCTGCGGTCCAGAGATACGCCTGCTTGTTGCTCTCAGTCATGGCATCCTCCCATCCCAAGTGGGCAGGAGGCGCCTCCTGCGCTGCTGCGATCGCAACGTTACACGTAGACTAACGATTCACCGCGAAGTCGTCAAAAGGATTGGCACGAAATAGCTGCATCGGCAGCGTCGTCTACGGCAAAAAGTCCTATCGAATCCCGCTGAAGCGGCGACGCCAAGTCGGACCCTAAGTCATTGAATCGGAGCTGTTCGCGTGCGTCGACTGTTCGGGCTGGCCCAGTGCAGCGTCACAGGCCGGCCAGACGCTCCAAAGCGGCGGAAAGCCGCTCGCGGGCGCGCAGCCCTTCATCGCGTCGCTCCCTCTGCTCTTCGATGACTTCGGGCGGCGCCTTGGCCAGGAACTGCTCGTTCGTGAGCTTCTTGTCGAACTTGGCGATGTCACCCTGCACCTTATCGATCTCGCGCTTCAGGCGGGCCTGCTCCGCGGCAACGTCGATCACCCCGGCCAGCGGCAGCACTGCCGTCGCCTCGTCGATCACGATCTGGATCGCGCCTTCGGGCACGGCGCCGTCCAGCGTCTCGATCCCCCCGATGCGGGCCAGACGCTTGATCACGTCGCCGTAGAGCCCGAGGCGCCGGGCCGTATCGGCGCCGGCATCGCGCATCAAGAGGTCGGTGCGCGCACCCGCCGGCACGTTCATCTCCGACCGCACGGCGCGCACCTCGGATATCAGGCGCACCACCCAGTCGATCTCGGCGGCCGCCGCCGCGTCGACCAGCGCGTCGGAGAGCTCGGGCCATTCGGACGTCATGAGCTGCGCCGAGCCGTCGCCGAGCTGCCTCCAGAGCTCTTCGGTGACAAAAGGCGCGAAGGGGTGCAGCAGGTGCAACAGCCGGCCGAGCGTCCAGCCCATCACCGCCCGGGTCTCGGCCGCCGCCTCGGCGTCGTCGCCCTCGAGCATCGGCTTGCTGAATTCGATGTACCAGTCGCAGAACTCGTTCCAGGTGAAGTGGTAGAGCAAGGCCGCGGCATCGTGGAAGCGGTAGCTCGCCATGGCCTGTTCGAGCTGACTCGCGGCCTGCGCCAGCTTGCCGATGATCCACCGGTTGATCGGCTGGCGGCAGCTCGCCGGGTCGAACCGGGGGCCGTCCTCGGCGCCGTTCATCAGGCAATAGCGCGCGGCGTTCCAGAGTTTGGTCGCAAAGTTGCGACTGCCTTCGACCCGCGATTCGGAGAGCTTGATGTCGTTGCCCGGCACAGCCAGGGACGCGAGCGTGAAGCGCAGCGCGTCGCTGCCGAAGCCGTCGATCAGCTCCAGCGGGTCGATGATGTTGCCCTTGGACTTCGACATCTTCTGGCCGCGCTCGTCGCGCACCAGGGCGTGGATGTAGACGGTGCGGAACGGCACGTCGCCCATGAACTCCAGGCCCATCATCATCATCCGCGCGACCCAGAAGAAGATGATGTCGAAGCCGGTGACGAGCACGTCGCCCGGATAGTAGCGCCGCAGCTCGGGGGTGTCCTCGGGCCAGCCGAGGGTCGAGAAGGGCCAGAGCGCGGAGGAGAACCAGGTGTCGAGCACGTCCTCGTCCTGGTCGAGCTCCACGGCCTTGCCGTAGTGGGCCCGGGCCGCCGCCAGCGCCTCCTCCTCGGACAGCTCGACGAAGACCCGGCCGTCCGGCCCGTACCAGGCGGGGATCCGGTGGCCCCACCAGAGCTGCCGCGACACGCACCAGGGCTGGATGTTGCGCATCCATTCGAAGTAGGTGTTGGTCCAGCGCTCCGGCACGAAGCGGGTCCGCCCCTGCTCCACCGCCTCGATCGCCGGCTGCGCCAGGGTCTTGGCGTCGACGTACCATTGATCGGTCAGCCAGGGCTCGATCGCCACCTCGGAGCGGTCGCCGTGCGGCACCACGTGGCGGTGATCCTCGATCCGCTCGACCAGGCCTTGCGCCTCCAGGTCGGCGACCACCCTTTTGCGCGCCGCGTAGCGGTCGAGCCCGCGATAGGACTCCGGCACCGCGTCGTTCAGGTGCGCATTCTCGTCCATGATGTTGACCACCGGCAGATCGTGCCGGCGGCCGACCTCGAAGTCGTTGAAGTCGTGCGCCGGCGTGATCTTGACCGCGCCGCTGCCGGTCTCCGGGTCGGCGTGCTGGTCGGCCACGATCAGCATGCGCCGGCCGACCAGCGGCAGGACGGCGTGGCGGCCGACCAAGTCCTTGTAGCGATCATCGTCGGGATGCACGGCGACGCCGGTGTCGCCCAGCATGGTCTCCGGGCGGGTGGTCGCGACCACGATGTAGCGGTCGGCCTCGCCCTCGATGGGGTACTTGAAATGCCAGAGCTTGCCGTCCACCTCGCGCTGCTGGACCTCGAGGTCCGAGATCGCGGTGTGCAGCTTCGGATCCCAATTCACGAGGCGCTTGTCGCGGTAGATCAGCCCCCTCTTGTGGAGCTCGACGAAGACCTTGCGCACCGCCGCGGAGAGCCCTTCGTCCATGGTGAAGCGCTCGCGCGGCCAGTCGGTCGAGGCCCCGAGGCGCCGGAGCTGCTGCGTGATCTTGCCGCCCGACTGGGCCTTCCAGTCCCAGACCCGCTCGACGAACTTCTCGCGCCCCAGCTCGCGCCGTGAAACTCCTTCCTCGGCGAGCTGGCGCTCGACCACCATCTGCGTGGCGATGCCGGCATGGTCGGTGCCCGGCTGCCACAGCGCATCGCGCCCAAGCATGCGCTGATAGCGGATCAGCACGTCCTGCAGCGACATGTTCAGCGCATGACCCATGTGCAGGCTGCCGGTCACGTTCGGCGGCGGCATCATGATGGTGTAGGGCCGCGCGTTCGAACAGACGTCGGCCTGGAAGCCGCCGGAACGCTCCCAGGTATCGTACTGCCTGGTCTCGACCTCGCCGGGCCGAAACGTCTTGTCCAGCATCGCTGGGCTATCCTCTCTTCAAGCGGGGAGTGGGCCTGTTCGCTCTCGGACAGGCCGGCAGCGCGCTAGCGGTACTCGGCGCGCTTGACCAGTTTCTGGACTTCCTCGCGCACGATTCGTTCTACCAGAGCCGCCAGGTTGTCGTCGAGCCACGACTTGAGATAGGGCTCCAGGGCGTCGCGGACCAGCTGCTCGAGTGTAAGGCCGCTGCCGAGCGGCAAGCGCCCGCCGACGTCGTGCACGCCGGCGGCCTGGGCCAGCTCGGCGAAGGAGGCGGTGGCCGAGCTGCGGGTCGGATCTGACAGCAGGCTCTCGTCGTCCTGTTCCGGGGCCTCGGCTTCCCCGGTCGGTTCCGGCGCTTCGGCTTCGACCTCGGCCGCCTCGGCCTGCTCCTCGGCCCCGGCCGCGGCTTCCTCGGGCGTCTCCTCGGCCTCTGCGGCCGCAGCCTGGGCGTTCTCGCGTTCCTTCGCCAAGTCGACGACGCTGCCGTCCTCTTCGACCATCTGGGTCAGATCGAGGACGTCGCCGCCGGCCTCCGCTTCCGCCTCGGCCGCCGGTTCCGGCTCCGGCTCCTCCGCCGCTGGCGCGGCCGGCTCTTCGCCCCCCTCCGACGCCGCTTCCTCCTCCTGACCCTCGGCGCCGTCCTCGGAAATGATCCGGCGGATGGAGGCGAGGATCTCCTCCATGGTCGGTTCGCTTTGGCTGTTCGAGTCGCTCATGGATCAGGCTTTCCGAAATTCGGGCCGGCCGGCATCGCCGGACCGCACCCTTGCCGCCCTGTTTGGCGCGGCCGTTGAGTTCCTGGTAACACCGCCCGTCCCGTCGCGCAAAGTCTCACTCAAAGTCATAGGGTACCTTGCCGAAGCCGTACCAGACGTCGCGAACCGCCTCCAGATCCTTGTCCGGATCGTAGATGGTGACCGGCAATCCGAGGTTCGCCGCGATCATTCGGCCCATCGCCGTGAGAACTTGATAGCCGGCCACGACCTCGTCGCGCTCGGCGCGAACCAGGCTGACCTGGGCGTCGAGGAATTCCTGCTCGGCGTCGAGGATGTCCAGCACCGTCCGGGCGCCCACCGCGTTCTCCTGGCGTACGCCCTCCAGCGCGATCCGGGTCGAATTGACCTCGGCCTCGAAGGCCTCGATTTCGGCCCGCGCCGTGATCAGGGCCTCCCAGGCGCTGATCGAGTCCTGCACCACGCGGCGGCGCGATTCGTCGATCTGCAGCCGGCGCTGGCTGGAGCGTTGCTTGGCCTCGCGGACCTGGCTCGAAACGAAGCCCTGTTGGTAGATCGGCACCGTGACCCGGGCCAGGATCTGGGCCTGATCGCGCTTGCTGCGCGCGCTCGCCTCCTCCGCCGAGTGACGCAGCGTGCCGACCACCGAAATCTCGGGCAGCAGCTCGCCGAACTGGACCTTGACGTTCTGCAGCTCAGCCGCCTCGGAGAAGACATCGGCCAAGACCGTTGGGTTCTCGTTCTCCGACACCTCGATGATCTGGTCCAGGCCGTCCGGGATGCCCTCGACCGTCGGCACCGCCTCGAGCAGTCCGGGGGCAACGCCGATCACCTCCTGATAGACCGCGCGGCTGATCGAAAGATCGCCCTCGGCCGCCACCCGGTCGCCGACCGCACGGGCCAAGCGCGATTCGGACTGGGCCACGTCCGTGCGGGTGATCTCGCCGACCTCGAAGCGGTCGCGCGAAGCCTCCAGCTGGCGGGTCAGCACCTGCTCGTTGTTGATCTGCAGCTGCAACACCGACTGGTCGCGCCAGACGTCCATGTAAGCGATCGCGGCGCTCAGCAAGACCTCCTGCTCGGTGTCCAAGAGGCGGGCCCGCTGGGCGTCGACCTCGGCCTCGGCCCGGCGCGTTCCGGCAATCGTCCGGCCGCCGCGGAACAGCGATTGCGTGACATCCAGCTCGACCGAGCGCGGCGTCGTGTTTTCGGGATCGTCCACCTTGTTGTCGACCCGCTGCTTGCCGACGTCGCTGAAGACCGTGACCCGCGGGCGCCAATTCGACAGCTCCTGGGGGATCTGCTCGTTGACGGTGCGCAGCTCCGCCCGCGCCGCGCCCAGGGTCGGGTTGGTCGCGTAAGCCAGGGCCAGAGCCTCGACGATGGTCTGCTGCGCCGCCGCGGGCCCAGCCGAGAGCGCGCCCAGGAGCAAGGCCGTGGCTATCCGCCGGGCGTCTCTGCTTCCGGAGCCGGCCGGCGCTGGCCCTGGCGGGTCAAAGCCCATGAAAAACAACCCTTAACGATCCAAGCACGGGTGAGCCAGGGCACAATAAACATGGTTAACGTTTATGGCCAGTAAACGTCCCGCTCACCCCTTTTCCGGCGCTTCGGTCGTCCCCCCCGGCGCCTCAGAACTCGAACCCGGGTTCGGCCGCGAAACCCGGCAGAACCGGCGTCGCGGCATCGAACAGCGCGCGGCTGGACACGACATCGCCGCTGCGCTGCATCAGGCAGGCCTGGGCGATCACCGGGCTCCGCTGGATCACGGTGACCAGCCGGCCGTCCGGCGCCAATTGATCGGTGATCGCCTGCGGCACGTCGGCGACCGCGCCGCTGATCAGAATCACGTTGTAGGGCGCTTGTTTCGGATAGCCCTCGGTCAGCTCGCCCCCGACCACGACGGCGCTGTCCAGGCCGAGCTCGCCCAGGGTCGCGTTGGCCCGCTCGCGGAGCTCGGCGTCGCTTTCGAGGGCGACCACTGTGCCGGCCAGACGGGCCAGGATCGCCGTGGCATAGCCCGTGCCGCAGCCGACCTCCAAGACCATATCGCCCGCTTGCAGCTCCGCGGCCTGCAGCAGACGGGCCAGCACCATCGGTTCCATGATGTAGCGATCGGCACCGATAGAGATGTCCTCGTCGACGTAGGCGATGCCGCGGCTCGCCTCCGGCACGAAGAGCTCGCGCGGCACGGCCGCGAAGGCATCGAGTACAGCCGCGTCGATGACCTTGTTGGTCCGCAACTGGCTGTCGACCATGTTTGATCGGGCGCTGGCGTAATCCACGATGACCCCTCCCTCGCCCCTATCGCACGCCCCTCGTGCGGGCAGCTCGGACACTGACTCCCGCCCCCTTGTAGCGGATTTCGGCCAGGGCCGGTACTGGAAAGCGGAACAGGGGTGTTAGTCGTGAAGCGACGAGAAATCAATGCCTTGTGGATCCCGTCCGGGCCCTGGCGAGGCGCGGGCGGGGCGCCTTGACCCGCCCGCGGGCGGACTCTATATGTCGCGAGCGCCGCGGCCCGGTGGCAGAGTG
>JAAUYJ010148685.1_pt1 | contig 11297 bp, 7 predicted proteins | sample 7278031 | NCBI WGS metagenome assembly JAAUYJ01 (sample SAMN14350222, study PRJNA611818) | marine sediment metagenome | isolation source: surface marine sediment (1.8m) | place: French Polynesia: Moorea | collected 2018-08 | reverse complement strand
GGAGATAGGGAGCGCCGAAAGTAGGCAAGATAAATAGACAAAAAATGGAGGAAAAAAATTTAATTTTGACAATAAATGTAAGCCATAAAGTATTAAACTGTAGGAATAAATGACAAAGAATGAATGTAACAGCCTATGCATGAATTTGGTATAATGTTTCTGGTAATTGATGAATTACTACTAATCCAGTTATCAAGAATGGAGCTAATAAATAAACTCCTTCGCCCCAATTATTCCCATCAGTTTTACCGCCAATATTCTCTAGTATTTTACTTGATGTAGTAGGTGTTAAAATCCATATAGCAATTCCCAAGAAGCATGAGGTACAAAATTCTAGGTTTGAGGCAACACTTAACACTTAACACTTAACAGGGAATAAGGAATAAGGAATAGAAAAGAAATTAAAGAGCTTGTGTACCTGATAAGCTTGAGAAACGCTATAATATAATTTAGGATAATTATCCTCAGTAATCTTAGTCTTTTCTCGATTCGCTAGACGGATATAATCTCTATGAACTTCTAATAATTTCAAGACACAGATCCGAATTTCGTTAATCGTTACAGGATTACCGAATAATTAATAATTAATAATTAATAATTAAATAATTTAGGTTAAAAGCCTCCCCTCATAGGGAAAAAAAGTGCTAGGGTATTTCCTGATCTTCAATTCCGTAACGGTTTTAACCAGAGGTAATTATCCATTATTCATTATCCATTATCCATTAATGAAGGAAAGGTTCAAATAAAGAAATAGTAGAGGCTAATTTTTCTAAAAATCCTAATACTTATGGAGCATTTTTTACTCTAGTTGTTAGTGTAAAAAAGACATCTACTTGTCTGATTTCACTGCGGATTTATAGAGGTGATTGACATTCTCCAAATGGTGATAATAATTCTTCTAAATAATCTTTAGTAAGTTGGTCGTGGATAAATCTTGTCATTAGTTAATCAGCTATTTTGGCAGGCTTATAGATTACCATATTTGACCGCAAAAACAGAATTTTGTAGCTGTTAAAATTAATGATGATTTAGCAATCCTAAATAGGTTTTAACATTTAATCGTAGGGGTTTGGTCTCCAAACCAAAGCGTAAGTAAATGGAATTTGCAAACCAAACCTCGACAGTTTTTTTTCACAAATTATTTAGGGTTACTATTTTTTCCTCCGAATGTTTAACTTTAAACTCACGACTCATTTACTTTCCTTCGGGTGCATCTCAGTAGGGAATAATACCATGTCCGGTTGAATACTTATTGTATAGTTCGGCGAGTAAGAGGGGTGGGAGGTGTGGGAGGTGTGGGAACTGTGGGAAGTGAAGTGATAGATATAAACATATAGTATATAACCGGATTCTATATAAGGAATAGAAAAAAAGTATTTTGGCAAATAAATATGAGATGCACCCTTTCCTTCTTCCTTCTTCTTTCTTCCTTCTTCCCTTTTCCTTCTTTTATTAATATTATTTCTCTACCGAAACTCCAGACAACTTTCGGACTTCTTTCTGCACACTCATACCAATTTCTAATGCTTCATTCAGTAATTTTCCATATTCAGTTGCTTGATTTTGAACATCAAAATTCATAAGAGCAGACAAATTATTTTCCATACTGGCAAATAATTCATACCTCCTCATAATAAAATCTTGATTTTCCCGTAAAATTTTTTCTGTTTGTAATGCACAAATCAAACTTTCTCTAGTTACTTGCAATGCTTTGACTACATCACTTCGATTAATCAAATTTACTTCTAAATTTCCCACCGCAGCTAATTTATCAATAATATCTACGGCTGCAATTACTTGATTATATTTATTGACCTCATTCTGCAATTTTGCTAGTTCTTTTAGTGGTTTAGTTTTCGACCACATATAAATATTCCAGAACAGAGTAATACCTAATGATATTCCAAGAACAATTTTGATAAATAGACTAATTAAGCGAGGGTCATCAGAAGCATAACTTGTCTTCATAATCATAACTAAAGTTAGAGGTAGAGAAATAATTAAAGTTAAACCAAATACAACAATTTGATTCAACATAATTGACCACACTTGCTTCCGACTAAATCCTAATGGTAACTGATATAAATTCACCCTTAATATATCACTCAAACTTTCACCACTTAACTGCTCTAACTCTAATTCTGTAATTTTTAAATCTGGTAAATCTGCTTGTATCATAATTCTCTAAATTGGTGCAATTTAATTAGGTTTTAGGTAAGCATTCAGCGGTCAGTTATAAGCTAGCCTCCTAGGTCGGAACTGCGTTAACAACTATTGCTTTTAGTTGGGGTTCAAAGCTTTATTATTAAGAAATTTTATCTGACTACAAAAGCCAGTTTTTAAGTCTATATTCGTTTAAATATCCTCCTTAAGGTTGAGGTTTTTTATTGCTGTTAACGTTAGCGTTAGCGCAGCTCCTCTGAAAGAGGTAGTTCCTACCCAGGAGGGTAGCTGAAGGCTAATAGCTGTTTGCGCAGCATTCCGCAGGAAATGCTTACGGTTTTAGGTTGTAGGTATTAGGTGAATGACTATTCTTAGTAATCTTTTAGTTGTGAGCAATTAATTTATTATCTTTGAAAGAGGAAGTATAATTGAAAGATTGATCAAAAATTAAAAGTTACTATTAAATCAAAGCAGATTCGCTAATTTTCTTCGTTAATTAAAAAGCTATTAGTACATTATGATCTAGAAAAAGCTGACTGCCAATACCTGAATACTTACCGAATAATTAGGGTTGGCTGAAAAAGTCTTTTTTAAGGAGTAGGAGAGCGGTTAGGGAGATTGAATGCAACGTCCGTACGGGAGTAATTTTTTGGCTATACTATGCGCCAGAAATACTAACTTTTTGAGCATCAAGAGCTGAAAACCAAGGTATTTCAGACCTAAAAAAAAAGGCTAAAATCTTTATATGTCAATGATTTTATCTTTAATCAGCCAGCCCTAATTAATAATGAATAATTAATAATTAATAATTAAATACCTTGGTTAAAAACCGACCCTAATAGGGGAAGAAAAGAATTTTTTTTCCTTCTTGATCAATCCTCTCCCTAAAAGGGAGAAGTAATTATTAATTGTTAATTGCTGAACTATTACACTTCTCCCCAAATCAAATCAATTATTATCCATAAATGATCGATTACTAATTCCTACTGCCTACTTCCTCTTTTCTGGAGATGTATATTTATCACCTATAACCAAATAAAAATAGATTTAATCCCTAAATTTAATTAAATCCTAACAGTTGAGATATAGAGTGAATCACATCTAAATAAAAATTACCATCTCTATCTCTAAATACTTCAAATGGCTCTCCTGGAGAACCAAAAAAAGGTCGTAAACTCCATCCCAATTGACTACCTACAAAAGCATATAATCCTAACCAAAATCGCAAAATAATAAGTCTGATTTCCTTACCTTCCTTGTCATCCTCAGAAAGAAACTGCATTCCTTGATAAAACAATTGAACTCCTAAAAAACCAGTAACTGCCAAAATAATCACATTTAAAAGTTTATAAAATTGGTAGTCGCTATTAGTCAACAAAAAAAACAGACTTACAGGTGCAAAGCCAAATAATAAAACCGCCATTAATGCCATTGCAGTCATTAATAATGTCAAAAATTGGTCAAAGTTTTTTTTAGAACCAAACATGACATTAAAGAAGTATAATGTGGGAAAACAAATAATTAAGGTCAACAAGTATAATGTGGGTAATTTTATTGCCGAAAAAATGGATTGCAACCAATTACTAGATGCACCAATAATTACTCCATAAATACCAATAAATACAGCACTAGAAATTAATAAACCCAACATTTTATCCTTGAGTTGATGACCTTGACGAATATCTTCTAGAAACTTCTGTCTATCTCGTAATAGCTCCATGACAACTGAAAAGTATTTCATTGTTGTAGCTCCTATTTTTCAGTATTTTGTTTGTACCTTATTGAATGCTCCAACCTGGAGATGTTAAGTTCCTCAAATAATATTAAATTCTTTTGTTACTGCGCTTGTGCGTCAGAAATAGGAAATTATGTCTCAGAAGTTTTTCAGAAATAATTTTCAAATTTGATTTGATATTTCCCAGGTGTTGAAATAGGGATTAACAAAAATGTCGGCACAAGTCCCCACCTAAAAATACTATCGGGACACCCTTATGTGAAGTGGGGATGCAATGACGAGCAAAATATATAATAAATACCAAATCCGCTTTACTAAGGTTATTTTCAAAAAAAGTCAAAGTCAAAGTCTGGGCTGATAATTTGGGAATTTAGGTAATTAGCCTATAATTATTGGATTTGGTATAAAACATCGGCCTGATTCTAGTTGCTGGTGAGTATCCCCAACTATTGCTCTACACGCAAGTCAGATAGGGGAACTGTCGGATTGGCGACGTACAGAAGTAATCCCTAAGTGAGTTTGAGTATTTACAAATCTCCTCATACCAAATTCATGCTTATGCACTTACATCTTAATTTGTGATTTATTCCTACAATAAAAAACTTTACAGCGGTTTTCATTTCAGTAAACCACAGTAGGGACGTTCCATGGAAGGTCTCTACAAGGTTTTGGTTGTTACCATCTGGTTTATCAATCTGAAAAGCGCTGTATAAATCCCTTCATTAATTGATAATGAATAATGGATAATTACCTGGTGGTTAAAACCTTAACGGAATTGAATATAAGGAAATCTCCTAGAGTCTGTCATCAATTAGACGTTAAAATCTTTGTCACTGAAGGTTTTTAGCGTCTGGAGTCTTTTAAGACCAAAAGCCCAAAACTCTTGCCATGTAGACCTTTCAGATTTAATTGATGATAGGCTCTAGCACTTTATATCTCCTTAACTGGAGTTGCTTTAAACCTTTGGGGATTAATTATCAATTATTAATTATCCATTATCCATTGGTAAGTAGTGCTATATAAATTTAACTTCTGACTTTTGAGTTATGACTTCTGACTTCTTTAATACTCTCACTCTAAATTTGATTTTAGCACATTAAAATTTAGTGGCGAGCTTCTATCTCCCACTAATTTTTACAGCACTTTCACGGATAGTGAAGTACAGTTTATTAATTTGATCGTTGCCTTTTGCCTTCTGGAGCTGTTACCTAAAGTCCTAAAGTTTTGTACCTCATTAACTCCAAAACTTTTGTCATTCTGAGTTATGAAAATTTCCTTTTAATCGGAGCGGCGGGATTTGAACCCACGACCCCCACTACCCCAAAGTGGTGCGCTACCAAGCTGCGCTACGCCCCGTTGACCTTAACTACTGTATCACACTATATCAAATTTTTGCAACTAATTTTGCTCAAAATATTTCAATAGATATTATTTGATTATAGCATATTACCACAGATGTCATATCAAGTTTTATTAATTAGGGTTTGCTGATTAAATCTCAAAGCATTGACTGATATTGGCTCAAGCCTTTTTGGGGTCGAAAAAACTGCCAGGTTTTAAGTCCAAAACCTTTAAAAAGTTGGCATTTTTGGCCAGCAAAAGCAGAAAAATCAAGGGACTTTCAGATCCGACTACCTCCTCTATAAATTCCCATTTTTCCTAACTACTCCCTATTCCCTACTCCCTACTCCCTAAAATGATATTCATCAAAAAACTTTTAACATTTTTGCTGCCTGGACTAAACTAGGTACAGCTTCTACAGGCCATTTTCCCTCCCCCCTGCGCCCCTGATTTAAAATAAACTGAACGGTATAACTTTCAGGAAAACCTTCCACCTGCATCCATAGCAAATCACTTTCAGCTTCACAGCTTATTCTTTCCTCATCCATTAACTCATCCGCCATCTGGCTAATAGTTTTGCTTAACTGGTCTAATAATCGACAAAAATCCTCAAGTTCCCCTTCTGTCAGTTCCATTGACCAATCATCCCCAGCCACTAAACCCTGAAACTCTAATGCTTGAGGGTTCCAACCTAAGCGCCAACCAACTCCACTTTTAAGTATTCGTTCCATAACTTGAAATAACACTTAGCACTCAACACTCAGCAACTTCTCAAGATACATAATATTATGAGGATATAAAATCCATTAACACACACCACGCGCTTTTTCGGCGTTGGTGAATCAAGCTATGAAATCTTATAAGAAACCGGGTTTGTTGAGAATAGATATTAGTATAGTTAGGCATTTAATACTTTCCCCGGTTTCTACACTTGGAAAAATCATAGCCAAAACCACCAACACCCTTTTTCAAATATAGTCTGGGAATGTTCCTTGAATTTTTAGCTGATAGCTAGTTAAGGCTTAAGTAAATCTGCATCTCCTGGTTGGGGAACAATTGGCGCTCTGGGAACTGACTGCCCAGAATTATTTCTCTGCTCTACTCCTGGTATTGATGGAGGGTTGGGGTCGCCTCCAAAAATATCTACTAACCTATTAACTAAAACATTTCTTTGGGAACGAGTTAAATTTTGAATCGCTTGGCGATCGCCCTCCATTGGATTTTCTGTCAAAGAATCATTGCCAGGATATACAGATGACAATAGATAATCATTGGCTCCCAAATAATCTGCTAAGGTTAATTTCCAATCAAACCGATAATTTGGCGCACGACCTTTGACATAAAAATGATACCTAATTAGACGGGATATTAAGGTATCCTCAGTATTTACTTCTCCCGTTTCCTTGGATATATAATCATTTTCCAATGGCAAATCTGGTATTTTTTCATATACAAACGGCCATACTTCAGTTGGTCGCACCCGCTGTTGGACAATTTTGATTGGGTACTCAGAATTTTCTAGGTTTCTAACTTTGAGTAACTGATGGTCTAATAAGTCAGTGGAATGGACTGCTGTACTGGCTAAAGAGGTCCAAAAAATTTCAAGACTAGCTGAAACAATCACTGTTAACAGAGTAATTGTGAAATATTTGAGCCATAGTTTCTTGCTCATGGTTATTTTCAACCAACTACCAAAAAGTTTAAACAAATATGACACCCACGAAGTTTGGTTGTGCAGAGCGCGTAATGTGTAGGATAAGTAAGTGGGGCTGGCAAATCTAATCTAAAAGCACTGATATATAAAGGTTTTAGATTTTTTTTCTGCCAAAAAAGTGCAAATTTTTCCGCTTGAGCGACTAAAAAGTTAGGATAAAAGGCAGACTTGCACAATAAAGATCAAGGTACAATTATTCCTCTATTCCTCCAAATGTTCGGATGTCTCCCCACGCTTCCGTACGGACGTTGCATGCAACGTCCCTACCGCACCTTCCCCACACTTCCTTGACAAACTACCAAATCATCAATTATTTCCCCTTACTCCGTCTTTTTCGGAGAGGTCTACTATATTGACCTATCCATACTACTGCTGACGTCACTAATTATTTCTGGCTGCATCAACTCATCGGACATTTCAAATACAGCCCGGATAACTGGTTTCATTAGATTATCGTCAAAATTATCAAAATCTTCATAACGACGACGCTTGGCACGATTAGCCACTTGGACTACAGCCCGATAACGATTGGAAGAAGCTTTGATCAACTCCTCAGACCGACGACTTAGCTCTGCCGAATTAACACTGGATTGCCTTTGTATCTGCATAAATTTTGTTGGTCTTTGATAATTCTATATCTAGGTTAACAATGTTAATTGAATATTTTCCACTATAGGTCTAGTCAATACTAATATTTTGAGTTAAGATGTAACAAAATTTAAATATATGTTAATAAAATTTATTAATTTCATTGATTTTTATTACTTATGTTAACAGCTGCTGCTCTAACTTCAAGGGAATTTTCTCGGACTTGTAATCATCCCCTAAAAATAGTTGCATTGGGAGATAGTTTAGTTTATGGTTTTGGCGATTATGAAGGTGGTGGATGGGTAGAAAGACTACGACGACATTGGATGTTACCAGATAGTCCTGGCCATGTGCTATATAATCTGGGAGTCAGGGGAAACCGTGTTTTACAAGTAGAACAACGGCTAGAAAATGAGTTTCACCATCGGGGGGAATTAAGAAATCGTCAACCAGATATTATTGTTCTTTCTGTAGGGGTAAATGATTCTGCTAGAGTCCAAAGACCAGATGGACGTCATTATACGAACTTTTCCCAATTTAAGAAAATTTTAGATAACTTATTGGATCAATCAAAACAACTTTGTCCTGTAGTATTTGTCGGAATGGTTCCTGTTGACCAAGCTAAAATGCCTTTCCAAGATTGTTTATATTATAGTCACGATGACCAATACATATTTAAAGAGGCGACTAGGTTAGCTTGTTTAAAGCGACAAATACCTTATTTGGATGTGTTTGAACAATGGTTAAGTCGGGGCGAAAATTGGTGGCGATCATGTCTTTGTACTGATGGAATTCATCCTAATGTTAAAGGTTATCAAGCTCTTTTACAAGATGTAGTTAACTGGGAATCTCTAAATTTGTTAACTAGCTAAGTAAATATTTTAGAGATTTTTATAAGTAATTATAGTAATTCTAAATAGGTTGCAGGTAATCAAAAATGTAGATAAAAAAACTGAAACTCCTGCCTATTCTCAGTTAAGAGTTCCCTATTCCCTATTCCCTAAATGCGGTAATCTTTTTATATACAAATAAAATTAGGAATGCTATAAATAGAAAAAAGCTATAGGGAAAATTAAGAGAGGAAATTTTTAACAATTAATAATTAATAGTTAGGGTTTGCTGATTAAATATCAAATCATTGACAGATGAAGATAAGTACCTTTCTGGGGTTAAAAAAACTGTCAGATGTTAGATTCCTCAAGCTGAAAAATTTAGCATTTTGAGCAGAATAATTACATAAAAGTCAAGGGACAATTCTGCCGAGTACTTCCTCTATAATTCCCAGTTATTTATAATTACTCCCCTACTTCCCTATACCCCCAATCTCCTACTTTCTACTCCTGAAAAAGACTTTTTCAGCCAACCCTAATTATCTAGACTGGAACTCTTAATAATTAATCAGAGAGTATCTCCCTATATCTAGATATCTAGGCTTTTCAATTATTAATAATTAATTATTCATTATTCATTATTAATTATTAATTATTAATTACAATGGGAGGCTTTCAAGCTGAATTATTGAATTATTACAGCGCTTTTCAGATTGATGAACCACATTTTCATAACCAAAACTCTGTAGAGGAAATTTCCTAATGGAATGCTCCTAATTACGCAAATTGCTAGTACTGTGTTCTACTGAAATGAAAACCGCTGTAATTATTCAGTAATAACTGCAACTCCCTTTATTGATTTATTTATTGATTGATTGATTTATTTATTTTTCTTCTTTCTGACTTTCTTCCTGCTTGGGTTATTCCTTTTTCACAAAATGTTGCTATATTAGCTTTGTTGGTAGGAGTCAAGATTGAGGATATGATAATTCATAAATGGGGAGGCTTTATACCTGAATTTTTCGGTAAATAAAGAATATAGAATTTCTTAGACTAATGAGGTACACCTATCTTTATTTCTAGTCTATTCCCTATTCCCTGTTCCCTGTTCTCTAAAACAAACAATTTTGTACCTCACGCTTTTTGGGAAATGCTATATAGCATTTTCAAAGAAAAATAAGATGTCAAACAAGAGTGAATTATTTACTAACAAGAAAAAGTTGGGTAAAGCTTCTTACTTGTTTACTTTTGCCTAAAAGTGGCTTGGTTATTTATGGAAATAAAATGAAATTGCTAGCTCAAGTTAATGTCATTTAATCTGATGATTTTAAAAGCTTTTTTATGCCTTTTTTTGTAGGATTAATCTTGTTTATATTGCCACAATTTATGGCTTTTTATTTTCCTCTATATAAATTAATTATCCCATAACTAAGCGTAGTCGAGAGAAGAGTTCCTTAAAAGGTTTAGTCATTACCGTACTTGTCAGCCAATTTGAAGTAAATTGTCTAAATTTTCTACAGTTTTATTCGTACAGTTACTAAATAATTAATAATTATTAATTATAACCGTTTTCACAAAGATAGACTACAGAAAAAAGATAAATATGTTTGAATTTTGATAAGTTACAGCTGTGATAGTTGTATTCTATTTTAATGAAAACCGCTATAAATAGCTTGGTTGAAAGCCAACCCCCATCTAAAAAAAAGTGTTAGGATATTTCCTTATATTGAATTCCGTTACGATTTTAACCAGAGGTAATTATCCATTATCAATTATCAATTAATGAATTATCCTGTTTCTGTAAAAGATTGATTTTATTAACAGAATCTTCCCCTAATCTAATAGTCAAATCAGAACCAATCTCACCTGTAGAAGTAGGTTCAATATTACCAAAACCTAAAGTATTTTTCACAACTTCTGCTGATTCTAAATAACCCCCTTGAACAATAACTTGAGTGAAACGTTGTTTATCAGACCAGTCAGGAACTACATAAACATTATAAAATCCTTGCTCACGCAAATACTGAGCAAATTTTGTCGCTGCTTGAGAGTCACTAGAAGCATTTTGCACAGCTATTTTATTATCTAGAGGCGAAACTTCTTTCACTTCCATCGGGTTATATATATTGTCATAATTAAACTTGTCTAATTTAACATCAAAATATTGTTCCAGGACTCGCTTGCGACCCTCCTCATCTATAATCCAATAACTAGCAAAATACTGATTTCTAGAACTAGGTTTTCCTGGCAACATCACCATTTTTAAATCATCTCGCTCTAAGTCTAGACTAAAACTAATCAAAGCCAACATTTCCTGAAAACTTAAATTAGTATCAACATACTTTTGCATCACCCGAATAATTTGAGGCAACCGAGGTAAAACTGCTACATTAGTAACCCGACTTCGCAGTGCTTTTAGTAAAACTTGTTGTCGTTGTACACGACCAATATCGCCATTAACTTCTTCTCGGAAACGGACAAATTTTTCTGCTTGTTCTCCATTGAGAGTTTGCCAACCTGGTTGTAAATCTATATTTAATTTTTGGGTATTGTCAACATAAGACATAGGTTGAGGAACAAAAATTTCTACTCCACCTAGTTGTTCTACTAATTCTCGAAACGCTCCTTTACTAACTCGTACATAACGGTCAATTTCAATGTCATTTAGAGTATCTTCTAAAACATTTTCCGCTAGTTTTGGACCTCCGTAAACATTTGCTTCATTAATTTTGGCAATACCTATTCGGGGAATTCGGACTTGAGTATCTCGTGGTACAGAAAGTAAACTGACTTTCTTATCCCTAGGGTTAGCTCTTACTAATAGTAAAGTATCACTACGACCCTCAAATATATCTGGAGAATCTTCTGCCACTCCTGGAACTTGGTCAATTCCCATAACTAGGATGTTTATAGGTCGTGAAAGTTG
>JAAUYJ010064547.1_pt1 | contig 11299 bp, 10 predicted proteins | sample 7278031 | NCBI WGS metagenome assembly JAAUYJ01 (sample SAMN14350222, study PRJNA611818) | marine sediment metagenome | isolation source: surface marine sediment (1.8m) | place: French Polynesia: Moorea | collected 2018-08 | reverse complement strand
TACGAGTCTTTCGAGTACGAGTCTAGACTCGACCCATCCCTATTGGAGGGAAATTAAAATTCATTCTTAATCGTTCTTGCACAAATTTTTCAATGGTATGGTGAACACAAGCTCTAATTAAAAAAAGAAGTCTCTTTTTGATCGGAATTTGTTAAGTTTTGTTTTTGTTTTTTTTCTCAATTGATTGGAGCACCAGCACCCCGTTTTCTGCTGTTCTTGCAGGGAAAATTGCCCCTCTCTGGAATCTCGGCAAATCGACTTGAGGACACAGAGGAAACTTTGAACTCTTTTGAGATCACAGGTTTGATTCCGGTATATACATTTTTTATCGGTCGTGACAATCCTCCTTTTAGGCCCGATGATCGACCGCATCCTGGTCGTGTGTCAGTCCAAGCCAGAGTCTCTCAAATGGGTGGAGATCCTGCAAGCGGCCATCAAGCAGTCGAGGCAGCAGCAACACCACCAACACAGTAACAGCAGCAGCAGCAACATCGCCCAACAACAACAGCAGCAGAACAGCAACGCGAATCACGTAAGTTCAAGAGCGGCTCAGCCGCCCTACCGCGAGCTCACTCGTTGGCAGAGGGACAAGATCTTGTCCGGCCGGATGAGCCTGTCCTCGCTGAGGGCGCTGGCGGCGCTCAAGCACAGGAAGAGAGACCCGGACTCGCCCTCGGTGGTAGTGATGAGGCCAAAGAAGAGTTGTGTTAACAGGGCGGAGAGGATTCTCTTTCCCTCCGCAAAAAAGGCGGAGAACGGATTCAAGAGGGACTCTGATCAGTTTGTGGTGCTGGTTGACGCCGCCAGAAAGTCAGGGGGAAGCGGAGTCGGCGTCCCCACCCCCTCTACCGTCTCGACATCCTACCACTCTGCGCTGTCGACCGTGCCGCCTCCCGCCAACAGCGAGGCGGACGACATTGACGACACGACGGCAGACTCTATATCCAGGACAGAAGTGGTCCTCTCAGTCGAGTCTCCCACCGACACCGTCGCCTTCCCCTCCCCATCCCCCTCTTCCAAAGACGACAACCCCTGTCCCGACTGGAACCGCCTGGGCGGAGGTGTGGCCAGTCTTGAGAGGATGGGGAGCGTCACTCGATCTCTCAGTACCAGGCCGGCCGCCGCCGCCGCCCAGAAGGTGGTTTCTCGGACTAACTCTGCCCCCTATGGGTTGAACGACTTGCCCAGTGTTGACAAGAAATCCGAATTTGCAGGGCAAGACAGTCAAGATGACACTGATGGCGGCAGCACCAGCGAAATAGCCAGGGTAGTCGAGGCCATCGAGGGAATCGCGAGAAGATGCCACAGATGCGGGAAAGACTACAGCTCGGAAGGCGGCGGCATCAGCGGGAAGGAGGGAAAGGGCAAGGATACCTACATGGACCGTAAGGTTCAGGCGGCCATCATGTGGACGCAGCCGCCAAAGTTCTCCTTCTCTTCCGAGACCGCCGCCGCCTCCAAGGAAGGCGAGGATCGTTTTTCGTCTTCCGCGAGGAGCAGCAGCGTCGCCAGCACCATCAGGTTCATCGACTCTGGCTCCCTGTCCTCGCTGGTGGCGCCATTCTGCCCGCCTCAGCAGTTGGACTACGAGGAGATAAAGAGGCACCGCGACGAGTTCCTCAAGCAGTCCAGAAGGCTGGAAAAGCAACGGTCCAAGGAGAAACAGGAGGAGAAGAAGGGAGAGGGAGACTTCGATTTGGCCGTGGTGCCGGTGGAGGGAGAGTTGAGGGTGGCCAGCATCCTTCCAGAGATCGAGGAGGAGGAAGAAGACGACGATGGCCGCGAGACCAGAAGCAGTTGCGTTCCGGTGACGTTGTCCTCACCTTCTCCAGTCCCCTCCTCCTTGACCGGTGGCACGGCTTCTTCCACTTCGACCGGCGCCCCGACAGTCGTGTCCAGCTTCTCAACCTACGTTGGGTCCCCCATCTTTGGTTCCACCCCGGTGTCGTCTTTCGACGAGGGGGAGGCGGCAGGCTCAAGTCAAGTTGTCAGCCTTTGCTGGTCCCCGGGATCCAGGCAAAACAAAATGAAGAAGAGGAGCAAGAGCAAGAAGACCCTGGCCCTTCGCCCGTCCGGACCCATGTACAAGTCCACTCTGTACGCCCACTGGAGCATGAAGGCCGTGCTGGCAGTGGATCTCATGGATTGTGTCGGGCCGGGCGGGAAGGAAGTCGTCATATGAAGAAGAAAAGGGAATTTTGGGGGAGGGTTGACGGCGGGCGGTTGAGCGGAGTCTACTCTTTTAAAAAGGGTGGGTTAGGTTTTCTAAAGCAGCAGTGGAAGTGTGTTGTCGTATTCAAAGTCCCTGCTTTCAAAATATCCCTTGTAGCTTATGCACAATCCCCCTCCACATGTACCGTAGTTAATATCCTCCTTAGACCTCTTTTTTACTGCTCAAGTACAAGGAACAAACTGCATACGCTTCAGACGACAGAAGACTAACCCACCCTTTTTTCCTTTCCATGACCACGGTTGTGCCTCGAATTATTTTCCTATTCTGTGAAAATTACAATGTGTTTCTTTTCGCATTTCCACAGGCAATGTCGAGTCCTGCCCTTCGCCCTCACAACGTCGGCGGAAAGGGCTACCTCTGGAAGATGTCGTGCCTCCGCCCTGCGCCCCCGACCAGGTCCTTCATCGGGGTCGACGACAAGAAAAAGAAAGGTAGCTCGAATTACCTACATTTCCCAAACCAAATTACCGTCATAACTCATAATGTTTGATTTTTTTATAGACCCTGACACGACTTACGAGGAGGACATGCAGATCCTTCGCGTCATCGAGGCCTACTGCTCCACCAACAAGCGGCAGACGCAGGCGGTCTCAGGTGAGCAAACAGTGATCGCGCGATGCTTGACGAGATAACGGACGAAACAGTTTGATGAACCTCAAAACTAAAGTCAACGAGGGTCATACTCTAGTCCAGTGAGTCTCGTTACTAACATTTAAATCTCTCTCTCCCGCCCTCCCCGTTGTTCATGCTTGCCCTCTTTCGGACCCTTTCGTACGTATACATATTTGTAAATCCTCTTCCATCTCCTGTGTTCGTGGAAACGTCCCCGAAATAAAAGAATTTTTCCCGTCGCCGCAGCCGCACCGGTCGCGCGAGAGCTCAGTCTACCTTACCGCCGCCGCCGCTTCCTCCAACTTTGAAGGCGGCGGCAACATCTGCCGCATCAAGAACAGCTCCGGCAGCAGCGACATTGTCAGCGGCTGCCGTGACACCCTGCTGACGAGCGTGACCGACGACGACTGCGCGGTGGCCTCCGCCGCATCCGTTGACGACGACGGGGACAGCTGCAACAGGGACTCTGCCCTATACGAGCCCACGGCCCTGGGGTGCCTGCCGTGCAAGCCGCCAGGGGGAGGGGGAGGCCGTTCCACAGGAGGAGGAGGGAGCAAGAAGTGCCTTTGCGGGAAGGAGAGGGGAGGGGGGGGAGGGGGGGGCTGCTCTTCCAAGTGGTGCTGTGGCGTCGTCGCAAGCACGGTCAAGAAGACGGCCAAGAAGTTCTGAACCTGCCTTCCTCTTCCTCCACTGCCTTATTACAGTCATCATGCATACTTTTCTTATCCGTGCTTGGTTTCTTCTTCGCTGCAATAAAGGAAGCATCCGCCGCATCCACCTCCGTCTTACGAATGTTTTAGGATTCTTCTCTTTAGTTTTTTGTTTCCTTCTTTACCTTCTTTTTTGTTTTGTCTGCACCGCGCCCGAGCGTCGCTTTTCAGATTGATATCCTTTGGTTTCTTTCGTTCCCCCCTTTTGTAGCTGTGATCGAGAGTCCTCCGCCCGTCCTCCTCGAGGAGAAGATCATCACTGAGGACCTCAAGCAAGGCACGCTGCAAGAAAGGTGAGTCCGAGCTTCCTCTTTTTATCTCCAGCCAATGTGACGAGAAATCCCCCCCCCTCAGACACGGAATTACTGATTGGTCCAGACCGTGTGTATTTGCATTTTTTCTCGACCGTTACGCGGCGAGCGTGACCTCTTTTGAACTTTGCTCAATCGCACACAATTGGCCTCAATTCTAAATCTCCTGGATTTTTTACTGCCTTTTTTTGATGTATCGTCCGCGGCCCCATTTTGTACCATGCTTTTTCGTGCTTCACACTTTAGGAGCGTGGTGGACACTGTGTACGCGATCCGTGACCAGGTGGTGAGGCTAGGCGGGCAGAGCAGGGAGATGCTAAGGATGCTGGAGGACGAGGTCGCGGCAAGGTGGGCAATCGTAAATTTGTTTAAAGACAGTACTTTACTCAATATTTTATTCATTCAGGAAACGGCTGGAGAATGTGGTCAAGTCCCACCAGCAGATCCTGCAGCAGTTGCAACAGCAGCAGCAGCAGGACAACGGCAACAGCAGTTCCATTTCGAATCTCAACAGCCACGGACATCACCAGCAGCAACATCAACACGAGTCTTCGGCGTCGAGGGGGAGCTTCGGGAGCGGAGGAGGAGGGAAGGGATGAATGGTGTTCTCTCAACGACGTAACGATATATCATTTATGAGTCTTCCAAGTCTCAGATGATGGAAGACTGGCTTATTTTTGCATCGGAAAACCCGTTGCCTCTTCCCCGAAAGTGGCGCTATCCATTCATGGTGTGAAGCCCGAGCAATGAGTATCTATCTATAGTATTGTCAATTTCGTACTGTGGTGGTTGCTGCAGCTGCATGTTGCCCGACCACTCATTTACAGACCAGTTTCCATTCACTATATTCACTATAATTTGTGCGTGATTAGCAACAGCCAATAATAACCGTACTCGTAAATGCGAGAAAAAGTGATGTACTACTTGCTCTTTGCGACATTTCTTTAGATGATTGGATGGAGCAGGAGGGGGCTACTGTATCCCTATTCCCCCCCACCCCTCCATCTAAACTTTTCCAGTGACGATCGTTTTATTTGCGAATATTTTGTTTCGAAGCACAATCTCGTCCGCGAATCCAAAGTACGTACGTTGACCTGCAGGCCTGCATAAATATTAAAGTTGACTACGTTTTTTGTTTTTGTGCCTATAGTACGTACGTAGGACTATGGTAAGGTCCGGCTTTCAAATGCGGCAAAATATTGTTCGTCGCTCGAGTCTAGTCCCTTTTTGGCCCATCATTGATGGGTACAAAAAGCACTTGCCCTCCTCCTGTCGTCTAGCCCCTTCCAAAACCACCCGCCGCCCACACACAAAAAAGGAGAGAGGGAGACCAACATACATCCGTCTCGCTCCTCCCTTCCTCGTCCCTCCCAAGGGAAGCCCCCGAAATGTCACTCCACCTCCTGCGCGCGCAGACGAACCCAGTACAATGAGTAGAAAGCCAGGGTTGGGGAAAGCCGGCGCACGGATCGAAGATCCTGAACTGGATGGGTGTGGTGTGGTGAGAGAGGGAACATTGCAGACTATCTCTATCTCTCGGCATGGGGGGGGGACGAACAAGAGGATACCTAGTGGAGGAAAGCACTCACTCGATCCTCCCTTGAAATACCGTAGTGGAAGGGAGAGCTGTGCATACTTTGCCGGCAGGAGAGAGAGGAGAGGGCGGATTTTCTCTTTTGGGCGGGCCCACTCAATGTTAGTCAGACTCATCTGACTTCCACCGAACTTCCGTCCCCCCATCCAACCCACGCCGCGATTTTCTCCCGAGGTGGTGGATAAAAAAGGGATTCAGTGAACTGAGTGAATCAGTGCAGCTGGGAGGCGTCGATGTTGCCGTCGGCGCTGTGCACCGAGCAATTGTGTTGAGTGCTGCCCCGACCCACCCACCCACGCCCCGGAAGAGTGAAGGGGGGAGGAAAAAGATATTGAGCTGAGGCGGCGACCCTTTTCCTTGTATACGGCGGGGGAGGACACAGTCCGGTAGGAAAAGGAAGACAGTTCTGCCAGGACCGCCGCGTGCGATACACATCGTACAGTGGGTTGGGGTGTTGCTGCAGTGAGAGAGAAAAGTGAGGCCAGGGCCGAAAGTGAAAAACTGGAAAGAAGAATAAGGGAAGAAGGTGCTTTACAATCGTTGAACGTACAGTGAAGGAGGGCGTGATTCGGAGGCGGATCGTAAACTTTACTCTGCTGCATTTCCGTTACGAAACAACAGAGGATTTCGCCGTCCAACAAGCAACAACAGTTATCCACAATCCGGTGGCGTGATCCTTCAAAGCACTCATAATGAGGATGCGGCGGCCCAGACTTTGTTGAATTAACCGAGAGGAGGGGCGGGCGGGCATGCCGCACCACATGCAGCCACAAAGCAAGCCACTGGAATTTGACGAATGAGAGCCGAGGACCCAACCGATCAGTCCAACTCGTCCGGCGGAGGCTGCAGCCAATGAAGTCCGGAGAACCGCCCCCGGAGCAAAGTCCGAATTCCCGAATCTATAAATTCTGAGTCGACATAATGCTCAGGTCCCGCAGTCCGCATAGGGCACCCGAAGACCACACGTTGTCACCCTCTCCCTCCCCATCTTGTTATCTGATTACCGGAGACAGATCAAACAAATCTTTCCCTTCCCCTCCACCTGTTGTAAAGACACTTGCATCGGAGGCCCCTCTACTCATCACGATTTCCCCAACGACGAATTTGTCCCTCTCCAATAGCAATTACTACTATGTGCCCCCGTCTTGCGCAGCAGCAACTGCAGGAGCAGCAGCAGGCCGCTAAAGACTCCTTTTTCCTCAGGAAGATAAAGAACAAGTCCAAAATGCTGTGGAACTCGGAGAGGACGCGCAAAATGGTGAGCATGCCCTTTTTCCCCTCCCCTCTTCTTTTTTCCAGTATTGTAATTTAATGTCGATTGAACCGCCTCCGTTTTTGGGTAAGTATGGTACTTCGGTCATTCTTTTCAAGAAGAAACGGACGGACGAGCGACGAATGTTCAAATTGAAAATTTATGGGAGATATTGTAGTCCGTTCTGCCGCCGTCTAGCCGCCGCCACGGCGAAGTTTTTCATCATCTCTTACTAGGAGACAGTTTAGATTGGGGAGTGTCGAAAAAGTAGGCGTCACCGGAAGACCGGCATGGTGAGTATTCTGGGGAATACTTTTCAGTCTGACCCTTTTGAGCCCTTGGCGATTTTTCACCCAGCTTGGCGGTTAAGATTCGCGAGGCGAAATGAGCTCTGAAATCTGGGTTTGTGCAGACTTTTATGCTTAATTTGCCGAGGAGAGAACACGATTGTACCACCCCCCCCCAATATGATCAAAGTCAGACGGCGCTCAGACGAGACTCCTCTTCCGCGAAAAGTCAATCGTCGAGCGTTGACAGTGGACTCATTTTTGCTTCATCCCACGTACGGCAGTGTACAATCGTACATTAGGGCTATCTGTAACAGCTTCCATAGAACCCTTCTCACGCCAAAGTGGACTTTGAGCCTCTTCGAGCATCACGCCAGCCCTAAGACGAGCGATCCCCTCTCTTATCTGCAGACTGGCGGTTTGTTCAGATAATCTCTAAGCGGCCGAAGAACAAACGTACTGTCATAAGGCAAACAGAACCCTCTAGGCTCTAGCTCACCGACGTCCAAGTAACCGCCGCCTCCGTCTCGCAACAACCCAAGACGTAACGCTACAAAATGTACCGTACGCCGTGTGAAGGCGGATGATTTTGTACGATCTCCAAATGTCCAAGTTGCCCAATTCACGTAACCGATGCGTGCTTTAACTCCTCATACATTTGTAGATGCACATTCACCAATGGGAAAAATAGAACGATTTTCTTTTTTTTCAGCGCGAGAGCTCTTGGAGCTCCTGGGCCGGTCCGCTGTGCCTGCCCATGCTGTTCGCCCTCCAGCCCCTGACCGACTACAACCTCCGCACCTGCCTGGCCCTCGCCTTCCTGGCCTTCATCGCCTGGACCAGGCTGAGCGAGCGGGGAGGGAAGTTCGCCGCCTACTACTACCCGAGTACCTACGGCATCAGCCTCTACTCCAGCAGCAGGGACAAGAGGAAACACAGCACCGCCAGTCCTGGAGGAGGACTTGCCGTCAGGAAGCATCACCACCATCACCACCACGGTCACCACAAGAGCGGAAAGCCCTTCCACCGTGGCCACGAGAAGCATTGCGAGAAGTGCGACCAGAGGCTGCTCGAGCAGCTCACCGATGGGGTCAAGCCAGTGGTAAGCACAATCAGAAATAAATAGTTACTTTTTCTTTTCTTATGTAATCAAGCTGGGCTCCCGTTTTGTAATTGAACTGCTGCACAGATGTTATACTATTTGTAGTACGTTAATTAAAATGTAACCAGTTGCTGTAGCTGCTTCTGCTGTTGTTTCTACTGCTGTTACTACTGTTGTTTCTGCTTCTGCTTCTGCTGTCGTCATTACTGCTGCTACTACTGTTGTTGTTGTTGTCTGTTGCTGTTGCTGTTGTGGTTGTTGTCTGTTGCTGTTGCTGTTGTTGTTGTTGCTGCTACTACTGCTGCTGTTGCTGCTGCTACTATCACTACTACTGCTGTTGTTGTTGATGCTGCTCTTTCCAGATGAGGACTTGCAGTTAATGTTGATTATGTAAAATCTTTGTTCTGTCGTTCTGAGTTTGCGGAGGGACAATAGTGGGATGAAAATTTGCCTCACTATAAGATAACACTTCAAAATTCCCCAACTAGGTGAGCTGGAACGTCCGCGCGTGCCGCCGCCTTCCCCTCCGCCTCGTGTCCCGCCACTGGGGCCGCCTGGCCAACGCCGACTCCGCCCCCCGCCTCCTCACCCTCCTCCTGGTGTGGATCTACTCTCGCCTCTTCCGCTGCAGGCTGGAGGAGGCAGAGCGGTCGGACATCCGGCAGTACCGCTCCCTGGGGGACTTCTTCTGCCGTCGCCTCCGCCCTGGCGCCCGACCCATCGCCCTCGACGCAGAGGCCGTCTCCCCATCAGACGGCGCAGTCACGCACTCGGGGGAGTTCGCGGGAGGCTTTCTGCAGCAGGTCAAGGGAGTGCACTACTCCCTAAACTACTTCCTTGGCCTCGAAGGACCCGATGGCGCCCACCGAGGGGTGCACGCCTCCTGCGACGGCGCCTCCCTCCTTCACCACACGGACGGCAGCACGAGGCTCTTCCAGTGGGTGGTCTACCTCTCCCCCGGCGACTACCACCGCTTCCACTCCCCCGCGGACTGGAGCGTGGAGCGGCGGAGGCACTTCCCGGGCGAGCTGCTCTCCGTCAAGCCCGGCATGGTGTCCGCCTTCCCCGGCCTCTTCCACCTGAATGAGCGCGTGGCCTGGCTCGGGCGCTGGAGGCACGGATTCTTCTCCATGACCGCGGTGGGCGCCACCAACGTGGGATCCATCCACGCCGACTTCGAGCCCGAGCTGAGGACCAACCAGGCCGCCTCCGTCCGAAGGGAGTGCACAATGGCCTCGGCATGCTCTAGGAGGAGCTTCTACTTCAGCCAGAGGGACTTTGCCGAGGGCGAGGTGGAGATGCGCAGGGGGCAGGACTTTGGCCACTTCTCCTTCGGATCCACCATCGTTCTGGTGTTCGAGGCGCCGAGGGACTTCCGCTTCTCCGCCGGAGAGGGCAGAGTCTGGATGGGACAGGCGCTGTGAGCGGACGAGGGCCTTCCCGCCCGGGCAGGGTCGGTCAAAGACGGGTAGCCCATCATTCCCCTCCTTCTTCCTTCCTGCAGTGGGCGCCGGTTATCGTCGATCTTCCGTCCGGAAGACAATCTGGATTGCCGTCGCCAAGGAAAAAGGAAAGACTGAGACAGAAAGGGGAGAGGAGGAAGGACATACATTTATCTTTCACCTCGACATACTTTCCATGGACTCTTTAAAATGGTCGTACATTTGCAATTTTCGTGCAATTTTTTTATATAATTTGGAGTCACTCGCTAATTTATGTTTTCGCATGCTTCCAAAAACAGCTACAAAAAGAGGAGAAATTCATTCTTGAAAATCAAGGCTTTGTAGTGATCGAACAGAGGAGAAAAAACCGTGAGGAACAAAATAATATTAAATCATGAAACTCTGGAAGCCTGGCTCTTTTAGGAAATTTGAGGCCAGCCTCCACCTGATACGAAAAGAGAAATGGTGATGTCAGTGATCGAAATCATGCGAGTTGTTGTCGATTTTTCGAACGATACAAAAAATCCTTCCAATTCCTACTCCAAACCGCGTCAGCAGTACCAAAAAACCCTATCAGTTGTTATTTCTATCGCCATGATGCGGGCGTTTAAGTGTGTGCGAGAAAAAAAAGAATAAAATGCAAACAACGAAGCAGACAGAGCTACAGAGTTTCATCCGCGGCCAATGTTCAGTCAGTTTCCAAGTTCCTTAAGGCTCTCTAGACTTTCCTCTTCAAAAATGAAATGAAGAAGAATTCCTCCAACACCGGCACATGGGATGATAGGATCGAAATTGACCAGAACATCTAGAATTCTTTCTAAAGGGTTTATTTCGCACAGCTGGTAACAGGGAAAAAGCTTTTTAAGGACATCTTTTTCCTGTAGAATCAGTCGGTCATCTCGTAGCGGCAGAACTGCGGGCACCCGAACCTGTTGTCGCTCTGGTCCTATATACCGAAGTATCCATATGTAAGTATCCATATCAATTTTACTAAAACTGGACAAAATTTTCCAACATTGTACCTCTACCCACTCCCAGTCCTCGCACCTGAACTTGTAAAAGTTCGTCTGCGGGCCGTAGGTTGCGCAGCAGCAACCAACAAGGGGGTAGATCTCGCTACCCTCAGAGTAGTCGCCAGAGCAGGGCTGTGGAACAGGAAGCTTGTCAAGTCCAGCACATGCAAACATTGTCCCGATCCGACCCTCACCTGTTCTTCCGGGCACCACTCTGGACTCACCACCGGGACAGAGAGGTCGTCCACCGGCAGGGGGAACGGGTACGCATTGTACTGAGAAAGCAAGTAATATGTTTGAAACTTATTTACTCTCGCAGAAAAACAATTATTTTTTCAAAGCGAAAATACCTCACCCACTGTGTCGAAGACTGGTCGAACCCGCAAGCGAAGAGGACAAAGAAGAAGAAAATGGAAGACTTCTCCATGATGATTTTCTTGGAGAGGAAGCAAACGATGAAATTGTCTTCTTGCTACCTTGAATTCAAAAAAATATTTGCCTCCTCTTTATACTCAAAGATATCGTCAGATCTGGTTTGAAATTTAGAAAAAGAGATAACGGGCACATCCATGGAGCAAAAGAATCACCTGAACTAGCAGGGACTTGATTATGACCTCCGGTGTAATTGTTGTCTGAACAATTAAATTCCTCTGAGGCAAGAAAGCGAAGAGCATGGCGCAAAAATATGTTGAGAGTTGCAACAACATTGTCGTCCATAGTTTGGAAAAATGTCTGTAAATATT
>JAAUYJ010189506.1_pt1 | contig 11302 bp, 10 predicted proteins | sample 7278031 | NCBI WGS metagenome assembly JAAUYJ01 (sample SAMN14350222, study PRJNA611818) | marine sediment metagenome | isolation source: surface marine sediment (1.8m) | place: French Polynesia: Moorea | collected 2018-08 | reverse complement strand
CCTAGTAATGGCGATCTGTCGGGGTCGGTCTTCGACTGGCTAGATAAGTGCCGATCTAGGAATACTCAAGAGCGATCTTGAGAAGCCTACACTGTACGCAAAGCGTACAGTATAGGAGTGCGTCACAACTCCGAACTCAGGTTAACCCAGTCCTTCAACCACAGGATGGAAATAGAAAGCCAAACCAATTACCGCATAGGTTGCTAATAATAACGTTCCCTCTAACCAATTAGAACGACCATCAGAACTAATAGAATTAGTAATCAGTACAGCAACCGCTACAGACACCAATTCAAAGGGATTAAAATCTAAATCCATAGGTTGTCCTAAAAACCAACCCGCAATAACGAGAACAGGGGCAACAAATAAAGCAATTTGTAAACTTGAGCCTACTGCCACAGACATAGATAAATCCATCTTATTCTTCATAGCCACTGTAACCGCCGTTGCGTGTTCGGCCGCATTACCGACGATAGGTAATAAAATAACCCCTGTAAACAAAGCCGTTAACCCCAAAGAGGAAGTGGCCTCTTCTAAAGAATTAACTAATAATTCCGACTCCACAGCCACCCCTAATGTGACTAGAAGTAGTATGATAATCCACTTATTCAAATTGATCTCATGCTGTTCTTCTATTAATTCCTCTTCTGCAGCTATACCCACATCGTAGAGATAGGTATGGGTTTTCATAGAAAATAGTAATGTCAATCCATAGACTAAAATGAGGACAATAGCTACAGCAACGGAAAGATTTTGCAGAGTTTGTTCTTCAATACCAGTGGAGGTATATTGCACAGCAGTGGGTAATAAAATTGCAATCACTGCTAAATTCATAGAAGAAGCATTCATGCGGGCTGCAACGGATTGAAATGACTGTTCTTTATAGCGAATCCCCCCCAGTAACATCGAAAAACCTACCACCAACAGTAAATTGCCAATAATTGACCCTGTAATAGTGGCCTTAACCACACCAATTAACCCTTCTTTTAAAGCCACGAAGGCTAAAATGAGTTCTGTGGCATTACCAAAAGTGGCGTTTAATAAGCCGCCCAAATTAGGACCTACCACCACAGCAATTTCTTCTGTGGCTTGACCCATAAACGCAGCTAACGGCACAATGGCTAAAGCGGCAGTGATAAATGTAGCCGTTGCTCCCCATTCTAGGTATTCAGAAGCTAGAGATAGGGGGATGAAAATCAATAACACTGACAAAATGGTACTTTTGTTGAACATAATAAGACTCAAAAATGGCTAATGGTCGCTTGAGAAGATTTTTCAGCGTAGATTATGAATGAACTTGACATCCTCTCACAATGTAAAGTTATATGATAAAACCAAAGCAATGTCTTAACTTTATCTTCTAGCCTAACGATGAGCCAAACTCAATACTCTGACAATCAACCCAATCAACCATTGCCGGTTGTTATTTACCAACCAGAGAGTCGTCTTAGACATCCTATCCAGTTAGTCCAAGAAATGTGGTATGGTCTGCTGAGTTCCCGTGACTTAGCTTGGCAATTGTTTCAAAAGAATATTCAATCTCAATACCGTCAATCTATCTTAGGAATTATCTGGATTTTTATACCTCCTATTCTTGCTGCTATTGGCTTAACTTTTCTCAGAAAAACGGGGGTTTTAAACTTGGGAGAAACCCCTATCCCCTATCCTGTTTATGTTGCTTTTAGTATGACTCTTTGGCAAACATTTACCCAGACCCTAAATAGCACTATGGGGGCTGCTAAAAGTGCGAAATCTATGCTAAAAAAATTAAATGTTCCCCCTGAAGCCTTTGTGATTTCTCAATTAACCCAAATTCTTTTTAATTTTATCGTTCAATTAATTCCGATTGTTTTCTTTTTTATTTGGTATAAAGTAAGTGTCACTTGGACAATTATTTTGGCCCCAGTTGCTTTTATTCATTTAGTGATGTTGGCTACAGGAGTCGGGTTAATTTTAGGACCTTTTTCTTGCTTATACGGTGACATTAAGAGAGGGATCGGTTTTCTCATTCGAGGATTGTTATTTGCTACACCTGTTATTTATCCTGAACCCAGAGAAGGGATCGCAGCTATGATAGTTCAAATTAACCCTATTACTCCTTTATTAGTTACTACAAGGGAGTTAGCAACCACTGGAGAAATTACTAATGGATTTGGGTTTTGGATAGCTAGTGCGATCGCTATTATTTTGTGTTTTTTGGGATGGGTATTTTATCGCTTGGCTATGCCCTTTTTGGTGGAAAGAGCCTGAAATAGCGGAACTCGCCTATGGCCAACTCAAAAATTCAAGCTTAAATAAATACTTCCAAGTTCCTCTAGGTTTCATAAAGAGGTAATTCGCACATTCGCACATTCTGATTGACTCGAAGCCCCAACTGGAATCTCAAAATTCTAGTTAGGGTTGTTTTCGTTGAGAATTCCTGACCATTGCACTTTTTTCTCCCGATTACGTCGATAGGAAAAGAAATGAGAGGGAGACTGATAAGTACAATAAGGGGCAATACTAATATTTTGAGGTGGAATTGCTAATTGATGCAGTTGTAATTGATTAATACGACGCACATCTAAACGAACCTTGCCGATTTTTGGATCAGGTAGGATGGGCGGGTTAGATATGTTCTGTAATGGTTTTAAAATGCCTTCTAAACTGTCCATTTTCTCATTGAGAAACAAACTTGCCCCCACTTCCCCGGCGACTTCTGAGGACACCTGATAAACTTCTCCACTAATGGCTGGCCCTAGAGCAATGCGTAAATTTTCTAATTCACTTCCCCAATTCTGCAAACGGGCGATCGCCTCTGGAACGATCCGTTTAGCAGTACCTCGCCAACCGGCATGAATTGCCGCAATGTTACCTGTAATGATATCTCCGATTAGAACGGGGGTACAATCCGCACTGGCAACCCAGATGGCTTGTTTAGCTTGGTTGGCAATAATCCCATCGGCAGGGGGGAAGTTGTCTTCTGAAGACTCTTGCAAGATTTCCCCAGGGGATAACACACGGTTTCCATGAACTTGTTTAACCCTGTAAGCAGTGGCTTCTGGATGGAGAATTTGACTTAAATCTTCGGGGGTACGAGGATAAAATGGTTGGGTAAAAAAGCCATGGGGCCACGCTTCTAATAGGGAACAGGTGAGATAGGGCAGGCCTTCGTATGACTGCCACTGCCACATTTTGCTAGAGCGATCGCTTTCCATAAACTACCTCATGCTTCCTTTTAAAATTTAGCCGGTTTTCGCATCAGATCGCTAATACTGATATCAATTTGAGGACCACCCTCAAATACGGTTCCCACGTCAAACTGTTGTAGATTAACTTTGGCTACATGATAGGCATCGGGAGGCAAAGGAATGTAACCCGCTTCTACCACTACTTCTGGGGCTTTATCGAGATAATATTCCACAAAAATTTCTAAAGCAGGGTTTTCTTGGGCACGTTTGGCATTGACGTAAAGAAATAAGGGACGCGAAAGAGGCTTATATTGTTCATTTTCGACGGTTTCCCTGGAAGGAATTACCTCCCCATTGCCATTATTCACTGCCACTGCTTTCAGATGCTCTTTGTGTTGTTGGTAATAACCATAGCCAAAATAACCAATGGCGTTGGGATCTTGCATCACCCCAGTCACTAAAACCTCATCATCCTCACTTTTAACGTAATCTTGACGACTTTTTCCTGTTTTTCCGACAATGGCTTTGGTAAAATAATCGTAAGTCCCCGAAAGTTCATCTGGCCCGTACAGGGTTAGGGGATTACTGGGATAGGTAGGATCGATTTGATTCCATTTTTTGATTTGATTTTCGGCTGCAGGTTCCCAAATCTGTTGTAGTTGTTGAACGGTTAAATTTTCTACCCAGTTATTGTTAGGATTGACCACAATCGTAATGGCATCAAAAGCAATAGGAAGCTCTACATAACGAATTTCATTATCACCACAAGCTTTAATCTCTTCCGCCGATATCGGGCGAGAAGCTGCATTAACATCGGTTTCTCCCGCACAGAATTTATTAAACCCTCCTCCTGTTCCTGAAAATTCTCCTTCTATGGTAAGTTCTTTAATGGATGCTTTCTTAGCTTCTTTTTTGTAGGTTTCCAGTATCCCTTCGGTAATGGGATAAACCGTACTCGATCCGTCTAATTTAATGGGTTCAATGGCAGATTCACGAACGGTACCACAAGCAGATAGCAGGGAGAGGGAAACTATGGCCATCCCCCAATTTCTAACCTTGAAAATTTGTTTTATATTTGTTATCATTTCTAATTTTTCCTGATTTTAATGATAATAATTAGCAATTATCTCTGAGCATTTACATAAATTCTGATTGTACAATTTAACCCATGCTTGTCTATCTAGAAGATAGAGAGTTTAAGATCAGAATGACCGAAAAAAAGGATGACAAGCCTCCTCTTTATTCTAAATTCTAAATTCTAAATTCTAAATTCTAAATTCTGCATTCTGATTGGCCATTTCGGAAAATAACCTCATGATAATGTTTGCTTTTACCTCAAACTGGCAGCCTTAATAAACTTTTTATAAACCTGGAGCGATAAAAAGAAAAAAAGCCTTAAATTTTTCAAGTTTATAGGTTTCTTAACCTAACGTTTACCATAAGTAGTTAGATTCTGCTTTAAGATTTGTCTAGTTTATTCAATTAACTAAAAAAGACCCATGTTGACACCTTTGAAAACAAGAAAACGCAACATAATAACATCCCTATCAATTCTGACCTTAGCTGTTAGCTTAGGGGCTTGTGGCGGCGGTTCCAACGATAGTTCCAGCAGCAGTGGTAGTGGAGGAGAACTCACCGTTGCCTTAAATCCGCCTTTAGAGGGAAATGTGGCTTTAACCGGTGCAGGTGCATCATTCCCAGCCCCCTTATATCAAAACTGGTTTGTCCAACTCAATAAAGCAGTTCCCCAACTACAAGTTAACTATCAGTCTGTGGGTAGTGGTGCTGGGGTAGAACAGTTTACCGCCCAAACAGTGGACTTTGGTGCCAGCGATGTCGCCATGAAAGATGACGAAATTGCCAAAGTAGGTAGAGGGGTAATTTTGTTACCCGTAACCGCAGGTAGTATTGTCATGGCTTATAACTTACCTGGTGTTGAGGGGCTAAAGCTTTCTAGAGAAGCTTATGTGGGTATTTTCAAGGGTAATATTACCAAATGGAACGACCCCAAAATCGCTGCAGCCAACCCTGATCTAGAATTACCCGATCAACCCATCACCGTGGTTCACCGTTCTGATGGGAGTGGAACAACAGGGGTATTCACCAAGCATCTTAGTGCCATTTCTAAAGAGTGGCAGGATGCCATTGGGGAAGGAAAAAGCGTTGAGTGGCCAACCACCAAAGGTAAATTTATCGGTGGGAAAGGCAATGAAGGGGTAACTGCAAATATTCAACAAAATGAAGGGTCCATTGGTTACATTGAATATGGTTACGCCAAGCAAAATGAAATTCCTGTAGCCAGTTTAGAAAATTCTTCGGGTAACTACATTGAACCCACTGATGATAGTGCTTCTGCAACCTTGGATGCGGTAACTTTGCCTGAAAATTTACGGGCATTTATCACCGATCCTGAAGGGGATCAATCCTATCCCATTGTTACCTACACTTGGATTTTGGCCTATGAGACTTATGACGATCCTCAAAAAGCGATCGCTGTAGAAAGCATGATTCAATACGCCTTAACCGAAGGGCAAGAACAAAGCAAGACATTAGGATATGTTCCTTTACCTCCTAGTGTGAGAGAAAAAGTAGCTGCTGCGGCTGATGGCATTAGCCCTGATTTTGAAATCAAAGTTAACTAGATAGAAGTCAGAACTTCCCTAAACGTTGTTTCGGCTTAGTTGTTCGATTTTCGTTCTCTCCTCACTTTTTTTCAACCTGAGTTCGATCTAGGGCAATTTGGAGACAATTGACGAAAATAAGCAGTCTCGAATCCTCATTGTCTCGTTGAAAAAAGAATAACCCCGAACTCCGAACTGACTTTTTTTCACTGTTGTTTTTGTGAGCAATCTAAGTTGCTCTACCTGTTGTGAGTGCATCATCTTCTAGACGACAAACCGGAGTAGGCTTTCGCTCCGCCATGGAGAAAACCGTTGATAATTGGTTTATTTCCTTGACTTTAGCCTTTGCTATTGGTATCGGCTTAATTTTATTTTCTATTGCCTTAATTATTGCTTGGCGCGCCTGGCCTGCTATTCAAGAGTATGGCTTAGGATTTCTGTTTAGTAGTTCCTGGAACCCCGTTAAAGGCCGAGAATCTTACGGAGCGTTACCAGTCATTTATGGAACCCTGGTGAGTTCTTTAATTTCCCTAGCGATAGCAGTTCCTTTGGGTATTGGAACCGCTATTTTTTTGAGTGAGAATTTTATTCCCTTGAAATTTAGAACCCCCTTAGTTTTCTTAGTGGAACTATTAGCAGCAATTCCTAGTGTGGTTTATGGATTGTGGGGTATTTTTGTTCTCATTCCTCTAGTGCAACCCTTTGCCCTGTGGCTACACAATAACTTGGGCTGGATTCCTCTGTTTAGCACCGCACCGGCAGGGGGACCGGGAATGTTTCCGGCGGGTATTGTGCTATCGATTATGATTTTACCCATTATTACGGCTATTTCCCGTGACTCTTTAGCTTCCCTTCCTCCTGAATTAAGACAAGCTTCTTTAGGTTTAGGAGCAACCCGTTGGGAAACAATTTTCCGCGTCTTAGTTCCGGCCGCTTTTTCGGGTATTGTGGGGGGTATCATGTTAGCTTTGGGTCGAGCAATGGGAGAAACCATGGCCGTTACTATGATTATTGGCAATGTCAATAGAATTAGTATTTCTATCCTTGAACCAGCTAATACGATTTCTTCTTTGATCGCTAACCAGTTCGCTGAAGCATCAGGTATGCAAGTAGCGGCATTAATGTACGCAGGGTTAGTTTTAATGGTTTTAACCTTAGTGGTCAATATTGCTGCAGATTATATTGTCAGTCAAGTTCGCGCTAAATATTAAACAAAAAAGATGGAAGACAAAGGATTAAGTCTCAAAAAAAAGCCCACTAATCCCCGTTCCCTATTTGATAGTTTCTGGACCGGGGTTGCTTCGTTGTGTATGATTATCACTCTCATTCCCTTGTTTGCGGTGTTATTCTTTGTGGGTGCTCAAGGGTTTGCTCAAATTAATTTGGATCTTTTCACCCAGTTACCACCGCCTCCTGGACTTAAGGATGGAGGGATTGCCAATGCTATCATTGGGACTTTAGTCACTGTAGCCATTGCCACTGCCATTTCTGTTCCCTTTGGGGTATTAGCTGCGGTTTACCTCTCAGAGTTTAGTGGTAATAACCAAATTGCTAAATGGGTGCGTTTTGCCACCAATGTCCTCAGTGGAGTTCCCTCCATTATTGCAGGGGTATTCGCCTACGGTTTATTAGTGGCCACTGGTATTGTGGGATTTTCTGCCATTGCAGGGGGTGTCGCTCTTTCGGTGTTAATGTTACCAACTATTATTAGAACCACGGATGAAGCCTTGCAAATTGTGCCCCAAGATGTCCGTTGGGCAGCCTTTGGTATTGGAGCTTATAATTACCAAACCGTGTTAAAAGTGGTGCTACCGGCAGCGATTCCTTCTATTTTAACCGGTGTAACTTTAGCGATCGCCCGTGCAGCCGGAGAAACTGCTCCTCTTATTTTTACCGCACTCTATTCCAACTTCTGGCCCAGCCCACCCCCAAAAGGACTCCTCGAACCCATTGCTACCTTATCGGTTTTGGTGTACAACTACGCCATTGTACCTTTTAAACCGCAACAGGAACTGGCTTGGGCTGGTTCTTTAATTTTGGTGTTATTGGTATTGATTACCAGTGTAACGGCTCGTATTGCCACTCGTCAGAAAACCTATTAGGAATGGATAATGGATAATGGATAATTGAGAATTTTATTTTTAGTTCTCCCTAAATTTCAACCAATTAAAAAGGACAGGATTATCATGGAAAAGATGGAAAAAGATAGCATTCCAGTAGATAATTTGGAAAATGTTTTTTCTCTGGATCATGTTGATATTTATTATGGCGATTATCGAGCGGTAAGGGATGTTACCTTTACCATTCCTAAAAATAAGGTCACAGCATTTATTGGTCCTTCTGGTTGTGGTAAAAGTACCATTTTACGTTGTTTAAATAGACTTAACGATCTCATCGAAATCTTTCGGTTAGATGGAAAAGTTTTCTATCATGGACAGGATCTTTATGCTTCCGATATCGATCCCATTGAAGTTAGAAAAAGAATCGGGATGGTATTTCAAAAACCCAATCCTTTCCCCAAAACAATTTATGATAATATAGCCTATGGAGCTAGAGTAAATAACTATAAAGGAGACTTAGATGAGTTGGTGGAAAACTCTTTGAGAAGGGCTGTTTTATGGGATGAAGTTAAGGATAAATTAGGGGAAAGTGGCTTTTCTTTATCAGGGGGACAACAACAAAGATTGTGTATTGCTCGCACAATTGCTGCTCAGCCGGAAGTGGTTTTGATGGACGAGCCTTGTTCGGCATTAGACCCCATTTCTACCCTAAAAATTGAAGAATTAATGCACGAATTAAAAGAAAATTACACTATTGTTATTGTTACTCACAATATGCAGCAAGCTACACGGGTAGCTGATTACACCGCCTTTTTTAATGCAGAAGCTACCGATAAAGGTAGTAAGGTTGGTTTTTTGGTGGAATACGATCAAACCGAAACTATTTTTGGTAATCCAAGTCACCAGGATACACAGGATTATGTCAGTGGGCGTTTTGGTTAATTTTTACTGATTTATTGTTATTTGATTATTGAGGTTAAAAGGAAAAAAATGATTACTGATGTAGCAACAGAAACCGTTTTAAGAACTGAAAATCTGAATGTTTACTACGGTTCTAATTTAGCTGTTAGAGACGTTACCCTAGATATTCCTCAGAATAAAGTTGTGGCTTTTATTGGCCCTTCTGGTTGTGGAAAAAGTACGGTTTTGCGCTGTTTTAATCGTATGAATGATCTCATTCCTAGTGCGAGAATCGATGGAAAAATAACTTATCATGGTAAAGATATTTACGCCAAAAAAATCGATCCTGTAGATCTACGTTGTCGCATTGGCATGGTTTTCCAAAAACCCAATCCCTTTCCCAAATCTATCTATGAAAATATTGCCTTTGGTGCCAGATTAAATGGCTTTCAAGGAGATATGGATGAGTTGGTGGAAACCTCTCTGAAAAAAGCATCGGTTTGGGATGAAACCAAAGATAAAATACGTCAAAGTGGGTTAGCCTTATCAGGGGGACAACAACAAAGATTGTGCATTGCTCGCACCATTGCGGTTAAACCCGATGTCATTTTAATGGATGAGCCTTGTGCTGCCTTAGATCCAATTTCCACCCTAAAAATTGAAGAATTAATCCACGAATTAAAGGAAGATTACACCATTGTTATTGTCACCCATAATATGCAGCAAGCCTCACGGGTATCAGACTTAACCGCCTTTTATAACGCAGAAGCTACGGATAAAGGGGGGAAAGTAGGCTATTTAGTGGAATACGATGACACTAAGGTGGTGTTCCAAAACCCTGCACAAGAGGCGACTAGAGACTATGTGAGTGGGCGGTTTGGGTAAGGGAGGGAACTAAAATTAGGCGTTTAACTTCCTTTTCTTTTAGAGCTCGAAAAACTCCCTCACATGACGGCAATCGAAAAAGAAGTTAAAATCATTAACTAATTTTAAAATTGCTGATTCTTTATTTATGCTTTCCTTACTATCATCACTATTAGTCGCCCAAACCGCCTCCTATCCCCTAACCTATCGGGAAAGGAACCCTCAATTTATTACTCAACCTCAACAAATACGCCCTTTACCGGGGGAACTGAATGACGTTTTAGTTTTCAATAGCAATAGTCCCGAAGTTGTATCTACCGAAGGGGTTCTATTGTCCACTTTTCCTGGCAACGGGAAACGTCATCCTCAAGCCCACCTCAATCATCCCATCCAAGGTCGATTTGATGTTTTTACCCATCATATCTCTCGACCATCTCAAGGCAAAAAAACTTTATACCAAGGGCTATTAGTCCATAATCCTACCTCACAGACGGTTGAGGTCAATGTTTTACAAGGGGCCAGTTATCTTAACTCCTCTGATGCACCTTTTATCAATCTTCCCGCTATCGTTGAAGATCCTTCTGGACGAGTTTTTTCTGGCCCTGGTTCGCGTTTAATGGGGGATATTCTGCGAGGAGTCAATCAAAAAGAATTATCCCGTCGTCTGGTGATCCCTCCTTACCAAAGTCGGATGTTGTTTACCCTTCCCATGAAACCCAGCAGCGCACGTTCGACCTTTTTGCGGGTTTATAGCAATGGTTCGGTTTATATGGCTAATTTAGCCCTTTATGAAGTCCCTCAACAAATTAAATCCATGGAAGGGGATCAGGAGAAGGTTAGTATTACCTATCGAGAACCCACCTTGAACGAATGGCGACATCTAGTAACCAAGGGCAACTTAATCTATCCCAGAGATTTAGCCCCAACGCCCCTAGATGCGGATTATGGAGACAAAACCATCTATGGTCGAGTGGCAGGGATTTCTGTGGGCTCAGAATGGCAAGCGAGACTTAGTGATGGAAAGGGAAAACCCTATCTAAGTATTCCCAATCGCGGTGGGGCTTTTTCCTATCCTCTAAGTACAGTGACAACGGGAACTCATGGAACTCGACAGATCCAAAGTGCCCCTATGTTAGTTCGTTATCCCGATACGGCCTATAAAGCCCACGGCAATTATGGGGTTCATTATAATTTGGGCTTACCGTTGGTGAATAACACCAACAGACGGCAAACAGTGGTGGTTAGTTTACAAACCCCTTTTAAGAAAAATCAATACGCAGATCGCTTGATTTTTTCCCGTCGCCCTCAAGGTCAAGTGTTCTTTCGGGGAACGGTTCAAGTAAGTTATCAAGATAGAAAGGGTGAAACTCAACAGCGTTTCTTTCACTTAGTCCAACGACAAGGACAAAAAGGGGAACCTTTAGTCAGACTGAATTTAGAACCAGGGGAACAGCGTCTAGTTAAGGTGGATTTCTTGTATCCTCCTGATGCAACTCCTCCTCAAGTTTTGACCGTAGAAACCTTACAGCTATTTTATGGTAATCTCCGCTAGGGGTAAGGGTCAACTACCTCGATTAGCTATCGCTGAAATCGAGGCTTGAGGAATCCCTAGCAATAGGTTCACGGTACTCAAGGTAATAGTTGGTTAGGGCGTAGAGATTTGGTGAGGTGACACGGCTAAATATTT
>JAAUYJ010017004.1_pt1 | contig 11311 bp, 13 predicted proteins | sample 7278031 | NCBI WGS metagenome assembly JAAUYJ01 (sample SAMN14350222, study PRJNA611818) | marine sediment metagenome | isolation source: surface marine sediment (1.8m) | place: French Polynesia: Moorea | collected 2018-08 | reverse complement strand
TCTAGTCATCAGGCATTGTCACAAACACTATCTCATTCATTATCCAGCCACTGTTTTTTGCACATACCGTCATATGTGGGCAAGGGGAGGGGGAAGGGGGGGGATTCCCATAGGCTGACCCCAAAAAACACAGTCCCCCTCCCTGAGAAGATTTTTGACCCCCCCCCAAAAAAATGAATATTTTCCAAAGCTTCCCCCTTCCTACTGCTTAAAAAAGTAGAACTTTTGTAAACTTTTGAGTGAAAATGAAGAAAATACATGAAAATTTTGCACTTTTCCCTGTTTTTGCAAAAAAGGAGAAAATTTTCTTCCCATACCCATCCCATACCCTGGCAGTGGTTTTTCCTCCCCCTCCCTGAAGCAATTTTCATAGTCCCCCTCCCTGGTTGACAATAATTTGCCCCCTAGGCTGTCATTTGGTCGGTGCCCACGTATGCCCCCTCCACTGTGCTGACCTGGGAAGAGAGTCACTCTTGGGAGGAAGGGAGAAAAAGGTGTCAGTTTCGACTGCATACGAAAGCAGGGGGAAGATGGAGAGGGATACAGTTTTTATTCGCGTATTTTTCTTCCGGAAATAACAGGGGGATCAGAACAAGGTCCGCGAGATATATGTTGTAGGGAATCTGTTAAAATTTGTGCTCTTGCATGAGAGGCGTGTCTATTACTAGGTTCGCACTCGATACAAAGCCAAATACAAAGCTTTTTGACGCTTTTGAATGCAAAAACTTTTGACATGTTAAAAAAACCGTGAAATTCTTGAAATATCCTCCAATTTCGAAGGCTTAAAAACCATATTAGTTCTTGTTTCTTCTAAGATATATAAGATGCGAACCTTACAACTTGATCTCTTCTACAAAATTAATGGCCATATTAGAATTTACCTACCCCTTTCAGTAACAGTTTGTACTCAAATTTATTTGGACGTCATTTTCGTTTTATATTTTGATCCGATCCTCCGTGTACATGTGTGATATACTGCACATATACCTACTGTATCGAATAGGTATATTCTTCCCTCCTTTTCGCAGGAGCGGAGCATCAGTGAAGAACTGCCAGGTAAAAAAAAATATTCTTCACTGTTTCCGAAAATTTACACCCCATTTTTCTCAGCTTTCCTTCCGTGACGTCTCTGTGCTGGTGGCTGCGCTGGACCTCGTCAACGACCCCATGTGGACGGTCTATGCTCAGGCTGAGAGGGGCGCCTGCGTCGCTGGGGAAGGTGGCGGAGAGGGAGAGGACGAGGGGGAGAAGGGGAGGGAGCAAGGTGAGAGCTCGTCTTAAACCTTGTCTTTCCCACGCACAAAAGAGGTCACGAGGTGCCGGAACAAAAGAACCCTTGTTAAAATTCCTCCCCTCTCAGCTCGCCCGAGGTGAGGTGGTGTCTTCACCGCCAGTCTTTTCCCCCGAGGCCTCCTCGTCCATTAATCCTCCTCCTCCCTTCTCTCTTCGCTTTCCCGCTCTCTCTCGCCCCTGCCAAATTGGAATCCGCAGAGACCATTGTAGGCGGCGAAAAGGGAAGCTAGGAGGAGAGAGGACCGTTCGTTCGTTTGGTTCCCCATTTCCCCGGCGGCGGATTTTCGTGTGCTGCATGCAGGGGAGTAGTGGGAAGATGAATGCAAGGCCGGTTGAAAGGCCGGAGGCGGCCGCACTAACTTCTCTCTATTGGTGCATCTTTTGTTTCACTCTCTTTGTCGAATTCCCTTCCCTCCCCACCTCACTAATTGTCCCCTTGAGTGAGACAAACTCGCTTTCTTGTACCCCCGACCTGCACATTCTCCTGTTCATCGGAAGTCCCATTCAAATTAAATTCAATTTGGGTGAAGAAGGGAAGGGACTTCTATTTTTCGCCTCCCTTGGGCTCTTTCTTGGAAGTTGGAGGAAAGAAAGACCTTTCAAGGAAGTATTCGACCTATTCTGGAACAAAAGAAGGCATGTTTTTTATCCAAATTCCCCCAGACTGCTACCGCCTGGACAGCCCCCTCCACCGCTTCCGGCGCGGCGCCGCCGCCGCCCTGATCGCCGCCTCCGACGTTGCCGAGTGCTCGGCGCAGTGCCACCGCTACCGCGACTGCCGCAACTTTGCCTTCGGCGGGCGCCTCCGCGGCAACAACTGCCAGCTATCCACGCTGGAGAGCGTCTTCGGGTCTGACCTGGAGGCGGACCGGGACTGGGACGTGTTCAGGCGGGCCAGGCCGGGAGGGGAGTACTGCGGCCGACCGCCCGGGGAAGATGGGGGTGGGAGGCCGCCGAATCAAGAGATCGACATTGAAGGTAGCAAAACAATTTTAAAGGAAAGCCCTTTGTCAAGTTATTTTATGGTCTGACCCAGACTGTGGATGCATGCAGCTCTGCAACTTTCCCAGGATAATAAAAAACCTTCATTGCTCCTTCTTCTAGCCCTCCTTTGTTCGATCTAACGATAATAAACTCCTCTCGATCGAGTTTCCCTTTTCACGATCCAGGCATCTGCTACCGCCTCGGGAGGGCCGGATCGAGGCACGAACCATCAGTGTACCAGGTTCAAAAGAAGCAAACAAGTTCCGTACCAGTTTCCAAACCATAACTTTTAATACATCCGTTTTGGTGAATCCTGGTCCAGGTGGACTACAGGGTGGCCAGCAAGCCCGCTTGCGCCGACGCCTGCAGAAGGACTTCTTTCTGCAGATCGTTCAGCTACCAGGTATGAATAGAGAAAGTTAATCAGAAAAAAATAAAACAAGCCAATTTTGGAGAATCCCGTTCCCTTCCTTTCCAGTACCAGTTCTCTAGCGGCGCGTCCGCCTCCTCGCTCTCCTCCCGCAACTGCCTCCTGAGCGTGGCTCGCGTGCAGGACCTCGACCGTGACGACTTCCGCACAGACTCGAACTGGGACATCTACGAGTACCTGGAGGGAGGAAGCAGGGAGTGCGCAAGGGAGCCAGGGCAGGGGGCGGGAGGGGCGGGGAGCGGAGTGGGCACAGGAGGGAACGGCGCAGGTGGAGGGAGCGTGGGGGTCGGAGGTAATTTTGGCTTTTGGTTTTGGTGTTGGGCGTGCTTTTACTGAACTTGCTTTGGCTTTCAAATAACCAAGAGTGCGTGGAGCTGATCAAGTCCGGTTACGTTCACCGCCCCGGCCTCTCCGCCGCCCTCCGCGAGGTAGGCGACCGGCGAGAGTGCGAGGCCGTCTGTAGGGGATTCGCGGACTGCAGGTCCTTCAGCTTCCGCAGCCTGAGAACCAGGCAGGAGCAGCAGTTGCTCCCGCTCCTTCGCGGCCCCAACTGTGTCCTCTCGGCCGACCCCATCCGCGACGCCTTCGCCGATCTCACCTACGAGGTGGGCTGGGACGCCTTCAAAGTATTCGCCCTTGGTCCTGACGGGCGGTGCGTAGACAACAACAGGGGACCGGTGGGCGAAGAAGAACCTCCTTTGCAGCAGCAACGGCCGGCGGGTGCGATTTCTTTTCCCCCCACTTTTGCGGTGTTGGAAAATCGTGTGATTTACCACGTTTTTCTTTGGTGTACGTAGGTGCAGGTCCTTTGCCTATTGAGGCTGTGGTGGCGGATCCAGGTTCCATATTCTCTGCTGACGGTAAGTGCCCGACGCTGCTCATTTATGAACTTCATCACAAAAGGAATAGGAAAGATGCGATCATAACCCGCTTTCAACTTTAATTTGTTTACAAGGGAACTTATACTTTACACACTATCGGACTAATGGAGAACAATGACCAAACACCAAAAAAAATAACGACGGCAACAATTGAACAAAATAACACAATGCTTCTGTATCCAATAAGTACAGCTCGCAAACGATTCAACAGGCACTAAAAAGGACGCATTGCATGCCGACAAAGAAACTCTAGCATACATATATACAGTACCGGTACATACACTTTTTCGCGCCAACCGCCCCGTAATTGACGTTGCGCAGCTCCCTCCTTCTCCGACCGCGACTGTTTCGTCCTGACCCACGACCGCCGCCGCCCGTCCTCCCGACTGGTGTCCGCCGCCTCCACCGACGACGACGCGCACTCCTGCGCCGCACGTTGCCTCGCCTTCGCCGACCACTCCCGCCGCCCCTGCCGCGGATTCGCCTTTGCCCTCACCGGGAGCAACAACTGCCTGCTGACTACCGTGGACCCTAGGGACCCGCTGATGGCGGCGGCGGACGGGGGCATGGTGGAGGACTCCGCCTTCGCCGTTTACGGGAGGAGGGGGTCGCAGGCGTGTGGGAACAGGAAGGAGGGAGGAGGAGGAGAAAGGAGACACAGTGAGAGCATCAAACTAATATCACAACAGACTAACGCAAAAGCTCAATCTTGGAACATAGCAGACGCGATTTTTTAAACCATATGACAACTATCTTAAATGCTTTTCTCCAATGCAGTGTGTTCAGAGATCTTCCGCCGCGAGTTCCGCTTCGCCTATCAGTCCGTGCGCGCTGCCCTGGCCGTCCAAGACCTTTCCGGGTGCGAGCTGGCATGTCTCACAGCAGTGGAGTTCACGTGCAGGGGATTCTCGTACAGGTGAGCCTGACCTTTGTAATCTGGTTCATGATGTTTTATTTTATTTATCTATTTATTCCAGGTACCGCTCCCGTTCTTCGTTCCAGAACTGCGAGCTGACCAACCGGGAGGTCGTCCAACTGGACCCGAGGAGGGGAATTGAAGAGCAGAGCGTAAGAGGCTTCATTTTAGCTTTTATTTCAATTTTGTTTCCATGCATTGGCTTCACCAGGACTGGCACATCTTTGAGCGCACTAGCTTCGGCGGCCAGTGCGAGGCCGCTGGCGGGGCCATCTTCGACCACGGTCTCATTCCCGCCCCAATGCCAGAAGAGGAGCCTCCGCCGCAGCAGTCCTTCCCAAAGGACAACCTCGCCTGCTACGAGCTGAGGAGAGAGGACTACAAGTGAGCAAAACATTTTCTCATTTATCTCCCCAGGTATCAATTTTACCTTTTCTTGTCCAGTTTCCGTGGCGGCGCCACGGTGGCCACCGCCTCGGGGGTCCGCGACGAGGCTGAGTGCGCTGAGGAGTGCGACCGGCACCGAGAGAGGTCCGTTAGATCGCACGGGTTCCTCGCTTCCAACAGGGGATCCAGGGGATGCCTCTCATTCGCCTACAAGTGATAAACCAAAACTTTCGATCAATTTATTCAATATTTAGTTACAATGTGGACGGCTAATATAATTTGTTGGGTGGGTGCATGCAACTGTTCACGAAGTGTTCTTTGGATCCAAGTGCAAGTCCTTTTTTCCCCGCCTATGTAGGAACTGTGTAAATACTTTTTTCTCCCACTGCAGCAGAGGTCTGGCTCCGGTCTGCCTGCCACCCTCCTGCCCCCAATGGTTCAATATGTAATTTATAGGACTGCTCCTCCGTGCAATGACACCGCACCGGAGGACGGAAAAACGCGCTCGTTCGCAGCAGTGTCAATAAAGGCCTTCCCGCCCAAATCCCTCCTTTCTCTCGGCCTCCATAAAACTATAGCCTTCTATTTTTCTCTCTCTTTGCAGGAAGTACGTGAGCGGGTACGCCCCCAACTGCTTTTTGAGCGACGCCTTCGGGGAGGAGCTCGAGTACAGGCTGGAGAGGGACTTTGACACCAGGGTGGGTTGACAAGAACGGTCATGGTTACTGCAATTACTATATTATCCTCATTCGGACAGATCTGGGAGTTCAGGGGAGGAGACCAGTTCGGCAGGAGGGACTGTAGGACGAGATCAGGTACGATTTTTTTCCAACTTCGACTCCAAGGGCAAGTTAGGACTGACATGCCTTTGACAGTGTCCTTCTCTGTGACTGGCCGCCCTTGCCGATTCGGGCCGCGCTTGAACAGCGACGTCCGCTACTGGTTCTGCGAGGTGGAGGAAGCCACAACCAGAGGAAAAGGGGTTGGAAGCGGAGGCGGGGGAGAGGCTGGGTGGGACTACTGCTGCAGGCCTGGCAGCAGGTGCGGGTACAGCCAGGGATACGACTACCCATGGTGAGCTGAAACGAATTTGCATAGAGAAAAAGAAACAGTAGTGGCAATGTGTCTTTTCTTCTTCCTAGGTGCTACGTTGGCGAGGACGGGTACGACCAGTGGCGGCCGTGCGCGCCGTCGGAAGTAATGGCCGCAACAGGAGGAGGAGCAGAAAGGTGAATTTGTTCGCTGGTTCTGCACCGGATGCCGTTCTGTAACAAGTTTACCTCTGCCCGGAAGGAAACGACAACTTCCATAACTTTCCTTCCCTTGCAACTCTCTCTTCGTCGCCTTCCTTCCTTATTTTTACCTGCGGCGAAGCCGTCAGGTCCTAGAACTGTGAGAGTTGTTGTTGTTGTTGGGGGGGTCAGTTTGATGACCAACTTGTGGATCTCTTGCTTTCCTGTGATCTGTGACTCAAAAATGTGATTTCTCTTCGGGGTGGGATCTATCCATGGCTTGCCGTCCATATTTCTGTTCAATCCCTTACTAAGAAAGGTCGTTACTATTATTCAGAAGATAATGTATAGTTTGTTTTAGTGTTTTAGTGTACATTTCTTTAATTTGGTGATTTTGTCAATGCCGCATGTCGTTGAACAAAGTCTGTTCTTGTTTGGAAAGTACTCATAGTGCCGTTGCAACCCTTTATCCCCTCGTTTCCTTCCAAGAAGGCCTTCGCCCCATATTTTTCTTTCTTTCCGAACCTTCTTTTTCTTCTTCCCCATAACAAAGGAGAAATGCACTAAAGGAAGGGTTAAAGGAAGGAGCTAGGGAGAAGGCGCTTTGGCCAAGGCAAAAACTGCATGCAAGACCTATGAGAAAATAAACTGGAAGAAGGCCCGGTGCAAAACCACAAAATTCCCATATTTTGCTCCGGAGGAGAAGCAGGAGGCGAAAGTTTTCATTAGGCCCTTGGGCTTTGCAACAATTTTCCTCATCCCGCGATGCTGAGAACTTGCATATGGCCCTGCGTCTTGCATTAAAATGAAACGGGTCGTTTGGGTGCAAAAAGAGTTGGCGACAGACGTTGGAAGTGACAACAAGAACAGACTAAGTTCGACGACCTGCGGAGAGGAATTACAGAAGATTGACAAAGATTGGCAAAGTTAAATAGGATTTTGCCAAAAAGCACCAAAAAATCTCCGATTTAAAGCGATTTGCATTTTTGACCTTTTTTTTGTCGTCTAAATGACCTCAAAACTCAAATTTGACCTTATCCAACCGACATAATTTGGGGGTGCCCAAGATTTTCAAATTTATAAATTTTTCGGTGTGAGCACTCCTTGGACCTCAAATTTGCAAATTAAATCTTTTTTTTGTTGTTTTCTCAGAACCTAATGGTCACACAGAGGGGTCATTTCAGCAAAGATGTCCTAACTTTTGAAGATCTACCTAAGTTATTACTATGAGTCTATGACTTTGAGCTACAAGGTTGTTTAGGTCCTCAAAAAATACATTTCCCCACTAGCAACCCCAACAACAACAACAACTGGGACCATTACTTGACCTGAGGGCTATCTCCGCAGGTAAAAAGGACGGCGCTATCGCCCTGCATATTGCTGTACCTAAGAATATGGGAAACACTCGGAACAAACGGGAAGAGCAAACAAAGTACAGTTCTTATTTCTTAACCAAAAAAGAAAGCGAGTTGCCCAATTCTCCAGCTCAAACACTTTTGAGCAGACATTTTTGAGCAGCCGTAGATTGGGCTGTCAAACTTTTATCCTCATATTTCTTCCGCTTCGGACTTTTTCCTTTTTGTAGGTACGTACTTCCTTTTTTATCTACCACTGGGTTCATCCATTCCAAATGTTCTTTCCTCCATGTTCCTACACCAAAAAAAAAATCTAAGCACCTGTAGCTGGCTGGCACGACTGAACAAAAAAGACTATACTTCCGCCAATTACCGTACATACTATATCCCTCCTATCACGCTTGATATGGACCTTCCAAAAATCATAAAAAATATTTGTGCCTATCCATCTCCTTCCCGACTAAATCTTAGGGTACTGTTTTACGTACTTCTAACTACACTTCCTACACTACAGTATACAGTTCAATATACATACAGACCGTCGCCGTCACAGACACCGACACAGGCCCTTCCTCCGCCGGGAAATGACGGCTTGCCACCGGGGCCGACTTCGCTCTACATGCACCCGAGGGAGAGCGGAGAGGAAATGCCGAACTCTATGCCGGGTGGAAGGCCCATGGGGGAACCCATGCCGGAGCCGATGCAGGGGAGCGGGATCTCGCCGTCTCTCATTCCGAACATGAGCGGCATGGTCATGGACGTGGGCACTCCCGGAAGGAGGCCGGCGGGGTCGGTGCCGCAGCCGCCGCAGCCGGAAAGACCACAGCCTCCTGCTCCTGCTAGGACGCTATTGCCGCCGTCGGCACTGCCGCAACGGCACACCGTCTCGAAGGGTGAGGATGAGGAAATTGATCCAGAGCCACTGCCACTGCCGCAGCTGCTCGGGTCTGAGCAGACCGCCACGGAAGTGGTCTCGCTCATCGTCACCATGGAGAGGGAGGAGAAGGAAGAGGTCGACCCAGCGTCCATGGTGGAGATGATTGACCCCAGGGAGATGGAGCAGCAGCACAAGAAGAAGAGGGGCAGGGGGAAGGTCGCTGGAGGAGGAGGGAGGCCGGAGAAGATGACAGCCATGATGATGGGGGCGAGGGGGGAAAGGAGGATGGACGGCGGTCTTGAAGAGGAAGACGGGTGGGGAAGGCCCTTCAAGGTGCGCGGAGGGGAGGTCAAGGTCATTTGACGGGACCCATTGCAGACCACCAACACCAAAGACTACTTCTTTTCAACTAAACAAAAACAACATAATTCACATGACACTATAAGACTAGCATCCAAGCATAGACGCTAGAATCTAGAGTATTAACCCGACCGACCTGGTGACTAAACTATACTGTGGAGTGGACTACGCGATTTTCTTACACCCATTACGCTGCGTTCTGTGGGGGAACACAGCATGTTTGCAATTCATGTTGCTTTTACTACTTGTATGTCACTACTTCAATGAATACTGTACTCCAAAAAATATTTATTCCTCAATGGTGATTCTCCAGACGAGTCCCTCGAATCATGAACGAAGACGGCGTGGAACTGGATTCTCCGCCCCTTCAACAACCGCTCCCTCCTCCTCCCCTGGAGAACATGGCCCCGCGGCCGTCTAACTTCGCAGACTTTTTCAAGGAGGCCGAGAAGAGGGCCGCCGCCGAGAGGGAGGAGGAGGAGGTCGCTTCTATAACGCCAGAGAACCACGCAAGACAAGATACGCATAAGAAGGAGAAATCAGTGATCAAATTCGGATGACGAGAAGACAAAGAGGACGTGCTAAAAGCCCAATCAATGCCGCCGATAGCTGACGATCTGAATAAAATGTAACGTGTTGTTGTCGCCTATGGTGACGTGAAACCCATCGATCGAGTCTTGTGACCAAATCTTTTTTTATTTCGCTCTTTTTTCTGTTCGACGAAGAGATTTGAATCTGCGATGTGCAGCATGCTGGTTTACCATATCAAAAAGACTGCACGAAAAACTGACAGGGGGAGCCTCTCGTGAAAAACGTTAATAATGGATTCTTTTTTTTTCCGGCACTATAGACTACATGGTTAAACGCGAGGCCCAGCATGTGGAAGGGGGACAAGACAAGCCAATGTGCAAACACATACCCACAATTTGCAAATGTAAAAAGGCCTAGACAGGCGAGGGGGTCTGGAAGCGCTTGCCTTCCTCATTTTCATGGTGTGTCTCAATTCAACAGTAATCGGTGCAAAGCATCACTTTGAGAGGAATTTGGCAAGCGAGAGCAGATCCCCTCAAAAGATAGCGGGGGGGGAGGCAGAGAGAGAGAGAGAGAAGACTTACCTTTTTGTCAAGTCTCCTCATCATGTTGCAGCGCTGGCGCTTCTCGATAGCGAAGCGTCCGCTCTTGGCTACACAACACATATTCTACTTTTTTTTGGTGGGGCAATTTTTTCTTTTCCTTTTTTTTCTCGTGACACCATGTTATTTTTTTATCATTCTGTAATTTTTTTCTCCTCGGCTGTTTTTTGGCCCTCTTTTTCCCTTCTCCCTAGCCGTTTTTTGGTCGCTGGTCGCTGCTCGTTTTGAGAGTCCTTGGCTGCCGTTCCACCATCGTAGTCGTTTCGCGAAGTCCTCAGTACGGGGAGTAGTAGGACCCGCGTCCGCGGAACCTGAGGAAGCAAGCTCGCCATTTTTATACCATAATTAATATGCGGCAAAAAGAAGAATAACCTTGGTCGGCGTATCGCCCCGAAGGATCCCCTGCCGCGGAATCCTCTGCCGCGATACCCTCCCCGTGCCCCTCCTCCCCCGCGCGGAGGCCGGTTCGAAGTGGTGATCCCAGGCTTGTTCGTCCTCTTGGGCATCACCTGCAAGCGGGAAACATAAGACAGTGATATTATGTGGCAATGACAAAAGATATCCGCGAGCAGTGCCTTAATCTGTCTTCCTCTGAAAAGCGAGTCGTCGAGCGCCATGGCCGTGGACACAGAATCCTTGTCGGTGAACTCGACGTACGCGAACCCCTTGGGGTGGCCGTCGAACTTGTTGCACAGGATGGTGACCCTCTGGACGGAGCCGCAGCCGTGGAAGTGCTGCTCCAGCTCCTCGGCGGTGGCGCCGTAGTCCACGTTGCCCACGAAGACTGAGCGCCCGTCCACCTCCATCTTCTCCTCGAAAGACAGGTTAAGGAGCGAGCTGTTGGAGCCGGGCGGACTGCCGGCCACCCCGCCGCCCGCGCTGACGCTGCTGCTGGTGGACATCTGTCGGTCCACCTCCGACTGCATCTGCTTGAGCTTCTCCGCCTCCTCCTCCATCTCGCGCACGCGGGCCTTGATCGCCTCAAGCTCCTGGAACACAATGGGACACACACATCAAACTCTGATTCTTCGTCTCGGCCTCTCTTTAACCTTACCGGGTCGTCCGCGGCGCCCTCCAGACTGACGTCGCCCTCCCCGACGGCCGCGGCGGCCGCGGCGGCCTCCTCCTCGCCCTCGTCCAGGATGGCCGCGTCCTCCTCCACAAAGTCAGTCATGATGGACGCTAATTAAGGTCGGGGAGGTCACCAAGGAAATATGAGGACGAACGACGAGGTCGATCTTTTCGTCCTCGCAGACGATTTTTGCGACTTTTAAGGTTTTTTTTCGCAGCTTGGCTGGAGCTGCCGGCTGCCCCTCCGTGGCTCACAGCTCTCTGTCACAGCTCAGAGAGAAAAGAACGAAGAGAGGTTGCAACTTGAAGTTCCGCTCTATGATTAGCCAGCGCCATCTGCTCACAACTAAGCAAGGTATTTACTGGGGGTATAGAATAAGGAACACAAAAAT
>JAAUYJ010000531.1_pt1 | contig 11313 bp, 11 predicted proteins | sample 7278031 | NCBI WGS metagenome assembly JAAUYJ01 (sample SAMN14350222, study PRJNA611818) | marine sediment metagenome | isolation source: surface marine sediment (1.8m) | place: French Polynesia: Moorea | collected 2018-08 | reverse complement strand
TAGAACAATTTTGAGACGTATTTTGTGGTGCTACGGCAACTGTTATTTTGCCGTACTTATGACCAAAATATTCTAACCAAGATACGAAAAATTGTCCATCCTGCATCGCTAATTGATTTAGCAAGTTTTCGATTTCTTACCATGCCTTTCACATTTAAGTCTTCATAGGCGACCAAGTCGTTAGATTGGATTACGCAGTATGCTACTCGCTTGCAATACTCTTGACGCTGCCTACTTACTCTTAAATGTTTTCGTGCATATCGAACTCTAGCTTTGTGATAATTAGAAGATTGTTTGACTCCTTTTCGATACTTTTTGGACTTCTTTCTGTTAGCTAGATTAAGTTGTTTTTCCGCTTTTCTATAAAACTGAGGAATCGGCTCTAAATAGCCATTTGAATCCGCTAAAAATTCTTTTAATCCAACATCAACTCCTAAGCATTTTCCCGTGACAGGAAAAGCTTTGACTGTATCTTTAGGGTCTAATTTTAAAACAAATTGAACATAATAGCCATCAGCACGTTTAATAATTCTGCATCTTTTAAACTGTTCTAATTGAAAGTAGTTTAAATCCCTGCTTAGAATTAATTTTACTCTTCCTATTCCTTTTCTATCAGTAAAAGTTATCCTCTTTCTATCTTCAGACAACTTCCATCCAGAGATTTTATATTCAACAGAACGAGAATGTTTTTTGAATTTAGGATAACCTTTTTTACCTGGAATATTCTTTTTACAGTTATCGAAAAAACGACTAATACTAGACCATGTTCTTTCAACAGCGCATTGTGTTGCATGAGAGTTTAAATCTCTTACAAACTGATACTCTTTCCTTAGCTGAGTATTGTATTTGTAGATATCGTATTTCCCCACACCACGATTATCTATCCAATAGCGAAGGCATTTGTTACGAACAAATTGAGCCGTTTTAATTGCTTCGTCTATGGCTAAACATTGGTGGTATTTAGGATTGCGTACTTTAAACTCTAGGACAAACATTTGACGCTGCATTTACTAGCGTCATTATAACACAAAATAGAATATTATCAACTGGTCGCGCCTTTTGGGCGGGGCTTGCACCCATGCTCACAAGGGTCAAAGCTTTTACTCAGTCTCTTGAGTCTGGATTTGTTGTGTTTGATATAGGAGCGCATAGGGGATATTTTACCTTAAATGCTTCCCGAATCGTTGGCAATGACGGTCAAGTGTTTGCTTTTGAACCTCTCCCTCGCAATATTTCCTTGCTTAAAAAACATTTACAATTTAACAATTGTACTAATGTGAGGCTTTTTGAGGTCGCTGTGTCTAGTAAAAGTGGACAAAAAGGATTTATATCCAGAAACTCTTTTGTGGGGCATCTTTCTCAAAAAGGTGAACTTAAAGTAGAAGTTATTGCTCTAGATGAATTTGTGAAGCTAGATTTATTCGTAACTTTTCTTCAAGGTTTCAAAAGTAAATATTTATATAATCAAAAAGAAGGGTGATCGCTCAAGGGCAAAATTCTACCTTTTTCTTTATTTTTGCCAAAATGGGATGGTTCCTGATTACTTAATTTTAAAAGGAGCAGAAAAGCTAATCAGAGAAAGTCTTCCTACTCTTTTTATATCAACTCATGGTGAAAAAAATAGACAAAGAGTATTACAGCTTTTAGAAGATTGGCAATATAAATTAACAATGATTGGTCAAGGATCAGAAAAGAATGCTGATTATTGCGCTAAACCTATATCGCGCTAGTAGGGGGACATAGAAGATTAATTAACAGTTAAGGGAAGCATGGGGGCGACCATTCAAAAAGATATCTAAGTCACCAAGGTTTAAGAAGAAAAGACGTTATTGAGTTAAACAATAATAGAAGTTTAGCAATCTGAACAGGTAAGCAGCATGGATAAGAATAACCAACAGCAGATTCAACCTACTTCATCATCTGATTCCCAGAATGAGAGCATACCAGATATGGGGGGAGGCTTTCCCGTATTAAAATACTGGGCGGAAAATACACTATCTCCAGAAGGGTTCAAAATCTGGAAGACATTATTTCATAAAAGTGCTTGCTTATCTTGTTCTTGGGGAACTGGGGGACAGAAAGGTGGATTCACCAATGAAGAAGGAGAAAAGTTACAACGCTGTATGAAAAGTGTTGAGGCGATAGCATCAGAAATTCAACCAGCAATTAAAACTAATTTTTTTGAGCAGCGAAGCATCAAGGAACTTCAGCAACTAACATCCCGAGAAGCAGATAGATTAGGAAGGTGGAGTTTTCCTGTGATTTTATCTCAAGGAAGTAGCCACTACCAAAGAATTGGTTGGGATGAGATTTATCAACTGGCGGAAACAGCATTTAAGATAACACCAGAAAGGGTAGCATCTTATAGTTCAGGTCGTTCTTCTAATGAAGCTGCTTTTTTGCTGCAATTGATGATGCGAACCTTGGGGTCTAATAATCTTGCTGATTGTTCCGACCTCTGTCATGCTCCTTCAACTTTTGGACTCAAACAGATATTCGGTACTGGGACATCAATGGTCAGTTTAAAAAGTTTACAACAAACTGATTGTGTCGTACTAGCAGGTTCTAACGCTTCCTATAATCATCCCCGTCTGATGAATGAGTTGATTAAGCTGCGAGAAAGGGGTGGAAAGGTCATTGTAATTAATCCAGTTAAAGAAAGAGGATTAGTTAAATTTGCTTCTCCTGCTTTTCCGATTAAATCTTTGCTTACTGGTTCAGAAATTGCTTCTCTTTATCTTCAACCGATTCCTGGTAGCGATGTAGCCCTCTTTATTGGTATTCAAAAGTCTCTGATTGAACAGGAGAAAATAAACCGCGAATTTTTGCAAGCTTACACCGAAAATTGGTCAGAGGTTATATCTCATGTCCACTCTATTTCATGGGAAACCATTACAGAAACTTGTGGTATTTCTCAAACCGAAATTGAAACTGCTGCTAACATAATTGCTTCATCTCCGAAAGTGGTTTTTGGTTGGGCGATGGGAATCACGCAACAGCAAAACGGTGTAGATAATGTGAGCAGTATTGCTAACACCGCTCTGATAACTGGGAATGTTGGTCGCTTAGGGGCTGGTTTAATGCCAGTACGAGGACATTCTAATGTTCAAGGTTTTGGTTCGATGGGAGTCACAGTTAGGCTCAAAAAAGAAATTCAACAGTCTCTAGAAAAACTTTTAGGTCGCTCTCTGAGTCGGATACCAGGATACGACACTCAGGCGTTAATCGAAGCAGCAGATGAAGGAAAAGTAGATACTCTTATTTGTGTAGGTGGCAACTTATATGGAGCTAATCCCAACTCCCAGAAAGTAAAACGAGCTTTAGGCAAAATTAAAACAATTTTCTATTTGGCTACCAAGCCCAATTTAGGACATTTTCATGGTTTAGCCCAACAACAAACCATTATTATTCCCGTTCTCAATCGTTTTGAAAATCCTCATAAGACCACAGTAGAATCAGGCAATAACTTTGTGCGTCTTAACGATGAAGGTCAAACCCATCTTAAAAATGCTGACCTGATTGCAGAGGTAGATTTTCTGACCGAACTAGCTTATCGTCTTCATGGAGAACATCCTGTTAATTGGCGCAAACTTCAAGATACCAAGTATGTGCGGGAATTGATCGCCCAAACCATACCAGGGTTTGAGAAGATGGCAAACATTGACGAAACTAAAGAAGAATTCACCATTGGGGGACGGATTTTTAATCAACCCCACTTTCCTACACCCTCTGGCAAAGCGGTCATGTTTGTTACCCCATTGCCTAAGTTAACACTTCCTCAACCTCAAGACTTTGGCGTGACTAACTACACTCGCGGTATAGTGGTAGCATTAATCACAGGGCGTAGTTATGCTCAACATAATACAGTGGTTTACAAGGTGAAAGATCCCTATCGCCGGATGTTTCATCGCAATTGTATTTTAATGAATCGTGAAGATGCAGAAAGTGTGGGTTTACAAGAACATCAGCGTGTAACTGTCAGAGGAAATGCCAGCCAATTAGAAAATATCGAGATTATTTATGGTGCAATACGTCCTGGGGCTGCTTTAATGTTCTATCCCGAAGTGAATGTAATTTTTAACCCTCCAAAAGAGTCTCGTTGTGGAACTCCAGCTTTTAAGCGAGTACCTGTGTTGGTCTATTTGTGAAGGATGAGGGATGAGGGATGAAGGATGAAAGATGAAGGATGAAGGATGAGGGATAAGCTATGAGGGATAAATATCTCTTCCCTCTTACCTCTTACCTAAACAAGACCAAGGTTTATGGGACTTATGTAATAGGTCTAATACTGGCTGTATTAGTGGAAGATAATGCTGGATGGCATCGAAGTAAAAAAGCAACAATCCCTGAAGGAATAAAAATTGAATTTTTGCCTGCTTATTCTCCAGAATTACAACCAGCTGAACGATTATGGAAACTAGTAGATGAACCTTTAGTGAATCAGCATTTTGAGACTATTGATGAAATAGAAAATATTTTAGTTAAACGTTGTTGTACATTAATCCAAATGAAAGATGAGATTCGGAATTTAACGCTCCTATCATTGGCTTCAAGATAATTGATTGTTAGTATTCTTTGTAAATCGGATTTAGTATAATTTATTTAATGGGTGTAAAGGCTGGTTCACCACCAGAATTTATTAGATATATTATTTCTGGCTGCGCCACTATTTTATAGTCCAAATAACCTTGACGGTAGTAGATAGTATGCCCTATTACCCCTGACAACCATGCGCTACTGTAAAACCTAATAAACCTTTAAATGACAAGCTTTTGACCCACAGAAAAGTAATGCTATCGCAGCTACATAAACTCTGGCTGGCTCACTTCTCAACTGCATCAATTTGTAGGGACTACCACTTTTTGAGGGGAGATAATATCCTTCTTTCTTGCTGTCCACAGATTCAGCGTCTTTGATTGATTTCTGAGTCCAGTTCTAGTATAAATGTTGGTGGCTCTAAAGTTGCTGCTTTGTCCCAGTCCCTTCTGGCTGCTGAGGAGTTGCCTAAAAGATGATGGGCTACACCTCGATGATGGTAAGCCATAGCTAAATTAGGTTCAAGACTAACGGCTCTGGTAAAATCAGTAATTGCCTTTTGAGTCTCTCCTAATTCTAATCGAGCTAGACCTCGATTAACATAAGTTAGGGCTCTGTTCGGATAATTCCTCAGAACATAAGTAAAATCAGTAACTGCTCCCTTTCCATCTCCCAATTGTAAGCGGGCTGTTCCTCGACTATGGATAGCTTGATAATGTGCTTCTTTCCACTCTGGGGTTTGTTGGAGTTGGCGTTGCACTTTTCCTCGATAATAGTAGGCTCTAGAATTGTTAGGATTAACCCTCAAAGCTTGGTTAAAACTAGCCAGAGCTTGCCTTAGATCCCCTAGCTCCATTTTTTCCATTCCCCTTTCTACTAAACTGTCCGCAGATACAGTCTCCCCGACTTGACTAGTGAGACTGTATTCAACAATTCGCCGTTGTTGAGCGTAGCTAGCTGTTGCTGGAAGTAGCAGAATAGCGGTTAAGATGAGTTTTAGATAAATTGATCGAAGTTTCATTCCTCATCATCTCCCTTTTTTAGATGCCATCTCTTCTACAAGGAGAGATAATTTTCCTAAATTTATTGAGAAGTCAATTCAATACTTGACAAATACTTCTCTTATTTATATTGTCTTCTAGATTTTAACTATTTAGTAAAGCAATGATACAAAAATAAACTTTTCTTCTGATAGTATAAGTTGATGAAAATGTCAGCAAGAATTTTATGAGTGATAGGCTTAGCAAAAATTTAACGCTCCTATCATTAGCTTCAAGATAATTGATTGTTAGTATTCTTTGTAAATCGGATTTAGTATTAGACATTCAGTAGATGGACAAGTTTTTTAACGAGATTTAGATAAAAAACAACAAGAAAACAGCCTAAAACCCAAGTAGGGCAATGGATATACATCAAACACCAAAAAATCCCGCTCTATCCAAGTATCTCAACAAAATTATCTAATGAAGTCAAACTATTGCTATATATAGGTTTAAGGCTGTTTTTGACTAAAAAATCTCTAAGTCCCGTTATTACTTATTACTTATCCCTTATCCCTTACTCCTCATCCCTCACTCCTGACCTCTCACTCTAAGTAATTTCTTGGATCGGTAAATTATTGCTGTCTTGGTTGTCATAAATTAGTTGTAGCCTTTGTTCACTAGCATACTTAATTAGCTTGCCACTGTATCGTTCAGCTTTTGTTCCCAGACTTTGAATCCGTACTTTTCCCCTAAACACTGTGGCTCTAGCTAAATAAATCACCAAGTCGTCTCGTGAGGGACGATTAACTGTTGTACTTGCTGTCAGATGAGCCAGTCCCCGTTGATCCATTTCTTGGGTTAAAGCCATTGCTGTATTCTTGATGCCTTGAATAGCTACAATCGCAGCAGCAACAGCCATAGTAATATCAATACCTTCTGCTGTAAAAATTCGCTGATGGGAAAGATATTGGAAGTTATCTTCTCCAAGATCGCCCCGAATTCGACGATGAATTAGGTTGTTAGGATTGTAACGATTCAGCGCACCAGCGATCGCACCACAGGCTGCACGGGGTTCTCGCCAAGGAGATTCGCGGGTTTTACCATAAATTCGCTCTCCTCCTTCTTCTAAACGTCCTACATGAGTTTTTAAGTCGATTGCTACTAATGCCATCGATTGAGAATTACCGTTGTATAGTCGCTGTCGTAACGACTCATCTAATTGATGGGAAACTGTTACATGGGCTAGGGTAGAGCCATTATCAGTACCACCCCCTGCTGGAAAAAAAGCTTCTGATTTAAGTTCTCCAATTTCTGAGAGGGTTGCAAAGCGTGAGGCTACTACATCCCGATAACGTTTAGTGGCTTCCCCTTGATGTATGCGATCGCCACAGTTGGTATAAGCTAAGGTAGTAACTACACTAGGTAAGCTCAAATCTGCTCCACAATATTGAATATCTGTGGGACTAGCTGCTGCTAATTGGAGTTCATCCCTGAGTAATTGTAAACCTTTAATCAGAACATAGCGATCGCTAACTATTTCGTTGAGGTAGTTATGGTAAGCATTGCGTTCCATACCAAAACTAGCGGATAATGACCAAAATTTGTCAATGCGTTTTTCAGCAGCAGTAGCATCAAAAGGGATAGACATGAGAATTTAGTGCGGGAATATCTATATTAGTATTTGGTGGCACTACCTTAACTCACTAATATCTATTCTTCAATAAATAAAATTTCCCATGTTTACACCAGAATTAATCGCGACGGTTTTTTACGGGATTCTTACTCTAGCAGGAGGAGTCATCGGCTATCTCAAAAGTCAAAGTAAAATATCTTTAATTTCTGGCGGAGTAAGTGGATTAGTGCTGCTAATTTTAGCTGCAATGATAAATCTAGGTTTATCTTGGGCTACTCCCATAGCAGCTACGATCATCTTGCTTCTAATTGTTGTATTTATTATTAGATGGTTTAAAACCAAAAAGCTAATCCCCGCATTACCTATGATATTCTTTGGTGTTGTCTCACTTGTTTTTATCTTAAGCTAGGTTCATTGGGGATAATTTAACCGATTAGGCGATCGCTATATATTAGTGTTACAGGTAGAACAAGGAATTGATGATTTTTCTTTTAAACAACCCAAAAACTGCATTAGTTAGAAACTCTTGCATATATATAAAAGTAAGAAAACGTTTGCAGGAGACATAAACAATTGTGGGCGTTTCTCATATTACTTACTTACATATAGTTATGAAAGTTTTTTTAGCTAATTTAGAAACAAGCCTCGGTCAAGTTTATAGCTCTCTTGAAATTGTCAATAGGCTCTATTCTTCAGAAAGATGTGGGAAGAAGATTAATCAATTAGCTAGAAAATTTTCGCAAAAGACAGGAATTCAAAAACGAAGTACGGTAATAGATTTAACTAGACTTCCCGAAAAATTTTTAATTAGCAAAGAATATCATCCAGTTAGATGGGGAAGTGAGTTATTTAAGAAAACAGTTCCAGTAAGATTATTAGAAAAAATAGGCAATATTCTATCAATATATAATATTTCATCTCATAAAAATGTTTTGCCTAGTATTTCTGCACAGATTGCTGCTCAACTAGATTTAAAAACAAACATTTTTCCTTTAGATATTCCTTATCTTGGCTGCGCAGGTGGACTTTTTGGTTTACAAAGAGCAATAGAACTGACTAAGCAAACTAATAAAGCAACATTTGTTTACATCTTTGACCAATGTTCTTCCACATTAAATCTATGTTGTGATAAGAATAGCTCGTATTTTGCCAAAAGTCTTATTGCCAATATGATTTTTTCCGATGGTGCTGTTGGCTTTCTTATTCTACCAGAATCCTTATCTGATCTAATTCCTGGACCTAAAATAGAAATAATTGATACCTGTTTCAAGTTTGTTCCTGGACAGGAAATATATATGGATGAAAATGTATTTATTCTAGGGGATAATATTCATAAAATCATGCCTAATCTAGTGGCAAAATCTGTTATTAATCCTATATTAGAAAGACATCAACTAACTCCATTAGAAATTAATGAGTGGTCTATTCATCAAGGAGGAACAAAAGTTTTGTCTGAGTTTGCTAGACCTAAAATCTTGGGATTGACTTCCGAAAACTTACAACCATCTCTAGATTTATTTAATGAATATGGAAATTTCTCTTCAGCAAGCTGTTTCTTTGTTTTAAAATCTTTTTTTGATAAATACTATTTTAAGCCCTCAAATAATGATCTCGGAATGATTTTAGGATTTGGCTCTGGATATTATCTTGGAGCAAGTTTGTATCGTTGGGTCTCAGATAATTCATAAGAAACATTCACCGTTTTTTATCCATCAGTTAGCATTTTCATTATGAGTAATATTACTAAAAAACAAATAGATGCAGGACAAGCTGTTTATAATAGTTTGACATTACTAATATATGATTTATGGGTTCTATCAATTTCTAATCAATTTATTTGGGAATGCCCTTCCTCTCATCTTTTAAAACTCTATAACGAGAATATATCAGCAAACCATCTTGATATAGGGGTAGGAACTGGCTTTTTCCTGGATCGTTGCCAGTTTCCTACTAATAAACCTCGCTTGTTTTTAATGGATTTAAACTCGAATTGTTTAAAGACAGCTTCTCATCGGATTAAACGCTATAAACCAATTACTAAAAAAGTAAATATTCTCGAACCAATTAATTTTGAAGAGCGAGGTTTTGATTCTATCGGCTTGAATTATTTGCTTCACTGTTTACCAGGTACGATGTCAACTAAAGAAATTATCTTTAAAAACATTAAACTTTTACTTAACCCTCAAGGAATTGTTTTTGGTTCTACGATTCTAAGTCAAGGAATTAAACCAAATATTCTAGCTAATTATCTCATGAAAATTTATAATAAAAAAGGAATTTTCACTAACAAGGAAGATGATTTAGAAACTTTAAAAAAAATCATGAGAAATAATTTTTCAGAAAGCTTAGTCACAACAGTTGGATGTGTAGCTTTATTTTGGGGGAAAAGCTAAAGATTGCGCTCACTGGTGGACTGGGAATCGAGTTGTTGCCTCCACACTTTTGCTACACTACCGTTAATTAAGTAATATTCTGGAGTTGTTTGGCAAAATTGCTTCGTTTTTGTCGAACAATCACAGGAACACCCCCAGTAGGTGAAATAGTTATACCACGTCGCTGTGGTTTGATTGGTTTTTTATTGGCTAAAGTAAGTTCGTATTTTGAAATTATCGAAGCCAAGACTAGCTTTATTTCCAACTGAGCCAAAGCTGCTCCCAAACATCTACGATTTGCACCACCAAACGGAAAAAATTCGGAAGGAGTATATTGACGCTCTAAAAATCTTTCTGGCTTAAATTTTTCTGGTTCTGGATAAAGCTCTTCTCGATGATGAATCAAATAAGCACTAGGAGTCAACCACGTCTCTGGTTCAAAGTAATGTCCCATAATTTCTATCGAAGTCTTAGCAATCCGAGGGAAAATAATCGGACCAACTGGATAGAACCGTAAAACTTCTTGACAAACAGCATTTAAATAAGGAAGTTTGGCTATTTCTAAAGGTGCCAAGTTTCTCGAACCATCTAACTCTTCTCTGAGTTGTTCTAAAACCCGAGGATGTCTTAATATTTCATAAAAAGCCCAAGCCAGCATCGTAGCTGTAGTTTCGTGTCCGGCAAATAGCAAGGTCATTAATTCGTCTTTTAATTCTGCATCAGTCATTGGCTGACCTTCTTCGTCTTTTGCCGACATCATCAGACTTAGAACATCATTACCTAATTCATTGGAGAGGGAACGTCTTGCTTCAATTTCATCTTGTAGCAATCGATCAATTTGTTTTTTTTGAGCTTTAATTCTTCCCCAAGGACTCCAAGTTCCCCAATCTTGTTGTAAAAACTTCAGAAACAAAAAACTAGAACGCAATGGAGAATCGGTTACATCTAACATTTGAGCAAGCAAGGGTTTAATCTTTTGATATCGCTCTCCTTCATTAATCCCAAAGATTACTTTGATAATTACTTCTAAAGTAATTTGTTGCATTAGTTTACGAGCAATTATCCTTTCACCTTCATGCCATTGGGCTGCTACTTGAGTGGCAATTTCCACAATCGATTTTCCGTAAGAGTGTAAATTTTGCCCGTGAAATGAAGGCATCAACAATTTTCGTTCTCGCTGATGTCGTGTACCATCATACAAGAGTAAGGAATTATCTCCAACCAAAGGTCGAAAAATATAGTTAGAACGTCCTTCATCAAATTTATCAGGCTCTTGGCTGAAAATTTCTTTGACTCCCTCTGGATGTCCAATGACCACAAAAGGAGGAAAACCTGTCATCGTTAAAGTAAATATATCTCCATAACTTTGAACACATTCTTTTTGATAGCTTAAAGGATCTGCAATCCAACGGATTAACTGCCACCAAGCAGGACTATTCGGACCGTTTGGAAGTGTTGTTCCCATGGTTTAACCAATATGTTACTTCAATTTTATTTTACAAGGTTGCATTACAGGCACCGGACTTTTAACCTTTTAATACCAATTCTGAAAAGTTAGACTACACTTAAATTGGACTTTGGACAAAAAAATATTGTTAGCGTAAAATTTACGCTAACAATAACAAAAAATAATATCTCCCCTATCTCAGCCCAGAAAATAGCCGAGAAATGCTTAATATTAGGATTTTTTTGAGAAAAACTAAGAGGCTTTTAGCTTTTGGTTCGCAACTTTTTTCGTTTTTTTGATAACTTGATGACGAGTTCGTGGGGCTTTTTTGTATCCTTTAAT
>JAAUYJ010193862.1_pt1 | contig 11314 bp, 12 predicted proteins | sample 7278031 | NCBI WGS metagenome assembly JAAUYJ01 (sample SAMN14350222, study PRJNA611818) | marine sediment metagenome | isolation source: surface marine sediment (1.8m) | place: French Polynesia: Moorea | collected 2018-08 | reverse complement strand
TCAAAGATAAACGGCCCATTGTTTAACGAAAACTTTCCCAGAATATAAAGGAGGGAGAGAGGGGGGATTAAAAGGTCGCGTTGGCCTCTAATTTGCATTTGCGAAAGGGGGAGGAGAGGAGTGACAGTTTGAATATATGCGGGAAAGGGAGGGAGGAGGGAAGGTCTTAATAGCCCGGGCGGAGGGCGAAAAAGGGAGGGATAAGGCAAAAGGATGCAAATGGGCCTCCCTTTCCCCCCCCCATCCTCTTTGGAAGGTCGTAAATTAGGAGGGCGGAGGCACCACCGTTTCCCAGACGAAAGCGGGAGAGGAAAAAAGTTTAAATTCGGTAGCAGGTACTAAAGGGGGGAGGGAGGGGTTCCCCGCCGCATTTTTGCCCGAGAGGTCTATATTTTGGGTCCGCCGCCGCGTGCATTCACTCCAGACATTGCTTCGGTTTTGGCGGCGGAGGGCGGATCGAGTTGTGTACAAACGTGTGCCGAATAAATTAAGCTAAAGCCAAACAAGCGTGGGAGGGTGGATTTCCTGTTTTTTTTGCCAGACGCGAAAAATAAAACTTTCTGCGTCTGGCCTGTGAGGTGCTTTCACCCCTGCTCCATCTTTCTCTCTTTCTTCTTTCTGGGGAGATTCCAACGCCAGATCTGGCAAAAGAAGGAGAAAATATAATACGTATGAGAGTGAAAGTAAACTAAATTTGAGTTCCCCCCTTCTTTTCCTCGTTTTTCCAGGTAAGCAAGCAAGCAAACCAGCTGCGGCGGGTGCCCAAAAAAATATCAGATGCCTCCTCCTTCTTCTCCGATCGATCTTCGTCGCGTGCTGCTCAATCCTCCTCCCTTCCTCTTTGCTCGCGTGACCCCAAAAAGCTACCCAAAAAGATCTCCCTCCCACCCCACGCCAGTGCCCAAAAAATCTAGCCACCGGATGGACCACGATTTTTCCCTATAGTATTTTCTGTTTTTCTTTCTTTTTCCCCTTCTCCATCTGTCAAACCGGGATCATTACTGTCCCCCGCGAGATTCGGATCACACCAGGATCCCAGGCAAGCGGCGGCGGCCAAGCCAAACAAGATTCCCCCCTTCCTCCCGAAAAAAAAAACATATTTTCTCTCGCTGGGGATTTTAACAATGGGATGGAGGGGAGGCGAATCCTTCTTCTCAGTGATCAATTCTTAGTGGACCGGAATTGAAGAGGAGGAGGAAGAAGATTTCCGCTTGAATAGTCGCAGGATTTCCACTGACACCTCGAAAAAGGGATGCCCCCCCTCGCCCCTCTTCCATCTCGTGGATATCGGTGGGGTTTTTTTTCGAAATTTCGATTCGAGCTTTTATATTCGGGGGGAAAGTTTTTTTCGGATGGAGAGAGAAGGGGACGGAGGGGTGAGGCATAAATTTTCCCTTTCTTCAGAGATTTTTATCGCAAAAGGATCGACTAAGGCAAGACCACTCCCCCCCCCAACCCGAAATTCCCGTATAACGATGATACGAACACGCCTCCGATCATTGTACCCCCTGCGCAAGGCCAAAAAAACTCTTTTTTCCCCGTTTGGGGGGGAATCATACTTGGGAGTCAGCCGCCCAACTTTCATCTCATGAATGTAATTCTCGGGGGGAGTTGTGTGGAATGGGGAGATGGAAGGTAGTGGGGAGGGAGAAAAAAAGGCTTGCGTAAAAATCAGATAAGCCGATGAAAATTACCGCAAGGAACCCAGCTACGCACAGAGGAACGGGGCGACGAGATGGAGGGGGATTCACCAACTACAAGACGTATGGAAGGTATGACTAAATTACGCATTCTGCACTCTTTGGACAAAAGAAAACAGAAGAAACGTAGGGGGAAATGGCGAATCCCATACCTCTCCTATCCACGTGCCCCGTTCCCCCCTCCCATCGTGAGTCGAGGCGGCCACAGATAACAGCTAGTCCCCCCTCCTCCTTCTCCCGCCCCGGACATCAGACTCCCCTTTTCTCTTTCCATATCGTTAGTACGGCATAAAAGGAAGAGAGAAATCCCCTCCATCCAAAAAGTTTTTGGACCTCCTCCCTCTCCTTATAATATACATGTGTACTACGTACGTACACACATACAGGGAATCGTGAGGATTCGGAGAGATGGAAGGAAAAAATCTCGGTGGCACGATTGAGGGATCAGCGCATGGAGAAAGTCCGGAAAAGAAAAGAATTATGATGAAGGCGAATTGTTTTTCTTTCGAGTTTCACTCATTTGGCAGTTTCCTTTCTTGATTCCCATTTTTTGTGCGAAATAAGAAGTTGGGAAAGAGACTCCGAGACCCCAAGTTCTTTCCATCCATCTCTCATCCAGATTCGTCGAAAAAGGGCAAGGGGGGGGGAGAATAAGGAAAAGGAAACGTAACGAAAGAACAGGGAAAAGGAAGGAACGGAGGAAAATGTCAGGTCGAGAAAATCACCGACGCTTGCGAAATTTAAAAAAGAAACCAGGAGTTTATGTCAAATACCCTCCTTCCTATATATGCAGTTTTATGAATATGAGCAAAAGAGTTGGCGAATTCCGCACCTCGGGAGTGCGGCTGCGGCGAAGGGTGAGACGCTTTAATTTCTGCCCCGTCAGAGGGAGAGAGAATGATGTGATGAAAGAATCGCGATTTCCCGCCCTGATGAAGTAGAAAAAGAAAAAGAAAGAGTGCATGGGGAGGGAGGGTGAGGCCCGGGAAACCTTTTTATGGCATCGCGGTCTAAAAAAGAGGAAAGACCATCCATCCAGCTGAAACCTACCGTTGATCATGATCCTCCTCCGACGGAGCGAGCGGGGCACGAATTTTAAAATATCTTTTTTGTTCTTGTTCCTCCTCCGTTTTCTCTTTCTCAGCGGGCACGCGATATGGAGGAGAGAGAGAGAGAGAGTGGGACTAATCAATCTAATTAAGTCTGGGTGGGCCCTTCCCCTCCCTCCCCTCTCCTCCTTTTTTCTGTTCATCGTGCTCATGTAAGACTGGGATTCGACGAGAAGAGAAATCTTTTTTGTTAAAGTGGATTTATTCCAATTCAAGAAGATGAGAAATTGGCGAATCCCTTTCCCCTGTTAGATGTGTGTAGCTGGCAAGGTTCTCTGGCAAGGCGCCTCCTCCGAAGAAGAAAGAAGAGGGAAAAAGAGAATCTGACCTGGATTAGAGGCTCCCTTTCCCTCTCCTGAACATATAAGATGGGCACTGATAGGGGATGCGGGGGATGGATACATGGAGGAGGAGGAGAGGCGGAGGCGCGCATTTTTCCCGGATCGGAAAAAAGATTTTTCTGTGGGAAACGGAGGAGCTCTTTTTCGTCGCCTCTGAAACGGGTTTTTGTCCCTCAATCTTGTTCGGATCTTCTGTGACGGCAGCCTCTAATCTCTGTTTCCGTGTTGTGATCGTTGTCGGAGATGTGTATCGTCTTCTTCAGGTCCAACAACTGTTTCCCTTCTCTTTTGAAAAACAATAGTTTCAAAAATGGGCACTTGCGGGAGAACATCGTTTTTGGGTTTTGAAGAAATTTGCAATTTCCTCTTTCCTGAAGAATGCTGTTGGGTTCGTTCGTTCGAGCGAGAAAAGAGATAAACATCTTCCATCTTTCCCCCCATTCCATCCGCATCCCCGGAAAAATGGGCCCTTCTCCCCCACTTCCCCCACCCAAAAAAAACCTAACCATACCTTTAGTTTTTTGGGCATAAGAGGAAGTCTGATCCCTTCCTCCTCCTTCTATCCGTTCAATGGGAAGAAGGAGGAGGGCCCTTTTTTACGAGCAAAAGGAGAAGGAAGAGATCCAACCAACCAACCCCAAAAAACCCAAAAACCGCGCTGCCCTCAAATTATTGCACTACCCCCACTTTGCCCTTTTCCTCCTCCCTCTGTTCTTCTTTTTTCCGGCAAAATGAGCCGTGACGCGCCCCATTCCTCCCTTTTGGGTTTTGGGTGGCGGTGGCTCAGCCAAGCAGCAGCCTCCAATATCCCCACAAAAAAGACCAGGAAACGGGGAATGGTTTTTGAGCACGTTGCTTCGATCCCGAATTCGTCATGGGTGGCGGAGGCAAAGGAGTATCGGAAAACACACAAAATCGCCAGGAGGAGGAGGAACGAAAAAATGCTGCTTCTGTTGTTTTCCTCCTCCTCCGTCGCCGCCGGAAAAGAATTTTTGCGCTCAAGTAGGTTGAGGGAAGTTTGTGGGGCTTTGGAGGAGGGTTTACAAGACCCTGGGGTTCACGGAAGATTTGTCTCGCAGCGGTGGGGCTAGGACCCACCAACCAACAGCTAGCGAGGGCAGAGGAAGAAACCAAACTTAATTCATCACTCACTCCATCCCCAAGCCGACCCGCCCCGCCTGTGTACCAGCCAGTACACATACCCTCTGATTGTGCAAAAATGACCCTTTCACATCGGCTTTTCTTTTATACAAAATTCAAACTATTTGGAAAACAAGGCTTTTTGCATTTTGGACATTAGTCTTGACGCGGCTGTGGCATCCACGGATGTCTTGGGAGCGAAGAGGAGGAGAAGGAGGAGTACACTTTCTTACGCTCATTACACGGACATGAACGGTACTTCCTCTCCTCATCTCCTCCTTTTCTTCTCTTTTCTTGCTTGCTTGGCGCTCAAAGAAGAGGAGAAAAAGTCACCGAGATGCAAAAAAATGAGAACAACATTTAAACAAACATAAAGATGTCTCAACGAGCCAAAACATATTCAAACAAACTTAAGGCCTTTAAGGGCAATGTTTTCGATTGGGAAATTCCAAACCGCCCTCGCCAAACCCTTCGTAACTCTTCATCAGAGGCGGCGGCCCTCGCCTTGGGAGGTGGTGGAGGCAGAAGGGGGATGGGGAGATTTCCCTGCTACTCACAAACCCGCCACGGGGCTCAGTTTCACAACCGAGCAGGCAAGAAAGGGAAAAAAGTTTGAATAGAAGTTTTGGGCGGAGGGGCGGACAGTGGCCGCGGAGGAGGAAGAGGAGGGAGTTGCATAATGCATTCGCGAAAAAGTAAAAAAAGTCTGTCCGTTCGCCAAAAAGAAGGGTTGTGGTGTGAGCACATCATCCTCTTTCTCGCGTTTCCATGATTGTTTTGCACTTCAGGACCTTCAGGGGAGAGTGTAGAGGAATGGAGGGAGGAACGGAGGGAAAAAACAAGCAAACACGAAATTTTATACGGGAGACCATCAAAATTTTATGCTCCCCGCCCGAAAGGAAAAAAGCTATCAGATTCGCGAAAATCGAATATACAGCTGCTGGCCATACAGGTGCGGAAAGGAGGGAAAAGCGAATATATACCCAGAACTTTAGATGGGAAAAAGAGGCGTGAGGAAATCTCGCTCCGGGGTCTCCTCCCTCCCTCCATCTTCCCTCTCCCTCCAGGGGTCAGGAGCATATTTCGCATCATGCTGAGAGGGAGGCGCCACGTCTCAGGCGAGACGATGATGACGCGAAAGTTGCGTACTTACTCTCTCGCGCATTCTGTGTACTACGTGCATGTACGCACATGCGTAAATTGCGGACGACCAAGCAAGGGCGTGGACTTGTTTCTTGTCTGCGTGGCTACTTGGGTGGGGTGGGGTTCACGGGAAAAAAGGGCTTTTTCTTAAGACTACCGTCATTGCGCAATTCGGGTGCGCAAAATCACGCCCTCTTAAATATTCTCTACCGCGATGTGGGGATTTTCTGAATGAACCTCCGCCGTATCTTGCCATTGCGATTGCGACAAATCAGAGAAGAGATCCACGCGATGCTTCGTGACTTGTTTGGAACAGGACAAAAAGATCGATTTCCCTCTTTTCTCCCTTCTCCCGTGAGGGAGGAGAAAATTTCGTAACATCCCTCCATCCCCAAACAGAAAACTGATTGACGTCAGATTCTCCCCCTCCCCCTGTTTTCTCTCCATCGACCAGAGACGACCGAGGATCTGCTCAACATGCTAGGCAAACCCCCCAATTTCTCCCCAACCCTCTTCTTGCATTTTGTACCCAGATGCTATTCTAATCGAAAAAGGAGTGAAATCAACTTTCCCCAAACTGCCTGGGTGTCCCTCCCGCCTGTTCGAAACTACCCACAGAGGTGACAGGGCAGCAATTTCCATCCCAAGTGGGTACATGGTCGAATCCCGCCTCACACCAATCAATTTCCCGTGGCATGACTCAAAAGGCACCTCCTCCCTATTTTTCTTGTACCTATCGTTCTCCTCCTCATGTCCTGACTGGAAATTGAGCCATCAAGTCTCCTCGTCCTTGCCCCCCCCCACCCAACCCAACCCCGGAGGCACAGTCCCTTCGTCCCTCTCACGAGAAAAATGTCTGAGGGAGCAATTGCACGCACGAGAAAAAACGAAGCCAAAGCACTTCCCCATCCGACTCCCGTTACAGGAATGTAATTGGAAATTAATTTGAGAGCAAAATCAAGTAAAAAATATTTAACAGTGTCTTTTTAGATAGCATGTTCCCTATCAATCTGCCAGCCTCCCAAATATCCGCCGCTGCGCATAGGCGCCGAAGAAACTCTTCACCCCGAAAATGGTTTTCGTGTTTTCCCTCCCTCCTCTCGTCATTTCCTCTCCCTCCTTCCGGAAAATTACAAAGTGAGGAGGACCAAAACCGGATCCCATCGCTCAGAAGCCATCTTCGTTCGTCTCACACATGACCTTGCGCTGCTCCTCTTGTTTTTCCCCCGAACATGAAACTCGTGCAAAAATGGAAGCGGGATCCAAGTCATCATCGATCGAGACGCGAAAAGAGAAGATTGCGCCACCGTATCAGAGTGACGCATGATGGGCGTATACGCGCGTGCGTACGGCGGCCGTGTACGCACACGGAGACGCCTGCGGACAAAGTGGATTGCGCAAAGGAGAAGAGGGGAAGACCCATCCTCCTCTTCTTGGCACCACCCATCCTCCTCCTAGAAAGGGAGAAAAGGGGCGGAATGGATGAGCAGTAAGGTGTCATATACATTCCTGCGTACAGCCGAAATGCGTACCGCTGTGACCAGGACAATGGCAGTGACCGCCGCAGAGTGTGAGGCTTTTTTGGCACTGCATTCGGGCTCCTCTTGCGCGATAAGATAGGGTCACAGTCTAATCTTTTTTTGCCCGTTCTAGGTAGTCTTGAACATGACTTTCTGGAAAAGGGAGAGAAGGAGAAAAAAGAGCCTGAAAGCAAAACATCAAAGGCAAAAAGAAGGGAATGGGGGCTTTGCCCTTTTTTTCTTGTAAGTGAGACGTGTGCTTGTGTGTGCCTAGTACGTGAAGCAATCAACCTTTGAAAAAAAAGAAAAAAAGTTTTGGGCGTTGCTTTTTGCAGCCGCCGGTGGAAAGTAGAAAATGAAGAAGAAAGGGAAAAAACAAGTACGCACAACTTTCTTGCCCGGATATCTCTCCATCAGGTTGATCTCCAAAGTCGTAACTTCTTCTCCTTGGTATCTTCCTCTCCCCTACGCCATTCCTAGACGCTAAATGAAGAGAAGGGGAGGCCCCCTTTTAAAAACAGGAGTCGGGTCCCTTTTTGGCACGGGCGGATCGAGGAGGAGGACTCCCTCTTCCATTTAAAGTGCTACACAGAAGCGGGAGGAAGAAGAAGAAGACGGTAGCTTTTGCGACTACGCCCTATTCCTGCTTTTGCTTTCTTCTTTTGCTTGGACACGTGCCGCCATAGTATCCCGAGGTGGTGCCGGCAAAGGGAAGACAAAAAAAGTTTTAGATTGAAATCAGAGCAACTTTTTTACGCCTCCCTTTTCCTCCTCTTCTTTTTTCTCGCCTTTGAAGAGCCGCTTGTAGTATAGGAGCAGCCTCTTTCCCCCGGCTTTTAATAGCGGCATAACAGTGGGGAGAGGAACATTCACCAATCAATCGAAAAATTGGAGGAGGAGGTACACTCCCTGCCAAATTTGGAAGCCCTCGTTCTACTACATGTTTTATTCCCCCTTTAAATCGGGCGTAAAACCCTCGATTGGCATTGATTTGTCTTCGGCTCCTCTTTTACGTCTTTGTCGAATTCTTGGCCACTCTCAAAGAGTGCTTGAAAATTTTAAAGACTCTTTTCTGCGCTGTGCTCACACACTTTACCCGCTACACGATCGTGTGGGTGTACCTATGACCAAGCAAGATAGCAAGGAGGAGGAGGAGAGGGAGCAATATTCTCTGGCACAAAAAGCGCTCTTGGCGTCTTCACAGCGGATGAGGAGGGGAGGGAAAAGGGGAGGCCTAATCACCCCTCCCCCCGTTTTTCTGGAGCGAGGAGCCCATAGGCCACCTCCGCCGCCGCCGCCACTTCTGCGCAGGCGCACTAATGACTCTCTTTTGTCTTGGGGAGGAGGAGGCGACGCCGCAAAAGAAAAGGGGGAACAAAAAGAGTCACTTTTTAAAAATGCACAGGCCCCAAAATGAGGCCTCCGTTCCTCACAGCAGCAGCAGTAGTAGAGTCATCGTCGCGTGTAACAAAGAAAAGACTCAAACAGAGCTAGCGTCAAAATCACCGACTAATTTTCTGTTCTCCTTCTCCTCTCCCCCCATTTCCGAAACTCCTAATTATGCTAACAACCCATCCAGCAAGAGAGGGAGAAGGAAAAAAAAATAGAAAGTGTGCCTCCGCCGCTACTCCCTACTTCGTCGGTCGGAGGCGGCTTCCCTTTTGAGGTTTTTACCTACCCAAAAATTTTCCCCTCTTCTTCTTCTTCCGCCACTCCACTTCTCCTCCTAGGGGCACATTCTGACTCCTCCACGAAAAAAAAATAGATGCATGTTGACTCAGTCCTGAATACTTCCTGCTTCCTCTTTCCTCCTCTTCCATAATTATACATCCGTGCGAGCGAGATCCCTCTTCCTTCTCCAGCTTTCTACCTTTTAATCACCCGTGAGGGAACGAACGAACGAGGCTTGATGTGAAGATTGCGGGCCAGAGAAAAAAATCAGAGGGAGGCATGGCCAAGATAGTTTTTGAGGCAATAGAGAGTAGTCTCCTCTTATAAGAATATATGTTGATCAGGCCCTTACAGTACATCACCCTTTTAGAAGTAAATGATCACAATTTGGTGAATCCTTTTTCGTTTCTTGAACGAAGAAGACGATGTATGAGTCATGATACAGTGTAGCTCAGGCCCAGCAGCCATGCCAAGAATACCCCCTCCCCCCCTTTTTTGCTCAATTCAAAAACTTGCGTATGCGTATGCAAAAAAGACCTCTCTCTCCCTCTCCCCTTTCGTCTCGGAAAGGAAGAAGAAAGTTGGGCCAGCCCACAATGCTCTTTTCCGGACGCGACGCATAACGACTTCTTTTTCCCCTCGTCGACGACGACGGGGGGCGATCCATCACAACCTCCTCCTCCGTTTTCACGCATACAGACGCAAAAGTTACGGAAAAAAGCGGTGAAAGCGATGATACGACTGCAGTTTTTTATGCCCATTGCTGCTGCTGTACTTCCTCGCACTCTTGATTTCCCAGCTATTTCTCGAAAGAAAAGAAAAAGAAATCGGGGCGAAAAGAAAGAGAAAAGGGGAGGGAAGGAGATCGATGCGTTTTTGCCTCGGGGGCTCATTTTTGGTCGGCGGCCCAAAAAGAAGGGGGAAGCGTTCTATCGGTGAGGCGCGAGAAAGTTCGTATTTTCTTTTTTCTTTTTCCTCTTTTTTTGGGCGTGGGGAAGTGGGAAAACTATGGTGGAAGAAAAATTGGACTTCCTGTAAAAGCCACACTTAGAGGGAGAGAGAAAATATACTTTTTGTACTTTGTGAGAGAGGGGAAATGCAAATGTGAAAAGGGCCCATTTTCACACCAAGAGGGAGAGAGAGAGAGAGAGAGAGAGAGAAGAGGGAAAGTAGAAGTTTCTCAAGTGTCTCTTTTTCCGACTCTTATCTCCCTTTTTACTACGGTCGAAAAAGAAAGGATAGAAAATAGGAGAATCGAGAGGAGGAGTGGGATTCGCCTTGTCTTTTAGCCGGAGCCCTTTGGCGAAATTCGAAAATCCTGAATACATTTGACTTCACGTCTGGACCCTTGTACTTTTCTTTTCCCTTTTTTCCACACTGTCCGTCCGCTCATATCGCATCCCCTGATCATAATTGCCCCCTTCTCCCCTCTTCTTCCTCCTCTTTTCCATTTTGTGAGCACCTTTTGGAAGTGGTGTGTGCTCAGCCAAAAGCCAAGAACGATCCCTAACTTCCCCTTTGTACAGGACGCTCAATATTCGACACGGGCAGTTTCCCTGCCCGAAAAAAAATCTAAATCTAAAGTTTGAGCCGAGGGTGACCTCACGTAGTTTCCCCGCAAATTAATAAATTCTCCTCTAAATCCCCTCCTCCTCTGCGATATCAGCTCCCATCTCTCCTCCCTCCTCGTCTGCATACAAGTGCGGGCGCCCATATCCCCCTCCTCCCTCCCCCGTCTTTCCCCCTCGCCTCTGGGCGAAGCAAGTATTTCGCAGCCAGAATACTTTCTCCCTCCCTTGGCCATGTAACCACCGCCCTCCCCTCCCCTCCCCTCCCCTATCCCTCCTCAACTGGACGTCGGACCATCACCTGACTGCCCACTACTACACCTCCCTCTTCCCTCCCTCTGTGCCAAAATCTGGGGTGGTTTTCCCCCAAGCTTAAGTCAAATTTGAGTACATTTAAACTAACTGCACGTAAAACAAACGCGTTTTGTAGCAAAAGAACAGGTGTAAAGGTTTTCTGAAATTTTCTTTCAAAGTGATTACATAACAGTAGAATCGGCAAATTCCTTACCTGCCAACCAGTCAGTCTGGCGGCGGTTCCCTCCTTCTTGTTCGGTTAACCCATGTGAGCAGGAGGAAAAGGGAGGAGAGGAGAGAGAAATGCAATCGAGATCCCTCCCCAAAATTTTTCAATTTAAAGTCCTTTCCCCAATCCCAAACGAGCTGCGCGAAAAACTTTAATTATTTTCCATCGGTCGGGGAGATGGGAAAATATAAAACTTTCTCCGCGGGGGAAAACGAGGATCGATCCCCCCCCTTAATCTGCAGAATGAAGTGCAATTCAAAAGAGTTTTTCTGCTTGAATTACTTTTTTGCAAGATTGCAGAGAGGATGGATGCGCGGGGGATGCCCGCTCTAAAAAGAGGGTTCGGTGAGTCTGGACTGCAAAGTTTTTACTACAAAGACAGGCCCGCTTGCCCCCGTGGAATGGGAATCGCCTGATTCTAAAAACATAATTTCAAGGTAAATGCTTCCGTTAATGGCAGCATTTACGGTGGCTGAATTCGGAACGTTTAACTTTGACAAACTGTTTTGCATGAAAAAAAATGTTTTGGCGATTCTTGCCCTCACTTTCGCGGCCGACAGTGAATGAGCCTGAGGAGGGATGAGAAAATGAGGGCGGCT
>JAAUYJ010040628.1_pt1 | contig 11314 bp, 8 predicted proteins | sample 7278031 | NCBI WGS metagenome assembly JAAUYJ01 (sample SAMN14350222, study PRJNA611818) | marine sediment metagenome | isolation source: surface marine sediment (1.8m) | place: French Polynesia: Moorea | collected 2018-08 | reverse complement strand
TGTAAATCAATTTTTTTTGCTTCCCGTGGGGCTCTCCGGAACCACAGTCCTTTGGCCCCAACTTCGCCTTCTTCAGGGACGCCCTTGCCAGTCTTTGACTTTAGGCGGGGTAGGGGGATGGATTTGGGCTCCAAACTGACCGAAAATTGGTGGGGCGGCACAGGGATTTGAAACCCGGACCTCCTGCATGACTCAGCATGAGAGTCAGGAGTGCTAGCCATTACGCTACGGGGGCCGCCCCTTTGAAAATCAATGTGTGTAAACATCGGACTAATTTAAAGAAGAAAACATATTTCGAGCAACACAGATGAGGGAAATTGAACGTCGAGGCTTACAAATAGGGATAGACTCCAATTAACAATTTGCAAAGGATTTTTTTCTACTTTTTATTTCCTACCCAATATACTATAGCTGTGTACGGCGTACTGGCGTCAAAATACGAACCCGCCAAAGATACACTAGTGCGAACTAAAACTCATTGCGAGCTTGGACGCAAAGTGAACTGCTTTGATTCAGCTTAGATCGAGCTCAAGCCTTTTTTTGCTAATATCCCTAATTAGGTATTAAAAAATAAATATACATACGGGAAATGAGAGTTTGAAAAGTTGCAAAAAAATTCTAGTGATGGCAAAGTACAAACCAGCAGTTGCTTGCGTTTTGTGCTTGTTGGCGATCAATATTTGTCCTGATCGATGGTTGCGCACTGGAGTGGAGCCCATACACTCACGTATTGCAAACCATCGTGTCAAAGAGGACTGCGTTCAAAGCTTCAGGAGAGTCATGAATTCTGGTTTCATGGCGGCTTTCGCAGTTCTACTAGTCGTCAACTCGCTAAAGACTATGCCTCCAGACCTGGAAAAGTTCCTAGTCCTGGGCAACTGTCCCTGCCTCGGCGTGATGTCCAAAATGCAGTCAAAGGCCACCGACGTCAGCATTGAAGACGTTACCTTCCTTCTCAAGAGGAGCAACAGAAAGAGAAGCAAGAGCAGCAAAGCCACCAAGGACTGGAATGGCGTTGAGCTCGTCAAGTGCGGACGCACGGGAACTTGCCAGCAGGAGGACAAGCAGGGGAGTCGCACAGACGTGGTGGAGGTCAAGCACATCAACCAGGAGGTGCGCACCAAGCCCCAGATGGAAAGCGAAAAGGAACGCATCGAACTGGACGATTTGAGCCAGGGGAAGGACACCAAGGCTATCGAGGAGAAAAGAGCAGAGTCCGAGAAGGAGAGAGAAAAAGAGGAGAGCGCCAAAAAGGTGAAGGAAATTGTCAGCCGGCTCACGGACGACCAAGGCATGAGCGAAAAGATGAAGGACGCCGAAAAAATCCAACTTTCGGACGTATCCTTCTCGGGCGTGTCGAAGAAGCAGGGCACTGCTAGCAAAAAGAAGACGCCAAAAGAGAGCGAGAAAGTCAGCAAGGCAGAAGGTAACAAAGGCAAGAAGCAATAAAGTATCGTAAAATGTTTCCCCAACACTCACCACCATGGAATACAGGTTGTACTTGATGTCCAGCGGGTGACGCCCGGCTAGGCGGTGCTCATGGAAGTCTTGTAGGTCGTCGTCTTTGACCGGATTCGCTTGCAGGGAGGTAGATTCTTGACGCTTACGGTGGAAGGACCTTTTTCTCCCGGGGCTGTACTGCGACGAAGTCGTGTCGTCGTTTGTGGAGACGTCGTTCTCGTCCGCGCCGCCAACCTTTTTCACGATTGAGTCCACCTCTCGAGCCAGGCTGCCTGACGGATCCGAACTTTCGTCCCTTTGGCCCGCCTCTCTTGAGCTTTCGGAGGATACAGAGCCGTCCAGGGAAGGAGGCTCAGAGCGTTCCTCAATGGTCCCATTGGGCACCTGACAGGAATAACAATTGGAATATAATTTAAGGTTTTTCTATTCCGGAAAAACTCACCCTTTCTTTTCTTTTGATGGACTTGTACCGTTGGAGCGTGGCTGCAGGGACTGCCGCCAGGTAGTCTGTCAAGTCGAGCGATAGGGAAGGGAAGTCAACAATCTTGTGCGACTTGATCCAGCGTCCGTTCAGGTAGTGGAACCTTTTCAGTTGCACAATCTACGAGGAGGCAAAAATGTATTAAATGACATTATTATGCACACACAGCAAATAAAAAACAGTATACCAAGACAGGTGGAAGTCTCCAGATTTGCAGTTTCTTGATAGCCAACTGGTGAGTTCGGCATGATGAGCAGTAGTATTTCTCGTCGGCTCCCAGCTCTTCCTCCCTTGTGAAGGCTTCAAGGCACTTGTCGAGGGTGATTGGTTCGGACGCAGCTTTGAGAGAGCTTGACACGCTTGGATCGGCTCTGTACGCCTGTAAATGAAAGAAAAATCCCATGCGACAAAACGAAGGTAAAGTAAAGTCGAAACCAAACAGTAAAACGTACCCTTTCTTGTGTGGGAAGATAGCGAAGGTGCAGTGCAGTCTGGTCCCAGTCGATGGCCAGGTAGGACGAGGCGAAGGCGAAGCCGCTGTTGGAGCAGGGCAGGGGGCACCCGCGGCAGAAGCGGTGCCACTCGCAGCGAGAGCACCAAGAGCCGTCCTTCTGCACCAGCTTCAGGGTGAAAGGATACTCTTGGCGGAGGCTGTCATCACTGGGGAAAAGAATACAGTTGAGAAGGAGAAGCAGAATAGATTGCGGGAAACTTTCCATACCAGTCGGTGGCGTGATTGTGGACACTGTCCCGAGGAGGCAGCGGCGACACCAGTCGGGAAACCTGAGCCCACACAGACTTGTAGAGATCTTGGTATGTCGAATCCTCGCTACAAGGGATGATGAGTGGGAGACCGAACAGCACTGGGCGGTACTTTTCCATGGAGAGGAAGTAGACTTCTTGAGGAACCTGCGATATCGTTCGTTTATTAAATTCGAGCATAGGGAAGCAAAAGATGTATCTCCGAGTCCTAACCATTTTTCGGTGGAGGGCAACGACGACTCCTTGCTGACAGCTAGCGATGTCCTCAGGGAGGACGGGGAAGGAGTTGTTGTTGTGAGAGGACTGGCTGTCGTGGGACTGGACGGAGGAGGCGCTGGAGTCCTTCCTCGCATGCCCTCCTAAAAAAAGAAAATATTTAGATATTAAAACAACCTCAAGAGTGGAAACATCTAATTATTTACCTCCATTCTTCTTCTGACTAGTGTTTGGGGAGGCTGTCGCGGGGCTCCTCTGGTGCGGCGGGTAGCCATTGGCCAAGAGAGAATCCTTGTCCGACTTCGGCGAGTCGGGGGCAAGGTAGTTCTCCTGGCGGTCTTTCGGACTCTTCCCAGTCTCGGAGTGGCCCCCTTTCATTTCAATCTTCACCTCGGGTTGGTCTTTGCTTCCCTGGGTATGGACGGGGATAAAGTCATATTTTACACGAGTTGCATGATGCCGAGATAAGGAGGACGATCTACGGTTCTACATGTTCGCAAAAAAACCGTTGGAAACAGGTGGTGTCGGAACCAAAAGAGAGCAACGAGAAAAACCAGGTGCTGTGCCACTATGAAAAGATCGCTGTCACCTCTTTATCCATGCACTACTTCACATATGAGGGAATAAAGAAAGGGGAGAAGAGTGCAAAATGGTCTACAATAGCGAGGAAGCTTGATAGAGATGGCAAGAAGCTGTATCTAGGAACCAATACATACTGAAAATACACATGGCATTAGGTATCACCTGCAATATCATTTTGTTTGGAGGGATTTTATTTCTGAGGGAATTTTCTTTCCTTTTCGCTGGGAAGACACATACGTCTTCATGTGACGTTGAAAAAGTATATCCGTGGAAACATTAAAAATGGTTGATCGAGTAAGAAGTAAGATATTGAAATTAAGCATCCCCAAGATTGCAAGTAACACCTTACCTTAAAACAGAAAGTGATGCCATTCATGCAGCTGCTCTTTGTCTTCTTGGACTGCTGCTGGTTTTGTTGGTTGGCCTCTCTTACCTCCTGACTGGCACCCTTGCCGTTGGCTGTACCGTCAACTTTGCGAGTAGCTGGAAATAAATAGTGAACATTGAGCAATGACTGTACTTTGCAGCTTTTTAAACTAACAAAACGAGTAAAGCATACCAGATGTGGCGGACCTCTGGATGTCCGAGAAGGTTTGATTGATCTGACTTTGTGCTTGTCCTTTGCCGACGGGATTGGCCAAGGGATAGAACTCGTATGCGAAGATGCAACTTCCGTTCATGCTTTTCAGCTTTTGCTCCTCGGCCGGTATGGACTGGAAAATTCATGGGGAAACTTGCGTCAGGGTCACTTCCTTGGCAAAACAAAAAATATTTACCCTGAATTGAGACTGAATAATGTCGACTAGGACGAGGTTTTGAGGAGGTATCTTGCACAGCTTGCTGAGGTGGTTCTTGATGCTGGAGAACCGAGCTTCAATTTCCAAAGTGAGTCCATACTTAAAGGGAATGCTTCCATCTTGACGAATGACTGGAGAAAAGAAGAGAAGAAATAATAATTGACAGGCAGTCATGAGCGTACCGTCGTATTTCATACCTATGACTTCCAAATGCATTGAACTTTCCAGGGGAAGAGGGAGGGACAACATGGAGAACGGATCGAAACGGACGCTTTCGTGGCCGCAGACTTTGCACGTCACCTTCGACTTCAGTTGGCCGTGGAAGAGATCCACGATCAAGGACCTGAGATCGGAGGACAATAATCAGTAAATCAGTGCGGGTCCAGACACAAGAACTGAATTGCATAACGGTGGTACCTGTTCCTGAGAACGTGGTTTTCCCAGGCCTCTAGGGCCACCTCCGCGTCCGGCCGGCCGTCGCTGTCCTTGAGCTCCACATAGGGCTTGTCCGTGACCCGGTTGAGGTCCTCGTGCAGCCCGTCCAGAAGGAAGGCCAGTAGCTCTTGCGCGTCGTGCTGCTGGAACCCGGCAAACTGAGGCCGGTACTTGCCGATTGTCCAGCGCAGCTTGATGGGCGCGATCGTCCTCGTCTCGCTGCTCCACATGTCGCGTACCAGGTCGCCGAACCGCTTGGCGATGTGGCCCTTCATACCCAGCGGGTTCGTCCGGTTCAACTCGTGCAGGTGGCAGTTCCGGTTGAAGTACTCTGCCACGATCTTGGTGTTGGACACGCACTGGATGGAGGAGTTCATGTAGCAGGTGTTGCCCAGGTTATTCAGGCCGGTCACGCCCTTTACGGAGTGGTTCCAGTTTCCGAACCCGAGCAAGGATGAGCGTCGGTCGCCGGAGGAGCTGCTCTTGTAGAGTGAGGTGATCTCTTCAGGCCATGTCCCGTCACGGGAGCGGACCTCCATCAACAGGGACTCGTCGTCTGAGAAGCCGCAGTCCTCCAGGTCTGCCGCCTCGTCCTCAAGCAGCGTCATGTCCGCCTCCGACTTGAACCGCCACAGCCGCATATCCTCGTGCTTGACGTGCAGCCGCTGCGAAAGGAACTCTGCCACGTTGCCGACCGTGAAGCGGCGGCTGAAGGCGCACTGGTACGCGTGATAGCGCCGCGTCGTCGTGTTGGGAGAGGATGATGAGGAGTAGGCGGAGCTCGCCGACGGGAGAGTCATGCCTGCTGTGGCCCCGGCTGCGGCAGAGAAGCCGCCCACAAATCCAGTCGAAGCGACAGAGGCCGCGGCGGCACCGGCGGAAGTCACAGGCCTGGCCACCGTCTGGTGCTTCATCAGCCTGAGGCTGAGCGGATTCAACTCCAGGTCTACCCTCCCGTCCTTGTTGCGAATGACCTGCCGCGGAAGCGCGGGAGACCCACCGTACCAGTTTACCAGGGCCTTCCATAGCCGCTGCGGGATGAGCTCAAAGTCCCTCCCTCGGACCAGCTTGGGGCTGGCCTTGAGCTTGCCTCCCTCGGAGGTGAGGGTGGACACGCGGTAGGAGATGGGTTGGACCAGGCCAGAGTTATCGATGACGCCCGGCTTGGGGGGCGGAGGGGGGCCGGCGTGGTTGAGCGAGGTGTTGGACGAGGAGTTCTTGCGAGAGGAGTAGGGCGACGCGAGTGGAGTAGGAAGGCGACTAGAGTTGTTGGAGCTGTCCAGAGAGGCCGGGGGATTTGACCTCCTTCCCAGACTCCCGTAAGATGGATCCTGAAATTAACGCAAAAAGGGGCATTATAAACAATGACCTTGAGTTCTAATGAATTTCCCATACCTGATTTTCTTTTAGTTGCTGGTAGCTCGTTGCAACCACGCCCTTGTCGGCATCCGATGCCAAGGTGGAATCGATCGAAGGGTTCTTTCTGCTGCCCCTCTTGCCTGACACGAGCTCGGACGACCCGTGCTGGGACCTGGGAGAGGCCGAAGACTCGCTCTGGTGGTTGACGTAGTTGTGCCATGACGTCCACCAGTCCATGCTGATGAGGTGCCAGGTGGAGCCGACCGCCATGGCGCGCTCGTCCTCCCGCTCCAGCCACCCCCTCACGATCTGCCCTTCCTCCCGCCGGGTCAGCGGGCGGAGGCCTAGCACGATGTGGCACAGCTGGAAGAGAAGCCGGGAGAACTCCCGCGGGTAAGCGTTGTCCACCGTCCACACCAGAAACTCCTCCTGCGTGAGCACCCCCTTCCCCTGGGGGTCGTGACTGTCCCACAGGCGAGCCACCAGCCGCCCCACCTCGTCGCCCTCGGCGGAGGGAGCGGCGGCCTCCCTCCTGGCGGCGCCATGGCGACGGATGTCGGCCATGCACTGGCACATGGTCTCCACCTCGCCACGGTTCAGGACGCCGTCGCGGTCGGCGTCGAATATCTTGAAGCAGACTACAAGGGAAAATTTGAATAAAGAGCGAAGTATATTACGCAACCAACTCTAGCCAAAGTACAAAATCGAGAGATAAAGGATCCAGGCTCACATTTTTGTCTCTCCAACTCTGGCCCCCTGCAGGCCGCCGACAGGCCGCAAGAGAGCTCCTTGAAGTCGATGTGCCCGTCCTGGTTCTCGTCAAACGCGGAGAAGAATGGCTTCACCTAAAGAAACAGGACAAATTTCTAACTGTACTTGACCAATGAACGAACGTTTCCACATACCAGCACTTCCGGAAGAGGAGGCGAAACGAGCGGGGCGATGATGTCTAGGTCGATCCTGCCGGACCCCGAGTTGCCCGTCAGGTCCCAGAACCTCTTTTCCAGCTCCACCACCTCCTGCTCCTCCAAGTGTGTGACTCCGGCCAGGGTCTGGTAGAAGGTGGGAGTGTCCTCCTTGTTCACCAGCGAAAGCCTCCCTCCCTCCGGCCAGAGAAGCCAGTCGAAGAGTCCCAGGGCGTGAGGGTGGCCCTCCTCCCAGCGGCTAAAGTGGTCCAGGTTGGCTTTGTCGCCCTGCAAAAAATAAGTAGTACAGTTGGTCTCTTTCGCTCTAAGGCAATAAATCAATCTCCATTTCGTTTCTGACGTGTCTGACCTCTTCGAACAGCACGGCCAGGTCTCTGTAGTCGAATTGGGGCTCAAACTCCCGCAGGAATCGGATAAGCTCGTCGCGCTCGACGAAGCCGCTGTCGGATGCCAGGAGGCCAAAGATGACTGCAAAAAGATGAAAGGCTGAGTCAGCAGCAACTCTCTCAAAAAATATTGCATGGATGGCTCACATTTCATCTTTTCCTCTCTCGTTCCCCGGGTGATGAGGACGAGCAATGTGAGCACCTCCTTGAAGTTGAGGCCCCCGCCGCTGCTGGTGAGTGTGCCGCCGTTGCTCCCTCCGCCGCCGCCGCCGCCGCCTCCCCCGCTCCCGCCGCCGCACGCGGCGTAGATGGCGTCCCCGAGCGCGGCCGGAACGCAGTCGCCCAGGACATGGCGCAGGAAGAGAGGCCTAGAGAGGAGCGCCGAGGAGGACGTGGCGGTCAGGCGGCGGAAGGACTCCTGGAGGCGGCGGCGCTCAGTGTCAGTCACTGGAAAAGTAGGAAAAGGTGTATCTTCGAAATGGACAGGGGATTCATGAACATGGAGGGTGGGTTCAAGGACAGCCGGAGTCTAGCACAGTTGATCGTGGGAACATGAGGTCATTCCTCCTACTGCCCCCTCAAGAGGAGTCTGTCGTGGCCCAATTATGTACGTGATGCGGGAGAAGCCACAAGTCCCCCCTCAGGGCCCTTATCTCTTCCCTAGGATTATCCCGAGGCCCGGATTCCACAATTACCTACCTCTCTTGGCGGCCTCCTCAGGGGAAATGGGGAAAGACTTGGACTCCTTGCCACCCATGTCGGTGGAGCAGGTCCCCGAGGGGATCCACTGGTCGAATCCGGGGTGGAACTATTCGGTGGCGCCCTCCGGGTTCGCCGGGATGACCCGGAGATCCCGAGACGTCATTTTCTCTTTTGTCCTTGCTCGACTCGCCCAATGTTGATGTTGCAATGTGACCAAGGAAAGCAGCAAGAAAAAGGACTTTTCGTAGAAAAAAAATCGTTTAAGAATGAAAGAAGTTTAGAGTTTTCCAACCTTGAATAAAATAGCAAGTAATCTATTACTTGCTATTTTGTACTTTTTGCAAAATATAAGTTAAAGTTTCTTTAAAAATATTGCAAACTACGAGAGTGACAAAAACTCATATTCCATTTTTACAGCAAATCTACGAAAACTCCCGGAATAAGTTTGTCACAGCCCATCTGCTGGGAAAGAGGGAGAGCAGCCTGAGCAGGCAGGCAGGCCAGGCAGGAAAGAAAAAAAGGAAGTTGCGTGAATTTCTCTTTTTTTGACAGGCGCAAAAGTTGCGTCAAAGGCGGGACAACAACAACAATCAAACACAAACATAGGACTTTGAAGTTTGAATAAGACTGACTTTGTCCTTTGAGGTCGAGGTCACATTTACTGACGTACACGGTCGAAAGGTCACGGACGATAAAGCCACACACGCGAGGCCAGGTCACTTAAATTTCCTTTCTACGGAGACCTTGTCGATCACCATGTCTTCCGCCTTGGACGTGCTGTGCGGCCTCCTGGACGACTCCTCCGACGAGGAGGGGGACAAGGCACAAGGGAAGGCGGGAAAGGACTCCAAGGTCAATGTTCCTCCTGCTGCTGAGAAGACACAAGATGAGATCCATGCAATAAAGGAGGTTGAAGATTGTGCCGGGCTGGACCAGCCGGAGGAGGAGGAGGAAGACGAGGCGAGTGCAATGGAGGCCGAACTGAAGGCCATGCAGGAAAAGATGCAGAGAATGAAGGAGGCCATTCAGGCAAAGAAGAAGGCCAAGAAGGAGTCTGGCGGGGGCAAGAGCACCGCCACTGCGTCGACGTCCTCCTCTGCGTCCGCCACCGTGCCTGTCTCCGAGGTGGACCTCTTCTCTGCGCCGTCCTCCTCCCGCGCCGGGGCGCCAAGGTCCCCCGTGCGCACGGACCCATTCAAGGAGTGTCAGCAGGGCAAGCTTCGCGCCAAGACCCACCTTCCCACCCCGCAGTACGGCCCCGCGCTGCCAGTCAAGTCCAGCAGGGTGCTGCAGGGCGGGGACAAGGAGAGGCTGCTAGAGGACATTCTCATGAGGGATAAGGAGAAGAGGGACGCGGAGTTGGTCAGGGGGGACCTGGACCTGGACTCGAGCGACGAGGAGGAAGCCAGGAACCCCACCGAGCAGAGGTACAACGAGTACGGAAAGGAGCTCAAGAAAAAGTTGGAGAGCAGTAGTCGCGCTCCCTCCGACCTCAAGGGTCAGATCACCGCTTTCGGCGCCTCCTCCAAGGGGAAGAAGGTTGGCTTCAACCAGGTGGAGGGGTGCACACTCAACCTGACCTCCGCCGATAGGAACAAGCTCCTCCCCAAGGAAGTGATGCTGGAGAAATTCTCCCGTTTGAAGGTGTCTCGCCCGGCTGTCTCCGCCGCCTCCATCGAGGCCCACATGTTGGGCAAGACCTTTGTACCCATGTCCCGGATGAGGGAGGCCGTTCTAAGGAGGGAGACCGACTCCGGCGACTGGACCACCATCGGCGTCGTCTACCACAAGAACTCTCAGACGTCCAAGAACGGCAACGCCTACACCATGTGGAGGATGACCGACTTACAGGGAGACATCTCCACCGTCACCGTCATGCTCTTCGGCCGCTGCCACGCCTCACACTACAAGGTGCCGACCAACCGAGTCGTGGGGATCCTCAACCCCAAGATCATGGACGACAGGACTGGGAAGGGGGAGGTTACGCTGAGCGTGGACCACCCGGACAAGATCCTGGAGATCGGTGACTCACTTGAGGTCGGCAAGTGCCAGGCCAAGAGAAAGGACGGATCTGGTTGCACCAATCTTGTCAACCGAGGCACCTGCGAGTACTGCGCCTACCATGTGAAAAAGGCCTACCAGTCCATGAGCTCCAAGAGGACTGACCTCCAGTCCACCTTCAGCGGAACCGCGGGCGTCCGATCCAGGATCATGGGGAAGATCGATCCCAAGGGAAATTATTTTGCCGGAGGACAGTCTCTAAACGCAGGCGTCGGCGGGAGCGTCACCGTTGGAGGAGGCAGCGGAGGACTTGGCGGAGGAGGCCAGTCAGGATTCGGGTCAAGACCTCCTTTTGCCGGCAGTCAAAAGCACAGGAGCAAAGACAACCGGGCGCTGGCAGCCCTCGGAGTGGAGAAGGTGAATCACGCCCTGGAGGCAGAGGAGCGACAGAAAGCTGCTCTTGCTGTTCTGCAGAGGAAGGGCAAGGCCATGTTCAAGTCTCACTTGTCGCAGGCGGAAAGGCAGACCGTGAAGGCCGTCGCAAAGGATGTGTCCGCTGATCTGGGAATGAGACTGCTTGCTCCAACGCCAGGAGCGAGAGGTCTCTTGAAGACCTTGTCGAAGGAAGACAAAAGTACCTCGGAGAATCAGGATGGTGAGAAACTACAAAAGGATGCCAATTCCAAGGCAGATGAAGTGAAGTCCGCCAAGCAATTGTTGTTCGATCACAAGAAGCAATTGGCTGAAGAGAGGGCCAAGAAAGTGCTCTTTGAAAGGCAACAAAAAGCCTCTCTATCTGCCGGTCCCCAGCTGGGAAGAGGCTTTGGCGGCGGAGGGATGATTGACCTCAACAGTCCTAGTTCAAACAGAGGATCCGCAGCACGAGCCAAGGCTCTGATGGCACTGAAGGGGAAGACACTGGAAAGCAAGGATCCGAATCATGTGCCATCAAGGAAGAGGAAGGCGGAGGAGCTCGAGGTGGCGAAGAAGAAAGTGGCCATAGCTCTGGACAAGAAGGAACGCAGGGACAGTGTAGAGAACAAGGAATCCGAGGCTGGAGAAAAGGAGAAGGTTCACGTCACTTCCACGGGCCAGGTGATGAGCAAGGAGAGGCTGGCCGCCATCTGCGGCGCCAAGAGCAAGAACGAGCACCTGGCGGACGAATACGGCAACGAGGTGATGGAGAAGCGATTCGACCTGTTAGAG
>JAAUYJ010058597.1_pt1 | contig 11317 bp, 17 predicted proteins | sample 7278031 | NCBI WGS metagenome assembly JAAUYJ01 (sample SAMN14350222, study PRJNA611818) | marine sediment metagenome | isolation source: surface marine sediment (1.8m) | place: French Polynesia: Moorea | collected 2018-08 | reverse complement strand
GGGAGAAAGAGGGAAATATGGCATGAATTACCGCCAGCGCCATTCAGCGCCGCGACTTGACACAATCAGAAAAGACAGGGAAGAAAAAGAGAGAAAGAAGACAAGACATGGGAAATGGAAGAGGAGGGAAAAGAAGGAGGAGACGGAGAAACACATTTCCCTTTTCTCTGCAATATGCAACAAAACTCGACGTTTATCAAAATACGAAGAAATCGAAGTAGTCCCTAAAAGGCGACAGCATTTTTTGAAATGAAAATTCGTTGAATTTCATCGCTCAGTCACTGCGCAACTTTGCCTGACTTTACAAGAGGAGGAGAAGGAAGTGAGAATGGGACCCAGACAGACAGAAACAAGATGGACGGGGAAGGACGTTTTCGAGAGTATTGTGAAGAAAAATTCGAAATCGCGTGCCATGCCATGCCAAGAAATTGGAAGGGTCGTGAGAGACAAGAGGGAATACATACGTACACTCGAATGCAAAAAAAGACATTGAGGCATTGAGGTGGGGCCGGTCCTGTTTCGCCGCGGGGCGGGGAGGAAAAGAGGAGAAAAGGGGGAAAAGAAATTTCGTACTTTTTTCCTCTCCCTCTCTGTAATTAGCGAAACTTCCAAATTAAACAAGGCCACCATCCGCTCTTTTTGCCTCCTCCTCCTCTTCCTCCTCCTCCCCCTCCGCCGCCAGAGCCAAAGCCAAAGCCAAAGCCAAAGCCAAAGCCGAGCCAGATAGCCGATATAAAGTACGGTACAGCCAGGCACTGCGGGCATATCCGCCCCCCCGGGGCCAAGTGTACACTGCTTCTATTTCTGCTTAAAAAGGTACTTTTTCCTCCTCTTGCTTTTTTGGCCTGCTGCCCCCCTCCCCCCTCTTTCCCTTCCTCCTTTTTCTTCCAGGCTTTCAATGTTTACGTCAAGTCTCGGGGGAGGAGGAAAGAGCAACAGGAAAGAAGAAGAAGAAGAAGAAGAAGAGGGGAAGTCGGAGGCAGCATATAAAAAAGTTCCTCTTTCCTCCTCCTCCTCCTCCGCCGTCCGTCCGGTCGAACACAGCTCTCGCTTTCCCCACTTTAATCCAGCGTGAAATTCTTCAAAGTGTTTAAAAAAAGAAATAAAATATCTTGGAGGACTTTGCATTTGGCGATTTTCCTACAATCGCACCTGAGTCTTTCTTTCCTCCTGTGGACCCTTTTGCCCAATCGTGTTAGCTCTCTTTCCCTCTCTTAGGCCCCCCATGAGCTCTCTCTCTCTCTCTCTCTCTTTCATGGCACTCACTTTGGGGGATTGACCCTCGCCCCCCTCTCCCTCTCCCTTGTTGCCAGGAAGAAAGACAGAGACACCTTCGCTAGCGTTTCCCTTTGTCCAATTGAGGCCCCCATTCCCATATTTGTCTTTTTTTGTGCGAAAAACACGGTGAAAAGGGATTCTGTACCCCTCGAAATTCCGTTTATGGGCAATTGTTTTAGTTTTGGTTGCAGTTTTGGAAGTCGGTAGATATAGTATCTGCTAGCATTGGGTAAAGGAAGTGAGTTGCTCGGAAAGAAGGCAATCTCTTCTTCTTCCAACAACTTGTTTTCTTATCTTTTCCCTTTTCTTCTCCTTCTCCCTCAGAAGCCGCAAACCGCAGGGAAGGAAAGAAGAGGGGGCAAGAAACAGGAGGGAAGGAGGGAAGGAATAGGGATATGGATACGGATATACGTATCTGGCGTGCACAATTGCACATTGCACACCGAGTGTGGCGGACAGGAAAAATTCGAAATCGATACTTCTTAACTCCTCTTGCAATTAGACAGAAGAAATCGAAGAGGGAATTTTTGTGTATCCTATAGCCCCTCTTCTGCAAAATGCGCACAGAAGCAGTAGAAACAATTTACGCTTAATTCTTGTGCGTCGTCGGTCGGCCCCCTTCTTTCATGGAGTGTTTTGGCGTCTGGAGAAGTCCTGGCGATGCAAAGCCCTAATACGACTGCTTAGTTAAGTTTCCCCTCTCTTTCTTCTCTTCTCTCTCGTCATCTTACGCCAATCTCCCTTGGCGAAACCTGGCCAAATCTCTTTCTGCCCACTTCTCCCGAGAGAAAGTAGAAGCAGCATGCATGGAATTGAATTGGCGAGTGAGACCACGCACGGTTTCCTCCATTTAATCCCTCCTCCTTTTCTTCAATTTGCTCCTCTTCTTCTGCTTAAATTCCGAGTACACAACCCTCCCTCTCCCTCTCCTTCCTTCCTCCGCATGGTAGCAGTAAATAGCTCGCTCCCTCTTGTTAGGGGGCATGCATCGGCTGAGGAGGGAGGAGGAGGAGGAGGAGGAAGCTGGCGCCATTCTTGGAATCTCCTCTTTTCTCTTCTTCCACCTTCTTGCCTTGGCGGAGGAGGATATGTCTTGGAAGCCCTCCCCCCTTCACCCTCCTTCCTCCTTCCTCTTCGCTGCGGGGAAAATTGGGCAGGTGGGATGGTCGGACTCACTCACTCCCTCGGTCGGTCGAACTAGAGGAAAGGTTTTATGACATCAGGCGAACAAAAGAGATATGGACAGAGGGATGAGAAGGAGCTTAGCGCCGTCGGTCACTTACTATATTTCGATACATGGGGAGGTCCGTTAACTTTTCCGACTCAATCCGAGGGAGGAGGGGTTTGGCGGAATTTCTCACTTTTGCTACGTGTGTGGCGACGGCGGCGGCGGCGGCGGCGGCGGCGGTTGTGCACTAGGTGCGTATACGTATATGGTGGCTGCGGTTTTAATGGAGGGAAGTTTTTTGTACGTCAGAGGAGGAGAGACGTGACGAAGCAAGCGCCGCCGCTGTTGTACCAACCAACCAATTTCATTTTTTTGGGGGGAAACCCACCGCGGAGGAGGAGGAGGAGGAGGAGGAGGTGCTCTGACGTCAAGAAGCTCGGCCCGGTTTTCACAGAGCCAGCACTTTTTAAAATTCACTTTGACGTAAAATAATTTATTGTTTTATGCTCAGAATAAAGTTGCGATTTAACATTTAGAAAATTGAATTCAAATGATATATAAATCTGCAATGATATGTGGCTTTCCCATGGCAGAGTTGTAACGAAAATAGGACAGAAAAGAAGGGATACATAAAAAAGGAGTGAGATGGGGGACATTGGAGGGTGAGCGACAGAGAAAACGAGGAGGAGGAGTCTTCCATGGATGGGCAAGGGCAAGGGGATGCCCCTTCTTCTTTCTTGCGACAGGTGACACCACACTCCTCCGCCCGTGTTCGATCGCCTCCCTGCTCTTCGCTCTACAGTACAGTACACGTTTGGCGGCGAAGGTAACACCCACCCACCCGCTCTGCCCTTCGTCTTGGAACATGGCATGCGCGGAGGAGGATACATACGGATGGCGGTGGAGTGTTCTTTCGGAGAAAGAGAATGCACGCAAGAAAGCAAACTTTGGTATCGATGTTTGTATTTGTAATTATTTACGTACAATATTTGGCTCTCAGCTTCCTAGTGGAATCGCCGTGTTTTTTCTGTACCTGCCGTATTGTGCATCTAAGGATATTTCGAAGGGAAGAATTACGGAAGCGGCGTCAGATGAGCGGTGGTGGATGGAACGGGAAAAGGGGGATTTCCCTGCCCCATTTTTCACCGGCCCTACCCACACTTTCCTATACATTGTACGGTGCTTATTACACAGATTTGCATAATTGGCTCAACGATCGCTGGAGCGAAAAAAAGAGGGGAAAGAAATAGGCCCAGCCCCCACCTCCAATTAGCTATGTGTTTCCCTCCTGTTTCTATCTCCTTGTGTGTGGTACGTTTAGGGATAGGGTCGATGTCATGCAGGGGGAAGAGGGCGAGGAGGAGGAGGAGGAGACCATTGCACAAGACAGGGGGAAGGAGGAGGAGGAGGAGGGAGGTGCTATTCCAGGCAGGAAAAGAAGCTCGAAGGAGGGTAGGGGGTAGGGGAAGGCATGAGGGCGGGGCGCACTGAAGCCGGAAGGGGGCGGGGGAGGAGGCGAAGGTGAGAGACAGACGAGCAGTCAGTCGGTGTAAGGACAGTGGCGGAGGTAAACGCGCATACATACACACACAGAAGGAAAGGTGGGGTGGGGAAAAGAAGTGTGCACACATACAAATGTACAAAAAAGAGAAGTGAGCTGCTGTCGCTACAACTACATACCACATACGTGCACTCTCATAGTGTCCTGAGCGTCGGTTACAAAACGGTGGCGGCGGCGACGGAGGCTTTGCGCATGAGGAAGGAAAGGTCGCCCAGAAGAGAGAGAGAGAGCTTTTCTGTCATCTCTCTCTCTTTTCCCCGGTGAAACAGTGCGGAAGGAAGAAGGCCCCTTTTCTCTCTTTTTGGTTGGGGTGTGTGTGTGTGTGTGCCATGCTGCCCCTGGATCCTCCCCCCGCCTTGGTGGTATAGTATAGAGCGAGGCGGCGGGTGTTGCCGGAGGGGGAAAAGCAACAGAGGGGAGGGAGAACACACCTTGCGGGTAAGAGAGGGTGAGCGGAGGGAGGCGGCCTTTTTCGGCCTCCTCTTTCTCCGAATAGGGGGAGAGAGCGAAGGCGCGGCGAGTAAGAGAGGAGGAGGAGGAGGCGCCTCTCCCGTCCTCCGCCGCCGCCTCCGATTCAGACTCAGAAGCGAGGAGAGAGACTTCTGAGAAGCGGAGGCGGAAAGAACTACTACAATACTGAAGAAGAAGGCGAGGAAAAAAGGCTGTGAGAAGCTCGCTATAAGAAAAGGGAAAAGGAAAAAGAAAGAAGAAGAAAACCGTGCCACACAGAAATAGTGGCAGAGTGAGGAGACGTGGCGAAAAGTAAGATGGAGGAGGAGGCCGCATTATTATTGCTGCCATCGCGGCGGTGCTGGTCTACGGGGGACGAGGGGGCGGGGGAGGAGGCGTGAGGAGGAGAGGAAGGGGGTGGAGGGGGAGGGAGGGAAGGGGCGTGTCAACAGCCGAGAGGAAGGAGGGGCACAACACTGCATGACAAGGAGGAGGATCACCCATCCCTACGACTCTAGAAGTCCATCGCTGACTTGCAAAAGGCCGACCGACCCAATCACTCAAGTCAGCTCAAGAGGAGGAGGAAACAAGGAGAGGAGGAGGCATGCCGCCGCTGTAGTGCCCAATATTATTCAGTGCCCGAAAAGCCGGCTCCGGGTCCCGACCCTCTCCTCTCCGCACACGTGAAGGTAAGACAGACTGACACAATACTGTATGTACCACACGTGAAACCAGCTCATAGTATGCACATGAGAGGGAGAGGGCAAATTAGCGGTCGGGCGGAGGGAGGGAGGGAGGGAGGTGGTGGGGGATGAGGGGGTGCATGACAGCAAAACCGCCGTCGCTCTGTTCTTGCATGGGCAACAAGTGATCGAGGGGAAGGGGAAAGAATAATCATGCGGTTGAGGATGTATCCCTCGCACAATATTTCCCCCTCCATATTTCGTCTCGACTCAACTCATGCATTTCGCCGCGAGAGAGGAAGGGAGGAAATTTAGTGCCCATGACATGAGGAGGCGAAAAATGGGCAGGAGAAGTGCGTCATGAGCAGTTCACGTGCGCCAGTTTGGGTGTGTGTGGATCAGCTGTCTATTGCCCAAGTCATGTCAAAAAGAGTGGGGGTTCGCCCGCCTGTCGAGGGAGGAGGAGGAGAAGTGACGCACACGTTAGAAAACGAGTTTTTTCCTCCTTTCTTTCTCTTTCCCCTTTCCTTTTCCATGGACCGTGTTTCCTGCCGCAGTGGACGAGGAGGCATGTCAGTTGTGGGTCGTGTTTTGTGGGCGTGTCTCGCGCAAAACAAGAGACACATGCAATTATGCCATTTGCGCTTATAGCACCTTTTTGCGCCAAAATGTTGCCGCTGTGCGATATCAAAGCGCAGAGCTGTACGTTCGCAGAATCACTTTCATATTCCATTCATTCGCATTCCCGGATTCGCCTGCAGATCTGGAATCTGGATCCTGGTTTGGGATTCCATTCCAATTTGGCGATTGTGGAGTGGCAGTGAGTACGCATATCCTTTTCTTTTTTGCGAAATATCGCCATCGTCGGTTTTGTGATGGATGGGGTCGGTCGCCCAGACGATCAGAAAGAGAGGAAAGCTTCCTCCAGACGTCCTGGATTTTTTGGAACTCTATTTGTGCGAAAAAGAAGCTTCCAGCTTTTTCGAAAATAAAATTTCAAAGGCGTTTGTTCCCTCGCTGCGGGAAATGAATTGCCCGTGGAATCACCAGCGTCCTTTTCCGAAGCAGTAGTAGGCGCAAATTGAAAAAAACTCCCTTTCGAACCAATCCACAATACGATAAAAGGTACTATCTTCTTCCCATGCTGCTCCCCCGCCTCTTCCTCCGCCTCTCCCCCTAATGTTCCTTTTTCCTCGGAAACGAGCATTAGACAAATTGTTTTCTCCCTCCAACTCGTCTCACGCCTCTCCTGCCTTCGGCGAAGGGAGGGATCGAGGTGGTGCTTTACGGATCGAAAGAGAAGAGGAAGAGGAAGGGAGGGAGGAAGGGAGGAGGGAGGTCTAAATGGTTTCTGATTCTCTTCACTCCGACTTTTTGCCTTTGGGGGTCGGAGGAGGAGGAGCGGGGAAGGAGGGGGGGGGTCGGCGATGATGAAGAAGCGGCGGCGAAATTTCGAAATCAGTACATTATTGAGACAGGAAGGAAACGGGCGGAGGAAGGGAAATAGAGAAAAGTCGTCCCCAGCATTTTTCGCCCCTTGGAAAAAGTACGTGTCGTACTCCTTACTTCGGCGGGAGAATTTGGGAGTAGGTCTCATTTCGGGTTGCAGCTCGATTGTGCACCTGGCTCGATCATGGGTCGCTTTTTTTCCTCGGCGATGGCGACAGTCCCTTCCCGATCGAGGAGGGCAAGCTCAAGCTGTCGGTTTCTCTCTCTGTGTGTGTGCGCGGCCGAACGGAGGCCTAATACTACTTAATGAAATATTAATGTTGCCTCCTCTTCCTCACTCTCCGTTTGAGAGAGGGAGGCCTGAACACAGTCAGAGAGCGGTGACAGCGGCGGAGGCGGAGGCGGAGGCTCTGGGGAGCAGCCCTCTGTTGTTACCCTTACGGGGGGCCTCTTCCCGGAGGCAGCGACTGTTGTGCAAGCTTTTTTTATCCAAGCCCGCAGCCGCCGCGGCCGGGGTCCGTCCGTCAGACCATAGCAGCTTTGTCGTTTTAATAAGGGCGGCGCAGAGCTCACTTCGTTCCCTAAGTTATTGGCATGAAAGCCCCCCCCTAGCTACTAAAAACGAACCGAACGAACGACCGCCATTTCCCGCATTTTCTCCCCTTTTTTCTTTCTTTTCTTTCGGCAATAAAAGCGAAGGGGTCGGCGGCAATAAAAAGCACGCGGAATGAAGGAGGCACCGATCGGAAGAAGAAGGAGACTTGGCTCTTTGTGCGCTAATTTGCGAGAGAATATAAACGAGGAGGAGGAGGATGGAAGCAAGAGGAAATGGTGGCTGCTGTGACCGGGGAAGATGCTTTTCTTATTCTTATTGTTGCACTGTACGGCCATGGATGCAACCCACCCACAGTCAAAGCAAGAAAGCGGGGGCAAAGCAAAAAAGGTCCAATTCTCAAAGGGATTTCTTCTCCGCTGCCTCTTCCGGCTTGGCTGCAAACACAAGGATAGAAAAGAAGGCGTCGCTGTGAATAAATCCTTTTCTTCGTCCTCCCTACTTTGTATGCCTGGCTGGGTCCATCCCTCCTCGCTCCCAGTGCGGGGAACGGACGTACGGAGTGTGAGCGAAAAGGCCTCCTCCTCCTCTTCCGCCGCCGCCGCCACCTCTTTCCCTTCCTCTTTCGCTCTTTGCGATGACAGGCAATCTCCTCTTCCTCCTCCTCCTCCCTCGCCCCTCGGAAACGAATTCACCAAAGTCATAACAAACTTCCCTTTCTTTCCTCAGTAATTGGGCGCATGAAAAGTTGAAATTGTCTCAGGTCTTGTAATTGCCCTTGGGTGAATCCCCTTCCTCCCCCTCCCCACATGCAGCCATTATTACCACCAACCTCCTCAACCCTCTCATTACGGCACATTTCGCTTCCTCCCTCGTACGTATGCAGGATAAAAAACACTCTGAAGCGCGCATCCAAATTGTCAAAAATTTCAAACTCCCCTCCTCCTCCTCCTCCGCCCCCTCCGATTTCCCCCTTTCCTGCCGAGCTGGAAGCGGCATTGATTGTCCCTCCCCTTTCGTGTGGAGGCGGGATGCGGGCGGGTGCGGCACGGAATTTTCTCCTCAATCCATTTCTTCTCCCCCCGCTTTTTCCCCCGGCGGAGTGGCAGACGACAAATCGGTTTCTACGCTCTGCCTCCGATTCCCCTCGAACAAAAGTGTTTCGGGCTCTTTTTTGTCTTTATAGACGGAAAAACCCTATCGAACCAACCATCCTTATATTTTTGCACCTGGGGGTCTGCCTCCTTACACGATTAAGTAAGACGTGTATCCAATCGAGTTATGGCTTGACTGCAACGACCGACCGACAGACCGACCTCTCCTAATTTCGATACGGAAAAAGGTTTTATTACCATCGACGGGCGATCTCTCTTGAAAGGGAAGGAAGGTGCCCCTCCACTCCTTCGCCTTGCAGCAAGAGGAGGCACGTACGCTCTACGCATATTACGCACAAGGGGGGAAAGAAGCGCGACATTCACCAAAGGTGTCGAAAAGAATTAACAAGCTGCTTTGGGTCATGCGAATCATGAAAAAAATAGAACTTTCAGCAAAATTTTCAGTTTCGGTGAATCCCAAACATCCTCTCTGCGGGGCGTCCAAAAAGGGGGAAAGAGTGACTTGGGGCAGCGACCTTCCCCCTTCCTCATTTTGCTGCCTCGTCGGAAATTACGCCCTTCTCCTCCTCCTCCTCCTTCCCTCCCTCGTCCGTGCAATTCTCGTCGTAATTTATCGCCAAAGAGTCTTTAAAGGAAAGGGGGGGAGGGCATAAAAACGAATGTTCCCCTCGGGGCGACCAATAAAAGGGATTGGCAGACACTTCTTTATATGCAGCGGCCGATTGAGAGGTGATCATTTTGTCGCTTGCAAAACTTACTAGCTTCTCTTTTTTGCTCATTCCTTTTCTTGGCAGCCTGAGCCTAGCCTAGCTTGAGGCTGCCAGAATTCACAATGCCATAGCGGGCCTGAAAGAGAAAAATGCGCCGGTTGTTTCAGCCACTTCGTCACATTTGCACGAATTGTGTATTTTCTCCAATGTGCGTGTGCTATAGCATAGAGGACAGCACATATGGCCAACGTGAGGGAATGGAAGAGCCCCGAGCGAAAGAGAGCTAAATGTGGAAAAGAGGCCTTTTTGTGCGCCTCCCCTTCTTTCCGTGGCTAAAGCCGTCAGCCCCAATTGGTGTGGACATGTGGCGTACCACCACCACCACCACCACCACTGAGATGGTAGTATACGTATGTATGGCACTGTACACTGCAAGTGCGTAAGTGTGTGTACCACCCTGGAACCCCCTCCTTCTCCCCTCAGCAAACTCGAGGTATCATCTCCTTCTCTTCCACAAGAGCTCTGTGTCTCCCTTGTCCACCTAAAAGACCTAGGGAAGGAAACCCTACTGGTCAATGGCTTGTCTGTGCGACCAACTAAAGGATATTGCGACGACTGGGCATTCTTGATTTCGTAAATAGCAACAAATAAAAAAATCTCGCTCTGTAAAAAAATTAGAAGCTTCTGTACCGGTCGGGGGCCGTGGAAAGGAAGTGTACGTGTTGAACGACACTTTTTCCGTGTTTGGGGAATGGAGGAGCAGGGAGAGGGGTTGGGCAGTGGACACCTCTTGGGCAGCGCTGGCGTTGTCGTCATCAAGCCCCTTCTCCTCCTCCTCCCCCCCTTGAAAAGCGCTGTTGCCATCGCCGCCATCACCATCGTCCTGTTTGAGAGCTCATCGTGAAAAGTGTTTGTTTTCGTAGAGGAGGAGGAGGAGAGAGGCCCAGAGTGGGGTTGGGGAAGGGGGATGATGCCTCCCCCTCCTCCGCCTCGGCCCGTGCTCTTGTGTGTGACTGTGATATTTGGGCGGCTGAGGCGGCGCCGTATTTTTCCAGATCCGTGATGACGGGAAAAAAGGGTTGATTCATCGCCCTAAAAAGTTTTAGTGGAGTAAGAGGGAGCAGGAGAAAAATACCGCAGGAAGAAAGAGTTTTGATGAATTTCCCACTTTTCCGTGCTCTGCCCGCCCGTGCCTTCGGGGCACCAAGACGAGGGCCAAGTTCCTATCTATCTTTTTTTTGTGTGTGGGTACAGAACATTGTACACACATGCCTCGCATACTCAGTGCCGCCGCCGCCGTTTCGAAGATTTCCATATTTTTTGTTCCTTGTTGCATGTAACATATCGACACAGGAAAAAAGCGGAAAGAACCCATTACAAAACTTTTTGTTCGGATCTCACGAGTTCTTGGCTCTCTTTTGAGCCCCGGCGTCATCATTCTATTTGGCTCCGGTCAATCCCATCTCTTGAGCAGGCCGCCAAAAAAATGGAAGAGAGAAACCCCAAAGCCAAGTCGGCCGCACATACCTTCTTCCCCCCCCTCCCCACAGTCCATACAGAGATTACGATTCTATCGGTTTGACAAGCAATTTGTAAAAGGGGGGAGGGGAGTGGGCTCCTCCTCCGTCCACCACAGCCTCCGCCACCCATGTCGAACGAAGCAGAGAAAATATAAGAAAGGAAGAGACCAAATGGACCTGAAAGGGGATTATGGCAGGGGAAAGGAAGGAGGGGGGGAGGGGGGGGCGCTCCGCTCTCCTTACAATGGCCTGAATGGACCGTGGAAAGGGGGATATCGGAGTGATCTTAGGCAAATGCGGCGGGAGGGCCTCTACTAGGGCAGGAAGAAAACGTGGGGTTTATAATTCAGTACAGGGATATTATAGTATGGAGTCTTGGCTCCCCTCCCCTCCCTCCCTCCCTCTCTTTTGGACCCGGTGCATTTTAGTGCTGGTTTAAAACGGACCTTCCTCCCCCTCGTCGGTCCTCGTCTTTGCCAACCCTGGTTGACTGACCCCCTCCCCCTCCCCCTCCTCGCATTCTTCGGTTTGTTTATGACTTTCGGGTTTCGGTTCGTTTCGCTCTTCCCTCTCCTTTTCTCTGGCTTTTGCGAGTACGGGTACGTTGTACACTGTATGTATACTCACATACTCCTCCTCCTCGTCCTCCTCGTGTCGCCTGGACACAATGCAGTGGGACTCCATACGATGACCTCCTCCACCTCCTCGAAGAAGAAACTTGCATGGCGGACTTGGGATGCAAAGTCGATTGGAAAAGAAGGTGGAAGCCCAAAGTTTGACTTCGCCCTTCCGTCCTATTCTCGTAATTGCCAGAGGTTCTTTTGAAATGC
>JAAUYJ010001272.1_pt1 | contig 11320 bp, 13 predicted proteins | sample 7278031 | NCBI WGS metagenome assembly JAAUYJ01 (sample SAMN14350222, study PRJNA611818) | marine sediment metagenome | isolation source: surface marine sediment (1.8m) | place: French Polynesia: Moorea | collected 2018-08 | reverse complement strand
GATTGTTCTGACTGAGAGAGATAAATATATCTTTAGTAGAACTCTTTCTTGTCTTACCGCGAACTGCCGTATGTAACTTAATAGGGAGTCTCTGTGGATGGGTTGGGGGGGGGGGTCACTTTTGAGACGTCAGGGTATGCCCCCCTACCTCCAACCCCCTTGCCCATGTGTGGATAGTAGACAAGAAAACGCCAGTGGCACCGCCAAAGACCGACCGCCGGCCAAAATAGGGGAGAGGGGGGAGGTCACTTTCAGCCGCCGCCCACCCCACCCCACCCCGTCCCCCTCCTCCAACCAGTCTGTTGTTTCTTCCCAGCACAAATCCAAGGCAAATACTCCTCCATGCATGAACTGAAGCTTCTAGCACTGCTTCTTTGAATGGTACTGCATTATTCCTAGCACAAATGCCCGCTTAAGGGCAGAACTCTTACGAGGGCATCGGGGAAAGTTTTGAATTTTTGCCTTTTCGCTCACTTTCCACATCTGCCTTTTTTGGGTTGAATGGGAGCGCCTCTCTCCTGTAAACCCTTGACAAATGACAAAGTTCGGCAGACGAGACAACGGGAGGGAAGGGGGAGGAGCACTCCCCAGTGCGTTCAAGTTTGTAGCGAAGTCCTCCAGAAAGTTGAACACCGTGTATTTTCCCTTCACCTCCTTTTTCCTTCACTATGCTACAGGATGCGGATACCAACTTTTTTGAGGATCATAGGGTTAAAGTCTCACAGTAAAAACTTTCCCAAAAAGTACAAGAATGTAGACCCTGCAACATAGTCTGATCGGGACCGAACCCCGCCCACATTCCGTCAATTGGATGGCGTGCCAACAGTCCTCCCCCTTCCCGTTCTCCCCGTCCTCTCCTACCCACCCATAATTAGTAAGGAATTGCCTTCTTCTTCCTTCATGCTTTCGTGTCTAGAGGTGTCCCTGCTCCTCTTCCTCCTTCCTCGCCATGCCCTCCCCCTTTTCCCGTTCGACTCCGACCCACCCACCCACCGACCGACCGAACGCCTTTCTCTTTGGCGAGCGCCCCGTTCGCAGTCGACAGCCAAAAGCAGAGCGTACCCGTCCCATTTACTCTCCCCCTCCTTCGCCACCAAAAATCCCACTCTTCCCGCCCGAGTACTTCCCCCTCCCTCCCCCCTCTCTCCTCCTCCAGTCATGCAGACCCGTCGACGCCGCCGTCGACGCCCGCAGCAGCGACAACAACAACGCGGCGACGGCCACGACTGTTCTGTATTGTACGGCAGCAATGTAGCAGGAGAAGGCCTTCAAGGTTTTCTCGCCCCTCTTTTCCCCTCCTCCTCTTGGTTGTCCTTGAGACTCTCATCCGCCGCCGGCGCCGCCGCCCACCGCCCAAGGGAGGAGAAGGGGATCGAGCAAGCAAAAGCGGAGGAGGAGGAAAAAGCAGACGGACAGGAAGGGCAAAACAAGCGGGCTCCTTCTCCACCGACCGACCGACGGCCGCGCTTTTTTCCACGCTGGATATCTCGAGCGCAAAGAGAGAGAGAGAAAGCGACTCTCTCTTCGGACGGATCGCAAGCAAGGAGGGAAAGGAGAGGAGGCTCTTTCCCGTCGGCCTCTTTAGTGCGAACGAGAGGGGGAAGAGAAAGCAGTGGAGGCTGGAGGGGAGGGCATGACTGACGGAGCGAGGGGAGGGGAGGGGAGGACAATCGCGCCGCCCAAGGCAGCGGTGGGAAGGAGGGGAGAGGCCTTTCGTGCGCGCACAGATAGTCAGGCGACCGGGGGAGGGAGGGACAGCGCAAAAAGTAGTCTGAAGGACTGCTCCTGTCAAAAGCAGGCTGCAGAAGTTGGAAAGGGCCTTCGTTCGTTCGCGGAGAATAGAGAGAAAAGCAACAGCAAAAGGGGAGGGAAGGACAGCAGAAAGGGGCTCCTCTCTCTCTCTCTCTCTCTCTCTCTCTTGTGGAGCGTTCCTTTCGAAGGGGGGCGAGCCAGATCGAAGAAAGAGGACAAGGAAAAGGCCGATGCCACGGCCTCCGTTGCTGCTGCAACCGCTGCTGCTGTCTTAGATCAATAGCAGCGCCCAAAGTTTTTGAGGGGGGAAGGGGGGAAAAGGGAAGAGGAGGACGTTAAAGACGTCGGCGTCTAAGGAAGAGGAAGGAGGAGGCAGAGAAAGAGAAAAGGGTATCCACAAGGACGAAGCGAAGGGAGCCAGAGAGGGGAAGAGGAAAAGGGAGCATGGCATAGCCCCCGAGAGTGGCGCGCGCTATGCGAAGTGGGGGAGGAAGAGCGTACAAGAGAGAAAGAGAAAAAGAAAGCAGCCCTCTCTCCGTCCCTTCTTTCCTTCCTCTTTTGCTTTTTACTGGAAGTAAGTAAGAAAAGTGGTGGCGGACAGAGAGGAGGGGGAGAAGGAGAGGGAGTGAAACTGCAACTTGGAGTCGTGATCGAGCCGCCTCCGCCCGCGTGACCCCTAACGAAAGTGAGTGCCGCTGAGTGCCGATAGCCACCTCCTTCCTCGTCGTGGTGGGCGAAGCAATGATAATACTGTGCTGTTCTGCGAACACGGCTTTCGCACCTTGTAACTACTGTGCTTTGGTGGAGCTGCAGTATGTGTCCTGGTTTTGGGCGCATGCGAAATGAGCAGCGAAGTGCACAGAGGGCGTGAGAGAGATTTCATCTTTCGGACGAGCCGGAAGGAGGGAAAGGAGGGGGATATTATGCCAGTTCTAGGAAATAAATTCCGGAGGCGGCTGTGAGAAAAACGAAGATATGAGCTGGTGACGACGGTAAATTGACAGAAATGTCCCATCGGCGTCTGGAGCGACGCTGTTCACTGCTGCGCCCTAGGCGACGGCGACCGTCGCGGTAGTAGCTGCAACAGCGTCCCTTCCGCCATGGGGTCCAACGGAGGCAACACGGCGGAGTGGGGCCCCTCCACCACCGCACCCACCGTGGGTGAGAGCGGGGGAGGGGGAGCTGCAGCGGACTCTTCCATGAGTTCCCCCGCGCTGGATCTGGGCGAGAAGATCCTGGACCCGCTCCGCAGCACCGTGTTCAACAACTGCCCCGACGGCCTCTGCGCCGTTATCCAGGAGTACAGCAAGGTGGTGCTGGCACTGGTGGCCATCATCGGCATCTTCTTCTTCCTTACCCTAGTGCCGCCCGTCTTCTCCTGGTCGCGGCGGAAACCGGACGGGAAGAAACGCGTGGCCTTCGCCTTCCTCGCCTGCGTCACCTTCTACTTCTGGCTCGTCTTCCTCATCGTCAACTCTGCCTACTGCTTCGGCTTCCTCGCCCACGAAGGGCCCTGCATGACAGTCAACCGGACGGCGGTGGCGGAGGAGGCGGCGGCGGCGGAGGCAGCAGCAGCAGCTGCTGAGGCCGCCGCGGAGGCCAACGCCACGGTCCTCACTCCCAGTGTCACCGACGATGCATCCACTCCAAAGGCGCTGGCCACCACCGCCTTGGAACCTCACACTCCGGAGGAACAGGTGATGCGGGCCGCGGACGAGGCTTCCTCGACGCTGGCCCGCAGCGGAAGGAGGGCGAGGAGGTCGGAGCAGCCGCTGGTGCTGGCGGTGACGTCGGCGGAGGAGGGGGGCCTGCAGGGACCGACCAGCAACGAGTCTTGCAGCACCTTATCGCCGCACGAGGAGGACCTAAGGAATCTCACCTGCACCAACATCCTCATCATAGTGGTCCTCATCATTGTCCTCGTGGCAAACGCTAAAGAAGGTACAGCAGACACTTTGAGTAATAGGCAATGGACAAAATGGGTTGTCGGTTCTCTGCTCCCCTCCCCCCACTCGAAAAAACCGACAAAATTAGTCGGCACAGGCTTTAGTAGGTGGCTGAAAACGTGATGACACAACCATAATTAATATTAACATGACAAAGGAGAGGGGGAGGCGAGCCATTGCCACCCCTTGTTTACAGTACGGCCGCAGTTGGCTATCATTATCTCCGCGGTGCATTACAGTACTGTACCGTATTGAGCACGAAACGAGCGAGGGAGGAGCGCTCCCCGTTTTCACCAAAGGCTATTATTGCAAGGCCCCTCCCTCGACGGAGGATCCCCCTCCCCCCTCTGTAGCATGTGCAAACAAAGATGGACCCAGCAAAAACACGCCATGCGCGTATGTACTGTACACGCGCTGCGCTGGTACATACACATCCTTATTGTACCTGTCGCCTTGCCGACAACCCGAGAAAAACTTTGTCCTCCACCCACTCCCGAGAAAGAGGAGATTATCTCTTTCGTGTCTCCGGGCGATTATATTGACGAAAGAGTGGGAGGGATTTTTTTTCTCCCCCTCGTATTACCGATCAGTATTGAACGGTGCGTGCGTAAGAGGAAGGAACGAGAAAAGAAATCTTGCCTCGAAGGAAAACAGAAGCTAAAGGGGAAGCTTGGAAGAGACCACAAAAGAAAAGTTTCTTTCTTCAACACACCCAGTATGCACGTGAACAAGTGCATTAATACGACGTATGTTCATTCGATCTTGGCTAACTTCCTGAGGCCGATACATGAGTCTTCCCTCCGTGGCTTTATGGAGCTGCCTTATGTATATCGTATATCCGCCATCGGCGTGAAAAATGTTTGTCATCGGAGGAGGAGGGCAAGAAGGGACAGCCCTATGTAGACGGGTGTGGGTGGGTTCGGTTGGGGGCTGCACTCGAGCACTCACAAAAGAAGGGAGGGACAGGCGTTGCAAAAGAAGAGGAGGCGGAAGAAGGACACGCGAACCAACCAACAGGATTGCCAAGTCAGCCTAATGGGGGGGAAAGAAGGAGAAGGCCGGCCTTGCCACACTCTACGGTATACGAACGAGAGTGCCCAACAACAGTCTGACTGGCGGGCGTCGGCGACACAGCCTGTGTAACGTAGTATGCAAGGAGGGACAGGGAGGGGGGAAACAAATTACAAAAGGAAGAGAGGGTGGAAGGGGATGAAGCGAGGAGAAGGAGGCCTTCTTCCTCCCCTATTCCCCCATTCCACTGCTGCGTGTTGCTCTCCCTCCCTTCCTCCTCCCTCCCTCGTCGTCCCTCTTTCTCCTCTTCTGGGTACCACCGCCGCCGAACGAAGTCCTTTTAGTCTCCCCCTCTTCTTCCTCCTCTTCGGCCACGATAGAGTCAGTTATCCCTATCCGTGGCCAAAGAGGGAAGGGGGCCCGCGTTAGGGGAGAAAGGCGGCTGAGGAGGGGAGGAACGGGGATGAGAAATGAATGCGGATTGGGAAGAGGGGAAGAGAAAAAAGGTTTCCTGCTTCTTCTTTTTTCTCTCTACTACACTCCCTTCTTTCTCCTTCCCCTCCCCACCTCCCTCCTCCCTTGTGTATCCCCCATCCTCCCCAACCACTCTTTTTCTCCCTCCCCCTCTTCTCCACTCTCGGAGTCCTCCTCCTCCTCCTCCCGTCTCCGCCATGCCTCTCAATGCCTTCTTCTTCCTCTTTCCACTCTCGCCCTTTGGCGGAGGCGGGTAACTGGGAAGAAGAAAAGAGAGGAAAAAGAGGCCTCCGCAGAGGGAGTATGGGCGGAGGGGAGGAAGCAGACGGGAAACAGCCTGGGACTCACGAGGGACGAGGACGACGGCTTTGGCGTAGGGGCTCACACGTTGAGTCTGTGTACGCGTACGGGCGGACGTGGTGTATAGTACTGTGTACGCAGGGAGCGATGGTGGCTTTGAGGGCCGGTAGTCCCTGAAGGATGAGAGGGGCTCAAGTCTCCATGCACTCACTTTTCCCCGCCACCTTCTATGTACCACCTACGTACAAGGGAGACTACCACCACCTTCGGCGGGAAAGAAAGAAAGGGAGGAAGAGGGGGGGGGGGTGAGCCGTGAATGCATTTGACGGCAAGCAGAGCTCGTCTGTCCTTCCCTTTCCTCCTCCTCCTCCTTGGCCTTGCCTTTAGTCACAAAGGCATCGGAGACCCCTCTTCTCCGTCTCATCCGCCTTTTACCGCATGGGGAAGAGGAGAGACCCCTCTGTCTTCCCCCTAGCTCTCGCTCTCCGGGGCCTAATGAGATGATGACCCTAGCCATATACGTATGTACAGTAGTGCGTGTGTGGCTGCGCCTCCCTCGGAACTCCGTCGCTTCCGCTGGCGGATGTATGAGGCGGAGGGGGGGGGGTCACACATATGGGAAAGCGAGAGGGGAACCAGAACGGAATAAGTGGTTGGGTGGGTAGGTGGGCGGATGGAGACGAGACGCAGAAACACCGACGGTGGTCGACGTCGCTCTCTCTCTTTGGTTCCGCTTCCTGCATAACCTATTTTTCTCCTCCTGCTTCCCCTTTCTCCCCTTTCTTTCCTCCCCAAAATAAGGCCGCGGATTCTTGCTTCCTGTGTGGGACTTTTTTTTTGCTCCGCGTCGTCCTCTATGCAAAAAAGTGGAGATGAGATCGTTGTCGTCTTCGGTCCTTCACTTTTTTTGCTTCCTGTCTCGCTTTCCTTGTACCCTGTCCGTCGCCCTCCTAGCTAGGAGACGGACACTGTATTTGGCTGGAATGGAGGAGGAGATTTAGTAACGCGATTTCCGGTGTCTGCTGCCGCTGCTGCTGCGCGAACATCCTTCGTCGTTCGTACGTGACGCAGCATGGAAAAGAGTATACTGTGATTGCCGTCCGTTTCTTGGGCTTGTGCTGTACTTTCTTGGAAGAAGGACAAAAAGTTACATTCATGAACATCTACAACTATTGGAGAAAAAGAAAATTATTTTGTGAATAAATTGCCGGGTGCAAGGGAAAATAATTTGCTTCTCCGTAATACTCATCCTGCACCTACGCGGTACAGCGTAGACTCATCGGGTTCGGGTCTATCATGTCATCAATCTTCCGATGGTTCTGCCTCAGCCGCCGCCAAAGCCAGGACCTAGGGCCGATCCATTTTCTGTAAACGCTGCGGCTTTCATCCGGCCCGGCCTGGTCGGTGGGTGGGTGGATGGGGAATATTGGGCCGGAGGAGAAGTCTGCATTGCAGATTGCTCAGAGATTTTTCTCCTCCCACTTCCCTTCTCAGCCCCTCCCTCCTCTGCGCTCAAAAGGGAAGAGGACATTTAACGCACTGTGTCCCCCTCCCACTTGAGTATGCTTCCGCGCGATAAGTCCCAAGGGACCAAAATTTTCTTCTGGAATAAGACAAAACAAAATACACTATGCTCGTTTCCGCAATATGTCCGCTTTGTCTACATGGTCTGAAAGCAAGGAGGAAAATTTTTAAAAGCGCCCTTAAATGCCAAAAGCAAAGCCAGGGCCAACGACTACCAACATTCGCTTCCTTCTGCGATTACCATCGTCCTCGACTTTGTAAAAAGCACTCTTGTCCTGCTACCGTGCATGGAGTCTCTCGCTTTCCGGCATAGTAACTTCCAAGTCAAAGCAAGGATCGCAGGTATACGAACGCGTTTTACTGTATTTGCAGAATCGAGTTTTTGAAAAGGACAGTTTCGTCACTCTTTTACATTACGCAATTGAAAAATCATGGAAAAAGCCTTCTTCGCCTTCACAATAAGAGACAGGGTGAAAAAAGTACTGTGGTGTGTTGAGGTCTATACCGCCAACGTACGCACGAGAGTATAGGCGCACCTACAGTACATAGTAGGCAGGCGACATTGCCGTGCGTGAGGGAACGGAAGGGGTTTGAGCCATGAACGCCTGCCAGTGCCAGCCCACCATGCCAGTGTGCGTTCGTCCAAGCAAGCAGGAAGGCATGCAACCCTTCCTTTCTTCTCCTTTTTTTCCTACGACTCCATCCATCGGTCTCGGGTTGGTTCTTTCGCGCATAGCCGAGGGGCACGAAAAAGAGGGGGAAGGGAGCCCTCAACCCTCCCCTGATCCTTTGGCCGCCGTAGTAATGAACCGAGGAGGCGGAGGAGAAGGCGGCGGCGGTCCCCACAGATCTTGATACGACGGCCCCCGAAAGAGAGGGAGAGTGGAAAGGGGGGCGGCGGGAGAGGTGAAGGTGTTTTCACCCCTTATTCTCTTATACCCACAGTAGTAGTGCTCCCCCTTCGGTCCTTCTTCCACTTTCGCGGCGAGCAAAGGTCATAAATTCTGTGGGCCACCTCCTCCTCGTGGCTTCTTTCCACCTCCTTCTCTTAATAGCTCGGGCGCTCTCTTCTCTTCCCTTGTTTCGCGGAGGAGGAGGAGGATCGACGCAAAAACCGACTAAAGGCACGTTTTTACGGGGGAGAAGCGAAAGTAAAAAGAAAGAAAGACTGGTGGGAAAATGTTCTACTACCTACGTAGGACTAGGAGAGAAAGGGACTTTTTCCCCTCGCCTATAATGCATACTCTCTCCCATTCAGGAACCAGCTGCTACATTTGAATATCTTTCTGATACTTGAAAGTTTAAAACCTACGTCAGAAAAGGATTAGGGATCGAGTTGGGGGAAATCTAAATCTGGGAGGAGAAAGGTACGAAATTCACCTGCCTTTCTTCTCCCTCTCTCCCTCTCTCCCACCTTAAACCACTTTCTTCGCGTTCCACCCGAGACCTGAGAAAGTAAGATACGGGGAGGGAAGGGCCGGAGGGAAGACTTTCAAGGCCCACCTTTCTGTTAATTCTCCCTTCTTCTCCCGGGCTACATCAAACCCTTGCGTTGCTGGCCTGCGGTCTTCCTCCTCTTTTGTGGAGAAAAGATGTTTGTGTAACGTCCACCTCCGTGGACGGACGGACGCTCTCCTCATTAATGCCGACATCTAATTTGCCAACTTTTAAGCAAATGGAAAAACTACTTAAAGAAAAGAAAGGCGCAGATACCTCGTTAGGCATTCCCTTTCAAGTCGCTTTCTTGATCTCTAAAACTTTCTTTCTTTTCTCCACCCCCCGCAGCCCTGAACGCCAAGGCCCTCCACTACAACGAGACGCTGTGCAAGCGCGAGGAGGTGCGCAAGTTCCTCTCCCAGCTGGTGTCCAAGCCGCCGGAGGTGGGGCACTACGTCACCTGCTTCCACCCGGCCAAGGCCCCAGACGTCAAGACCAACACCAGCAGGAAGGTCGTCACCTTCTCAGCCATCGAGAACTTTGAGTTCCAGTCCTGGAGGGACTTCTCAGACGTCAGGCTCATTGAGCCGTCCACCAGTTACCCCATCATCGAGATCGAGGCGAGTTAGTTTTTTATGTCCTGTCTGTTTTTTTATATTAAAATTGTTATGTCTTTATAGATCGTGCTGAACTTCTTCCCCGGCGACCACTTCACGGCGGAGAAGTACAAGTCCTTCGTGGTCCAGATCACCAAGCAGCACCAGGGCAAGGACCACAAGATCAACATCGACGACTACTTCCACATCGAGGATCAGCGCGAGTGGACGTTCTTCATCGGGAACCCGGACTTCATCGCGCCCTGGTGGAGCAAGGGATTCGCCAGGTTCCTCCTCTCCTGCGTGTTCCTTGCAGGGTGGCCTCTAAGGATGGGATACCACGGACAGGTACGTAAGAAATTCGGTGAAATTAGGTGTTGAATAAAATATCGAGAAAGAAGGCAATCTCAAGCTGCAAGGAGAATACATATGTATTTCATCATTTTGATATTGTATAACTGCTTTTCAGATCGCCAAGCACCAGGTTGAGGTGAAGAAGGCCGTGTTCTGCGAGAACACCTCCCAGGACGAGGGAGTCTCCCTCTCGGCCACGCCTGGAAGCAGCTCCAACGAGACCAGCCAGATGCCGGCAGCCGCCGCCTCTGGCAAGGCCGCAGGAGGAGGAGCGGAGTCGTCCAAGGCCGCAGAGGCCGCCGCGGAGGCAGCGGTGGAGGTCAAGAACTCCAGTGACGCGGAGGACGCGGTGGACACGGCTCCTCCGGGAGAGGCCAAGGCGGAGAGCGAGAAGGGGACTCCGGCCAAGGGGGCAAGCAAGGAGAACCCCGGCCACACGCCAGTGGAAGCTGTCGCGACTGTGGCCGCGGTGGAGCAAGAAAATGTCCCACCGCAAAAAGCGCAGCAAAAGTTGGTGCAGCCGCAGCAGCAGCCCGTTGGTGCTCAGGCGTCAGGTCTTAACCTGGAAGTCGGGCGGCGGCAGAACGAACACCTAGTGGATGCAGTCATTTCCAATCCTCCTCAAGCCCCTATGATGCAGCAGCAGCAGCAACAGCAACAACAACACTATCACCAGAGGATGCAGCCTCATCAAGGCCACCAGCAACAACAGCACTTCCATCATCATCACCAACAGCAGCAGCAACAGCTCCTACTCCAACAGCAGTTGCACCAGCAGCAGCTCCAACAGCAGCAGCTCCAACAGCAACAGTTACAGCACCAACAGAACCTGCTCCGGCAGCAGCAGCAGCAGCACCCGTCGGTGCCTCCGCCCTTGTATTCTACGGCCATGCTCCCGGCCCCTCAGCCGCAGCGTTCGGCGCCTCTGACCTCTCCCCGTACCCACGTGCGCGACGCCACCAAAGACATCGTCACCGCCGTCACTCACCACCAGGACGTCAACGGGGTCAACGCAGTAAACACCATTGCACTGAAGGACATCGACGTGCAGATGTCGGCTCTGTCGGGATACGAAACCTACGTCTAGGCCGAGACAGTCGGCGCTATTTTGGTGTGACCTCAACAAACTTAATTGTTCCCCGGGCGAGGGGGAGAAAAAACTTGGGGCCGAGAAAAGAGAGAAAGAGGGAGTGGGAGAGGGAGGAAGAGGAACATTATCGCGCGGCGATGACGACCTTGGGTCACGGCACGAACGCCTCCTCCCTCCTCTTCGGCCTTTCTCCCCTCGCCGCCAGTTCAGTAGTTCAACCTCCCATCAAGAATCTCCTCCCTCCTTCCCCTCCCCCTCCTTGGACTCCAGCAAACGCGACCGTCGGTCGGTCGGTGGCCACCTTTTCGCCGCCTCCGTTCGATCGCCTAGACGCAAAAATGGAGCGGGGAGGGACGACGGAAGAGGGACAGGAAAGTTGGCTTTCGCTCGCGTTCGGTATACCGTAAAAGTAATGTGGTGGGAAGTGAAGAGAAGACGAAGAAAAAGAAAGAAAAAAGAAAATTGGTGCATTGTGCATTTGCTCTCTCCCCTCCCCTCCCTCGCTCTCCACAAAGCTCCGCCGCCGCCGATCCTTCCATTCCCGCCAATCAACAGGAAAGAAGGAGGGAGGGAGGCCTGGGGGAAGAGGGAGGAGCGGAAAAGGAAGGAAACGGCAAAGACCAAGAGTAGTGAGGAGGAGAGTCGGATCACGTGTGTACAGTAACTTCATCGGTGCTTGGTTGGTCTCTGCTCCTCGTCTTCTTCCTCCTCCACGACCTCCCGCCGCACCCCCCACCCCCCACTCTTGTTACCCCCCCCCCCAGCGGGGGGTGCCCCCGCGGGTGAACATTTGTTGAATATAGGGTTCCCGCGGGGGGGGGGGGGGGGGGGGGGGG
>JAAUYJ010169359.1_pt1 | contig 11324 bp, 9 predicted proteins | sample 7278031 | NCBI WGS metagenome assembly JAAUYJ01 (sample SAMN14350222, study PRJNA611818) | marine sediment metagenome | isolation source: surface marine sediment (1.8m) | place: French Polynesia: Moorea | collected 2018-08 | reverse complement strand
AGTAGTGATTGAACCAGGACAAACAATATCACCACCTTAATCGTGTACAGCTGCAGCCTGGGAAGAAAATTTGTCAGTGATTTCATCGAATTGGATCGACCGGGATCGAGCAGATATGGCGCATCGTTTGAGCCTGCGTAGTGTATCATAATGCACAATAACGCAACGTTGTGTGCTACAAGAGTATGATGATCTGGATTAAACGTTTATTTAAAGCGATATTATTTGTCGTTATCGTCTATGCCGCAGGCAGATTCGGCGTCGTTTATTTCAGCAGTCAACTGATCGGTGAGCGCGCACCTTATCTGCAGTCGCTGACCCAGGACAGCGTCACGGTTCGGTGGCAAACACGTGAGAATCGGATGGGTGTGCTCAAGTACGGCCTGCATCCGGACCATCTAAACTACACCCTGTTGGAAGACGGTGTCGGTAAAGTTCACTCGATTACTGCCACGACCCTGAATCCTGACACGCGTTATTACTACTCTGTCGGCGATATTAGCGGCTACAAGGATCCTGATCCAAAATACGATTGGTTTCGCACCATGCCTGAAGACGATACCGACAAGGCGACGCGCATCTGGGTCATAGGCGATTCCGGCAAACCCGGAAAAATATCCCGTGATGTACGCGATGCCGTGCTGCGATGGATTGAAAAAAATCCGCGAGAGAACGACGATTATCTCAACCTGTGGGTCGGATTGGGCGATTTGGCTTACCGCTCAGGGACCAACGAACAGTTCCAACGAGCTTTATTTGATACCTACCCGAACATTTTACGCAACCAGGCGCTGTGGCCAGTATACGGCAATCACGATGCGCGCCGCTGGACCTATTTCAGGCTGTTTACATTGCCGGAGTACGGCGAAGCCGGCGGTGTGCCCTCTGGCACCGAAAACTACTACGCGATCGACTACGCCGATGTGCACCTCGTTGTACTCGATACAACGGATTCGAGCATGACACCGGGTAGCGATATGATCGAATGGCTGAAACGTGATCTGGCCAACAATACCAAAAAATGGCTGATCGTGGCCTTCCATCATCCACCCTACACCAAGGGATCCCATAATTCCGACAGTATAGAAGACAGTGGTGGCCGCATGCACAAAATCAGACAACATGTGTTACCGATACTGGAGGCGGCCGCGGTCGACCTGGTGTTGTCGGGCCATAGCCACATGTACGAAAGGAGCCATCTGATGGATTGTCATTACGGCGAGTCAGACGAGTTCAGCGAGAACAATATTGTTTCAAAGGGGATTTATGGCGAATATCGCGAGTATCGAAAACCGGAGCTAAACATCGCGCACAGCGGCACGGTCTATGTTGTTGCTGGCTCATCATCGCGGGTCGATCATGGCCCACTGAATCATCCGGCCATGGTGGTATCCATGGAAGAGGCCGGTTCACTGCTGATTGATGTCGAGGACAATCGACTGACCTCGCGGTTTATCAACGACAAGGGTGAGGTCCGGGATGAATTTTCCATCGAAAAACAAAACGGATATACCAGTAATGTCACATCATGTGTCTTAAAACCCGGTGATATCCCAGGGCATAGCGATATGTCTGTAGAGTGACCAGCTGGTCGGCACGATCTGCAAGTTGAGCGCGTACCGTGCACAATACAGGTCCATCATCAGGAATCTGCGTTGTTAGCTGATATATCCCGCAGTACGCGATCTAGCATCCTGGTAACGTCATCAGGTTTGATCAGCGACATGCACTCGTCATTGTGGATGCGTTTACCCCACGGCGCCTGGTCCACGCTGAGCCCATAATACTGCTTGAGTGCTTCTGGGTAACGGTTGACCACATAGTGTTTGAAATTGTACGGTGCGGCACGTTGCGGGTTCGTTGCCGCGTACAGGCCGATCACCGGTGTACCGAGGGCGCTGGCGATATGTGCGGGCCCGGTGTCGGGTGCAATCACGACATTGGCAAGCTCAAGCAGTGCAATCAGTTCCGGTAATGAGGTGCGGCCGACAAGATCGAGCGGTTCATAGCGGCATTTTGCCTCGATGGCATCAGCCATATCGCGTTCCACGCCGGCCGGGCCGCCGCTCAACGCGACGGTCATGCCGTAGTGCTGCGCTGCATGGTCTGCCACCGCCGCGTAGCCTTCCGCATTCCAGTTGCGCCAGTTGCGTGATTTTGCCACCGCGCAGGGATTGATTACCAGTAGTCGGTCACCGTCGATCAGGTGTCGGACATTGTCGAGTGCGTGTTCAGCGACTGGCAGGTCCCAACGCATCACCGCGTCCAGGCCCAGGCGCTTTGGGAACTCGAGAAAGCTGTCTACTACGTGCTGTCGCGTGGATGTGGCGACGATGCGTTCATTGGTGAACAGCCATTGAAGATCCTTGGCGCGGGCCCGGTCAAATCCGAGTTTGATGGCGGCCCTGATGAACAAGCTGGTCAGGGAAGCACGTAACGACACCTGCATATGCAGCAGCACGTCGAAGCGACGCCCGGCGAGTTGATGACGCACTTCCCGGTAGGCACGAAAGCCAAGCGATTTGTCAAAAATGATAAACTCGACGCCCTCGATTTCACTGACCAGAGCGTGCTCGCTGTTGCCGATGATCCAGGTGATCTTGGTATCTGGCCAGTGATGTTGCATTGTCCTCAATACAGGCAAGGCATGGGTGATATCGCCGATCGCAGATAAACGCAGCAGGCATACCGAATCAGGCGCAGAAGAGAGTGGCAGAGTCATCAACAAGTGAACAGCGGGTCAGGTCAGGTCAGCGGCATATCCTATACGATGCCTCGTTGATTGAACAACCGAACTTTGACCTTTTTGATATCGGCAGCTTGAGGGCACGAGCGGACGCACAATCGCTGGCAGTTGGGCGCAGTCACGCGGTGTTTTTTGGTCATCAGGGCCGCGCTCTGGTTTTAAAGCACTATCAACGCGGCGGCGGCATGGCCGCGTTGCTGAATGACAAATACATCGGTTGGAATTGCGACCACTCGCGATCCTTTCGCGAGTGGCGTCTATTGCGAGCCATGCGTCAGCTCGAGTTACCGGTTCCGACCCCAGTGGCTGCTCACTGTGCACAACGCGGTCTGTTCTACCGTGCCGACCTGATCACCCAGCAGATCCAGGATGCAACGCCGCTGGCAGACCATCTAATGCAACATGCCTGTGACCAGCAAACCTGGAGCACCGTGGGGCATTGCATACGTCGTTTCCACAATGCCAGCGTCTATCATGCTGATCTGAATGCTCGCAATATACTGTTCGCGCCACACAGCCAGGACATCTACTTGATCGATTTTGACAAGAGTGCCTTCCGCTATTTCGGTGACTCGTGGAAAGCTGCCAATCTGGCCAGGCTGCAACGCTCCCTGCGAAAGTTCAAATCACGGTATCCCGCCCTCAACTACGACCAAGAGAGCTGGAACGCCTTGCTCGAAGGGTATCGCAGTTAACCCGCATTTCTCACCAGGCGGGTTAACGCAGCGGGCTAGCGAAGAAATCTCGTAGGAGCGGCTTCAGCCGCGAATCGATTGCTCAGTAAGCGATCAACGTTCATCCGTATTCGACTGTGGCTTTCCGCTGTTTATACCCTTTTTCCTGGCGCGCGACGATAATATCAGCATAATCCGCCACGATATGCCTGAACCCCGCGGTCGCTTCGGCAACATTGTTTTCCAACGATCGCAGCGCATCTTGATTGGTCAGAAAGTGCTGCAGCTTGCGACACAATGCGTCGATAGAGTTCACCTGCACGGCAGCGTGCTCGTTGAGCATCAGGCGCGCCTCGTCCTGGAAATTCTCCATCGATGGGCCAAATATCACGGCCTTACCAAAATGCGCCGGCTCGAGCAAGTTGTGGCCACCTCTAGGGATGAAGGAGCCACCCATGATTACCAGTGGAGCATCGGCGAACCAATGATTGAGTTCACCTACGGTATCGAGCAGATAGACTTTGGTCGCTGCCGTGATCGCATCGTTGCGGCTGCGGAGCGCGATCGCATCGGTCAGCTTGCCCAATTGTTGTACAATTTCGTCCCGCCGCTCCGGGTGGCGAGGAGCAATAACCAGCAATTCGTGCCGTTCCAGCGTTAGCCAGCATCTGAGTATCTTCAGCTCCTCATTATCATGCGTCGAAGCGGCAACAACGTATTCTGTGCTGATGTCCGGCTTCTCTACTGCATGCAATGCCGGTGGTGAATACTTCAAATTGCCAAGCGTCGATACTTTATCTGCATGCGCGCCGAGTTGAACAAACGCGGCCTGGTCAGCCTCGCTTCGTGCATAAATATGATCAGTCAGTCGTAATAAGCGGCCCAGAACGTTGCGCACCCATTCGAAGGTAGCGGTCGTTCTCGGTGACAGACGGCCGTTGATGATCACGATTGGCACACGGTTGCTATGGCAGGCGCAGAAAAGATTCGGCCATAACTCGGTTTCGAGAACATAGAGCTCGGTCGGTTTCAGGCTGCTGATGAATAGAGTTACCGACAACAGCCAATCGAACGGCAGGTAGGCGTGATACAGATACGGCTGCTGTTGCCTGTAAACGATGTTCGCACCGGTCGGGGTGTTGGTGGTGATCAGAAAATTTTGCGCCGGTTTGCGTCGGTGCAGCTCTTGCAACAGCGGCAGCGCGGTATTGACTTCACCGACGGATGCACAATGCAGCCAGCAGCAGTTTTTAGGAATACCTGTTAGGCCCAGCCCCATTCGTTGTAGCAGATAACGCAGCTGTTTATGGCGTACGGCTTTCCAACAGACGTAGCCGAAGGTCAATGGAAACAGCAGCAGATTGAGCAGTCGATAAAGAAACATATTGTAGTTTTTGGTATTTTACGTTGAGTAGAAAGCCCGACACACTTCTTGTTTAAACGCAGAGGCGCAGAGGCGCAGAGACGCGGAGGAGTGCTGTTGTATCATTTTCACTATTAGGAACAATCTCCCGATTCAGCGGTAGGAAACAAAAAGCATTCTCTGTGTCTCTGCGTTTAATCCAATATTTTACATCGCGGGACACGTTAAAGTTCATAGGAGCTACTTTCGCGCTAGCCCAGATCGTACCCTGGATCGGTCCCCTTATAACTGATTATAGGCCGGTGGTTAATAGATCGGTGGTTTGCCCGGCGGTTGGGTCTTGAAACGTTTGTGTACCCAGCCGTATTGTTCCGGATTAGCGTAGATCATGGACTCGATGGCTTGGTTCACACGCGCTGAGTCCCTGTTGATATCATCGGTTGGAAAATCCGCCAGCGGCGGCAGAATCACCAACTTGTAGCCCTTGCCATCTGCCAGGCGCACCGGATAGAACGGCACCACCGCCGCGCCGGTCATTTCGGCCATACGCGCGGTAGCAGTCAGAGTCGAGGCGATACCGCCGAGAAATGGCGTAAACACGATATCCTGCTCGGCGAAGTCCTGGTCGGGGGCGAACCAGGTCGCTCGGCCCTTGCGTAAGCCGCGTATCAACGCGCGTACATTCTTGTTTTCGATCAGCTCTTCGCCGTAGGTGGAACGATAGTGCGCCATGAACGCATTGAACATCGGGTTGTGCGCTTTCTTGTAGACGCCGTTCAAGGTCGTAAACAGCCCAATCAGCATGGCACCGATCTCCAGCGTCGTGAAATGACCGGTGAGCAGGATCACGCCCCTGCCTTTGGCCAGGGCATGGTCGAGATTTTGTTTGCCTTCAACCTGGCAAATCGAACGCAGGTAGTCGCGGTTAGCCCACCAGGCCTGCGCAATTTCGAACACGGAGATACCCAGGCTTTTGAAGCTGGCGATGTTCAGGGCGCGAATCTGGTCCTCGTTGTAGCTGGGATAAGCTTGTTTAATATTGACTCGCGCGACCCGTCGCCGAGACGCCACCAGTCGGTAAGCCAGCAGGCCGAGAACGGAGCCGATGGCTTGGATCCAGCGTAACGGCAGCATCGAGATTAATCGCAACATGCCAAATACTAACCAGAGTGGCCAGTATCTGGGTGCAATGTAGTTGCGCGCATTTAGCGGAATAACGTTGCTCATTACGTATCTACAGTAACAATCATCCTCGAGCTAATTTGTTGCCGTATTCGAGGCGAGGATAACTAAGCTTTGGAATGCTTAGCATGACCATTGTTGACGTTGGTTTACACCCGATCGATGCTTACTATGATGCTATTAGTGGTCTGGATAAATCAGCCATCAGCGAGCGTACGAATCTGCTATCGACCGCATATTCGATGGATCCAGCCACTGGTTGATTTGCCATACGTCCTCGCGATCCAGTGAGCCAGCTGCCTGTTGCAGTTCGAGCAGAACCAGCAGGTAATCGTAGCGTGAGCGCGCATAGTTGCGCTCTGCCTCGAACTGGCGTCCCTGCACTAGAAGGACGTCGACGCTGGTGCGGGTGCCGGCCTCGAATCCGGCCTCGGTGGCCTCGACCGATGTTTTCGCGGATATCAACGCCTGATGAAACGCCTCAACCGACGAGACCGATGCCTCGACACCCAGATAGGCATCGCGCACCTGTTGCACCGTGGTACGAATGGACTGGTCAACCGCCGCCTGGGCAGACCACACCTGGGCGTTAGCCTGGCGTACCCTCGAACTGACGCCGCCGCCTTGATAGATCGGTATTGCCAGCTGGACAGCAAGGTTATTGTTGGTGTTGTCGGCTCCACCAAAGGCATCACCGAACGCGCTGCCATCGGATGAGTCGTACTGATGTGCGGCGCTAAAGTTCAAGGTCGGGTAGTGGCCGCCTCGGTTGGCCTGGTAGTTTTCTTTGGCAGCGTTCAAACCAAATCGCGAGGCTTTCAAGCTGAGGTTGTTGTCCAGCGCCATGCTTTGCCACTGGTCGATATTCGCGGGTTCGGGTAACAGAAGCGGAATCGTCTCCGCCAACGGCGCCAGCATGTCAACCGGATCGCCGATGATCACGCGCAACGCCTCGATGTTGTTGCGCAGCGTATTTTTAGCGACGATCTCATTGGCTACCGCATTATCAAAAGAGGCTTGTGATTCGCGAACATCGGTGATCGCGATCAGGCCCACATTGAAGCGCTCGCGGCTCTGTTCCAGCTGGCGACCGATGGCTTCCTTCTCCGCCCGGGTGAAGGCGACATTGTCCTGCGCGCCGAGCACGTTGAAATAGGCGCTAGCAGTCCGCAGAATCAGGTCCTGCTTGGCTACTTCGTAATTGGCGGCAGCCTGCGCGACCAGCGCCTTGCTCTGTTCCATCGTGTCCCAAAATGTTTTGTTGTAGATGACCTGGTTCAGGGTGACATCGTAGCCCTTGGTGGTGAAGTTGGAGTCAACATCGGGAATCGCACCGGTCGAGTTCTCGCGTCTGGTGTCATTGCGTTGGTAAAAGCCGGCCGCGGTCAGGTCAGGTAGCAGATTGGCGCGACTCTGTGGAAAGGCTTCTTCCGCAGCCATGTAATCCGACATCGCGATGCGCAGCGCCGCGTCATATTTTTCGGCACGTTCCAGTGCTTCCTTCAAGTCCAGCGCCTGGCTGCCCGCGCTGAATAAGAACAGCGTCAGCCCGATCGATAAACGCATACGCAGTGACATAGATAAGGCCTCTTGTTTTTGTGGTTAGTAGGTTGCCATGTCGGTATCGACGTCACGGGCCCAGCCTGCAACACCGCCGCGTAGATTGATCACATTGCTAAAGCCGGCCTGCTCCAGAAAGTAAGCCACGCGGCGGCTGCGTACACCGTGGTGGCAGATCACCACGGTTTCTTTGCTTTTATCAAGCTGGTCCACATGTGCCGGTACCGTTGACATCGGCATCAGCACGCTGTCATCAAGTTTGCAGATCGCATACTCCCACGGTTGGCGCACATCCAGAAGTAGTGGGGGATCGTTGACGGACTCAAGGTAGCTCTTCAGCTCTTCGGCTTCAAATTCGCGCATGATCGAGTGAGACCGCAATCTAGAAAACAAATTCTTCAGGTTTTTCTGCGTGAATCATCGGATCGACGCAGGTCTCGAACAGCTCTTCGACCGTCCATTCGCTCTTGGCGACGCGTGTGACCAGGAGGGCTTTCATTACCGGTGCATCACCTGTAATCACAAACATGCGGCCGCCTTCCTTCAACGTTTTCTTGTAGAAATCAGGTACTGACGGCAGCGAGCCCATGATCGCGATGCAGTCGTAGAATTGCTTCTGTTCCCATTTTTCCGAGGCGTCGCCGGTGCTCAGCGTGACATTGGCTATTTCGAATCGAGCCAGGTTTTTCTCTGCAAGCGCAGTCATTTCGGGGTTTATATCGACGCTATCGACGTGGCGTGCCAGTGAGGCCAGGCAGGCGGTGATGTAGCCAGTGCCGGTGCCAATCTGGAGTACGGTGTCATCCTCGCTCATTGCCAGGCTCTGCAGTATTCGCCCCTCAATCACTGGGTTCAGCATATGTGAGGTGTGGCCCTCGTGCGTTCCCAGCGGAATGCGCGTATCGGCATATGCAAGTTGCTTGAATTGCTCTGGCACGAACAACTCCCGAGGTATGTTGCTGATCACATTCAGTACCCGTGGATCCAGCACATCCCACGGCCTAACCTGCTGTTCCACCATATTGAACCGCGCCAGGTTATAGTCCATCTCTGTCATACGCTATTAGCCCATCATATACCTGTATCTCTAGGTGGCGCATTTTACCCTCTGTAGCCCTCAGCCGCCAGCCTTCGGCAGCGTTCTATCAGCCACGCTGCAATTTCAGGTCAGCAGACCCCAGTCAAGCTATGGGAATGCGCCTCACTTATAAGGTATGATGTGTATTTTTGTAACACAACATCCGGTTTCCAAAATGAGCGCAATCCCCGACGAATTCATTCAACGCACCACCGAGCTGTCGGTCTCGTCCACGCAGCCCCTGGATGGTTCGCGCAAGATCCACGTAGAAGGCTCGCGCCCCGACATCCGGGTGCCGATGCGCGAAATCGAGCTCGACGACACGCCGGCGAGCTTCGGTGCGGAAAAGAATCCACCGGTCCCGGTTTATGATACCTCTGGCCCGTACACCGATCCGGCGGTCCAAATCGATCTTCTCAAAGGCCTTGGCGATATACGCAGCATCTGGATCGACGCGCGCGCAGACACCGAGTGGCTTGATGGTCCGAGCTCCGAGTACGGCCAGCAGCGCCAGTCCGATTCGGCCTTAGCCCACTTGCGCTTCGAACATCTGCGCAAGCCACGCCGCGCAAAGGCAGGGAAGAATGTCACCCAGATGCACTATGCGCGCCGGGGCATTATCACGCCGGAGATGGAGTTTGTGGCCATCCGCGAAAGCATGAAACTGCAGCAGCTACGCAGCAACCCTGAATACGACAAGGTCTTGATGCAGCACGCGGGGCAGTCGTTTGGCGCCCATTTGCCAAGGGAGATCACCCCCGAATTCGTCCGCGACGAGGTCGCTGCCGGCCGTGCGATTATTCCAGCCAACATCAACCACCCCGAATTGGAACCGATGATCATCGGACGTAACTTTCTGGTCAAGATCAACGGCAACCTCGGTAACTCGGCGGTGACCTCGAGCATCACCGAGGAAGTTGAAAAGATGGTTTGGGGTATCCGTTGGGGTTCGGATACGATCATGGACCTGTCTACCGGACAGAACATCCACGAAACCCGAGAGTGGATTTTGCGCAATTCGCCGGTGCCGATCGGCACTGTACCGATTTATCAGGCTTTGGAAAAAGTCAATGGTGTCGCCGAAGACCTGACCTGGGAGATATTCAAGGACACGTTGATCGAACAGGCTGAACAGGGTGTGGACTACTTCACGATCCACGCCGGCGTGCGCCTGGCCTACGTTCCGTTGACAGCAAAGCGCGTCACCGGCATCGTTTCACGTGGGGGGTCGATCATGGCTAAATGGTGCCTGGCGCACCATCAGGAGAGTTTCCTCTACACCCACTTCGCGGAGATCTGCGAGATCATGAAAGCCTATGATGTGTCGTTCTCTCTCGGTGATGGTCTACGCCCGGGTTCGATCGCTGATGCCAATGATGAGGCCCAGTTTGCTGAGCTGGAGACTTTGGGCGAGCTGACCAGGATCGCCTGGGACCACGACGTTCAGGTCATGATAGAAGGCCCTGGCCACGTACCCATGCAGATGATCAAGGAAAACATGGACAAGGAGCTCAAGGACTGCTACGAAGCGCCGTTTTACACCCTTGGCCCGCTGACCACCGACATCGCACCAGGCTACGACCACATCACCTCCGGCATCGGCGCCGCCCAGATCGGTTGGTACGGCTGCGCTATGCTGTGCTACGTCACTCCGAAGGAACACCTCGGTCTACCCGACAAAGAGGATGTGCGCACCGGCATCATCACTTACAAGATCGCCGCACATGCCGCCGATCTTGCCAAAGGTCACCCCGGCGCGCAGATCCGTGACAACGCGATGTCAAAAGCCCGCTTCGAATTCCGCTGGGAGGACCAGTTCCGCCTGGCGCTCGATCCCGCGCGGGCGCGTGAATACCATGATCAGACCTTACCGAAGGAAGCCCACAAGGTGGCGCATTTCTGCTCCATGTGCGGCCCCAAGTTCTGTTCGATGAAGATATCACAGGATGTCAGGGATTATGCGGCTGAGCACGGGATTGGAAAGATAGAAATTGCTTTTGAAGAAGGGATGAAAGAAAAGGCTGAAGAGTTCAAAAACGCAGGTTCAGAAATATATTCCGAGGTCTAGCCCGCATTTCTCACCAGGCGGCGCAGGGACCTGATAAGGCATTGGCCCGTCAGAGAAATATAGGATGACCAAACATACACTGTGTTTTTCGAGCATGCCTATCACGGTTCAGGCTAGTCTTCGTGTCCGTAGGCTTGCTCTTCACTCAAACCGTAGCTATTGCTACGCTTTTCGGTCCAGAGCGGCGCCTACGAACACGAATCCTGCGCCTGCTCCCGTGATCCTGGTGAGAAATGCGCGCTAGGAGGAATGGCACTTACTTAAGCAGATACGGGTTGCTTCTGGAGGAAATGTCGGCGGCAGGGAAGCCGCCGTCGAGCCTACACGGACGTATTCACGGCGTTTTCCGGAGGAAGTAACCCGTGTCGGCGGGTCGATTGCCTGAAGATAGCTGTTAAGTAGGTGCCATTCAGGTCTAGGAGTTGATCACGACGTTGCCAAACCACTGCGAATCAGCAGTGCGGTCAGACCCGGGTCGCGCCCCATGAAATCGCGGAACAGCCTGGCGGCGTCTTCGGAATTGCCCTTGCTGAGTATCTTGTCGCGAAACTCACGACCGACTTCCGGGCTGATGACCCCACCTTCCGGGAAGCGGGTAAATGCGTCGGCCTCGAGCACTTCAGCCGAGTTGTAGCTGTAATATCCGGCAGCCT
>JAAUYJ010145771.1_pt1 | contig 11328 bp, 16 predicted proteins | sample 7278031 | NCBI WGS metagenome assembly JAAUYJ01 (sample SAMN14350222, study PRJNA611818) | marine sediment metagenome | isolation source: surface marine sediment (1.8m) | place: French Polynesia: Moorea | collected 2018-08 | reverse complement strand
GGCGAGGAGGAGGAGGAGGAGGAGGAGAGAGGCTATGACGTGAATTGGGCAAAGTCCCATGTGGTCTGTCCCTCTCCTCCCCGAACCAAAAAAGTGCATTTTTTTTCGGAATTCGCCCTTCTTTTTGCAATTTTTTTCGTGCTGCATCATGCGTGCATTTATATTTGCCGACGGCTACTTTTTTGCACCGGCGAATTCCGTTGCGCACCGCCGCCCGCGCTTCGCCTTGCAAGAAGTGAACGGCGGCGGCGGCGGCGGCGGCGGCGGCGGCGGCGGCTGCTTACTTTCATGAGCCTGTGCGGTATGCAAGCACGAAGAAAACTCCCCACTCACCCCAGTTTCCCCCCTCCCCCCCGTCCTAGGAGGGACGGAAGGGGATGGCTAAAGTAATGGAGGACCGAGATGGGAGGAGGGAACCCTCTTCCCCCTTTACATTCAATATCGGGTAAGGGGGGAGGGTTGATGAAATGGATGGAGAATGGCCCTAAATATCCGGAGGAGGAGGAGGCACTGCATGAGAGAGAGCTAGGGAGATCTCTGCTAGCGGCATATTTTTCGAAAAAGAAAGGGGGGGATGTGTGTGTGTGGGTTGCTCAGCAAGTCACTCACTCACTGGGGTTTTGCCCCCACTCCCCCCTCCCTTCAAGAAAGACGTTTTGGAGCTCCATGCATCTTCTTCTTCCTTTTGTCTCGGTGAACATTTATCTAAAGAAGAAATAAAAAGGCTTTTTTGGAGTGGGAGTGGGTTGGAGCAGCCCGAATATGGATGGGGAGAAAAACCAGGAGCCTTTGTCTGCCCTCGCCAGAGGAAGTGGAAACTGATTGATTGGCATGGCAGATGCACATACAGCAGCACAGATACACTACATACGTAGTATGTATGTATACCGCAACTCAAAAGGACTTCCTCATTTTCCCCCCGGTTAATTTTTCACCACGTCAACTTTTTTCTTTCCCGATTTCCTGCTTTGGAAAATGTGGACATCTTTTGGGCACTTTAACCCACCATAGCCCTGGGAGAGGAGAGATTGGCGAATTTCCGCTCCGCCCCCCTCCCCGTCCCTGCGAGCCCTCCGCCGCGCTGTCTTAACCACATCAAAGTGAAAGGGGGGAAAGAGGGGGAGGGGGATTTAGAAGAGGGGGAATCCGCTGGGACGAACAAGAGGGAAGGGAGAAGATGGAGCCCCGGGGAGAATATCCAAAGGCGCCTCCTCCTCCTCCTCTTTTTGGGCAAATTTCTTTGGGAGGGGGGGGAGGGAAAATGGCTAGAAGTGCCCCCCCCCCTTTTTGGAGAGGGGCGACTTCATGAGAAAGCCCTCTTCCTCCTTTTACTCATTTCTGCTGTGGCTGGTGGCCAGGTGATCGGAAAAGGTGCAATTCCCTCGATTGTTGCTTCCCATTTCTTTTCCCTCGGTGAAGGCGGGTTGTTTCCTCAGGCTTTTATTATACAAGGGGGGCGAAAGAATAGCGGAAAACTCGATTTTATTCCTTTCTCTCCGCTTCCATAAGAAGGACTCTCTGGGTCAACTCTTTAAAAGGGGGGGAGTGTTGGCAATTGCGCAAGTTGGCGTTTTTGTCCCTTTAGAGCCAACGGGGCGAAAGTACGTGCCTGGGGACTTTTTGTCACCCTGCGACCCTCCCCCGTTGGCCAAAAAAAAGAAGGTTGGCAGGAGGAAGGGGAACGTTAATAATATCGGAGCCAAGGGAAAAAAAGAATGGGAGAGAGAGAAAAGAACAAGGGCGAAAAGGAGGGAGAAGGAAAGGAGAGGAGGGCGATCAGTCCTAATCCATCTCCATTCCTCCTCTCCTCCTCCTCCTCCTCCTCCTCCCGTCTCTTTTCCTTCGATCGCAAAGAGGGAGAATTCTCTTTTCTCCTCCTTCGTTCGCGAGTCAGCAGGCGGGCGGCGGGATCGAGTGACTGTTCGTCTTCCTCCTCCTCCTTTTGCCGGAATTCCAAGTGATCCTCCTCGGATGATCCTTCAGCAGCCCTCCGCCCTGACTGTCTCTCGCTCTCTCCCCATGCGAAGACCAAGGCCTATTTTCTTTTTTTACTTTCAGCAGCGAAAAAAAAGGGGGGGGGGAGTACAGTAGATAGGAATTCAGAATGTGGATTCCTCAGCTATGTCCTAGCGCTGGAATTTAATACACGATCTGCTATGCTTCTTCTCGACCCTTTCAGACGAACGACGCCATCGGAGGGAAGTGGAACTGGCTCTTCTTCATCCCGCTCATCGTCCTCGGGTCCTTCTTCATGCTCAACCTCGTCCTCGGTGTGCTCAGCGGGTGAGTAAGAATCTTGCCCGCGGAAGGTAGACTAGGCAGACAGAAGAAGAAAAAGAGTTGTAGCCTTGCAACATGCGAAACGAAACCCACAATCCAAACTATAGAAGAGGCCCTTCTTTTTTTGTCCAAGTGGAGGGCCTTCCCCTTGGATTAGCATAGATTACTGTACCACAGCGACCAACGATGGAAAAAAAGGAGGAGAAGGGGGAGGGGGATAAGAAGAGGGGGGGGAGGATTTGATGTGGCTGGCAGTGGCGAAGCCCCTTCTCCCCCCTTCCCTCCTCCCTCTTCTCCACCAACCAAAAGCAAAAAAAGTGAGGAAGAAGGCCTCTTCCTCCTCCTCTTCCTTGGACCAACATCCTCCGCAAAGCATCCATAGACCAAGAGGATACAGAACTCTTCCCTCTACCACTGTCTGAGGCCACACCACCACCGCAAACACCCCCAGCCGTCACCCGCCGCCGACGTCCTTTACAGTCCCCCCTGTCGTCTGCGTTTCCAGGGATACATGGCGTCTCCTTCCTCCTCCTCCTCCTTCCTTCCCCCGACATCCCAAAAAACCCTTCTCCCTCCCATTCATATACAACGTCCCATACACACACACACAAACACACGCTACAGCCCGGCCCCTCGGCTATGTGGCAGTGACGGAAAAGGCCTGGAAATTTAGGGGGACACGGATAGAGAAGGAAGGGAAATTTTTAAAAAACTATGCTTCGCGAAATAAGAGTGTGCGTAAAACTAATAATCGGAGATGTGGTGTAATGATTTTTTTTTCATACTACGTACGTAAACCAAGACAGAGAGTATATCAACCGCAGTACTTTGTGTATGAAGTAAGTGTCAGTAGAACAGGAAAGAGAAAAAAACAGAGGATTTACCAGGAAGAAAGGAACGCTACATACCCGAAGCGAACGAGAAAGTACGATACCCTTTTTACATGTGTGTGAGAAAACGGTACCTATATCGCAGCCAGTGTCAAACCCGTTACCTTAGATCTACATTAGACTAGTCGATGATGAACGTCTACCTATACCAACATACCACCCATGTCCTAAAATAGACCCTTCAAAATTTCCTCGTCATCCTTTTCCGCTACAACCCCCACCATCAGCCAAAGAAAACTATCGAAACCAAAACTTTGTTTCTGTGTCCAACTGCTTTTTCATTTTTCGGGAGCCAAAGCAGCCTCGGGGAAGAAATCTTTGTCGCTCTCTTTTTTAAAGAGCCCTTTCTTCTTCCTCCTCCCTCCTCGAAGCCAGCGGAGGCGCCTTGCTGGCTCGCCGCCGCCACAGAAACCTATTTGTCATGTCGTAAAGTGTTTGTGGCGGAGAGAAAAAAAGGAGAGTAAGAGCCAGAGGCGGTGACCAAAGTCGTCTTTTTCCCCTCCCCCTCCCTCTCCTTGGCCAAGATTAATCACCCGGATAAAAACGGCTTTTTTTTCTCTTGCGCCCCCAAAAAGTGTTTGAATTACTGTCGGCACTTTATGAGCTCTGGCGAAGGGCCCCAAATTTAAAAGAAACGAGAGCAATTGCTATTTAGAATACTTATATACTGCTGCAAAATACTGTACAGTGCGAGAGTACCTACATCCCACTGTTTTGCCCACCCCTCCCGATCTCTTTCCGCGAGGTGGAGGGGGGGAGAGAGAAAGGAAAGGGAGAGTGGAAGGGAGTCTTTTCTTCCCCCTCCCCTTTGGCTGGCCTTTTCTTTTCCTTCCTCCCCCCCTGCTTCTCATTCTCCTCGTACGTCCCTCCCTCCCTCTGCCCTTTTCAGCGAGGAGGAGGGGAGTGTGAGTTAGGAGGAGGGAGAAGAAATAAGAGGAGGGAGGAGGGGGAAAAATTTCGTGGCAGCAAAAGCGGGGGGAGACCGCCGACTCAGGTCGTCGGGAATTCTCCGACGACGACGACGACTCGACGACTCCCTTAAAAGAGCCCCCGCCGCTCCTCCCCAGACCCGAAATGGGGTCACACCCTGCTCGGGCGCAATTCCAGCCAACCAAAAACCTGACTCACCACCAAAACCACGGCTGCTAAGGCCTTCCCTCCCCCCTGATAGAGGAAAGAGGAGGGATGTGCAAGAGGGCGGCTTCTCGCTCGACCTTGGCAACCAACACGGCCGAACTACCAAACAGGAAAATGTTTTTCTTGGGGAGGGGAGGGGACAGCCTTCCCCTGCCTTCTTCCCACCCCACAATTTCCCAACTACAATTCCCCCCCCCCCTCCTCCCCATGCGGACAGACGCCAGCAAGGGAGAAAAGGGGGGGGGGAGACCCACTTTCTTCTTTTTGTTTCTCCGCCCCATCCTCGCCTCGATCCTCCTCCTCCTCCTTCCTTCCCGTCCTCCTCCTTCTAGTACTGTACTGCTACCACTCTATACTGTGCCACCATCCGTACTACCTACCGTACTCTACTACTACTGCCATGTGCTCTACTGTATTGCTATACCGTACGTACTGTAGGTGTCGTGCCGTTTCTCCTTACCAACCTTCCCCTTCCTCCCCCCAAAAAAACCGAACACACCATTTCCCCCTACTTCACTCTCTCCTATCCTCGGTCACTCCTTCTTGTGTAGAGAGTTCGCCAAGGAGAAGGACCGCGTGGAGAGCAGGGCGGTCTTCCTGAGGATAAAGGAGGAGCAGAAGCTGGAGAGGGAGATGAACGGGTACATGAACTGGATCTGCAGGGCAGGTGGGTCGCACACAAAAAACGGGAGGGCTTGTGTTGCATACAAAAGCCCGTTTCCGCCTAATCATGAAAACCCGGTTGGGAAACCGTTGCACGTCATCTTGTTTTTTTTTAATTCCCTAGCAATGCATGGTCGTAGTTACTAGTTTGCATGTGTACAGTAGATGCATGACGGTTGAACTTGCCTGAGGCATCTTGGCAAAGGATTAATTATGTATGCTTTCTATCGTGTTCCACGTGCAGAGCACGAGATTAAATTTCAGTGCGAGGCAAATCGAATTTCCAGCTGCTCACTCATCATCACACACACGCGTCTCACTCCCGCCTCCTAAGAGGAGGCGGCGACCACCCCACGAATGCGACGATATTCAAGTGCGACACCCCCCCACCCCCACCACAGTTCTATATCATGCTCTATGCTCAAGTTCTCAATTTTGCCACAGTTTATTATCATTGATTCATTCTCCTTCGGCCTTCAGTCTTTCTTTCTAATCCACGCCTGTTTTCCATATATCCGCTGAATATATAAATCCAGGTGTACATAGGGGTCAACAAACGCTCAAAGGGACAAATATTTCACCGCCGCTTTTCTCCATCCCTGCGCTCTCCCTCTCCTTCCCCCGTTTTTTCTTCATTCTCCTTCTTACCACTCACTTCCTCCTTTTCCCCTTGCCACATCACAGCAGGGGGAGAAAAATCACCATAAAGGCCTAACGTGTCTCCCTCTCTTTCTCTCCTTTTCTTGCAACTTAAAGAGGACCTCATCCTGGCGGAGGAGCGCACCAGCGCCAAGGACAAAAAGAGGATCATGGAAGGTAAATAAATGGGCGGCACGCGCCGAGAATATGGAGGTCAGCGGTGCTGAACGATGGCGGGTGCGATAAAAAAACTCTCCTTTTCTCTCCCCCTCCCCTTACTACCACTACCCCACTTTCTCTACGTACGCTTACGACGACGACCGAGCAGCCAGGAGAAAGGCCGCTGAAGGGAAGAAGAGGAAGACCGAGGAGGAGGAGCTGGCAGGTAAGAAGGGATAAGCAAGGACGTGATGAGGGCGGGAAAAAGTTGTCCGTAACGCCCCGCCCCTCAAGTCTGTGCGCTGCGGTATGCAGACCCCTGTCTGGAAGCGCTTTGTCACCGGGGTGGGGGTAGGGCTTTTGTAGGAAGGAGGCGTGACTCGGCGGATCATTCTCTCCCTTCACGAACATGACCTACTTTCTTTCCTTCTACTACTTTTCAGGTGCTTCGAGCGAATTCTGGGCAAAAGTGGCCACCTTCCGCATCACCATCCGAGGGATGTGCAAGCAGCAGTGGTGGTTCTGGCTAGTGATCCTCCTCGTCTTTCTCAATACTTGTACGGTGGCCGTCGTTCATCACCACCAACCGCCGTGGCTCACGGAGCTACTGGGTGAGTGCAGCATGCAGCAAAGTTTTACGAGAGGGGGGGAGGTAGTAAAACACCAATTACTAGGTTTATTGACTTCGCTAAAGTGCAGAAATCATTATTGGCTTGACGATGTGATAATTTCGTGAGTGCTCACCGTGGTGTGGAGACTTCGAGAAAACATTTCCGCGTTGGAGGACTTTGGGAGGGACTTTCGATTGATGTGGGGGAACTGGAATTCTGCAACGCAAAACCTGGACCGGGTCGAAATTTGAGTCTTTGTCGTAAGACGCCTTGCTGATTCTCCTGCTTCCTGACTTCAGTTTCCACGTTCCAACGAAGGGGACGACGACCTGTGCCTCCTGTACGGCAAGACCGAACCGAGGTTTCCTGCCGCCGACGTGGGTGCCTGATGGTCGCTGGGAGGGGAGGTCCCATTGGAGGGGGAGGTTACGAATTGCTGATCCAACCTCTCCAGACGACGGTAGTAGTGGTGATGGGGGAAGTTCTTGCCTCGCCCGCAAGCGCCCGAGCACCGCTGCCTCCTAAACTTGCTGGTGGTGGTTGTGCTGGTGCGGGTGTGTGGACCCCGTCCCCTTGGCAGGATTCCCCCGCCTACGCCTGGCGCACGTTTCCTTTCCCTCAGGTTGTAAGAGTGCGCCGGCGGCTTGGGTGGTTCGACGACGGGGGCGCTGGCGCCCAGGTCGGCGCATCCGCCGGCAGAGTCCACGGGAACGTCCTCCATCATCATGTCGGGGTCCATCAGCACGGCGGTTGTCATCGCCCCCTGGGTCTGGTAGCCGGCTGCAGGGATGGCCGCTGCGGCCCCTCGTTCGGCAGGCGGAGAGTGGCCAAGGAGCCCCAGATTGGTTGCCTGCTGGTCCTGGCCACGACTCTTGTCCTTGTCCTGGCCGTGGTCTTTGGCACCTTGCTGGGCCGCTGCAGCAGATTCGGCTGTGGCGGTGGCTCCGCCGCCGTTGCCGTCCGGGCTGTCCTTCAGCTCCCCCAGGGCCATCGCAGCGAGTTGCCTTTCCATGTCATCCATTGATTCCCTCACTTGGACACCGGGGGCTTGGGGAATTTCAAAAGTTTACAAAGCGTATGCAGGAAGGTGCTCCTTTGATTTTACAATTAAGGTGGTGTCACTGATTTTCCACAAAATTGATGGATATTACGTTGAAAAAAATTGTTCAAAGAATTAACTGTAAGGGAAATTGTTTCAACTGAATTTTATAAAAAAGGTACTTTATTTTCCCACAGATGAAGGAAAAGTTCTTTTCTTTTTTTAAAAAAATAATGCTAGGCTGATGAGATAAGGAGAAGGAAGCAAAATGCGCTTTTTTGGTAGTTGAGCATTCAACATAGGCAACACGCGTCCATAAAACAGTTCTTCAGCTATACTGACCTTAACACCCTTCTCCCTTTCAGATTGGTGCGAGAAGATATTCCTGGGTGCCTTCGTGTTCGAGATGTGTATCCGTCTCTACGCCCTGGGCTTGAATGCCTATTTTTCTTCTGCCTTCAACCGCTTCGACTGTGCTGTGATCACGGGATCTCTATTCGAGGTCGTCTACTGCAGCCTCATGCCCAAGCAGGGGTCTTTTGGACTCTCCGGCCTGCGGGCGTTGAGGCTACTACGTGTCTTCAAAGTGACCAAGTGAGGAACAAAAGCCAAACGCGCGCTAGTGAATAAAAACTCTAATAAACGCCTTCCTCTTTCCCCTTCAATTTCAGATACTGGTCTCCACTGCGAAACCTTGTGATAGCTCTCATGAATGCCTTATCTTCCATCATGTCCCTCCTCCTGCTTCTCTTCCTGTTCATATTCATCTTTGCCCTGCTGGGGATGCAGCTCTTCGGGGGCAAGTTCAACTTCGAGGACGGAACGCCAACCTCCAACTTCGACACCGCCATATACGCTTTGCTCACAGTCTTTCAGGCAAGTACATAATTTGAGAAAGCTTGAAGAAGCATAATTGAGAGACATTGTTTGATATGCGCAGGTGCTGACGGAGGAGGACTGGAACCGCGTAATGTACACTGCCATCCGCTCCCGCGACGGCCAGATCATCTTCAGCCTCTACTTCGTGCTGCTCACCCTGTGCGGAAACTACTGCCTCCTCAACGTCTTCTTGGCCATCGCCTGCGACTCTCTGGACCAGGCTGCGGACCTGACTGCGCAGGAGGAGGCCGAGCGGGAGCGCGCGCTGCAGAAGGAGGAGGAGCAGAAGGCCGCGGAGATCGCTGCCATCACGGGGGAGGCCGTGGAGGGCGCCCAGAACGGCAACGGGGATAAAAAGTGAGAAGGAGTGAAACTAATGGATGCAGTTCGCGTAGAAAACGAGTTGTTGTTTCTTTCTTCAGCGGTGATGTAGAGGCTGTGAGGGAGACGGAGGCCGTGGTGGAGGGGATGGGAGACGAGGAGGAGGGCGAGGACCGCCCCATCCTGCCCTACTCGTCGCTCTTCATACTGTCCTCCACCAACCCGTGAGTTATAATCGCTTTTAAGTACTGCACTGGGTTTTTTGTTGTAACCCTCTTTACTTCCCTAATTCGTGCAGCGTCCGCGTCGGCATCCACTGGCTGGTGACCCGGTGGTGGTTCGACGGCTGCATCATGTTTGTGATACTGCTGAGCAGCGCCGCCCTGGCCGCCGAGGACCCGGTGCACGAGAAGTCGGCCACCAACCAGCTGCTCGGCAAGTTCGACATCGTCTTCACCACCATCTTCGCGGTGGAGTGCGTCATTAAGGTAAGGGAGGAGGGGGAAAGCGAGGTCTATCCTCTCTGGCACTCGGTGCGACATGCCGCCGCCGAGAAACCCCCCGCCTCTTTTTGTTTCCCACCGACGTGGAAAGGAGAGGGAAAACGCGCCCCGCTCCCGTTAATTGCCTCCCCGCATGCGAAAATGAAAAGAGAAGCCGACGGAGAGAAAGAAAGCCACAAGGAAGGCGAGGAGGAGGAGGGAAATTGTGGCGAGAGGAGGGGGAGGAAGAAGAGAGAGAGCTGCAAGCTGGGCGGTCGGTCGGGCGGTGGGCGAAATTGGATAACGGAGGGAAGAAGAGGGAGGGGGGACAAAAGGGAAAAGAAAGTGAGGAGAGACTTCTCCCTCCCTCCCGCTTTGGGGGGCCTCGCGAGGGGAGGAGCCGAAATTCTTCTTCAAAGTTCCACCTCTTATCTGAGTGGTGGGAAGAGTAAAGGTTTTTTTCCCTCTCCGCTTGCGGGCGACAATGGAAGAAGGGAAAACTTTTCCAGTGTATAGGGAGGAGGGGCGAGGCGGCGGCGAAGGACGACAACCGGAGGAAGGGGGAGGGCAAACTTTTTCGCAACAGATTAAACACGGAGATACAGTACGTGAAGGGCAGGAAGACGAAGACGCCTCCTCCCTCCCCGTTGCACAGCCATGTACGTACGTACGGTATAGTCACGCACTCCAAGAGAAAGGAGAAGAACAGAAACAAAAATCCCACCGTACCTTCTTCCTTTGCCGGACTTAATTCCTTCTATTTTCTTTTGTGGCGGCGGAGGAGTTGCTGAAGTTGTAATGTCGCCTTTTGCCACATGCCGTGATACGTATCTTTACAGCCTCTTTGAGGAGAACATGCGGTTGTTGATGTAAAACATTTTTAATGGTCTCAACACACCGCAGTGTGGCTAAGATCGCGCTTTCTTTGGAGCCATACAGTGTAAGAAAGCAGAGGAGGGGTGTTTGCTTGCGGGGCAGCAAACCAGTGCCCATGAATTATTCGGGCACAGAGATCATCTTGTTCTGCGCAAGTGGTCCATTAGCCCCGCCGCAATCTGCGGCTGCTGCGCTGATCGAACACAAGCGCAAATTATTCAGCGCATTCCCCTCCTCTTCTCGTTTGTCCATGCGGCATCTCCTCATCTATATATGCCCCCTCGTTCTCCCCCCCTCCTTCCCTCTGGGGACAAGATGAGGCATCGTGGCATCGCCGCTGCGTCATGCGCTAATCGAGGATGGCCCATACGGACATACACGCCAAGCCAAACACATTGGCTGTAAAACGCCGCATCATCATCGCCGCCGCCGCCGCCACAGTCGTCCTTTTCATCGGCATACGTCCCCTTCCTCCCTTTCCCGCGCGCAAACAAGCCTTCAAAATTGCCCTCCCTCCGCTCTCCCTCCCTCTGACAAATGATGGCGGCGGCCGGCGAAGGGTGAACGGACGGAGGGGCGATCGGGCCTCCTTCCCTTCGCCCCCAGCTCATCTCCCTCGATCCCTTCCTCCATCCCCTCCGTGGCCTCGCGCCCCGTTTGATGGATCGAGGATGGGAAAGGTGGGGGAGGAAGGAGATAGGGGATAACGAGGGGGGAGAGGAGAAAGAGAGACATACGTACGCGAGGAATTTTCTCCAGGAGGGACAACTAAAGCCCTCCCTCCCCCTCTCTTCCACTGTTTGGCCTCCTGTCGGCGGCGCCATGCAGCTACAAATTCCTCATGAAATCATCACGAACCGGAAGAGTAGAACACTCAGTTGCTGCATGGGTCTCCCTCCCTCCTTGCGGCCTCGGCTTCAGATCAGTCAATTTATCTTGGAGATATGAAGTGAGGTACGATCCGCTCCCACGTCTTCATACGGTATCTTATGTGTGCGTATGTGAGCGAATGGGCGGATGAGGTCGGGGTACGTGGTATTCCCGGCGGGACAAGGGGGAAAAGTGATGTGTGTGGGGGGGGCCTCCGACCTTCTGCATGATGGCTTCTGCAACTACGGCATAGCCTGTAGCTCCTCAGAGATATCCTCCCCTCCACCTTCTCGTGCGCCGGGAGGAGCAAGCGAATCCGGATACTTTCTCTCAATTGCGTACCTATACGACTTACGTCTCGTAGTTAGTCCTCGGCGAATCCAATGCGTACGACGGGGAGGGGGGCGTGAAAGGCAGTCGCTGCTGGGGATCCGCCGAGGACTAACTACGAGACGTAAGTCGTATAGGTACGCAATTGAGAG
>JAAUYJ010222028.1_pt1 | contig 11335 bp, 5 predicted proteins | sample 7278031 | NCBI WGS metagenome assembly JAAUYJ01 (sample SAMN14350222, study PRJNA611818) | marine sediment metagenome | isolation source: surface marine sediment (1.8m) | place: French Polynesia: Moorea | collected 2018-08 | reverse complement strand
CACTTTTAGAAGAGAGTAAATCTTTCAAATCTTTATCTGCCACAGCTTTAAAGTTTTAAAACTCAACCCACAGTGTTATCTTGATTTGAACCACGCCGTTTTTGGTCTAAGTCGCGTTAGACCAAAAACACTAGAATTTAAGCAGGAAGGCAAATAATTTGATTAATTTCCCAAAATAAAAACTGCATGAATACTCAGGAAAAATCAAGTGAGCAGGTAGATTCAAACTATAGCAAAGATTTAGTCCTAACTAAATCAAAGTTCAACTTTGGGCAACTTTGGAATATGAATTTTGGCTTTCTGGGTATTCAGTTTGGATGGGGACTACAGATGGCAAATATGAGTGCTATTTTTGAGCATTTAGGTGCAGATGCCCACCAACTGCCAATTTTGTGGATTGCTGCCCCTCTAACTGGTTTGATTGTACAACCAATTATCGGTAATCTCAGCGATTATACCTGGACTCCTTTAGGCAGACGACGACCTTACTTTCTGGTAGGGGCAATTTTAGCTTCTATTGCTCTTGTATTTATGCCTCGCTCTTCTACACTTTGGATGGCTGCTGGATTACTGTGGATTTTGGATACTAGTGCTAATGTGAGTATGGTTCCTTTTCGGGCATTTGTTGGGGATTTATTGCCCAAAGAACAAAGAACTAAAGGGTTTGCCATGCAAAGTGTGATGGTGGGTATTGGTGCTGTATCTGCCTCTGCTTTACCCTGGTTGCTGAACCATGTTTTTGCAGTAGAAAATACTAGTAATGCTATTCATGAAATCCCTCTGACGGTAGAAATTTCATTTTATATTGGGGCTGCTTTATTTCTGGGAACAGTATTGTGGACAGTTATTACAACTCCCGAATATCCACCACAAAATTTAGAAAAGTTTGAACGTTTACAGGAAAAACGGGGTGGAATTACTAGCAGCATTCGAGAAAGTTGGTATGCTCTAAGAGATATGCCCTCGACTATGAGTCAGTTGGCTAAGGTTCAGTTTTTCACTTGGCTAGGTATATTTTGCTTTTTTCTTTATTTTCCTCCCGCCGTAGCTCGTAATATTTTCGGTGCAACTAGCCAAGATTCGATTTTATATAGTGATGGGATTGAATGGGCAGGTTTATGTTTTGCGGTTTTTAATACTATCTGTATCGGATTTTCTTTTCTATTGCCCTATCTAGGTAAAAAAATTGGTCGTCAAACAATTCACTGCATTTGTTTAGTTTGTGGGGGAGTCAGTTTAATCTCATTATTAATCATTAAAAATCAATATTTGTTACTAGGTGCTATGGTAGGCTTGGGCATAGCTTGGTCAAGTGCTTTGGTCATGCCTTATGCAATGCTGACTGGAGCAATTCCTCCCCAGCGCAGGGGTATTTATCAAGGCATTTTTAACTTTTTTATTGTCCTACCAGAGATTTTTGTTTCTCTCTGTTTTGGCTGGGTGATGAGTTATATCCTCAATGACAATCGGCTTTTGGCTGTGGTTCTTGGCGGAGTATTCTTGATTATTGGTGCTGGTTTTACTTTATTGGTTAAATCTAGTCCAATCTCAGAATCAGAAATGAGTACAGAAGTTGCGGTAACAAAAGAGACAACTGAGACAAAAACCCAGACGCAAACTTCGTAACTTCAATAATCTCAAGGTAAATTAGATGTGGAACGTTTAAGCCTCTCGATCAATCCAGTAGGTCGTTTAACTCAACTTTTGCTGTTAGCTGTCACAGTTTTAAGCTACAGTGTGATATCGATGGCAGTAGCTAATTCTTTATTTGTTAGTCATGTTGGAGCAGGTAGCTTACCTCTTGCTTTTATTCTGATTGGCTTATGTTCAATGCCTGCTTATGTTATTTTTTCTCAGATAATCGATCGCTATAGTCGTCCTCGGTTATTTCGCTATATACTGCTGATCTCTATTTTCGTAATTTTGGGATTAAGGTTTTTACTGACTTTAGATACTCTGCCAGTTTATTACATTCTCCTAATTGCTATTTTCTTCCAGTGGGATTTTCATAACAATATTCTCTATCCTAGTTTGTTAACTGACTATTTCACGACCCTAGAGTACAAGCAGTATGCACCCTTTATTGGTATAGCTCAAGCAGTAGGCACTATGTTGGGGGGAGGTTTAACGGTACTTTTGTCTCGTTATTTTAGGACAAGAGATTTACTATTTTGTCTCCCAATTATATTCGCTCTCACTTTTGCTCAACTTGTTTATTTAGAAAACTCTCAACGGCGTTTAGATAATATTCAAACCTTACACAAGGTAGGAATTATTGAATCTCTGCAAACTTTTCCTGATTTAGTCAAACGCTACCCTTTAGTTCTATTTTTAGCTAGTAGTAGTTTTTTACTAGTAATTATCTATATTAGTTCGGAGTTTCTTTGGTTCAATATCTATGGTCAGCATTTTAGTGAAGAAGCTTTAACTGGGTTTCTTGGTTTAATGCGGATTATTATTAGCTTGGTGCAAGTAATTGTTCTTTATGCTCTTACTCGTCCCTTGTTGCAATGGTTAGGGGTGGCGCGGATGAATCCAGTATATCCTTTGACAACCCTAGCTAGTTTCTGTACATTACTACTCAATTTTAATTTATTGTCTGCTATTGGACTCCATATTAATGGAGATGCACTCTATAAGGCAATTAATCTACCTGTACACCAGTTGAATTACAATGGAGTTCCTCAAGAATTTATCGGTAGAGTTCGTGCTTTGAGTGATGGTGTCATTTACTCTGTGGGACTTACTTTAGCTGGTGTGGTGTTGTGGTTTTGTCATCTATATCTAAATCTGGTACAAATTACTTGGCTAGCTGCAATTCTTACAGTGCTGCTATTGTTAGTGCGTTTTCCGATGGGGAGATTTTATGCTCAGAGTTTAGAGGACATGATCCGCTCTAACACTATTAATCTAGATGATTTTAGTGAGTATCAAACTCAGCTACCGCCTCAGTCTAGTAATGCAGTTCGTGAATTACTTACCAATGACGATCCCTATGTACAAATCAAAGGTTTAGAATTAGCAGCAAATCTAGACAACCCTAGTCAATTTTTGCCAGAAGTTAAAACACTACTATTAAGTGGAGATACCAAGCTACGTCATGGAGTGGTTAAATTGTTTGCTACTACTTCTGATGCAGAGGCAATTAAAGAATTTGAAAGTCTGCTAACTCAAGATAATCATCCAATTTTACGAGCAACTGCTTTAGAAATCTTAATTGCCAACCAACATACTTTTAGTGAAGAACAAATTTACTCCTTACTTGAAGATAGCGATCGCCATATTCGGATATTAGCTGCTGTAGCTACCATCCAGAAAGCGGATGATGAAGAACAAATAGCAACTGCTTGGACACAACTTGGGCAATCTTCATTAGAAGATACTACTGCTAAAGCTATTGTCCGCATTATTGCTCATAGTAATAATCCAGAAGAATTAGCTCCTTTAGTGAAAAATCTGCTTCCTCAAGCTAGTTCAGAAATTAAACGAGAAGGACTTGAAGCTTTAAGTGTTTTGGCTTCTGTTGATAATTACGATTTAGCAGAAGTTGCTGTTAAAGAAATTGACAATCCTGAACCATTAGTAAGAATAACTGCCTTTAAACTACTGGGTATTACCCGTTGTGCGGAAATGTTAGCTTACGTAAAATCTGGTCTTGGGGATCCTCACCCCAGAGTACGCCAACAAGTAGCTAGTACCCTAGCAGCTTATGGCAAACCAGGGTTATCTTTAGCACAAGAAAGTTTACTATCTTCCCAAAGAGAAATCGCAGATACAGCGATCGCAGCGATCGCCAAAGTCCGAACTAAATACGCTAATGACATCTTATTTAAATATCTAGCTCCCGAATTTGAGCAACTTAATCGCACTCGCAAATGGCAACAGCAAATTCCCCAAAATGATCCGAATTGGCAACCTCTAGCAGTAGCCATTGATGACTACCATCAACGTTTGATTCAAAAAGTTTTATATGTACTTTCTTGTCTAGGATACTCTCGTACAGTCAACGCAGTCACTCGTATTTTAGCTACCACAGATCAAAAAGATTTAGCTAATGCGGTAGAAGTGCTAGTATCTTTAAATCATCGCCGTTTTGTCTTGCCATTAGTCCCACTGTTGGAACAAATAGTCAAACAAAAACAACCAGTCAACAAAATTCAACTTAACTCCCAATGGTTAAGAAACAAAGGTTATAAAATACTCCTTGAAGCCTTAGAAGCAAAAGACCGATGGCTCAGAACTGGTGCGCTAATAGCTTTGGCTATGATTCCGTCTGCTTTACTAGAAGATAGGGATCCTGTTGTTCAATTGGTTGCAAGAGAAATTTTCCCTTCCTCTTGCCAACTGCTCTCATCCACCAACTCATCGATGAACCGATTACTTTTACTAAAAAATGTCCCTTTATTTAAAAATCTTTCTTTAGACGAGTTATTCCTAATTGATAAAGCATTAGAGCAACAACAAGTATTAACCAACGAAACTATCTACACCGAAGGTAGTTGGGGCAATCACTTATATATTATTGCTGAAGGCACTGTTAAAATCGTCAAAAAGTTGGATCAACAACAACAAGAGATTCAGCAATTAACTAAGGGACAATATTTTGGTGAAGTTGCCCTCTTTGATAATGCACCACGTTGGAATGGTGCCATCGCACTTTCTAATTGTACTCTACTCAAGTTAGAAAAGAAACGCTTTATTAGTTTGATAACTCAGCGTCCCCACATTATTTTAGAAATCTGCCGTTTCTTGAGTCAGCGATTGCGAGAAACTGATAAATATATATCATCTCCTAAAAGGTTATCTTCTACCTAACCGATAGCGGTTATTAACAATTGAATTTGTCGTTATTTGAGCTTACTATCTGTCCCTTTTCTTATTCCGAACTCAGGTTAAGCTATGAATTCAGAACTCGAACAAAAATCAACAGAAGAATTAATAGAATTAGCTCTAGCAGAAAAAGATGGACATATAATGAGTCAATATATTACTGTATTACATTATCGTGGTAATCTTGATGTACTAAAACAGGCTCAAAAATTGTGCCAAAGCAAAAATCTCAAAGAGAAAGATATAGGAATATATATTTTAGGTCAATTAGGAATTCCTAAGAGAACTTTTCCTAATGAATGCCTCCATATTCTTTGGCAATTATTGGAGACAGAAAATAATCCGAATATTCTTTGCGCAATTGGAATCGCTTTAGGACATTTAAAAGATAATAGAGCAGTTAAACCATTAGCTAAATTTAAAAATCACCCTTATTCTGATGTTCGTTATAGTGTTGTATCCGGTCTTCTTTGTCAAGAAGATAATACAGCAATTGAAACTTTAATAGAATTGTCTTCCGATCAGGATGAAAATGTGAGAAATTGGGCTACTTTTGGACTAGGTTCTCAAGTTGATGCCAATACAACTGATATTATAGAAGCATTATGGAAACGTCTAATAGAGGAAAAGAAAGATACAGATACAAGTCATGAAATATACAGAGAAGCTTTAGTCGGCTTGGCAAAAAGAAAAGACGAAAGAGTAGTAGAAGTTTTACTGACAGAACTTGAATCGGGTTGTGTAGGAATATCAGTAGTAGAAGCAGCAGAGGAAATAGGAGATGTCAAATTATATCCAGCTTTAGTAAAGCTAAAAGAATGGTGGGATGGAGATCAAAAATTATTAGAAAGAGCAATAGAAAGTTGCAATAAAACAACTCAATAAATTTTTTAGTTAACGGGACTATAAATATGTAGGGGCAAGGCGGTGCCTTGCCCCTAGTTCGGTTTTGTTTAACCTATACCCTTAGATTTTGCTCCTTAGATATAGTTCATCACACTACTTAGCAGCAGCAAGTTCACGTTCTTTAACTTCTTTGATCACTTCTTCCGCTACATTCTTAGGACAAGGAGCGTAGTGGGAGAATTCCATAGAGAATTGACCGCGACCAGAAGTCATAGTACGTAAATCACCAATGTAGCCGAACATCTCACTTAAAGGAGCTTCTGCTTTAATACGAACCCCCATAGGAGTTGTATTTTGAGATTTGATCATACCACGACGACGGTTAATATCACCGATTACGTCTCCCATGTGATCTTCTGGGGTAAATACATCAATATTCATGATGGGCTCAAGTAACTGAGGACCAGCTTTGGGGATAGACTGTCTGTAACCAGCTTTAGCAGCAATTTCAAAGGCAATAGCAGATGAGTCAACGGGGTGGAATGCACCGTCTTGTAAGGTAACTTTTAAATCAACACAGGGGAATCCAGCTAATACCCCTTTATCAATGCTGTTTTCAAAGCCTTTTTGAACTGCGGGCCAAAATTCACGCGGAACGTTACCACCAGTTACTTTAGATTCAAACTGGAAGCCAGTACCAGGTTCACCAGGTTCAACAGTGTAATCAATTCTACCAAATTGACCAGAACCACCAGACTGTTTCTTGTGGGTGTAGCTGTCTTGAATTGTTTTGGTGATGGACTCGCGATAAGCTACTTGAGGTTTACCAACTTCTACTTCAACTCCGTAGGTACGCTTGAGGATGTCAACTTTGATATCAAGATGCAACTCACCCATTCCTTTGATGATGATTTCACCGCTTTCTTGATCGGTTTCAACATAGAAAGAGGGGTCTTCTTGTACCATTTTGCTGAGAGCTAATCCCATTTTCTCCGAGCCACCTTTTTGCTTAGGTGCGACTGCTATAGAAATAACGGGGTCGGGGAAGACCATTGGTTCTAAGGTTGCAGGATTTTTGGGATCGCAAAGAGTATGACCTGTTTGGACATTTTTCATCCCTACAATAGCAACAATATCTCCAGCTTGAGCAGAATCAATTTCCTCACGGGAATCTGCGTGCATTTCCACCAGACGACCTACACGCTCAGTTTTACCTGTAGCAGTATTTAGCACAGTTTCACCTTTTCTCAATGTTCCTGAATACAAGCGAGTAAAGGTTAGCGCGCCGAAGCGGTCATCCATAATTTTGAATGCTAGAGCGCGTAGAGGTTTTTCGGGGTCAACATAGGCAAAGCTACCTGTTTCATGACCTTCGAGATCTATTTCAGGTTGGGGCGCAACTTCTGTAGGATTGGGTAGATAGTCAACAACCGCATCTAATACTAACTGTACCCCTTTGTTTTTGAAGGAAGAACCACAGTAGGTGGGGAAAAAAGCAAGCTCACGAGTTCCTTTACGGATACAAGCTTTGATTTCGTCGATGGATAGTTCTTCACCTTCAAGATATTTTTCCATCAGGTCATCATCTTGTTCGACTGCTGTTTCAATTAGCTGTTCGCGATAGGTTTCTACGTCATCAACCATATCCGCAGGAACTTCTTTGATTTCATAGTTCATCGGGTCGCCAGAGTCATCCCATACCCAAGCTTCACGAGTGAGTAAATCTACGACTCCCACAAAATCACTCTCGATCCCGATGGGTAATACCATAGCCAAGGGTTTAGCAGCTAATATTTCCTCAACCTGCTTCATTACACTGTAGAAATCAGCACCAGTACGATCTAGTTTATTTACATAGATAATACGAGCAACTTTTGAATCGTTAGCATAACGCCAGTTAGTTTCGGACTGTGGTTCGACCCCACCCGAGCCACAAAATACACCGATTCCACCATCGAGAACTTTCAGAGAACGATATACTTCAATCGTGAAATCGACGTGACCAGGAGTATCGATAATATTTAATTGATGATCTTTCCAATAGCAGCTTGTTGCAGCAGATTGGATTGTAATACCCCTTTCTCGCTCTTGATCCATGAAATCAGTTGTGGCTTCACCTTCATGTACCTCACCGATTTTGTGAACTTTACCAGTTAATTTAAGGATTCTTTCGGTTGTGGTAGTTTTTCCAGCATCTACGTGGGCGAAGATACCAATATTTCGGTAACGAGTGAGGTCTTTCATAATTTACTTTATTACTAAGTGTTAATAACTGTCAGGATAGTGCTTGGCTAGGAGATAGCCTTGAATTGAGATTTCAATGCAATCAGTATTTTTTTTAGAGCCAGCACCTACTGGATAGAACTTGATCGTCTAACATATTTTTAGTCCTTCTAAGGGCTATGACGATGATACCAATTGTTAAGTAATTATAATTTATTTATCTCTCAACAGGAAATCATTGAAGAGTTTTCCCAGAAGACAGATTATATATAACAGGTTATAGGTTACGGATTATAACTGGTAGAAACAATCCCTATTGCCTATTTCCTATTGTCTCAATGTTAGTGCATAAAACTCAATTACCACAACTATATAGAAACAGATAAAGAAAAGGGAGTCTAAAAATTTATGACTCCCATTAAGTTTACGAAATCAACTGTGAGTATTATGACTGAGTCTTTAATTAACAATAATCCTTATGTAAGCAATGACTATGAAGTCCGTTCTATTGATGGTACTGGAAATAACTTAGAAAATCCTGAGTTTGGTTCTGCTGGAAGTGCAATTGTTGATCGCGCTCCTTTAGATTATGCAGATGGTGTTTCCGAGCCTTCAGGAGAAGACCGTGCTAATCCTCGGGTTATCAGTAATGCAGTAGCAGCACAAACAGAAGACATACCTAGCGATCGCGGTTTAACTAATTTTATCTGGGCATTCGGACAGTTTTTAGACCATGACTTAGATTTAGTTCCTGAAAGTGGTGAAGAAGTTACTATTGAGGTTCCTCTTGGCGATCCTGATCTTGATCCCAACAATACTGGCGAGGTACACATTCCTATAGGAGATTCTGCATTTATCCCTGGTACTGGTACTGACGCTAGTAACCCTCGTCAACTTCCCAATAATATTACTGCTTGGATTGATGGCTCAAATATTTATGGCTCTGATGATGAGAGAGCGGAGTTTTTAAGGTCTTTTGAAGGTGGTAAGTTAAAAGTTAGTGATGGCAATTTACTACCGTTTAATGATGGTTCAGTGGAGAATGACGATCCCCGAGGTGGCGATCCCAGTCGTCTATTTGTCGCTGGGGATGTGCGAGCTAATGAAAACTCTGTGTTAGTTTCGATGCACACCCTGTTTGTTCGGGAACATAACCGCATTGCAGAAGAATTAAGTTCCGCTCATCCTGACTGGACTGATGAAGAAATTTTCGAGAGAGCGCGAGATATTAACATTGCTCAATATCAATCCATCATTTATAACGAATACATACCATCCTTATTAGGAGTTGATGCGCTACCAGAATATAGCGGTTATAACTCTGAGATTAATCCTGGTATTACTCGGACTTTTGCTACTGCTGCTTTTCGTGTAGGACATACTCAACTGAGTTCAGTTGTTCCTCGTTTAGATGTTAATGGGGAAACTGTAGAAGAAGGTAATTTAACTTTATCAGATGTCTTCTTCCGTCCTTCTGGAGTGATTGAAGAAGCTGGGATCGATCCTATTGTTCGCGGTATTGCTTCTTCTCTGAGTCAAAATATTGATACTCAGATTATTGGTGATGTTCGGAACTTGCTATTTAATTTAGGAGATAATCTTACTGGACGGGATTTATTTGCCATTAACCTAGAAAGAGGCAGACTTCATGGTTTAGCTGATTACAATACTATTCGTGAAACCTTTGGTTTAGAAAGAGTTTCTACTTTTGCTGAAATTACTTCTAATACAGAATTACAGGAAACATTAGAAGACATTTATGAAGGTGATATCAATAATATTGATGCTTTCGTCGGCTTACTAGCTGAAGATCATGTTACTAATGCTGCGGTGGGAGAGACACTTCAAGCAGTATTAGTAGATCAATTTGTGGCTTTACGAGACGGAGATCGCTTTTACTATGAAAATACTTTCTCTGACTCCGAAATTACAGAAATTGAAAATACTAGTCTCTCAGATATTATTCGTTATAACACTGATACTACAATTATTCAAGACAACGCTTTCTCCCTCATAAATGAAGGAACAAATGGTAGTGATGTTCTCGAAGGTGGCTTAGGTGATGACTCTATCTTTGGTGGTGGTGGTAGAGATACCATTTCTGGCTATGCAGGAGATGACCTGATTTTAGGAGAACGAGGTAACGATTTTATAAATGGTGGTTCAGGTGATGATGTTCTGGATGGAGGAAGAAGAAATGACCGCATAATAGGTGGCGATGGTGACGATACTCTTATTGGCGGTGCTGGTACTGATATATTGACTGGTGGTGGTGGTGCTGATGATTTTGTCTTCGGTGGAGAAAATCTAAGATTCCGTCAGCTAAGATTAGACATAATCGAGGATTTTGATGCTACTGAAGACCAAATAGTAGTTAGTGAAGAAACTTTTGGTGACTTGTCAGGAGAGACATCTTTTGGAGTAGCTGATAGTTTGGATTCTGCTATCTTTAGCAATTCTACTATCATTTATGAGCAAAGTACAGGTGTACTAATTTACAATCAAAATGGTGACACACCTGGATTTGGTCGCGGTGGAATATTTGCTCGACTCGATAGCGATTTAGATTTATCAGCAGACAACTTCGATGTTGCTTAAATATTAAGTCTTCCTAGTAGGGTGGGCGGTGCATCGCCCTACTGTGATGTTTTTATGGTATCTCTACACCCTCGCCTTAAAAAAAAGGGAGGGTCTGAATATTTTAATTTTTTAACAACTCATAATATCCTATTCTTATAATTAATCTGGAGATTTATAAAACTTCCTCCAAAAATATAAATTTTTCGGTTGAAGAAAAAGTCAAAAAATTTATTATATTTTAATGTTTTCCTACATAACCTGTTCTCAAGAGCGAAGACAAATAGCAAAATGGGCTTTTTCTCTGGCGACTCTGTGTGTAGTATTGTTCTTTGCTACCTATTCAGGAAATACTGAAGAGTCGGAGAACAATAGCTTACCTTCATCTCCAGATACAGGTTCTCCTGAAGAGGATTTTTCTGCGGGAGGTACTAGAGACAATCATCGACTGACAAAAATATGTGGTGAAAACGGTCAAAAGATTGCTTATTTACTAGGAAACAACAATAGGGAGTTTACCTTATCCGCTTATCCTACCTTTTGGTTTTATATTCCCGATAAATTTAAAAATGTAGCGGAAATCGAGTTTACAGTAACAGAGCTAGAAACAGGAAAGAAAGTATATAATCGCGCCCTACAAATGCCAGAAAAAGCAGGTATGATGGGGATTTCTATTCCACAAAAACCAAACTATGCTCTGTATCCCAAGGTAAATTACAGTTGGAGTTTACAAATTCATTGTGCTGAATCAAATAATGAGTCAGTTATGACACTAGAAGGGTGGATACAGCGTCTTTCTTCCAATGCTGACTTAGAAAATCAATTAACTACTGTTTCTAGGGAAGATCAATATAAAATT
>JAAUYJ010096783.1_pt1 | contig 11335 bp, 4 predicted proteins | sample 7278031 | NCBI WGS metagenome assembly JAAUYJ01 (sample SAMN14350222, study PRJNA611818) | marine sediment metagenome | isolation source: surface marine sediment (1.8m) | place: French Polynesia: Moorea | collected 2018-08 | reverse complement strand
TGACCATACTAACTTTGCGTACCCATTGACATTTCCGGTGGACACACTAGAGCCTGACACGAGCGAAATGCTGGAAGTCGATTCGGCGCGAGGTCAGGTCGCGAGCACAGGACAATCCACCGATCAAGAGTCTGCGACGACATGGGTCGAAGATGTAGTCGAGACTCAGAAGCAAGCCGGGCCGTCGCAGCCAAAAGACACACCGCAAGCGAGCGAAGTTACGACAGCCGATACAGCTGCAGCTCAAGAAACCCGTTCAGGACAGTCGACCGGTCGAGCATCTGAATCCGCAGCGGTTGAGGACGAGGCGGGAGCTGAGCCTCGAGCCAGAGTATCCCAGCCGACAGAGATAAAGCAAACGGATGCTGCCCAGGAAAGCGAAAAGATTGCCGCAGATGGCGAGTCGGACGCGACAAAAGGTTTTGGCCAACGACTATTGGCGTTGTTGCAGAAGCTGAAACAGTGGTGGAGACTGTAATCCTCATGTTGCAGAGGCGTGGTTACGATGCCGTGAACTTAACGTTATTTCTTTGGCCCAGAAATGGGTTAACGGGTGTCGTTGCTGCACGCGCTACGACCTTCGTTGATCAAATGACACTATTACGTGCATATTGGCTGTAGGAGCGGCTTTAGCCGCGAATGAACTGCGAACCGATCTGGTTCGCGGCTGAAGCCGCTCCTACAGAGACGCTCAATCATCGCGTCGCCGCAATTATTAAATGTCCACCGATTTCAACAAACAAGCTACCCCGAACGGTGTGCTCGAAGCGATGTGATCGCTCGTATCTCGCGAGACTGATGGAGATTGCCACGTCGCTGCTGCTCCTCGCAATGACAGCTGATTTCATTACATACTATTAACAGACGCCTAACTCGGGATGAACGCCCGGGTCAGGTCCAGCAGATAGGGATGGCGCCGTCCGGGGTCATCCGGGGCAACGGAAATGCTGTCTTTACCGCTGCCGTATGGAAGGAACTTCCCCTGCATACCCCACGGCGCTGTGGTCGCGACGGGTGGTAACGGCGTCACCTGTTCATCGCCGATCTCGATTTCTCTGCGTCGTAACGGTGTGCCCGCTGGTCCCCAGATCGGCGGGCGCGTTGGCATATACGTGCAACCACCGACGACGCGGTCTGTCCATGTGTCGATGAGGTCGAAGACCAGCGCGTCGACCGGCGGTATGGTTGGGTGCAAGGTGGAGGGTGGATTTGCCACCTTAAAGCGCACTCCTGCCACGTACTCGCCGCGCACCCGTGTTGCTTGCAAGGGTACCTGTCGTTCGTTGCACGTCAGCAGATAACGCGATGGTGTCAGGCCGGTGGCACGAACCTCCAGTCGCTCATTGGCCGTGTCAATAAAACGCGATACACCTGCCACCGTCGTTTCTTCGGCTAACACCGGCCAGGGCTCATGGGCACTGCGTAGCTGCAGCGTTATATCGCCGAGCTGAACTTTGCCCAACAACGGAAAGCGCAGTACAGCAAGCGGTTCGAACCATTCGGCTTGAAACGGATAACCGGCAGCGTTCAGTTCGTCCAGCACCACGCACAAGTCTTCCCACAGCAGACGCGGGAGCATGTAGCGGTCGTGGAGCGCCTCATCCCAATTGGCGAGTTCCGCTCTCTGGGGTTGGCGAGAGAAGTAAGCCAGTAGTCCCATGACTAAAAGCGATTGCAGCGCCGCAAGCCTGGCATTGGGGGGCGCTTCAAAGCACCTTAGCATCGTGCGGCCGAGCCGTAACGCCTGGCGCTCTGGCGCATAGAGCTGGTCGACACGAATTTCTGCACGGCGCATATCCCCTGCTGGATCGGCAAGGATATGGCGAAGCAAGCGGTCGGGAATCCAGGGGTAGACGCTGTCTCCGTCCGGGATGCGTTCGAGTGCGATCGCCAGTTCGTACAGGGACTCGTCGCGACCTTCGTCGGGGCGTGGTGCGTTGCCACCGGCACCAATGGGCCGGCCGGCAAAGAAGTAGGACAGGCTGGGGTGTTGATGCCAGTATACGATCAATGACCGCAATAGCTCGGGCCGGCACAGGAACGGGCTGTCCACGGGCCGTTTGCCGCCGAGCAGCAACTCCGCCTTACCTCCGGGTGGCAGGCGCTGCCCATCGGCCGTGATGCGCTCGCCCTGCAAACCCGCTTGCGCCGCTTCTTCATAAATGGCCGTCAACAGGTCCGACTGCTCCAGCCAACTGTGCGCCTCGGGAATCCAGACCTTCAGTATACCTGCGTCCGGCTCCAGCTTGAGTCGTCGCAGTCGATAGTCTTCCGGGGGTTCGTAGCCTTCGAATATGACCGGTGTCGCCAGTTCTTGAGCGGCGCTTTCCACGGCGGCGACCAGGTCCAGGTAATGTTCCAGGTGTGTGACCGGTGGCATGAAAATATGGAAGCGGCCGTCCCTTGGTTCGATGCAGAGCGCAGTACGCGGAGCGCCTCCGCGCGGATCGAGGTCCTCGTCGGCTTGTTCGAGTCGGGTCCCGGCGTGACTCAGCGTGGTCAGGCGGGCGCTGAGCTCACCGTGTATATCCGGCAGCAGCGGACGTTCTTCGAACTGGCAGCGCTCCGGGTCGGGCTCCGCGGGCGCGCCTTCGCCGACCGGGAAGCTGTCCAGGGGCAGCCGATAGCCGATCGGCGACGTGCCCGGGGTCAGGTAAAGCCTGTCGCGGCGAAATATCCAACTGCCGCTCTGCCAGCGCTCTTGTGTTGGATCCCAGCGCAGCGGCACCACATAACCCACTGCTTCGCCCTGGCCTGAGGACAGGCTTGAGGCGAGGGCTCGACGCTTTTCCGGATCCAGCAACTCATCGGCCGAGGGTTCATAGTCGACCAGGTCCCGGTTTGCCCAGAGTTCGGGTAATCGGTCCTCGTAGGCGGGCATGACGAACGCGTCGCTGAGCCCAAGCGTTTGCGCGAGTGCTTTTGCGAAGCGCCGAGCGTCTTGCGAGCTGATGTTCTCGGTCGCCTTTTGTCCCACTTCGAGTAGATCACGGTAACGCCAGATCGGCTGACCATCTGCGCGCGAGAAACAATTCAGATTCCAGCGGGGTAAGGATTCACCGCCGTAGGTTTCGCCCTGCCCAATATGAAGCAGGCCGCCCGGCGCGAGTCGGTGCCAGAGCCGCTGCAGCAGGTCCTCGGCCGCCCGGCGCTTTCCGGCGCCCAGCGCGGTCAGGGTCCATTCGCGGGCATCGGCTTCGCGCGCCGACACGAAAGACAAGCCGCCTGCCATCGACAGGGCAATGTCCTGGCGGTCTAATTCCGAGTCGATATGCTGACCCAGACTCACGATGTCTGCCCATTGGCTGTTGCTGAAAGGCCAGGACTGCGCGTGTGGCAGCAGGCGACGCAGATGAATTTCCTCGCTGCGTGTTTCCTCACAAGATTCCCGGTAACCGACGATCGGTATGGCCCGCAGCGGTTCAGGCGCGGTCGCCAGGGGGATATAACCCTCGTTCGTGAACAAGCCGGACAAAGGATCCAATCCGACCCAGCCGGCGCCAGGCAGAAACACTTCGCTCCAGGCGTGGCTGCTCGCGGTATCGTTCTTTTCGGCGGGATCGAGCCGGATACGGTAGCCGTGTGTGAATCGCGCCGCGAGCCCGAGGCGTCGCAGCGCCAGGGTCAATAGCCAGGCCAATTCCCAGGCTGAACCTGTACCCCGCTCGAGAACCGTCTCCAGGTTTATCGGACCAGGCGTATAGGCTCCTGTGCTTACCAGCGACCTGGCGACCTGGGCGTTCGTGGCCTCGAGTCGTTCGATGATATAGCCGGGCTTATGCTCGAGCTGGTCCAGCCAGGCGCGCACACGCGGACCGGTCTTGCCAATGCGTAGATACGGTGCCAGTTCTTTGAGCAGCTGTTTTGGGTAGTCGAACGGATAACGGGACGCAAACGGTTCGACCAGAAAGTCGAAGGGGTTAATTGGCTCGAGTTTGGCTATCAACTCCATGGTGATGCCCAGCCTCGAAACAGGCTCGGGGAGATCGAGGCGGGCCAGGTGGTTCTCGAACGGATCGCGCAGCCAGTTCAGCCAATTGGGATCGGCCTCTACCCGCAGTGAATACGCGGAAATCTCGCAAGGCGTATGCGGTGCCGGACGCAATCGGAGCCAATGGGTCGACAGCTGCACCGGCCGGTCAAACCGGTAGGTGTAGCGTTGGATCAGGGTAATGCGCGTACTCATCGTGCCAGCCGGCGCAGGTCCAGGGTGCAGGGGTAGTTCGCGTTGGTCTGTTCCGACGCCGGATCACGCATGGCTTCTGGCGTGGTTGTTCGGTAGCGTTGCTGCAGCGCCGTTGCCCAGCTTGGCGGTGGCACGTCGCCGCTGGTATGGCCCCAGCTCCAGAAACGCGAGATGCGTCGGCTCTCGGCCTCGTAGGGATTGACCGGAAACGTCTCGTAGCCCACGCCACCGGGGTGGCTTACGTGGTAGACGCAGCCGCCAATCGACCGGCCCAGGCGTCGGTCGTGGAGGTCGAACACCAGCGGAGCATGGACTTCAATCGTCGGGTGCAAACCAAAACCCGCTTTCCAGGCTTTGTAGCGAACGCCGGCCACATAGGTGCCGTATTCGGCGGTGGATTGCAGCGGCACCCGGCGCCCATTGCAGGTCAGAATGTAACGCCGAGGGTCGAAACCGTGACAAGTCACCTGTAGCCGTTCGACGGCCGAGTCGACTACGCGTGCTTCGCGTTGTGCTGTAGCCTCCTCACCCAGCACGTGCCATGGCTCCAGCGCCATGTGAAGTTCAAGCTTCACGTCTCCATAGGCAACGCGTCCGTAGACCGGGAAGCGAAACTCGAGAAAAGGCGCGTACCACTCGAGCTGCAACGGATAACCCGCTTCATTGAGTTCCTGAATGACAGATGCAAAGTCGACCCAGGTGTAATGGGGAAGCAGGAAACGGTCGTGCAAGGCCGTACCCCAATGGACCAGCGGGTGACGGTAAGGCTGTTTCCAGAATCGGGCGATCAAGGCCCGCAACAGCAACATCTGCGCCAAACTCATCCGCGCATGCGGCGGCATCTCGAATGCGCGGAACTCGACCAGTCCCTGACGGCCAGTCGCACTATCCTTTGAATAGAATTTATCAATACAAAACTCCGCCCGGTGCGTATTGCCGGTTACATCGGTCAGAAAGCTGCGTAAGGCCCGGTTCATCACCTTTGGGGTTCCCGCCTTATCCGCTTCGTCCAGGCTCAGTTCGAGCTCGTCGAGTAAAGCGATGCCGCGCTCGTCGACGCGTGGCGCTTGAGACGTGGGGCCGATAAACAGGCCTGAGAACAGATAAGACAGCGACGGATGGTGTTGCCAGAACGTAAGCAGCGAGCGCAACAGGTCCGGGCGGCGAACAAAGGCGCTGTCCGTGGGGGTTGGGCCCCCGAGGGTCACGTGATTGCCACCGCCGGTACCCGTGTGGCGGCCATCCATCATGAATTTCTCAGTGCCCAGTCGCGAAAGACGTGCTTCTTCGTAAAGCGTGACCGTGTTGTGCTCGAGTTCGTCCCAGTTACTGGCGGGGTGTATATTCACTTCGATCACGCCCGGGTCGGGTGTGACTTTGAGAAAACCGATCAAGGCTGAGTCGGGCGGCGGATAGCCTTCCAGCACGACCGGCATGTCGAGTTCGGCCGCGGTCTGCCCTATCGCCGCGATCAGTGCCAGGAAGTGCTCGACGGCCTTCAACGGCGGTACGAAAACATACAGGCGGCCATGGCGAGGCTCGATACAAAGCGCCGTGTGCGGCACGCCCGTCCAGCGTCGGAAGCGTCTGCGGATCAGCTCGGGTTCCGCGTCGGCGGTCAACGGTACGTCGAAATCGGCTGGCTCGGTGCTGCTGTGCGTTACCGCTGGCTCTTTCGACACGGTATGAGCCCGGGTGTCAACGATTTCGTGCTCGACTTCCGCTTTCCACGACAGCTGCGTTAACGGCAGCCGTAATCCCATCGGCGAGCCGCCGGGGGACAGGTACATGGTGTCACTGGCGAACTCCCAGGGTCCCGATTGCCAGCGGTTCTGCTTCTTGTCCCAGCGCAGCGGTAACGCGAAACCGACCGGGGTGTCCAGGCCGCGGGCCAGGGCAAGACTCAGGTCGTCGCGAAACTGGCGTGCCCAGGGAATCGCGATGATGTCCAGGTCCGCGGGCTGCCGCGCTTCACGCCATAAGTAATGCAGCCAGTCTTCGAAAGCCGGGATCAGGAAACTGGTTTCTATACCCAGGTGGCCAGCGAGGTGTTCGCCAAATCGTCTTGCGTCGTCGACCGAAAAACCGTAATCGCGTTGCTCGTCGGCAAGCAGACGATCGTTGTGCCACAACGGTTGGCCGTCGGTGCGCCAGAAGCAGCCCAGCGCCCAGCGCGGTAGCGGTTCACCGGGATACCACTTGCCTTCACCGTAGTGCAGCAGCCCGCCAGGCGCGAACGCTTTCTTCAGGCGCTTCAGCAGCACACCCGCCCGTTCGCGTTTGTGAACACCGAGCGCCTGGGTGTTCCATTGAGCCCCTTCCATGTCGTCAATGGATACAAACGTTGGCTCGCCGCCCATGGTTAGCCTGACATCCAGGTCCGACAGCTCGACGTCGATGGCGCGACCGAGTTGACGAATCGCCGACCACTGTGTCTCCGTGTACGGTTTCGTTACCCGCGGATCTTCATGGACACGCCGCACCTCGTTTTCGAAGTCGAATGTAACTTCACACTTGTCCGAGAAACCGGTGATGGGTGCGGCGCTGACCGGATCCGGTGTGCACGCCAGCGGGATGTGACCCTCGCCAGCGAATAGACCCGAGGTTGGGTCCAGGCCAATCCAGCCGGCGCCCGGCACGTAGACTTCGGCCCAGGCGTGCAGGTCGGTAAAGTCATGCTCCGGGCCCGATGGCCCATCGAGCGACTTTTGGTCTGCAGTGAGCTGAACCAGGTAGCCGGAGACGAAACGGGCGGCCAGTCCCAGGTGCCGAAGTATTTGCACCAGCAGCCAGCCGGTATCGCGACACGAGCCAAGACGCTTTTCCAGCGTTTCCTCGCTGGACTGAACGCCAGGGTCGAATCGGATAGCGTAGTCAATGTCCTGTTGCAGGCGCTGATTGAGTGCGACCAGAAAGAGATTGATGTGGCGCTTGCGGCGGTCCACGTTCTTGAGCCAGTCGATCAGCAGCGGTCCGCTCTCTGTGATTTCGAAGTAGGGTTCGAGTTCTTGCCGTAACAGGGCGTCGTACTTGAAAGGATAATTTTCAGCGTACTTTTCAACAAAGAAATCGAAGGGATTGATCACGGTCATTTCCGCGACGAGTTTGACGGCGACCTTGAGCTCCTCTACCCGTTCAGGAAAGATCACGCGTGCTACCGTATTGCCAAAGGGGTCCTGTTGCCAGTAAAGGCGGTGATTGCCGGGGCTGACCTCGAATTGGTAGTCGTGTATCGGCGTGCGGGTGTGCGGTGCCGGGCGCAGGCGCATGACATGCGGCGATAAGGCGACCGGGCGGTCATACCGGTAGCAGGTTACGTGTTTAATGCCGACGTGTATTGCCACAGTGTTGCTCTATCCTACCCCTAGGGGAACGCGCGTGCCGCGCTTGTATTGGCAGGTCCTGCGGTTGGTACGTTATATGCTTGAAATGCGTCACCAACACGGCAGTAATGATTGCGAAACTCGACGTTAGCGGTGATTACATTTGCAGTCAAGCAAATGTTGAGCGAGCCAACCAGTTTGCTCGTCGTCTAATGGACACGTTATCTGGCTTGCTGAAATACGGCCATCGGGAAGCCGCCTGGTTTCCCTGCTCCGTTCCCTGTCCATCCACGGGCCGGATTTTACATGGAAGCCATAACTCGCAGATTATCGTCTCATGGCCGCGTGTATGTCCTTGAATGGACGCACCCAGGGTTTGAGCTTGCTGTTCTGCTGTTTTCGTTTGTCAGCCTCAGCCTTGGTGGCGAAGCTGTCGTTCAGTACCACATACTGGGCCTGTTTGTTTTTGAGCAACGTAGCAATCACGACTGTGCCCTGGATGCGGGTATCGGCGGAGAATTTCCGCGCTGCCTCGTATGAACTGAAAGTTGCCAGTTGCAGCGTATAATGACCCTTGTTTTGCGCCAGGATCCAGGATCGATCAGCGTTGTGGTTATCGGCGACGGCGGATGCTCGTTTGCCAGGCTCACTATGAGTTTTTCCAGGAGCCGGCGTGTTGGTTGACGAGGCAACGATGGCGGATGCATCTCCACCCAGGCATTCTGCTACCTGCAACTCCTTGCCCTGCTTGACCGCCTTGTATTTCTTCCAGAATGCCGCGTCGATCTTCTTGTGTGCGGCAGGCGCCTTTGGATCCCGATAGCGGGCCGTTTTACTGGGGCCGCCGTTGTATGCGGAATAGGCGGATCGTGCCAGGTTGTCCAGGCCACCGGGGTGTTTCTGTTCGCCCCGTTTCATGGCGTATTTCACCAGGTATTGTTGCAATACCTCGGTCCCCGCCTCGGCATTGTATGCAATATCCCAGCGCAGCTTTTGCGTGTTATACAGGCCACGCCAAACCCGCTCGTTCATCTGCATCAAGCCGGAATCGCCGCTGCTCGATCGCAGTGTCACGATCTTGTTATTTTTTATATCGTATTGTCGCCAGCAGCTTTCCTGCCACGCCGTGGCCAGAACCAGATTCTCAAAGATACTTTTCACCGAAGCGTCCAGCCGGGTTTTCTCGATGGTGCTGTTGGCGCTATCGTTCAGCAGATCACGAACGATCGGCAGATACTCGGGCAGCTCGCTTTTTTTGGGCACCCAGAGTTCGAGGCGCTCGTTCGTTGACTTCGCCCAGGCAGAACGAATCGGCCATATGTCGAACTTGTATCCGGATGGCTCGTTCGACGCCGGGACTGCCGGAAGCTGGAAAAGACGGCGCAGTTCCGGGTCAACGGCTTCGCCATAGTGCAAAGGATTCACACCGGGCTGATCGATCAGCATACGCCCCATGCGTCGCAGACCATCCGCAGAAATATCCAGACCGATCGCGGGACCCAGCTTATCCAGGGTCTCGAGGGCGTCGGTTGCAGTCAGCAGGCTGATCAACAGCATGGATTCCTGGCCGGGATTCTCCAGGCTGATCTGACGCAGGACCGGGCCCATGCGTTGCCAGCTGTCAATAAACCAGTCGCGCACCGGATCGCTCGCTTGGGTCACCGGCATCACCAAAGCGTCGCGTAAGCGATAACGGGCATCGAGCAAAATTTCGGCGAGGGTATCGCGCAGCTCTTGCTGGTGCGTTGCTTTGGCATAACGTTTGACGGCAAAGGTGACCATGGCGTCCATCATTTGCCATCTCGCCTCCAGCTTCTGGACCTCATCTTCGGAGAGCGTGGCTGCAGGCTCTGAAGTTATTGGGAGCTGGTCGATCTGGAATTTGACGGCGACATCGATGCCATCCTCTGCAACGGCTATGGTATCCAATCTGAGGCTGTCCGTGATTTTATTAATCTGCGTAACGGAGCGTTGGCTCAATATATCCGGCAGCAGCGTGGTCATTTGTTCGATGGTCGGTGAAAGGTCGATTTCATAGCGGCTCATCAGTGGTTGCAGTGGGCCGCTGGCCAGCTCCCAAATCTGTCCGGTAATGAGCTCGCCTTGCGGATTGTAGAGCTGGGTTTTAACTAGCTTCAGCGTAACGGATCGGCCTCCTGGCAGAACAACGGGTTCAGTCAGTAATCGGGCATCACCTTCCCAGTTGAACAGGTGGGTGCAGTCGCCGAAAACAGCCGTTGCGATGCGAGCCTTCACACGCGTGTTGATTTGGAGTTTTTGCTGGTATTCTCGCAGTTGGGGATCAGACAGGAAAATGGTGCTGCAACCAGTCGCATCCTGCAGGATTTCCACGCTTTCATCCGGTGTGTTGAACAGCTGGCTCAGCATCAGTTGCCGCAGAACCGGGTAATCCAGTTTGATCGGCACCCGCACCGTCTCGGCGACAACAGGCGAGGCGACGATCGCTGCTAAGAGCAGAAGAAAAACGAGACTGATTATCTGATGTAATTTTCTAACCGGCATTTTATGGCTTCGCTGTGTTGTAGCGATCAGTGGCCGCTGAAGGACTAGAGAACATAGATACCTACTCGCACAATATACGTGAACAACATCAGCGCGTCCTAGAAAAAATTCGGGTTGGGAGATAAATTACCCTCTGACACAGCTATCCCATTGAATTGATGCGTTCTGGTGATCGGTCCTATGACTGACACAATGACGAAATTAGATAGCTTCCAAAATAATTGTGAGTTTCCACCCACCCTACGCAAAATTGACTATTGACATGGCTGCTAGTCGAGCATGATGATAGCATGTGAGTTTTACAAGGTAATCAAGTGACAAGTTGTATTAGAACAAATCGAGCAGCAATAGACTTGACTGCACGTACTGTAGGGGGGCCTAACCTATGCTGAACGATGCCAGTGTAAAAGACTATATGTCAGCCAATACGACGACATTCACGCCGGAGATGGACATTGAGCGGGCCATCGATCAGCTCATCGACAAGAGGATATCGAGCGCGCCGGTTATTGATAAGACTGGTGACCTGGTGGGTATGTTGACCGAGCGCGACTGTATGAAAATCGCGCTGTCATCGAGTTACTATGAGGAGGCTGCTGGCAAGGTGTCGGATTATATGCGACCGGTACCGACAACGATCGAGGCCGATGCGAGTATTGCCGAGGTTGCTTCGCTTTTCTCAGAAGACATTCATCGCCGTTATCCAGTGGTGGAAGACAATCGTCTTGTCGGCGAAATCAGTCGTCGCGACGTGCTCAAGGCGCTGAGAACGCTCTGGGTCCATTGCCCAAACTGTTAATCATCTCGTCGGCACTGTCTGGTCAAACACTGAAGGGTGCCGACATTACAGGGATCGATAACGTCGAGAGAAGGTGCTGGAGTTAACTTTTCTTCGTGAACCTCTATCGACTACGAATGAGCTTGATGGGATAGCGACCCGATAGAAACGGAGGGTCGAGGCACCTATAAGCGCTCAAGCGTTACTGTGCAGTTTTCAAGATCATCACGACTTGGTGGCTTAGCCCATTTGGGCCAGGTGTTGAGCACCGATACGTCGGGTTTCAAGACGATCACCTGATCTTTAATCTCTCCCTTAAAATCGTAGCTTGAATTCGCTGCGTCAACCACGACAATAGCCGTTTCTGCGACAGCAGCAGGATTTGCGATGCTCTTCTCCTGATCGTTTTTCTTGAATTTAATCACAATCTGCGCACCGATACCTTCTTGTTTTATCTCTATACCAGTATGCGATTTCTGTTGTATCACGGCAGCCAGGAGCGAGTTGCTGCGGGCGCATGACTCG
>JAAUYJ010112020.1_pt1 | contig 11342 bp, 3 predicted proteins | sample 7278031 | NCBI WGS metagenome assembly JAAUYJ01 (sample SAMN14350222, study PRJNA611818) | marine sediment metagenome | isolation source: surface marine sediment (1.8m) | place: French Polynesia: Moorea | collected 2018-08 | reverse complement strand
CTATGTAATGATGCGAAAACGACCTCTCTCTTGTTCGATTGGATATGGAGTTTTCGGCTAAGAGCCGACATGAAACGCTGCGCTTTTAATGTCGCGCAGCGGCTCTGCATTCTTCGGGAGACCTCGGCATCCCATCCTGACGGAATGCTCCGCAAACGATCGCTTTTTCTCCTTGAAAGGAGAGGCTTTAAACCTTAATTTTTCGGTAAGGAAGAACGAAGCAGAAAGAAAAAAGCATAAAAATTATCTTATTTATTTCTCAATTAACTTAAAATGAATTAATATTTTTTGACTCTAAGATATTGGCAATTGATAATTTTTTGAATTATTATAGAAAACAGAAAACCTAAGTTTATAAAATCAGGTAAGGTGGTTCAAGAATTAATAATTAACAATTAATAATTAACAATTAATAATGATTAATTACAAAAAAAAAGGTCTAAAACCTCCCCTTTTAAGGAGATAAAAAAAGAGAATAAGCTGTTAGGCATTTAAACCACATATTTGTTGTATGCCTAGTATAAGAAGAAAACCCTTATTAATTTTGAATTTTGAATGGATGACTTTTGACTTGCTAATACGCATTTTAAATGCGTATTAGCTTATTCCTTATGTCAAGCCTCTGGGTTAAACCGGAGGTAATGATAACTGATAACTGAAATATATACTTCTTTCTTATTCCTGAATGAATTATGTGGACGATAAAGCAAAATAAAACTCATCAGCAGACAAAACAACTAGAGAAAATAATTATGCTAAAAATTAGTAAGGTTATAAGCATATTACTGCTATTTTGTCTATCAGTGATACTGGTAATATTTATCATTCCTACGACCAAAGTTTCAACAGCAAATATTTCAGCCAAACCACAACTAATTAGTAATGCAGAAACAAGAGATGATGCTTATCAAGAATTAGTTGATGGGTATGAAAAACTAGAAGGAATGTTTACCCTTTATCGAGACCAAGAAACAGGTAAAACATTAATGGAAATTCAACCAGAACAACTGAAGAAAAATTTCCTTTGTTTTATTACTTTAGAATCAGGTATTGGTGAGGAAGGTTTGATTAGTGGTGTACCAATTAACGATAAAGGTATTGACGATGAAGGTTTTGTCTTTCAACTACGCCGACATCAAGATAATATTAAATTTGTTTTGCCAAATATCAAGTTCCGTACTAATGAATTAGACCCACAAGCTCGTTCAATTAAACGTTCTTTTAGTGACTCAGTTTTATATTCTTTGCCTATAGAAGCAACTCATCCCCAAAGGCAAACCCTACTAATTGATTTAGAAAATTTATTGCTAGGGGATTTAAACTTACCATCCCTAGAGAAAATACTACCTGAAGATTATTCAATAGAATATGAAAATTCTTATATTAGTGATGCTAAAGCATTTCCTTTAAATATAGAATTAGAGTCAGTTTATGGAATTTTAAATGAATATAATACAGGAGATTTAGAATCTGTACCAGATAGTCGTGCTTTTAACCTGAAAGTCCGGTACAGCTTTTCAGAATTACCAATAAATAATGGTTATATTCCTAGACTTGCAGATGAAAGAGTAGGTTATTTTATTAGTGCGTATAAAGATGTTTCTGACAATAATCGTCGTGAACCCTTTGTTCGTTATATTCAGAGATGGCATCTGGAAAAACAAATTCCTAGCGCACCTTTATCACCACCCTTAGAACCAATAACTTTTTGGATAGAAAATACAGTCCCAGTCCAATATCGTGATGCAATTCGAGAAGGAATATTAATGTGGAATAAAGCATTTGAAAAAGCCGGATTTATTGATGCTATTCAAGTCAAACAAATGCCAGATGATGCTACTTGGGACCCTGCTGATGTTCGTTACAATACAATTCGTTGGTCTACAACTTTTGAACCTTGGTTAGATGGCTTAGGTCCTTCCCGTGTAAACCCATTAACTGGAGAAATCTTAGATGCAGATATTATTTTAAATTCAAGCATTATTAGAGATATTAAATATGGTAGAATAGGCAATCTAGTTTTACAAAATCAATCTCTAGCTAAGGCTTTTAAAACTAAGGATGGCAAAAGTTACAATCCCTGTGTTTTAGATATGTATTCTCCTTATTTAGATAATCTGGAAACTGAGGTAGAAGCAAATATTTCAAACAAAAACAACAATATAGAATCTGTAATTCCTCAATCCCTACAAGCACAATATTTATCTTCTCCTAAGTCATCATTATTAAACTCCCACTCGTCAGAACACCTTTGTTTTGGTTGGAACTCATCTCAACAGTTAGCAGTAGGAGGAATAGCAATGGATGCTTTCCAAAACGTCAGACCTTATAGTACAGAAATAGAAAAGTATGTCAATCAGTTCCTAAAACATCTCACTGCTCACGAAGTCGGACATACCCTCGGTCTCAGACATAACTTTCATGGTAGCACGATGTTGGAACCAGAACAGTTGAATGATACCAGCATTACTCACACAAAAGGGTTAGTTGCATCTGTAATGGATTATGTACCAGTCAACCTCGCACCAGAGGGAACAACACAAGGAGACTACTTTCCGGTTGTAGTCGGTCCTTATGATGACTGGGCGATTGAATATGGTTACAAACCTAGTGGAATAGCTAGTTATATTGGTGAAAAAGCATTTTTACAAGACATTGCGAGTCGAGCAGTACAACCAGAATTATCTTATGCACCAGAGGAAGACACTAATGGTGGCATCGATCCTTCAGCAAATAGGTTTGACCTTAGTGGCAATGCATTAGTTTATTCTCATTGGCAATTGGATAACGCCCGGAATATTTGGGATAGTTTAGAAAAGCGGGTTCCTAGAAATGATGAAAGTTATAGCGATATCAGGGTAATGTTTGATATAGTCTTATCTTATTATTTCCGGCAAATAAAGAATGCTACTTTGTATGTGGGGAGTCAGTCGTTTAACCGAGAAAGCATGAGAAACTATGATAGACGTTTACCATTTGAACCAATATCTGTAGAAAAACAACGTCAAGCTTTGGAAATATTAGATAAATATGTTTTTGCTGAGGATGCGTTTCAGTTCTCACCAGATTTGCTGAATAAGTTGGCACCGTCTCGTTGGTTACATTGGGGGAGTCCTGTTGTAGTCTTTCCTTTAGATTATCCAATTCAAGATCGGATTTTATTCCGGCAACGTCGAATTTTAGGATCGCTCCTTTCCAATACTCGTCTAACTCGTCTGCGAGATATGGAGTTGAAGACTACACCAGATAATGTTTTGCAATTGCCAGAACTTTTTGATACTCTGCAAAATAGTATTTGGAGGGAAGTTTTACAACCAACTGGGGGAGAAGTCGAGATTTCTGGTATGCGTCGTTCTTTACAGAGGGAACATTTGAATCTATTAATTTCAATGGTATTGCGTAATCGTAGAGTGCCTGAAGATGCTCGGAGTCTAGCTTGGTATGAACTGCGACAACTGGATAAAGATTTACAGAAAATAATTAAAAAACGGGGTAAGAAGATGGATGAGTATACTAGGGCGCATTTAGAAGAAACACGCGATCGAATTGTGAAAACTTTGAATGCACAGTTGGAGTCTAATTAGAGAAAAAAGTATAGTTTTGTAGCACAGGCATCTTCTGTAAATAATGAAAATTACTGGAGTTTAGACTAAAATTTGAACAATAAGTTAACACAAGAGGTCATTAATGACTTAGACCACATTGAAGATGTAAACCTTTCCAATGATCTAGAAGTCTCTTCTAGAGCTGGAGGCACAGGTGAATATCCTTTCAGAGTAATATATGATCCTGAAATTCTAGAATCAATTCTTGACGATGAAGACCTTTTTAAATAAGTATTTCCTGGATAAAAACCCGAAAAAACGGCGTTGCACAGTGACGAATGATTACGAGAATTGAGGAATTTGCTGATGTTTCAAATAATAGATCAACAAGTGAATTGATCTGTACAACATATCAATGGACTTGGAGTAACACAAAGTTTTGCGATCTAACCTAGCTAGATAGTGTCTCAGACGGCAGTTTTCTCCTTCTACTCTGGTCATCGCTGTCCATGCTTACCTTGGTGTCACAATCATCGATTAAGCAAGGATACACCTTGTATCCATCTGTAATATCATGTCCGGTTGAACAGTTATAAATAATTAGGCAGGAGACAGGAGACAGGAGACAGGAGACAGGAGGTAGGAGGTAGGAGATAGGGAAAAAAGTGTTTTCATCACGCTCTTATCCGGACATGGTATAATATAGAGAAAACAAGCCCAACCGTGAATCATCTGCCATAATACTCTAAAGGTAACGGCGGAGCGATAATGCGGAGCATCGCTATCGCGTTTCATGTCGCTCCGCGAAACGCCTATCACAAACTTTAAAATTCCTGGCATTTGGCTGTTGACAACTCTCCAGACCCAAATTGGGTTTTTTTTGAGCCGATCAAAGTTTGAAGTTCATCAATTTGAGCAGTCTCAGGAATTCACAATGTTATCATCACAAATCTGTGCTTGTGCAAGTCGTACCCAATTAAGGACTGTCGGTACGGGAAATACCGGTCACTCTCTCAATAGCTCGGAATCCCATGCCATTAAGAGACATTTTTACACAAAGCTCTTTAAGATCAGAACTATAACCCGCACGACAGGGGCTGTCTCGAAATTTATGGCCACACTCACGGCACAGATAACTCTGTTTTCCCTGACGATGACCATTTTTCACTACTTTATGGCTTTGACAATAAGGACAATCCATCTGTCAATCAAATTCTAGAATATCATTCTCTATTGTGCAACAGATACATCAAGCCCGGCAATTCCCGGTAAAAGTCGGGAAAACCGTTCATAGCAATGTGACGGCAGAACCATCGACATTGGCGGTATCTCGCAATGCTTTGAGAAATATCCCCAAAGCGCCGTTCCAATCTCTCGGCATTGAGTGACCGCACCTTTATTTTTGTCCAAAGTCCCAAGATTAAAGTAACATTGTATAATAACTTGAGGCTATTTTACTTCATTTTTTTTTCAAAAGTCCAGATAATTGATTACTTCTAAAAGCGTAGCTTAAGTTTATGAAAATAGTATAAGTCCCCCCCCTATGGAGGACTACCTACAGGACTGTCTGGAAATAACTAAGAAAACGATTATGTCTGTGACATTAAAGCAGAGGCCGAAAAATTAAGACCAGCAGTTCAGATGACAGATTTTATTTCACCATCTGAAGTTGCAGATTATTTTCTATTATGGTGATATATTTGTATGTGGATCTCAATGGGAAAAGCCTCTAATTAGGAGGCGTTACGAGGCCATGGCAACTGGACTATGTACTATAAATAGTATTGTATTGAAACCAATAAGTATAATTAAAAAAAATGCTAGAATTAATTAATCGTTACCAACACGGCTTTGTATCTATTCCTGTAATTTTAGCTTGTAGAGAAAAGGGATTATTTGAGTTACTCAAAACCCAAAAAATGACCCACCAACAAATAGCTAAAGCTCTAGGAGCAAATACAGGTCATTTGCAAGTAGCCTTAAGAATGATGCAATCCCTAGATTGGCTATCAAAAAATGAAGTTGGTGAATACTCACTCACAGACAATTCTCAAGCTTACTTGTTCATTCCTGAAAAAATATTAGACTTATACAACCTACCTATAGAATCCTACTTACTAGGAAAAGAAAAGCCTAGTATTCTCAAAAGTTGGATAGAACTTTCTCAACAACAATGGCAGATTAATGATAGAACAATAGTAGATTTCTTAGATGGAGTTATAATAATACCAATTATGCTAGCGCTTCACAAGCATAATTTATTAGCAGTAGACCAGGAAGAAAAACCTTTATTCTCTGATGTAAGTCCTCATATACGAGAAGAATTATCAACATTATTTATAGCTAAAGGATGGGCTGAGAAAAGTTCCAGAATCGTCCATAAACAAAGTGAAATATTAACTGAGGATGAAAATAATTTATCCTTGACTAATCTGGGTAAATTTATAGTAGAGAGAATACTAATTACTGGAGTTACTGCCTCCTATACTCCTATGTTGTTGCAGGTTTCAGATGTATTATTTGGAGATTGTAAAACTGTATTTGGTAGGGATGAACAGGGAAGTGAAAGTCACATTGACCGAAAATTGAATGTGATGAGTAGTGGTTTTCAACACCAGAAGTTTTTTGCTGATGTAGACGAATTAATTCTAACTATTTTTAATCATTTACCCTATTCTGAACAACCAAACTATATTGTAGACATGGGTTGTGGGGATGGTACACTACTCAAACGGGTTTATAACGTAATCAGTACAAAATCTGCTAGAGGAAAAGTTCTAGACAAATATCCAGTTCAGATGATAGGAGTAGATTATAACCAAGCATCGTTGCAAGAGTCGGCATTAACTTTAGCAGGTATTCCTAACTTTCTAATGAAAGGGGATATTGGAAACCCACAACAAATGATATCTGACTTAAGAACTCATGGAATTGACGAGCCAGAAAAAATTCTCCACATTCGCTCCTTTTTAGACCACGATCGTCCATTTATCCCTCCCCAAAATTTAGAAGCAGCAAAAAGGCGAGGGCAACTTTCTTACTCAGGGGTTTATGTAGATTCAGACGGCGGTTTAATTCCGGCCCAGATTATGATACAAAGCTTGGTAGAACATCTGGAAAGATGGTCTTCTGTGGTTACTAAAAATGGGATGATGATTCTGGAAGTTCATTGTTTAGAACCAGAAGTAGTAAACAGATTTTTAGACAGTAGTAATAACCTGCATTTTGATGCCTTACAAGCTTTCTCAAGTCAACATTTGGTGGAAGCTGAAGTGTTTCTTAGTTGTGCTGCCGAAGTAGGTTTGTTTCCTAAGTGGGAGTTCTCAAAACGATATCCTCAAAATTTTCCATTTAGTCGTATCACGTTAAATTGTTTTGAGAAAAAGCCTTACAAGTTGCGCCATCCTACAATTAAGGATTTACCAGAGCTAATAGTACTAGAGGAATTGTGTTGGTCAGAAAATCTCCGGGTTGACAGTGAAGAAATTCAGAGGCGGATTTTGAATTTTCCACAAGGGCAGTTTGTTTTGGAGCTTGAGGATAAGATTGTTGGAGCTATCTATTCCCAAAGGATCGAACGGACAGAAGTTTTGGAGAATAGAACCTTTGTAGAAGTGCCATTATTACATACTCAATCAGGAGTAGTGATACAATTATTAGCTACGAATATTTTGCCAGAGTTGCAAAACCAAGGGTTAGGGGATCAATTACTGGAATGGATGCTTCAGTATTGTGCTGTGATGGGTGGTGTGGAAAGGGTTGTGGGAGTAACTCGTTGTCGTAATTATCCAGACTATTCCACAATACCAATGGCAGAATATATCCACAAAAAAAATGATTCAGGGCTACTGGTAGACCAGATTTTGCGCTTTCATCAGATACATGGGGCAAAAATTCAAAAAGTTCTTTCTGGTTATCGCCCCAAAGATTTAGAAAATCAAGGTAATGGTATTCTGATCGAATACGATGTTCATAATCGTCAACGTTTTGATGGTGTAGGAGTTGAAAAAAATCAGCAGGGAAAAGTAGAAGTAGAAATAGAAGAAGATGTAGATGAAGTTGTGGCTGGTTGTGTTCGGACAGTAATGAATAAGAAACGTTCTTTTGATTCGGAACGTCCACTGATGGAGATGGGAATCGAATCTTTGGAACTATTGGAACTGAAATATTTATTGGAGAAAAAACTGGAAGTAAAAATCGAGCCGAACTTCTTCTTTAAATATGGAACTCCAAAGGCGATCGCTAGTTATTTTAAAGGAGAAACACCAACTAAACAAAAGAATATTTCTGAGTTATTGCCAAAAATCGCACAGTTAGAGCCAAAAGCCGAAAAAACTGATTCAGGTTTTTCGGCAGCTCAATTAGAAAATGGGATAGCAATTATAGGAATGGCCTGTCGGTTTCCTGGAGATGCTGATAGCCCCCAAAAGTATTGGTCATTGCTGCGTGATGGGATTGATGCAATTACGGAAGTACCTTCAACTCGTTGGGATATTGAAAAATATTTTAATTCTGATAAAAATCAACCAGGAAAAATATCTAGTCGTTATGGTGGCTTCATTTCCGAAGTTGACAAATTTGATGCAGAGTTTTTCCAAATTTCGCCCCGTGAAGCTAAATATATAGATCCACAACAACGTATTTTACTAGAAGAAAACTGGAAGGCACTAGAAAATGCTGGGATTAATCCAGAATCCCTTTCGGGAACAGAAACAGGAGTATTTGTAGGTATTGCTTTTCATGATTATGAACAGCTACAGTACAAACATAATCAGGAGCAAGATTTAAACCTCTATTTTGCCACAGGTAGTTCTAGTGCTATCGGTGCGGGAAGATTATCCTACTTTTTGAAGTTGAATGGTCCAGCAATAACTGTAGATACGGCCTGTTCATCATCTCTAAGTGCTGTTCATTTAGCTTGTCAAAGTATACGTAATGGTGAATGTGAGTTAGCTCTAGCATCAGGGGTGAATTTATTGTTGTCTCCTGAGTTGAGTATTAGTTTTTCTCAAGCAGGGATGTTATCACCAGATGGACGTTGTAAGACTTTTGATGCTTCTGCCAATGGTTATGTACGAAGTGAAGGGTGTGGAGTTGTAGTTCTCAAATCCTTGAAACAGGCCATAGCTGATAGAGACCCAATTTTAGCATTAGTCAGAGGCACAGCAATTAATCAGGATGGTGCTAGTAATGGGATGACTGCACCAAATCAATCAGCTCAAGAAGCGGTGATTCAGAAAGCCTTGTCTGTAGCGGGAATATCGGCGAATCAGGTGTCTTATGTAGAAGCCCATGGTACGGGTACTTCTTTGGGGGACCCAGTAGAAATTAAGGCTCTGGAAGTAGTGTATGGAAACAATCGTGGTTCGGAACGCCCTTTAATGATCGGTTCAGTAAAGACAAATATTGGTCATACTGAAGCTGCTGCGGGTATTGCGGGGTTAATTAAAGTGGTGTTGTCACTGCAAAACAAATATATACCACCCCATTTACATTTGAAAGAGCTGAATCCTTATATCAGTTTAGCAGGAATACCAGGTACGGTTCCGATGGAAGGTAAGACATGGGAAAAATATGATGGAGATGAAAGTTGTGTAGGAGCGGTAAGTTCTTTTGGTTTCAGTGGGACAAATGCTCACGTTATTCTTGAAGAAGTACCTACAGAAGTCAGAAGTCAGAAGCGGTGCGACCCCGCGTCGGCGCAAGACGCAAGGGAATGCGCACCAAGAGAGTCAGAAGTCAGAAGTGAAGATGATTTAGAACAGGACGTTCATCTATTAACGCTTTCAGCGAAAACTCAAACAGCTCTGGGAGATTTAGTCAGGAGTTATCAAAGTTATCTGGAAACTAACCCCAAATTAGAACTGGCAGATGTATGTTATACAGCTAATATTGGACGCGCTCAGTTTAACCATCGACTAGGGGTCCTTGCTACTAACCTACAAGAATTAACGCAAAAACTTCTGGAACACAAAGCTGGGGAAGAAATTGTTGGGGCATTTTCAGGAAAATTATCAAGTGAGAGTAGTGCTCCCAAATTAGCTTTTCTCTTTACAGGTCAAGGTTCCCAGTATGTGAATATGGGAAGGCAACTATATGAAACTCAACCAACTTTCCGTGAAGCTTTAGAGCAATGTGACCAAATTCTAAGTTCGTATCTGGAATATCCGCTCTTAGAAATCATTTATCATCAAGATGCTGAAAAGTCAAGTACCTCTTTAATAGACCAAACTGCTTATACTCAACCAGCTTTGTTTGCCCTTGAATATGCTTTGGCTAAGGTATGGGAATTATGGGGGATTAAACCCCATCTGGTTATGGGTCATAGTGTAGGAGAATATGTAGCAGCTTGTGTGGCCGGAGTATTCAGTTTAGAAGATGGTCTGAAATTAATTGCCATGCGGGGACGGTTAATGCAGCAGTTGCCCCCTGGTGGTGAAATGGTATCTGTAATGGCATCAAAATCTCAGGTAAAAGAGGCCATAAGAGACTATAGTTCCCAAGTGACGATAGCAGCTATCAATGGACCAGAAAGTATAGTAATTTCTGGAGAGAGTGGAGCGATCGCCAATATTTGTCAGCAGTTAGAAGCAGTGGGGGTTAAAATTAAGCATCTACAGGTATCTCATGCTTTTCATTCACCATTGATGGAACCAATGTTGGCAGAATTTGCAGCAGTAGCTAAAGAAGTAACCTATAATCAACCTAAAATAACACTAATATCAAACGTCACAGGTACTGAAGTAGGTGCAGAAATAACCAATGCTGAATATTGGGTAAATCATGTGCGTCAACCAGTAAAATTTGCCCAGAGTATGAAAACTCTAGAAGAGAAAGGATATGAAAACTTCCTAGAAATAGGACCCAAACCAATATTATTAGGAATGGGTAGGCAATGTGTAACAGAAGATGTAGGAGAATGGTTGCCATCATTACGTCCGGGAGTGGATGAATGGCAACAAATGCTATCAAGTCTAGGACAATTATATGTAAAAGGAGTAAAAATAGATTGGTCAGGGTTTGACTCTGATTATAATCGTCAGAAAGTATCATTGCCTACATATCCATTCCAACGGGAACGTTATTGGGTGGAAACTAACAACAACTTCTTACCTCAAAAGCAATTTTCCCAAGGGGAAAACTTCCATCCCCTATTGGGTCAAAAGCTAAATTGTGCAGGGGAACAACAGATATTTGCATCACAAATAGGAGAAAACTCACCCAACTATCTGAAGGACCACCGAATATTTGAGCGATCGCTATTTCCGATAACAGGCTACCTAGAAATAGCAATAGCAGCAGGAAATTACCTATTAAAAACACCCGATATAGTAATAGAAGACCTAACCATCAGTAGGGGATGGATATTACCAGCAGGAGAGTTGACAAATGCCCAAACCATACTCACTCCAACAGAAAACCAAAGCTATCAGTTTCAAATATATTCTCAAGTTGAACAACAGGAGTGGAAACTCCACACTACAGGAAAAATCAGAAAAGAGTCAACCCCCCCGAATCAGACAAAAGTAGACCTAGAAAAATATAAGAGTGAATGTCATCAAAAAATAGAAGTCAAACAATATTATCAAAAATGTAAACAAGTAGGGATAGACTATGGTCAGACGTTCCAAGGGATTCAAGAATTGTGGTCAGGTTCAAATCAAGCATTAGGTTATATCAAACTTCCCGAAGAATTGATAACACAAACAAACGACTATAATTTCCATCCAGCACTATTAGATTCAGTATTGCAAGTAATATCTCTAGCAGTTCCGCCAACAGAGAATGACAAAACTT
>JAAUYJ010082432.1_pt1 | contig 11353 bp, 9 predicted proteins | sample 7278031 | NCBI WGS metagenome assembly JAAUYJ01 (sample SAMN14350222, study PRJNA611818) | marine sediment metagenome | isolation source: surface marine sediment (1.8m) | place: French Polynesia: Moorea | collected 2018-08 | reverse complement strand
CCTCAGTCCACTTTCCCCTCTTCTTTCCCCATCTTTCTTCCTTCCTTCCTTCTTCATCCCCGCTCTTTTCATCTTTGGAGCGTGGGGTAGCTCGGTCCCCCCCCGCTCCGCGCTTTCGCCCTGGCCTCGGCCACCGGAGGGGGGGGGACCGAGGAGGGGGGGGGGTCCCCCCGGCGGCGGCGGCGGCGGCGGCGGCAACAGCGCCTGCAACCAGCTCGTCTTCCTCCTCCTCCTCCTTGGGAGCAGGAGCAGCAGGAACGTGGGCAGCGGCTGAAAGTCCGGGGGAGGGGTAGCTGGGGGGTAGGGGAAAGGATGAGCCAAGGGGGATAAGGTGGCCATGTATGAGGGGAAGGAACGGTGACCCTATCCATAGGAAGGTCATGGCGATCGATGTTTTTACTTCGGGGTGGGGGATGGGGGTGGGGACATGGCTCTGCTAATCATGGTTTGAAGTTGCTCTTTTGGCCCCTTTGGTTTCTTCCTTCTGAATGATCAGAGCTACTGTAAGGGACATTCAGACACGGGCTCTAGGATAGCCGCCCCGGCAGACATGGGTTGGGTCAAGGAGGGTGCGGCTTCAGCACCAAGGCAGGCGGGGTCTTCAGGGCTGGCGGTAGGAGACGGAGGTGAGAGAGAGAGCTCGTCCGTGTTTCTCACCGCCACTTCGTAGGAGGGAGGAGGGGCTTCCTGGGTTAGCCCATATTTTTGGGTTTCGGAGTTTTTTCTAGTTTCGCTGCCAACCTCAAGGAAGGGAGGAGGTCTGGCGGCGGCGGCGGCGGATGCCCTGGCCGAAAGGTTTCTGCTAGCCGAGGATGCTTCCGAAACAATTCGAGAAGCAAATGGATCCCTTCTTCTTCGTTCTGGGACTGTCTCTCTTTCGGCTCGTCCTCGACTTTGAGCCGTGTCAATCTCTCTTTCCCCCCCGTTTGGCATAAGAGGAACTTCCATTCGTTCCTCTAAGAGCATGCTCCCTAGCAGAAGAAGGCCATTGCAGAGAAGGCAGGCAAAAAAGATCATGGCTATGTAGAAGAGGTCCCTGAAGAAGGTGAAAAAGCTGGGAGAGAGGAAGGAGGGTTGGGTGGCTTTCATGATAAGGAGGAATATCACGGGAAGGGTGAGCACTAAAAAGCTGCCAACTTCCAGAATTTTTCGGACACATCGTACGCACTTTAGCACTCCTTTTCGGGAAAAAGAGGGCCATCGGCAACGGTTAGTTTCTTCTCTTGAGGGCTCTTCATGGGCGGCACTGGCATTGCCCCCCCTCTCTCTGTCCCTCATACTGGGGGCCCTGATGAAGGACATGCTGAATAATCTCTTTGTTGATGGAAAGCGCTCACATTAGTACACATGAGCATCGGCGAAACTTTTGCCATTGTCCCTCCGGTATCAGCCTAGAGGAGGATTTATTCGTTTCTTCTTTTTTGTGGTCCTTAGATACGTCCCAGTCCTTCTTTGGAGAGAGATGGGGGGAAGGGGGTGGAGCGGGAGGAACGTGGTAGAGTTGTTTGGACGGAGTTTTTTCCCTTTTTGGAGAGAGGAACTGCCAAGGCTGCGCCACTTTTCTTCTTTCTTCTTCAACGCAAGTTTTTTCGTCATACAACCGTTTCGTTTCCAACTCACAAGTTCTCTCATACACGAGGGCGATAGACAATGATTTTGGCCGCCGTCGGCGGTGCTCCCCTCCTTTCTCCTCCATGGGTGAATATTTGTCTTTGGCTCAAGACGCGACTTCTTTTTTACTTACCTGCAAGACACGGATGGGGATTTACGTTTTTCGGTTTCTACTCTCTAATTTAAAAAACCAAAGAGATCGAAACAAAGCCTCTTCTCTTTCCCTCCCTCGCTTCTCCTTCTAATTTATTACTTATACTTAACATGAACCGGCGTAGAGACTGTTGAGATCCTTGTCATGCACAAAGTGACCGGGAAGAGGCCCTTCATCAGCTTCCGTCGGAGTCAGGAAAGCGTCTCTTTCTTCAGGGGTACACGCATGTACGAAATCAATGGGACGTCCCAACGGATGGTTGCCGTCCTCCCACTTTCTGGCCTTTCCCCCCCCTCTTTTTTGTGCCTGGTCCTTGCTTGCCTTGAGGGCCTCGTGCGCACCCAGCAACTGCCTGGCGGCAGAAAGAGGCTCATACTCCGATGTGACGGAGGCGGCTTCGTACGGTAACATTTTTTCCCTTCCCCATTTATCCAAAATTTTGTCAATCTGCATATTTAGGGAATTATCGTAAAGTTGACCTCGCTTTTTCAAGTCTTCTTCCAGTTCTTTACGGGCCTTTATATCATTGGATGAAGCCTGGCAGAGGCCGGTTATCAACTCTCCGTTTATGCCCCCCTCTTTTTTGCTCTCAAACTGACTCTCCGATCGGTGACAGGCAACCAGGCCTCCCTTGGTAGCACTTTTGATAATTTCATAAAGACATGGAACGGTGGGAGAAAAAAGCGCCGGTCTCTTCTGTTCTTGTAGCATTACTTGACCGATATAGTTACTGAAGGAGCTGATGGTCAGTTTTCCTGCATCAATTGGATTTGTTCCTAGTGTATGGGCAAATCTGGTGATTAGAATGGTCGATGCCTGCAACGTGAGTTGACAATCTTTTTCCAAATAGAAACAAAGCCATTCAAATAGTGACGAATAGCCTTTTTCTTCAAAAGTTTTTATGGCCTCGTCAATCTCCTCCTGGCTGGGACACTTGTTGGTCAGGTCGCTCTTCCACATAGTTATGTCCCGACTCAGGCAGGGGTCATCGAGGGAAGACAGCGAAGACATTTGTCGAAACGGGAAAATTTGTTTCTTGACCTCGAGGTTACAAGTTGCTGCTAGTGAGGAGAGAGAAGCCCTGGGATCCGACATGTCACAAATGTCTTTAAATACAATTTTATCGATTTTCATCCACTTGATCTTATTTCCCAGTCTTTGCATCCTGAATCTGGCGGGGGGATGCACTCGACTGGCGGCACAGGCCAGGGGGGCCGCCAATAATACATGGTCGTAGCCCCTACTTTGAAATCCAAAAGTGTAGTAGGTCTCAATGAGTTTTTTAAGCCGAATCTCAAAGCGCCCGAAAAGCGTTTGTTTGAAGGCTTTTTCTTTTTCTTTGTCGGATGTCATGCCCATGTGGTCTTGACTAAAACTGGCGTGGGCCTCTCTGAAAATTTCCACAAAATTCATCAGCGGTTTTAAAAGCAGTCTCTTTTCCTCCTCCGCTTTTTTCTTCCTCTCGCGTATGTACTGTACGTACTCAACAACTAGTTCTCGGAGGGGCTTCTCTTTGGTAACTCTGAAAAACTTGGCTCTTTCTTCTCCTTCTTCATCTTTCAGATGGTCTAAATGAGCAAAAAGAACGATATTTTGAGAATAACGTGGCGAAGAATCGTGGCGAAAAGAGGAGAGAAATTCTAGTCTCACACCCTCGTCCACGGTGTGACCATGGGGAAGAAGAGTCGTGCATGATTCGACATCCATGCAAGCCATGCTCAGATAGCAGGCACGCTCAATTTTTTCCAAATTTTCCGTTGTGTCCAACTTGAACAGCTTGAGAAATTCTTGGCAATCCAGTTCGGATTTATAGGCCCGCTGCCCGATCCGGCAAGGTCTTCCTTGCAAATGCGAGCGACGTGCGGACTTTAAACCGCCCGGAAGGAAGTTTGGCAAATATCTCACGCTGGCTTGACACAGACCACAGTCGCAGTTCACTCTGTAGGGCAAGGAAGAAAAGGAAGTTTCCTCCTTTTCTTTTCCCTTTTCCCCCTTTCTTTTTCCTCTTAGGTACGTCTTTATCGACCCTCCAGGAGGGAGCTTGGCAGTCCTGAGAATCTCATCGGCAATTTTATCTTTTGGTATGTATAGCTGGTCAGGATGCACAAAGCAAACGACCACCTCCTGATGTTTCGTACAGAGCCCCTTGGACGAAGGGAAGGAGGCCAAAACTCTGAAAAATTGATTCGAGGGAGAGGTGATTCCATTTCTTTTTTCGTCGCCTCCTCGGCGAGTTTTGTAGCGCCCCTCGGTTCCAACGTGGTAGGCCAGGAATATCTTCTTTTTTTTCAGTAAAGCAAGTATCCTGGAATCTTGGTAGAAAGAGGGCTCCCCTATTGAGGAGAGGAGGGAGAAAAGATCGGGACATTTTGGCAGGTCGAGTGAACAGAAACTTTGCTGCTCTGTGGGGGGGAACTGAAGTAGCCTTATTAGGGCCTGGAGAAAGCAGCCGTTTGTTTGTTTAGTTTTTATATTCCGCTCCGACATGAAGGGGGACTCGCTCCATCCCGCCATGTATTCTCTTTCCGCTTCCTCCCGTTCTCGCAGTGTGAGTGTGTCAATGCCATTTTTCCTATGGAGAAGGAAGAAGAAGTCGGTTTTTGCCGCCGTCCCTCCCTCCTGGTCCACCTCCTCCTCCACGATTTTCGTGGAGAGCCTCGAATCCAAAAACTTATATACCGGCCCGGAGAGTCTTTTCTTGGTGGACCCATGCCCAGGAAAAAAGTAAATAACTAGGTTTATTTTCAGCAAATTTGACAGCTTCACAAGGTCGGCGTTTTTGTCATAGAAAGTGAGAAATTGCGGCTCCTCTTCTTCCGTTCCAAAAAAATCTCGCAGAAGGTCATCCTGCAGCATTCCCAGAGTATCCAGTTGAACTCGGAAGTTCATGCACTGGAGGAGGAAAGCCCTGTACAGCCTCAGGCCGGGGAGGGAGGCCTTTTCCGTCCTTTCTTTTGGCAGGCATTTTTCTTCCAAAACTGTCAGAAGCTGTTTAATCAGAGAAGGGGATGACTCTCTTCCTCCGGTTTTTGATATCTCCCCCATGGCACTTGTCACAGGAGAAGTGCCACTTGAAATCCTCTTGTTCGAGCACTCCGAGAATTTATCCTGAATCCTCGCATGATGAACACTAAGTTAACAATGGAATGGACAAAAACTGATGATTCTTCAAAGTTTCGGTCCAAGATAACCGAAATATTTCTTTCTGTCATATTTTCCAGGTCTATCAAGTTAATATCGGTGACATTGTTCAGAGTAATTGTGTCCATTAGGTTTCGGTCTTGGGGATTTTCGCTGGCAAAATCTCCGCCGTAATAAATAGAAAATGTGTTTTTACCGTCAGGGCCTTTGCCCTGCAATATTACGTTGCACGTGCAAGACAGTTCTGGGACGACGTCAGGATGCTCTTCCCGGAACTGAAGGTATAGTTTTGTCAACTTTTTCTTTACGTCCCTTGCTTTAGTTTCGAAAGGGACTCGCAAAACCACTTCAATAAGCTGACCTCGGCTTGTTCCTCCCTGTGTACCCAGTGGCCTAGAATGTTTGGTATTCTATATATTGAAATAAACCGCGGCCTGTCTAACAATACAGTTCACAATACCTAACAAGTTTCGTGGCCGAAGGTCCGGAAAAAAGTCTCCTGTGTGCCGCCCTCAGTTCGGCCAACTTGTGGAACACGTTTCTATTGCGCGAGTACTCACGGGACGATCTCAAGTTGAACATGGATGTGCTTGGAGACAAAAGTAGCTGGAGAGTTGTTAGAGTGACACCGATATTTTCTTGTTGGTATTCTTGCTGTGACTGGTGGCATTGCCTCTCTTCTCGCCTCCTTTTATACCTTCAAAGAGAAGGGGGGGACGTTTTTACACTTTTTGTTTTTTTTGGGAAATGTAAACTTTTTGCGGAATGGGGTAAAAACGTATTTTTTGAGCTTTCTAAAATTCTCTCGATCCACTCAGAGACGGAGAAAGTAGAAAAGGAACGATTTTCCTCTTCTTCCCCTTTCTTCTTCTGCTCTTAGTGGGAGAAAGGGAAAAGTAACGATTCTAGCTTTTTTCCTTCTTCGTTCTACGCCAAGTGGGAGAAAGGGAAAAGGAACGATTCTTCCCCGAATTTTCCCTTTTTTTGGGAAAGGAGAAAGGGGGGGAAATCGGCTTTTTTCGTTCTTCCTTTTCGCAAAAAGCCCAAAAGTTGCATGTAGCATAGTTAGGTGCAAGCAAGGTATAAAAGGGGGAGGGAAGAGATTGTGACATGCCCAGTCCTTTTCCAACACTGCAAAAATTCGGCAACATGAAGTCACTCAAACTTGAAGCTTTGAAGTACCGACTCTTCAAACGGTTTCGAGGAGGAAGAGGAGCGACGCCTGACTATCCTTTTTTGAACTACATTTTGCCGCACCAGAGAGAAGACGCACAAAACGTGCTCCAGAGTAGCACCCTCGTCTTTAGAATGGATATTAACTTTTTTTTACGTCCGGAAGAAGGAGAAGAATGTAGCAAAAGAAACTTGAAGTTTGGTCACTCTTACCTCCGTCCAAGAGTGCAACACGAGGAAAAAGAGGGGGTATTCGTCACCGACTGCAGACGTACGTCAAAGAACGGGAAGAAAAGTGTCATTGAGTATACTGTACTGTCCCCTTTTGCCCCTAGCAAAATTGGCATCTCCCTTCTCCAAGATCACTTTTTTCTTGGTACCTCATCTGGCCATGAACTAGTTAGCATGGTGGAAAAGAAAAAGATTTTGGCTCTGGAAGTGGAGGCGAACATACTGTGGCGATTCAGTGGCATGGGAATTTCTTTTGTCATTCAGCGAAACTTTGATTTTGGTAAAATCCCCCTGGGGGAAATTGAGAAAATAACTGACATTCGAGAATGGAGGAAAAGGACCGGAAACTTGATTCATACATACTGTAGCCCTCATTGGATGCCTTTGTGCGATGATCTTATTCGCTTGTTTCTGCATCTGGTTTTTTGCTGCAATTCTGGATACCTAAGCCCTGAAGGGAGAGAGATCATAAAGAAATATTCTCGCTCACTGCGCCGACCGAATGAACATGCACTGTGTGCTTACGGAAATCCCACATCTTTTTATTACGAATGATGCAACAGACACCAAATCATTTCATGTATTGATTTAGAATAATAAAACGTGGAAAAGCACAGCTTTTGTTCAAAAAACGTTGGAAAATTCGTATATCGGCTGGGGGTCTTACGTTTTTGTTCATAGCAAAGTGAAGGTAGTCCAACAGAGAAAAATTTCTTATCCCCCTCTTTCCCCTATAAGAAATACTGTAGTCATCTTTCCTTATGCAGGCAGGAGGGATAACTCTTAATAGAAAGTCAAGAAGTACAGCGTACTGTTTTTTTTCGGGTAGGTGTTCAAAAAACCTTAAAACTTCTTCCTTGTTTAAACTGCCAGATGACGTTTTCTTGTTCTCTGATTGGAGAGGACGAAGCTTGCTCCCCAGATGTACACACTTATCTTCATTGGGAATGTAATGTAAGTACTCTTTCGGACCGAGTTTTTTGAACATAGTTTCCATTGTCTCACTCTCCCTTCCCGAAAAGTACTTGGACAAAAACCTGACCTCACGAATGTTTACAGGATCTCCGGTGAAGAAATAATCCGTGATGAAATTTAAAAGGGAAAAAATTCCGGTTCGAAAAACAGCGTGACAGATGAGTAGGCAGCAAGAGTCATGATGACGGGAAACGTAATTTAATATCAAGCAGAGCTTTTCTTTTTGTTGCTTATTCAGCGAAATAATGTCCTCTACAATGTAACACAAGTTTTTTTTTCCTGTTAGAGGTACCTCTTCCCAATCAACTGTGTGTACAGTACAATTGTCTTTTTTATATGCACTTGGGTGCCCGTTTAAAAGGACTGCAGGATAACCAATCTTTTTACAGAGCAAACTGGCGGCAAAAGTCTTTCCGCTACCAGAGGGTCCTATGAAAAGACAGTTGAAAGGTCTGATGCCCATTTTATTCTAGTTTGCCTCCTTCGCTTTCTTGTCACTATGTTTCTTCTCCTCCACCGAGGGTTCCTCCTCCTTCTCGTACAGAAGCTCCGGCTCCTCCTCCTTCTTTTTCAGGTTGGCTCTCTTTTCGAGGTGATTTTTCGCTTGTTTCACTATGTATGACATTTCCTTGCTGAGGGCAAGCTGTTCGAAGACGGGAAGGGGGAGATAAATCCCCCAATTTGTCAGCCTCATTTTGCCTGGCTGATAGTCATCGGTGAATGTCTCCTTCCTTCTCAGGCGAGGGGGGACGTTTGTAGCCAGTTTAACCGAGACGACAAGTTGATCGGGCGATATCTTGGCGGTTCTTAGATGTTGAACAGTCCTTGTTACTTGGAACGTGGAGAGGATCAGACGTATCTCAGACTTGTAGGTGCGGTTGTCAAAGTGAGGAACCTCGACCTCGTTGATGACAAAGTTCCGGTCGGGGTGGTCCCTCTGGCCCATTTGTCGCTCTCCTCCTTGCTCCTTGTTCCACTTGGCGACGAGTTCGGTGCCAGCTCGGCGAAGTTCCTTTACCATGGCCTTAGGAGACTCCATTAGCATTGTTAACGTCTTCATGTCAAGCAGCGCTACTTTAGTAGCTTCGTCATCGCTGCCCCGGTGGTAGGAGAGGGCGGCGAAGCCATAGCTGGCGAAGAGAGGCCATTGACGCTTGCTTGACAGCTTAGCGGCAAGGGTATTCCCCTGGAAAAAGTTTCCAGAGGAGGAGAGTTGGAGTTCCAAGTAGCTGGAGTTTCCCAGGTGCTCGGCGCAATGATACCGTGTGCGGACCTCAAAGGTTGGTATTTTTCCCTTTCCCTCGTCTTCCGGTACTTCTTTTTTGAATATGAAGGCCATGTCGCTTTGATGAGGATGACAAGACTGGCGCAGTTCAGCCACGGAGCTTTTCCTTTTATACCTGTCCATAGATTGGGCTTGGAACGAAAAAAAAGAGAGGAAAACATGGATAATCTAAAACTTTGGAAAGAGGAAAACGTCTTTTGTACCTAAAGCGAGCAAAAACTTGAAAAGGAAAAAACGTCTTTCGTCTGCTAAGCGGAGAAAGCACTTTCCCAAAAAACCTGTCCTCTCCCTTTTCTCTGGCTTTTGTAAAACGAGAGTTTTCTCGGAGAAAGCACTTTTTCGGAAAACCTCAACCTTCCCTTCTTTTTGACTTTATAAATTTTCTTGTATAGGAGAGATGTCTCCTCCATACGGGTGAGTATAAAATAAGGAAGGCGGAAAAAAAGGGAAAATCAGAAGCTGAACCATGGAGCCGGAGACAACTGAATCAGAGACAAATTCTTTTGAGGAGGAAGGAGCTCATCTATATGTCAACTTTCCCTCGAGCATCAAGTACAAGAAAAAAAACAGCAGCGTGAAGGCCCCTTTGAAAAAAGGGTCTCTCTTTGACCTCTACAGCAATTCTACCGTCATCTTTCCTCCGGACAGCGTGCGGGCAGTGGGAACGGGTCTCTTTCTCCAAATTCCAAGAGGATTCTACGCCCAAATATACTCCAGGTCCTCCCTGGCACTGCAGGACTTCAGTGTCCCGTGCGGCACAATCGATTCGGCGTACAGAGGTGAAGTTTTCATTGTCCTGAGGAACAACGCGCGTGTGGAGCAGACAATTTTGGCACAAACAAGGATTGCTCAAATAGCCTTCATCCCCCAGCCGGAGGGTCTCACGTTCGTGGAGGACGAGCTCAACGAAACAGAGAGGGGAGCAAGGCGCTTCGGAAGCAGTGGACGAAACTGAAAATGGAAGGCCGCGGTGTCACCTTGGCTCCTCTTCTTCTGGGGTCAGAACAATTTCCCAGCCTCCAGGACCTTTGCTTAAACATTTTAGCAAAAAAATATATGTACTCTAAACATCCAAAAACATTCTTGAAAGAGGAGGGCTTACGCCTCGAAAACTTTTTTTTTCGTACCCTAGTCCCACTTTTCCCTAAAAAATCACGTGGGTTATTTGTTCTTAAAATCATGTTTACTTCTCCCTTTCCCTACTTTGTTCCTGGCAAAAAAAGAGTCCGAGATGCAAAAAAAAGTGTCATATACGTACAGACAGGAACAGCTTTCGGATGTATGGAGGTCTCTGTTTGGGAATATTTTCTCAATTACTGTAGAGTAGAGAGAAAAGTGTCAGAATTTGCCATTGTTATCTCTGCCCCACTCCCTCCCTCCGCTTCTTCTCTCGAAAAGATAATCTCGAAAGTGACCATAAGGGGAAAGCTCCTGAGTGACGCATTCAGGTACCTCAGGAGCCGTGGAAAGTGGGATTTCGGACACGCTTGTTTGAAAGGCCACTTTGGATTCACCCTGAATGATAAAACTGCTTTTCAGTTTAAAGGCGCACCATATTCAGAGGGATTTGAGAGAGACCTTTTTGCCTCTCAAGCAGTATCTTTGGCACCCAGGCAGGGACTCCCCCGATTTGTGAGAAACAACCTCCAAAGAGATTTAGATTGGATAAGGGGGGCAGCTAAAAAATGGCTAAATTTGATGCTTCAAAAACTCAATTCACCCGAGATGCTGAAGCGAGGGGAAAAGGACCTTATTGACGAAGAGATACAGCGTGGAGACGAAGCGGATTTTTGGGCCCATAATCTGTATGAGTGTGATTGTGATTTTTGTATGCTCATGACTTCTCAGTAATATATTTCACAGGGACAGACTTACTTTCTATGTTCCTGACTGTGCTTAACACCCTAAATATCCACCTGTGTACCGCGCTCCGCCCTCAATGAGAACAAGTCCAGAGCCGCAGGAAATGGTTGTCTCGTCCCTCTGGTCAGAAATGAAAAAAATCCCTAGTTTACAGGGAAAATTCAATGTAGAACTCAATCCCAGATATGCACAAGGTTCTCACAGTTCTGGAAGCAAACAATGCTGTGGTAGCTATACTTGCAAAATGTCCTGCGTCCTCGTCATTTTTTTCAACATTTGTTATTATCTTTGTTGACAGCGTTGTGGTATTGTAGGTCTCTTTCTCTGATTTTTTTGGAAACAATTACTGAACACCACCACGAGTAGCAGCAGCAACAACAACAACAACATGAGTAACAGCAGCAGCAACAACAACACAGCAACAATAGCATCAGCAACAACAGCAACAATAACATGAGTAACAGCAGCAGCAACAACAACACAGCAACAATAGCATCAGCAACAATAGCATCAGCAACAACATCAACAACAACAGCAGCTTTGATAACAACAACAGCAACAACAGCTGCAGCAGCAACAACAGCAGCTGCACCATCAGCAACAACAACTCCGACTTGTAAAAAGCGTCAAATGCCAAAATGAGATGTCCCCTTAATTGTGTCCTCTTTTCCACCAAGCTCTGAGGCGGTCTCAGTGGCGTAAATGCAAAATGCCCTACGTTGTCATCATTTTTTTCAACTTTGTCGACAGCATTGTTCTTGATGTTGCTGCTGTTATTTTTGAAGCTTCTTTTCTCCATCGCCGGCATTAACAAATTGAAGAAAAAAAAGTATTTTTTAAAAAATATACATTTTCAAAGAGTACTGTTTTTTGCAAAAAAAGGCACCTGATGAACCTGGTACAGGTGGACAATAACAATT
>JAAUYJ010081764.1_pt1 | contig 11360 bp, 10 predicted proteins | sample 7278031 | NCBI WGS metagenome assembly JAAUYJ01 (sample SAMN14350222, study PRJNA611818) | marine sediment metagenome | isolation source: surface marine sediment (1.8m) | place: French Polynesia: Moorea | collected 2018-08 | reverse complement strand
CTCCTCGTTCCTGCGCGGAATTACAAGGACTTTTGCATCCATATTCCTTTGGCGGCTTCTCTTCCCTTCGGTCTGCGCGGAAAGGCGCATATGGTCGTTTGGTTTCCTCACAACACGAGGAAAGGTTTGATGGCACGATCGGCCAAAGGGTTATTTATGGCAAAAAGCGAACAAGGGGGGCTGACGGGCAGAAGAGTGCACGAGTCTTAAGAAATTTGAAATGGCTGATTTCTCCTTTTTGAAATAATTTATAGTGAAATTAATAATGTGTGGATGCCACTCTGAAGAATGTTTTGGCTGCGGGGGATACAGGAAGAGCGTTGCAGCAGCAGCAGGATGAGGAAATTAATGGAGTAGGAAATGGCGAATGTCCTTGCTTGGCCGCCGGGGATCGATGTGAAACATTCACCAACAAAATCTTAGCGATACTTGATGATTTTAGTTGTACCTATATCTGGCAGTTTGCACTTCTAGCAGTTTTTCAAAAAGCTTTTAAATCATTGTCGAGTCCCCTTCTGATTTACGCCCACCACCAATTCCTCTCCATCCCTCTCTTGACGGTGCCCTTCCTTCCTTGCCTCTGTTGTTACTAGGAAAAGGCGAAAACAGGCCTCTTTCCTCAGCACAAAAAAGGAAAGACCCAGATGCAATAACAATTTGTCACCTCCACCTCTTTTCCTGCCCATCCCACGCACCTCCCAAGCACTTACGTGCGGTGGACGACGGAGCGAAATTATTTAAAACTAGAAGAAGGACGCCCTTGAATTTATAAGCGGCTGTCACTTTGATTTGGGAATATGGTAGTCCTTTGTCGCTAAACCAAAATAAACCTCCGTCGTTGAAAAATACTTCTGTGAAAAGCATAAAAGACTTTTTAAGTAGAGGTGATATTCACGCCAGACATGAGAAAAACTGATTTTTTCCCCTAGCGTTAGTAATTTAGAAAGTCGCTTATTTGCTCTTTTTTCTCTTGAGACTGTTGTAGTGTGTGCGGACAATCGCTGCCCCTTGTGCAAATAGTGCGCGTTTACCTGCGTACAATTTGCGTGCTTAGTACATTATCACGCGTAGTGTTGTGTGTACAGAAAATGGGCGGCCTCTCACTTGAACAAAGGGGACACAGACATGCTTTCAAAACTGTCATACGAATTGTCATGCAAATACTGCCGGTATAGCATTATAAAAGAATGGAATATCTCTAGCTTGCTTTGCAGTTCCCTTCCTCCACTGAAAACTGCTCAAAGCTCTATCATGTCCTTCTTCAGCCTTTACCTGAGCGAGACAACCATCCATGGCCTGAGGTACCTGGTTGAGGCCAGGCACCCGCTTGTTCGCCTCCTTTGGTTCCTCTGCATCACTGCCTGCTTTGGGGCTTCTGTTACCATCATCTACTTTAATGTCAGGAACTGGGAAAACAGCCCAACAGTTGTGACCACTGTCAAGTATTCTTTGGTGAAGGTAAGGAGCACACCTAATCATAATTGAACAATGATGCCAAATCCCATATTGCCAGGGTAAATCTCTTATGCCCATGGTGACCATCTGCCCCCACTATGGGAACACCAACAACCTTCTCTACAACCTTTTAAAGGGTGGCCAATGTGCAGGGGACGATTTTGTCAAGAAAGTCATGGAGGAGACTGTGAGGGAGTCAGTCAGGAAGCTGGCAGATGACAGGTTCCTGCCATGGTACTATGATAGGAGAGGCCTTAGGGTTCGGCCCATGTTTGATGTCTGTGAAGATAAAACCAGGAGGGAGAGCGAGGAGTGTCAGCTCGTCTACCTGCTGTCAGCCATTGCCAAGGTCAATTCAGGTGGGAATTTTTTTGACCTTAGAGTTGTGCTGGAATACATTGCCGACAAGGCGGCTGCAGGGGAAAGGCCCACGTTGGAGGGCCTGCAGGGTCATGTTGAGGACATGTACAAAGACATCGACCTCAACGATGGCAAGCACAGGCCATACAACAAATACTTCACAGACTTTGTAGAGCTATACACATACTTCTTTCCTGTCTACAAGTTCTATGAGAATGAGACTCTGGCTGATCTGAGAGGGTTACATCAGTTTGAGCCTCCAAGTGCTGCTAGTGTGGGAGCAGATGAGTTGGCAGATTTCCTTGTCCACATGATTGACAGAAACGTGATGAGGACTGGGAACAGTCCAAAACTGAATAAATACACTGCACAGCTGCTGTTTGAATGCCTTGGCTCTTTCCTTCAACTGGGAAACTACAATGACACATACTTAGCTATGAATACCTTCCATCACCTCTCTGAACCATTTTTTGGGTCAATTAAGGATTACCAATTTGACCCCTGTGCAGGAAAAGGTGACTTGACGGAAAAGTGTCATCAACCAGCCACAACGGATTGCCAGAAATATTGCGAACTAGTTGCCCAAGGAAAGGAAAGGAAAAATAGTATAAAATCGCTATATATAATGGCATTGGAGAACGTTGGGCCAATTGTAAGTAGTAACCCAGTTAGTTTGCTACCTAAGTGTCGGTACCCTGAAGAGGAAGCTGAGGACAATTGTTGGCAGCAGATCCTAACAGACAAGGGTGTATGCTTTTCTTTATTGACCAGTAAGTGGGACACTCACAGGAAAGAATAAGAGCATAGCTATTTTTTTTGAACTTACAGATGAAAACAAAACCATCATAAGGGGCACCAGGGAGCACATGGCAATATCATTTGCCATTGATTTTGGAAGCCTATTTTACTTTGATGGCCTATTCCCTGATGAAGGGGTTGTCTTTTCGAAAAAGCACACTGTGATGGTCCTCCCTCCGAACCATCACACTGTTGGCCAGTTAGCAGAGGAAAAGAATGTGGTCTTTGACATTGAGGATGGCAGGGTTCTCAACTTGCCAAAGTGGAACCTTCAGGTGGAGCTGGACTACGTCACCAGCACTACTGATGAGTTCAGGGCTCTGACACCCCAGAAACGAAACTGTCTCTTTATTGATGAATTAAAGCTCAGGCTGTTTAAATCATACTCTGAGGCCAACTGCTTCTTGGAGTGTGCTTGGGAGCATGCCGAAAAACTTTGTCACTGTGTTCCATGGTTTCTCCTAGACTTGTTCCCACACTCAGACATGTGTGAGGTATATGGAAACAAGTGCTTCAGAACTATTGTGGACCAAAGGTACAGTGGAAACATTCCTTGCCAGTACCAGTGCCTACAAGATTGTGACAAGGTGCGCTACATAGCCAAGGCAATTGTAGACAACTCCTTTGGTGTCAGGAAGGGAGAGTATGCAAAAATAACTTTAGACTTCTACAAATCTGCTCTAATTTTTTTATCGTAGTTTTGGCACCAATGATGGAGATGACCTCTTATATGACTACGTCATAATTAACAAAACCAGCCACACCTCCGAGAATGTTCTGAAGGCTCTTGAGCCATTGAAGTTAGCTTGAAATCTGATTTTTTTCCAGCTTTAATTATATAATGTTGACTATCCCCTCTCTCGATTTAGATCTCAGCCTGTTCCTGACCAGGTGATGCGCATCAAGGTGTATGTAGACCGCCACACCACCCTGGAGGTGGTTGCTACAGCCACGGTCACAGTCATCGACATGATTGCCAACATTGGTGGCACCCTTGGACTCTTCAGTGGATTCTCTATCCTTAGTGCAGTTGAGCTTCTCTACTGGGCTGGGAGGGCCATTAGCAGGGCAGTCAAGAAGACCATTTAAGACTCACTCACATATCTCGTACTGTTCTTTCTAACTCCTTTTCTTTCTCCAAACTATTGCCCGTAATACGGTATTTGCTTCATTCTCTTGGTGCTTGAATTATCGGTATTCTGCCCTTGGCATACTTTGGAACGCTTTTTGATGCACAAATCAAATAAATGTCCGTCTGTCCATCCAGTCGCAAGGTGTCCCATCCTCTTTCCACCTGTGTAATAGGATGCAGTTTTTATTTTGGATAAAAAATATATTTAAAGGAAATTATGTTGGAGCAGGAGATATGAAATGGTGATATACCGTAATTTGCTAAATGGATCCACTATTACTACGGTAGGTGGCTTTGCGCAGACTTTCACTATTCTTTTACATGAATGATAAGGACTTGGACTCTTTACCGTACCTGACAACTTGATAGGGGAATCCTTTCAAAATAATTTCCAAAAGACTTCTACACGAGGAGGGTTTGAAGTGAAAACGGTTGTCACTTCTGAGTACGTCAGTGAAAGAAACTAAGGTTTTTGTTACTTTTTGCTTAATTGACGGCAAACGGTCCGGCAGAAGTTTTATTCACCACAAACCCATTCCGTCAATGTGTAGCAATCCTTTTCTTTTCATAGGAAAGAATGTTGATGGACATTAATGGCGAAGTACCAGTGTAGGTACTCATTACACAAGTTCACTTGTTATCCTTTATTCTCACTGCCGAAAGCAAACAATGCAGGATACAATTACAGCCGAGCATGCCTTCTCATGGTGGACCAGAAAATACCCCCACCACAAAATAATGCTAAAGTGACACTTATAGCAGGGACAGAAGCAATCTCCAGTCTGTCAAGATACCGGAACTGGCTCTCCACCTGGATGGATATCCTGCTTCTCTAATTTGGGAATTTCAGTGAGAAGGTAGAGAATGTCAACTGTTATTTCATGTTTCTGAGAGCTTCCGCCCCATGTTGCAACTTGAAAGACATGCAAGTTAGTGACGTTTCAGAGGTCCAGTTGAAAACAGAGCCGTTCTAAGTTCATACCCGGACAACAAACAAAGACAAAAACCATCAACATGTCCTTCTTTGGACGGTACCTGGATGAAACAACCATTCATGGTCTGAGATACTTGGTGAAGGCGCAACATCCTCTTATCCGGCTTCTCTGGATGCTTTGCATTGCTGCTTGCTTTGGGGCCTCTGTCACCATCATCTACTTCAACATCAAGAACTGGGAGGACAGTCCCACTGTTGTGACAACCGTGATGCGCTCATTGGTGAAGGTATCAAACAAGCATGCTTATTCAGGTCGGAATGGTAATTATTCTCCGTAATCCACGAAACCGTCATTTCAGGGAAAACCTCTAATGCCCATGATAACTATTTGCCCCGTCGATGGGAATGCCAACAACTTGCTCTACAACTTGCTGAAGAGAGACGAGAATTGTGCGGGAGACTTTGCCGCTCAATTAACGAGAGCACTGGCGGTGGAAAGGATCAAGAAGAGCAGAGACGAACGGCAACTAAAGTACTTTGACAACGTAAAGGCGAGAGAAATGTTTCTCCCGTGCGAGGAGGAGGAGGAAGCGCGTCTGCAGAATGAGGAGTGCAAATTTGTCCTGCTCTTGGCAGCGATAGCTAAGGCCATGTCTAGGAAGGAAATCCCCGACGACCCTGACCTTGTCCTCGAGTTCCTCGTCGAAAAGACAGTTGCCAGAGAAACGCCGACACTGACGGACTTGAAGAGCTATGTAGAAAGGAAAGGAAAGGCTAAGCTTGGGGAGTACGAACAGGACGATCTGATGCTTTCCTTGGAGAAGACGATTTATCTTTACACGTATTTTTTCCCCGTCTACAAGTTTCCAGACAAAAAGACCATGGGGGTATTGATGAATATTGGTCAATTCCAACCTCCTGAAATTGTTCACATCCAGCCAGGAGATCTTGCAGATTTCCTGGCACACATGATTGACAGGGGAGTAATGCTTGACAAAGACAAAGAGGCGTTCGTCGTCAAGATTCTATCTCGGTGCATGGCGTCCCACTTGAAAGTTGAGGACCACGACATGCTTTCGAGGATGAACAACTTCAACTATTTCGCAGGCTTCTACTTTGGCTATGTTAGTGGCTACTCCCGCGCATATCCTTGCGGAGATGAACACGGAAACTGGAGTACACTTGCTGAAAGGTGCCTCAACCCAGGTACTGAAGAGTGCAGAAAGTACTGTGACATAGTCATGTTGACAGACAAGCAAAAAAGAAGGATGAGAGACCTATTTGGAATGGCACAGGGTGACGTTGGGCCAATAAACAGCAGTAACCCGGTCAGTATTTTGCCATACTGCCAATTCCCCGGAGAAGGTCACTCAGCAAGCAATTGCTGGAAACCATCTTTGACACACACGGGGGTCTGCTTCTCCAATGCTATGGGTAAGTCGTACAAATGGTCACACACATGCTTTGGCAGTGGGCACGGAGGCTGGCAACAGCGTGCAGGACAAGCTAGGGTAGAAATCAGGCAGGGAAATAATTTAAAATTAGCGTAAATGAGCTTTTGGGAGATATTTCCTTCAATCATTTTCAAACTGCGTTTTATTACATTTTTGGGTCATTCCTTGCAGATTTCAATTAATACGGCACCGTTTTAATTTTCGTGTAAGGGAGGATTAGGTGCGTGGGTAAATAAAAATCCTTCGGGAGGGGGAGCTACCTCCCCTCCCTTTTGCCGCCGTGCCGATTCACACATTGCCTTTGTTAATTTTTTCTGACCATGCACAGTCCCAGGTAAGGAGAGATCCATCATCAAAGGAACACTGCGAGATTCGGCAATAACATTCGCTGTGGACTTTGGGAGTTCTCTGGGCAGAGAGGGATTCCTATCCTCCAAGTTGTACACATTGATGATCACTCCCCCAGGGCACTATTCGGTCAGTCCCCTTGTCGAGAGGAGGAATGCAATCTTTGGCATCGACCCCTCCTTGTTTTCTGGGGTGATCAATTGGGATCTTGAGGTAGAGCTGGACTACATCACCAGCACCACAGCAGAAGTCAGAGCTCTCTCGCCTAAAAAAAGAGACTGTCTGTACCATGATGAAAACATTCTACGGCTATTCCCCTCATATTCGGAAACAAACTGCATCCTAGAGTGTTCATGGGAGCACGCTGCGAAAGAGTGTGGCTGCGCCCCTTGGTTCCTCCTGGATGCCTTTCCAACCAAAGGCATGTGTGAGGCATACGGCAATCTGTGTTTTAAGAAGGTGGTGAAACAGAGGCATGAAGTTAACTACCCCTGCAAGCACAGGTGCATGCAAGATTGTGAAAAGGTCAGCTACACTACAATGATAAATTCAGAAAAAATAATCGAGCCATCTTGGACATGGGGAGGAGGCTTGAGGTAAGGGAAAGCAATATGCACTTCCATACGTGGACAGCTCACTCTCTCACATCGAGAATTTCTTGCTCATACAAGGTTTAAAAGAAGTTCTTGTTCTCAAACTGAAAAGTTGATCTGTGACTATGTTTTGTTAAACAAAACTAGCCACACACCAGGAAAGATAGTTGACGCCATAGAGCAATACAAGTGGGTATTCTACGTTTTCAGTTACCTACAAAACATTGTGTTTTATTAGCGAAATTTCTCCGGTAAAGGGCCACACCACTGCTGGACCAAGTCAAGCAGATCAAGGTTTATGTGAACAAGCACACGACCCTGGAGGTGGTGTCCACAGCAACTGTCACAGTCATTGACATGATCTCCAACATTGGAGGTACCCTAGGACTCTTCAGCGGCTTCTCCATCCTCAGTGGGGTGGAGTTGCTTTACTGGGCAGGTAAAGCCGTCAACAGTGCAATCAAGAAGAACATCTAAATGATCTAATAAGATATGACTAACTTTTAAAAAATCTCACACTTGCATAAACATACACACGAGTGACACGACCAATGTCTACAAACCTAAATTCCCCTCATGCAAGCATTAATCAGCTCTCTGTGGTATGCGTCCTCTGGTCCAATGTTGGAAAGAGTGTAAATAAATTTGTCCGTCCGTCCGTCCAACCGTCGCCTTACCCGTCCCAATTGGGAAGTCGTCAGTTGAGAACCGACTTCCGCCTCGCGCGCCGCCTGCCTGCGAGGAGTGCCATTGTGCTAATGAGGAAGCAAAAAAGACTCCTTTTTTCCACCGCCTTTCTCGCTTCCCCCTCCCCTCCCCTATTTGCTCATGCAGGCGCCTCCCTCCCTCAAATATTAGCTTTTGCCTTCGTGCGTGGAGCTTTGAATTTCCTTTCCGCGGCTGGCGGAAGAAAAAAAGAAACGAGAGGGGAAGTCAATGGTGTCCCCAAACAAAAGGGGCGAGTGTCCTTTGGTTATGCAAAATAGAGATGCTCTGCGGTCTGGTCCTTACATTTCGTGTTAAGTCTTTCTACACCTTCTCTACGTACGTACAAACCAAGCGCCTGTTCGTTAATTTTTTTTCAGAATGTCCCTTGCCCCTAAAAAAACCTCGATTTTGCGACAAATTTTCCCCCCTCCGAATATAATCCCCCTGAATAAGCTGGGAAATGGACGCGAAGTCTCCTCGATTTCAAAACGCGCAGAAAGAGACAATGGCGGAATATGGATGCCGGACCACCATGCAGACAGTCGCATTTGTAGCACAGTCATTGTTCCCCTCCCTTTCTTTTGCGAAAGGACTCCGTAATTCGGTCCTTTTGTCCCTCCTTCTTGGCCAGATGAGTCTCATGTTCGACAATGAAGAAAATTCAGAGACTTTTTTGCTAAAAATTCGTGGTTTTGTTTTGCCTCGGCACGCGCAACAGTACATACCAACGACAATGCCCCTAACCTGACCTTTGAAGCAGGTTTGAATTAATTTCATCTTTCTTTACTTCCCTCAGGTACATTGAAAATAATTTGAATCGGGGTCTTCTGCCTTCCCTTTCTTCCTCCTCCTCTTGTCTTCTTCTTCCTCTTCCCTTTGTCCATCTTACCACAACTAACTCCCAACCCTTCTCGCCACCTCTTCACTCTCCATGGAATAGCATTCAACACCGAAGGCAAAGTTTGAGCTTGGCTTTTAGAAGAAGTACAAAATTTGCTTAAACCTTTTTGGGGGAGTTTCGCTTTCGCATGTTGAACATGTGGTAAATTCCGCACCTCTCGCATACCCAATGCAAGATGAGATGAGATCCTTTCCCTCCTCCGTATCCTCTTCTTCTTCTTCTTCTTCCTAGCATTGCTCAATCTCTCTCTTCCCCCCTGATCGGGGCCGGGCCTCCGCCGCACTTTTACGCCCCGTGTAATTTCGCCTCCTTTTCAAAAGAATCCCCCACCACCAACCGCCACTTTCGCAGAAAAAAAGAAAAGAAGGGCATTAAGATACGCGAGAGCACGAAGCCAGAGCCGCGTTTCCTATGGGAAATTGCGAGGAGGAGGATGTCTAAAAGCAAAGACTACCACCAGAAAGAGGATGTGGATACTTTCCTACCTATATTCTTTCTTCCTCATGCGCAGGAGAAAACGGTGAGGAAAAAATTGCGAAAATGGCTCACGACGAACGGAGGAACGAACGAACGAGGGTCTTTCGCTATAAAAATGGTGGTTCCAAGGGGGGAGGGGGAGGACAAGGAAAGGGGTCCATTCCATGCCCTCCTCTTCCTCCGCCCGGGGTTCAAGAGATCACTCACTTCGCCCTGCCAGAAAGGAGGAAGGTAAAAAGGCGGATATAGGGGGGAGGGGACGGACGGACGATGGCGAAATCCCTTTCCCTTGATCGAGGCTGGCTGACCATTTAACGACGAAAAGGACCATTCCCCATTCCATAAATGTTTTGCAGCCATTAAGTAGCGGTGGAAACCTGCCACAACATTTGGTAAACACTATGAGGCGTTGAAGTCACCACTAACATTTCCCAGAAAAAATGTTTCCCAAAAAATGTTCCATATAAAAGCAGCAGGTCGACTTAGTCTGGGCGGAGAATTCTCAGAATTTCCGTTTCCCTCCCCTCCCAGCCTTCGCCCTAGCTTGAAGGGGAGGAAAATTAAGCCCCCTAACTAAGAAACCCGCCTTGTCATTCCCCAAATAGCGAAAGGGAAGCAAGGCGAGCAGGATTTCATGAAAAAAATCCCTTTCCCTTTTGAAAATGAGACCTCGTAAAAAGAAGGGGAAAGTTCCTCAACCTCTCGTTTACTGTGGGGGAAGGGGCGTAGTAGAGAGAAAATACAGACTTAAACTATTGAACTTATACGGGAAAACCACAGCAGCATCTTCCTTGCTCCATAAACCCTTTCCCCCCACGTACGGCTCAACCACCTTTCCAAAAAGCCATAAACCACAAGGGGGGTAGAAACGCTTTGAACCTCCCCCCCCCCCTTTCCCTCTTTAAATGTATCCCGAGTGCCGACGCCACCAGCAAAAAAAAGGAAGACCCGACATTAATTTTCTCCTCTCCCTTCTCGAAAATCGTGATGAATAATTTCTGATGATGGTCCTTCCTCTTCTTCTCCTTCTCTCCTTCTTCTCCTTCTTCCTTTTCGATCTCCATGCGTCTCAAAAGGGGAGAAAAGCAAGGAATGCACCACAAGGCGCAGTATGTGGGTCAGGGTTTAAATCCGTCTTTTTCTCCCTTCCTCTTATTCCTTTTTCGGGAAACATGTGTGAGGGTCGTCTTTCTCGCGAGGAGAGGGAGAAAAGAGGAGGAGTGAGGGAGTGAGATTGAAATCCAAACAGTCCGACGTTTTTATACCGCTCTCACTTGAGTGAAAGGGGAAGAAGGGAGAATAAGGAAAAGAAGTAGATGCTCAGGTGTTCAAATCCCTTTTTTCACAATACTGGGTAGGTTTTTTTAAAAAAGGCCTTTTTTGGGAGTGCTCGATAATTATATGCCATAAAAATGCTGATAACGACCTGGGGAGGAGCTCATTTTGAGAGGCTGCCAATCTCAAACTCCACAGGTGTGCAATGCGCCAAAAATACTCTCCCCTCCACATTCATTTGGTTACATAACAACAACGCTCACCGTTGCTTTTTTGCCTGACCGGGGACCGACGCGAATTATACCCGCTAAATAACGTATGCGCTTTTCTTTCTTGGCATGCACGCACGTGCTCTCCCACATACAAGGGCGGGGCCATTTCTCTGAATTTTGAATTCGAAACGGTCGCTTTTTACGACCGTTTCTCGCTGTTGCCGGTTTTTTTTTGTCGACAGTCAATTTGAAAGTTTCGTTGTTGCGTAAGTTTGTCATCGATGGAAAAAGAGATGCTTTGATTGTTTGGCATATTTAGCTCGTAGATGAATCAATATGAATTCATTATAGCTGCATCAATCAAACTGATCCTCCACAGTCCACACACCTGTCGGAAGTTTATCAGAAATGAAGAAAAAATATATTCTTCTAGCTCTGTCAACCAACCATTTCGGAAGCATTGAAAACACAAACCAATATGATCTGTACTTTTCGCCATATGTTTTGTCTTTCTGCCGCAGTCCCTATTCTCGACATGAATGGTTGTCCTCCTGTCGCATTGAGGGGGAGGGAGGGAGGCCCTTTCCCCGATCGCCCCCTCAGATATCGCTGGAATTCCGGAGAAGGGAGGGAGAAAATCCAGCCCGCGGCGCGGGCCCCCCCCGGGCCCCGCGGGCGGGGGGGGGGGGGGGGGGGGGGGGGGGGGGGGGGGG
>JAAUYJ010096907.1_pt1 | contig 11361 bp, 9 predicted proteins | sample 7278031 | NCBI WGS metagenome assembly JAAUYJ01 (sample SAMN14350222, study PRJNA611818) | marine sediment metagenome | isolation source: surface marine sediment (1.8m) | place: French Polynesia: Moorea | collected 2018-08 | reverse complement strand
TGCTTTGCATAGGCCTGGACGTACTGCGGCTTGAGCTCCGTGAAGCCGAGAAACTCCAGCCCCTGACGCGCCAGCATGTCCTTGATGGCGAGCGGCCGGTAGATGTGCTCCTGGACGTGAAAGACCAGATCGCGCAGGCTGTCCAGGTCGAAGAAGTCCTTCATGATGATGAACTTGTCGAGATCCGGTGCGGCTCCGGACAGGACCATCTGTCGGTAGCGCCGGATGCCTTCCGGGGTCGGCTCCAGGCCGAGCTGCTCGACCCGGTTGCGGGCTTCGGTGACCCAGGCGCGGGCCCTTTCGCTGTAGAGACCGAGCTTCAGGTAGCCGCCTGGCTTCAGCACCCGCAGGAGGGCCGCCAAGCCGCTTTCCGGGTCTTTCATGTGATGGATCACGCCGACCGACTCGACGACGTCGAAGGTCTCTCCGATCTTGTCGACATCGAGCAGGTCGCCATGCCGGAAATCGATCCGATCGACGCCAAGTTCCCGCGCCATCCGCTTCGCATAGGCCAGACTGGAAAGGCTCAGGTCGATCGCCGTGACCCGCGCGCTCGGGATCCGCTGTGCGAAGCTGATGGGATGCCAACCGGTGCCGCTGCCGGCGATGAGGACCTTCGCGCCGCCTTGCGGGTCGTTGGGCGCATCCATCCAGGGCAGCTTTTCCTTGAGGTAGCTCTTGAGATCGGAGGCCGCCTGGAACGGCATGCTGCGCCAGCGCGGGTAAGGGTTCTCCTCATACTGCGAACGCACCGAGCGCGAGGTCTCGTTCTCGATCTCGCCGAGCGCCGGAATCGTCGCCTTGAGGGCCTGTTCCTCGGCCGGGTTGATGAGGCTTACCTGGAGCAGCGGCCGCAGCGGCTGCGACCATCCTTCCATGGCCATGCCGGCCAGGATCTCAAATCCTGGCAGGCGGTATAGCGGACGGTACATGGCGAAGAGCGCCAGTTCGATCTCGAAGGCCGGGCTGGGCGCTTCGCGCCGTTGCAGCCGGCCGCCGAGGGACTGGTTCAAGATCTCGACCGCGCGCTCTTCCTGTGCGTCGATCGAAAGGACGTAGGAGTTATGGTGGCACTGCATCGCCAGGGCTGCCATGAAGCGCATCTGCGGTTCGCCGAACTGTCCCTGTTGCTGCAAGGCACCGCTCAAGAGGACGCGCCGCACCTGTGCCAGCAGCGCCTCGAGCGGAATGAAGTAGGAGACGGTCTTCTCGAGCATTATGAGCAGCAGCTCATCGCCCAGGATGCCATCGAGGTGCATTTTGACCTTCGAACCCTCGGCATTCGCGTCCTCGACACGGGCGCGCTCGGCGTACTTCATGACGACTTGACGACCGGCGATGGACGAGAGCTTGGTCGGGTCGGCGACTTCGTTGCGGAAGCAGATGAGCAGTGCCTTCTCGATCTCCTCATCGTAGTGCGCCGGCATCGCTTCGACGACGGCGTCGCCGAATTGGGCCTGAAACTCGGGCCTGTCCTGGCCGTGCAACAGAGCATGGGTCAGGCGCGGAATGGCGGCCTCGGGCATTCCGGCATGGCACAGCACGACCCCGAGCTGGCCGTGGCTTTCGGCATTCTCGGGCTGCAGCTCCACGGCCCGTTCGAAGGCCAGCACGGCTTCTTCGAAGCGTGCTTGGGAGACGCACCAGAGGCCGTAGACCTTGACCGTGTCAGGGTTGTCGGGATCGAGCGCGACCGCCTGCCGCAGGGATGACGCCGCCTCTTCGATTCGACCCCGACTCGAGTAGACCGCGGCCAGATTCTTGTAGATCGGGACGTAGGCCGGCAGCATCGAGCGGGCGCGTTCCAGCAAGACGATGGCCTCGTCGGCTCTCTTGGTCTGCGCCATGAGGCAGCCGAGCCTGAAGGTGGCCATGTTGTGCTCGGGATCCTCCGCCAGGATCTCGCGAAACAGGCGTTCCGCCGGAACCAGCTTGCCGTCTTCCTGCAGGCCGGCGGCTTCCCAGAACTTCTCCATCAGCGGGCCGTTCGCGGTGTCGCGATGGGCCCCAGTCGAGCGCATCATCTTCTTGGCGTTCTTGCGCAGCTGCCGGCGCTCTTGGCGGTTCAGTTTGCGGGCGGCGGGTTGGGAAAGCGGTAGGGCTTGGGACATTTCGGCCTCGTTGTCTGGCTGGCTAGCGGTGCGGGACGCAGCGCCGCGCGGCGTCAGCCGGCGGTGCTATCGCCCAGCGTCAGCGGCTGCTGGATCGGGTAGGAGCTGTTGGCCATGACCACCTGGCGTGCGATGGCGCGGTTGACGTCGACCACGATCGGTGCGCGCAGATTCACCGTGATGCTGACGTTGTCGTCGTTCTGGCGCAGCGTGACGATCAGCAGGAAGGCGGCGGCGTCGACCGGAATGCCGACCGACAGCGCGGCGTCCTCCAGGTCCTCGCGCGCCACCCGGCCGTCGTCGATCTTCAGCGGGGTGACGATGAAGCTGAGGCCGGTGTCGTCGAGGCACTGCAGCAGCTTGAAGTCGGCCAGTTGCACCTGCGGCAGATCGGCCAGCCCGAAATCGCGGTTTTCCGAGAAGCCGAGCAGGCCGACCGGCATGTGTATGGCGTTCTCCGGCCCGAACTCGAGTGCGCCGAAGCGGGTCTCGATCGTGACCCTTTGCTCGGCGGCGGCTCCTTCTTCGGCACGGCGCGCCCGCGCCGAGCGCTGGGCGGCATTCGATTCCAACATCGGTGATGTCTCCTTGGTTCTTGTCCGATAGGTGAATTCCGTGCCGTACCTGGCCTAGATGAACTCCAGCAGAGTGAGACTGTTGAGGCGGCCGAGCGTGGAGTAGGACGCCTCGATGGTGGTGGTGTTCTGGGCGAGCAGGGTGAGCGCCTCGGCGACGTCGACGTTCTCGATGTCGCCGATGATCTGCTCGGCGAGCAATGTCGCGTCTTCCTGAACGCGCTTCATGTCCTCCAGGGTCACGCGCGAGGTCCCGATCTCGGCGCGGATATCGGGGATGTCGGTGATCGCCTCCGTGACGATGCCGAGCGCCTGGTTCAGATCGTCGATGTTGATGGCGGTCGGATCGGAGGCCTGGGTCGTGATGTAGAGGGCGCGGATCAGCTTCTCGAAGCCCGCGTCGATGGCGGTCACCCCGTAGTCGACCGTAACCTGATCGTCGGCGCGCAGGCTGAGCCGGGTGTTGTCGCCGAGGTAATAGGACGGGTCGGTCGGGTCGTAGCCGAGCTGGCCGGGCAGCGCCGCCGAGCTATTGATCGCGCCTGCCGTGGCGGCCATGTTGATCAGGAAGTCGCCCATGTCGATCTCGGTGCCCGGGTCGTTGACCGTGGCGTCGGCCAGGACCACGGCGATGTCGATGTCGAGCGTGACCTGGGCGTTGGTCGTCGCGTTGGTCAGGGTGACGCTCTGCACGCCGGGCACTGTCTCGAAGTCCAGGCCGGTGGCGACGAAGTTGCCGTCGGCCGAGGGCAGGGTGAGGGTGATGTTGGAGGCATCGGCGGTCGGGCTCATGACGTCGATGATCCGGTTGTTGATCTGGCTGATGTCGCCCAGCGTCCCGGTCACGGTGATCGCCCCGAAGGCGCCGGGACCGCCGGCCACGGTGCCGGTAATCGGCTGCGTGGTGATCGGCGTCGCCATCGCGAAGTTCTCGTCGATCGTGACCTCGACCGTCTGCCCGGCGACCGTGAAGCTGATGACGCTGGTCTCGCCGGCCGGCGGCGGCGCCGTCACAACCGCGGTATCCCCCGCGAGGTTCTGCAGGTTGGTCAGCGATAGGGTGCCCGCGCCGTCGTAAGTGAGTTGCAGGGCGTCGCCGGTGCTGCCCGAGGGGACCTGCACCGAGACGATGCCCGGAATGCTCAGGATGCCGGTGCCGGCCGTGGTCGCCGCGCCCGTGAACTGCACCGCATCGACCAGCGGCGTCACCGGATTGAGCAGCGCGTTGATGTCGACCGGCGCGATATCGGTCCGCGCGCCGGCGAACAGGAAGCGGCCGTCCTGATCGGTATTCAGCAGGGCCACCGCCTGCTCGAGCAGCTGGTTGGCCTGCTGCTGCAGAACCAGGTCGGGCGCATTGCCGGTCGAGGTGGCGCCGACCAGGAGCGTGCGCAGCTCCGAGGCCAGATCGAAGAGCTGGGAGCTGGCGTTCTCCATCGCCGCCAGCCGCTGATCGGCCGTTTCGATGCTGCCGACGAAGCGCAACGCGCTTTCGCGCAGGGTCTCGAAGTTGATCAGCGTTCGCCCGCTCTCGCCGATGCCCTTGTAGTCGCGGCTGTTCTGGCCGGTCGAGACGGCGATCTGCAGATCGGCGTTGCGCGCCTGCGCGGCCTGGGTGTTGGTCAAGGCCAGGTTCTGGACGGCGAAGGTGGCGACGCGCGTCATGACCCGGGCCCCCTAACGGACCATCTGCTGCAGGACCTGGAACATGTCCTGCACGGTCGTGACCAGGCGGGCCGAGGCGCTGTAGGCCTGCTGCACGACGATCATGTTGGCGAGCTCTTCGTCGACGTTGACGCCGCTCAAGGAGTCGGAGCGGAACTGCAGCTCCTGGCTGAGCGCTTCCTGGATCTCCAGGTTGCTTTCGCTGCGCACCGCAGCGGTCGAGCTCTCGAAAATGATCTCGGCGCCATAGCCGGCGAGGGTGGTCGTGGTCGCCGCCAGGTTGCCGGCGGCGCCGAAGGCGAGCTGCTCGTCGAACTTCGCTGCCAGGGACTGCGCGATCGTGTTGTCGCCGGCCGTCACCAGCGCGTCACCGCCGCTCAGCGGGAAGGTCATGGCGGTCGCGCCGCGCGCGATGCGGGTCGGGTCGTTGACCAGCTCCTGGCGTACGGCGAGCGCGCGGCTCAGCCCGGCGACGGTGGCGTCGCCGGTGTTGAAGTTGGGCGAGGAGAAGAAGTCGTTCAGGCCGAAGAAATGCGACAGACCGGGCGTGCTACCGTCCTGCAGCTGAACCGCCGTGGCGGTGCCGCCGTCGGGCGTGAAGCTGCTGACCGCGGAGTCGCCCTCGTCGAGCACCACGCGCATGTTCGGCGAGAGGGTCGAAATGTCGAGCCGGAACTGCGAGCCGACGGCGACGAGCTGAGCCTGGATGACTTGAGGCGGGTTGGTCGCGGCCTGCGTGTTGATCTCGTTGACCAGATCGGTGAGCGTTACCGGCGCGACGATGGCGCTCAGGTCGACCGAGAAGGGCTGGGCGGTGGCGATGTTGTCCGGCACTTTGCCGTCGGCGCCGACGGCGGCGAAGCGCAGCGTGCCGGAAACCGCCACGACGTCGTTCACCGAATCGAACAGCCGCGTGCCGTTGAGTTGCTGCGGCGGCGGGAAGCCGACGCCCTTGTTGTGCACGGCGTTGATCTCGTCGCGCAGCATGGCGGCCAGCTGGTCGATCTCCGCCTGCAGCCCGGGCAGGGTCGTGTCGCGCAAGTCGATCAGGCCGCGCAGCTTGCCGCCCTTGAGGGTCGTGGTGATGTCCCGGTTGTTCAGCGAGATGCCGTCGATGTCGCCGTTGGCGTAGCTGGCGGTCGGCGACAGAACGTTGAGCGGCGTGTGGCTCAGGAAGTTCGGGAAGCCGTCGAGCAGCGTGCCCTCGTTCGTGAAGATCACGATCTCGCCGCTGCTGCGGGTGAAGGTCTGGATGTCGATGTATTCCGCCAGGCGCTCGAGCGCCGTGTCGCGCTTGTCGGCAAAGGCGGCCGTCGACTCGCCGCTGGCAACGCGCAGTTTGATCTCGTCGTTCAGATCCGCGATGTTCTGCAGCTCGGCGTTGATCTCGTCGATTGCGGCGGTGAGCTGGCGCTCCGCGTCGCCGCGCAGGCTCTGGATCTGCTCGGACATGGTGTCGAGCTGGCGCACGACGGCGAGCGCTGCGTTGATCACTTCGATGCGCTGCGTCGGCCCTTCCGGCGTCGCGGAGTAGGCCTCCATTGCGCCGGCCAGATCGGCGATCGTGGCGCTGATCGATGTGTTATCGCCGGGCCGGCCGAAAAGGTCCTGCATCTGGTCGTAGAAGGGCTGGGCCACCTTGTCGATGGCGGCCAGAGACAGACTCTCGCGGATCTCGCGGATCAAGGCCTCGTCGACCGTGCGCTTGATCGTGCCCAGCTCGACGCCGGCGCCGAGGCCGGCCAGCACCTTGGCCGATGACTCCGCGGTCTTGCGTGTGAAACCCTCGGTCGAGGCGTTGGCAATGTTGTCCGAGACGATCTGCAGGTTCGCCTGTTGCGTCTGCAGACCGCTCAGCGCGGCGTTGAGGGTGAGGGCGAGGGACATGGCGCGACTTCCTGTCTCTTCTCCGCCGCCGTCCTAGAGGCGCGCGTCCAGCGCGACCGACACGGCCGGCCCGCTGCCCGCTGCCGTGCTCGGCGCGAGCGCGCCGCGCGAGGAATAGCCGCCGGTGTCGCTGCGCTGCTCTTCGACCGCCTTGATGATCGCCTTGAAGAGGCGCTCATTGGCCTCCTTGACCGCGAACAGGGCGCGGGCGTTCTCTGTGAGCGTGTTCTGGAAGGCCGTCGAGGCCGCCATGATACGTTGCCGCAGGGCGCCGTCCTTGTCCTTGAGCAGCTCCGGATCTTCGCGGAAGCGCTGCAGCATCGACTCGTAGGCGGCGATCAGCACGATCTTGTCGTGTTGCAGGGACTGCATGGCCCGCGGGTCCATCTTGCGCAGCAGGCCGGTCTCCTCCCGCAGCACTTCGATCAGGCGGTTGAGCACCTGGAGCAGGTCGGCCGCTCGGGCGGTGGCTTCGGTCATGGCTGGGACTCCTGAAGGGCTAGAAGCTGCTTTTCGATCGTGTCGGCGATGCCGACGCCGCCGGCGCGGGCCAGGGTTCGGCCGTACTGCTCGACCAGCATCGAGCGGTAGATGCGCTCGCCGGAGCCGCCGCCAAAGGGGCCATCGGTCTCGATCGACTCGAACATCGGCGCCAGCATCTGCCCGAGGAAGATCGCTTCGAACTCCTCGGCGGCGGCGCGGATCGCCTCCGGGTCGCGCGCCGCGCCGCCGGCCTTGGCCTGAGCGGTGGTCTTCGCGACCTGCGAGAGGGCGCGGGCGCTGTGGCTGACGTGATCGATCGGCGGCGCGGCGATGTCCATCACAGCACCTCGATCTCGGCCTGCAGGGCGCCGGCCGCCTTGATCGCCTGCAGGATGGTGATCATGTCGCGCGGCCCCACGCCCAGCGCGTTGAGGCCGTTGACCAGCTCCTGCAAGCTGACGCCCGCAGGCAGCACGGCGAGCTTGCGGTCTTCGTCCTCGGAAACCTCGATGTTGGTGCGGTCGACGACCTCGGTGTTGCCCGTGTTCGAGAAGGGCGAGGGCTGGCTCACCTGCGGCGTTTCGGTGATGCGGATGGTCAGGTTGCCCTGGGCAATGGCGACCGTGCTGATCTTGACGTTCTCGCCCATGACGATGACACCGGAGCGCTCGTCGATGACGACCCGCGCGACCTGGTCGGCGCGCACGGGGAGCTGTTCGATGTCGGTCAAGAGGTCGATCGTCTCGCCCTTGTAGGTCTTCGGCACGGCCAACACGACGGTGGAAGGATCCGTAGAGCGCGCGGCGGGCAAGCCGACGAAACGGTTGATCGCCTGGGCGACCCGGCGTGCCGTCGTCAGGTCCGGGTTGCGCAGGGAAATCTTGACGCTGTTGAGCTGCTCGAGCTCGAAGCCGAGCTCGCGCTCGATGATCGCGCCGTTGGGGATCCGTCCGGCGGTCGGCACGCCCTTGGTGATCGACTGCGCGTTGCCGGCCGCGCTGAAGCCGGCCACGGCGATCGGGCCCTGGGCCACGGCATAGACTTCGCCGTCGGCGCCCAGGATCGGGGTCACCAAAAGCGTGCCGCCGAGCAAGCTCTCGGCGTCGCCGATGGTCGAGACTGCGACGTCGATCCGCGTGCCCTGGCGCGCGAAGGCCGGGAGGTCGGCGGTCACCATGACCGCGGCCACGTTCTCGGTGCTGAGATCGTCGCTTCGGGCGTTGACCCCGAGCCGCTGGAGCATGCCGATCAGGCTCTCTCGGGTGAAGACCGCGTTGTCCAGGTCGTCGCCCGTGCCGTCGAGGCCGACCACGAGCCCGTAGCCGACCAACTGATTCTCGCGCACGCCCTCGAAGTCGGCGATGTCCTTGATGCGCGACTGGCCGAGCGCAGCGGTCGGACTCGAAAGCGCCAGCATCAGCAGGGCCGCGGTCCAGGCCCGCAGAAGCCCGGACGGCTGCGCCGCATGCCGGCCGAGGCCGCGGAGACGTCGAAGTGCAGGCCACATGAACTCGAAACACCCTCGCTTGGACGGTGGTACGCGGGGATCCCCTGCCGCCATTATGCGAAAGCCGTGCCAGCCGGCCGCGGGCTCTTGAGTCAGTAAAAAATTAGATTAATAACAATTATGTAGAGATATTTTCTTATGTAATGTCGGAGCTTCTGTCGGGGGCCAGCCCGGCACGGAAGGCCCCGTCGGGACCGGCAGAAAGTTCCGCTCCCTGGCGCCGCTTAACCGCTTGTTAAGGGCGCCTCTGCGACCCTCCGGACGATGCCAAGTCCAGATGCCAGCACATGAAAATCGACCCGCTCGCCCCCAATCGGCCGGCCACGCCGCGCCGCGCCAACGGCACGGGCGCGACCAAGTCCGGCGGCTTTGCCGAGGCCTTGGAAGGGGAGACGACGTCGGCCAATCCGGTCACCGGTGGCGCCGGGGTCGGCGCCGTGAACGCCCTGCTATCGCTGCAGGAGGTCCCGGATGCCCTGGCGCGCCGGCGCCGGGCGGTGCGCCGCGGCGAGGATCTGCTCGACCAGCTCGAGGACATCCGACTCGGCCTGCTGATGGGCGCGCTGCCGCGACCGGCCCTGGAGCGGCTGGCGGCCTTCATCGCGGCCAAGCGGGAGGAAATGGACGATCCGCGCCTGGCCGAAGTGATCGCTGAAATAGAGCTCAGGGCGGCCGTCGAGCTGGCAAAATACGGCAGCTAGCGGCGAATTTTCGCCGCCCGTCCATTTCCCCATATATTTCAAAGCCGTGGCACGGGGGCGCTTAGGATTCTGGGGCTTGTTCGGGCAATCGGAATTCATATACTCCGCGACCAAAATCAGCCGCAACCTGGGCACCGGGAATGTCGAGGAAACCGTCACGCAAATACCGTCCCTCCGAGGATGAGCCGTTCATGAGCCCGCGCATGCAGGAGTATTTCCGCCAGAAGCTCCTGAGCTGGCGGGACGAGCTGCTGCAGGAATCGACCGAGACGATCCAGAACCTGCAGGAGGGCAGCAGCTCGGAGCCGGATCTCGCCGATCGCGCCTCCCGCGAGACCGACCGCTCGCTGGAGCTGCGCACCCGCGACCGGGAGCGCAAGCTGATCGCCAAGATCGACGATGCCCTCAAGCGCATCGAGGAGGGCACCTACGGCTATTGCGAGGAGACCTCAGAGCCGATCAGCATCCGCCGGCTCGAGGCCCGGCCGATCGCCACCCTGTCGCTCGAAGCGCAGGAGCGGCACGAGCGCATGGAGCGCACCCACCGCGACGACTGACGCGCGCGACCTGAGCCTCGGATGACGGTCACGAAGCGGCCCGGCCCCTCCGAAGAGGGTGCCGGGCCGCTCCGTTCTGACCCCCGGGTGTTAAGCCCTAGAACGGGAAGATGATGTCGAAGACCTGCTGGCCGTAGCGCGGCTGCTGGACGTCGGAGATGGTGCCGCGGCCGCCGTAGGCGATGCGTGCCTCGGCGATCTGGTCGAAGTTGATCGTGTTGGTGGAGGCGATGTCTTCGCGCCGGATGATGCCGGCGACCTGCAGCTCGCGCAGCTCGTGGTTGACCCGCACTTCTTGCCGCCCGGCGATGACCAGGTTGCCGTTCGGCATGACCTGGGTCACCAGCGCCGCCACGCGCAGGTTGATGTCCTCGTCCCGGTTGATCGCGCCGTCGCCGCCATAATCCGAATCGCTGTTGGCGTCGACCAGCTCGATCCGGTTGATTTCCTCGGGGAAGATCGCGTCGAGCGCATCCTCGTAACCGAGGAAGGCGTTGAGCGAAGCCTGCTCTTCGGCGCCGCGCGTGCGGTCGGTCGTGTTGTTGAGTTGCGCGCTGTCGTCGATCTCGATCGTCACGGTGATGATGTCGCCCACCTCGGCGGCGCGCTGGTCCTTGAGGAAATGGCGGGAGCCTTGGCGCCACAAGGAGTTGGGCGCGTGCGACACCTGGATCGGCGTCGGCATGGGGATCTGCACGGGCCGATTGCCGTGCAGCACGCTCGGGTCCTGGATCGTCGTCATGACCGGGGCGTCGCCGATCTCTGAGAGGCGGGTAAGGGCGTTGCAGCCGGCGAGCGCGAGCAGCAGCAGGCTCGCGCCGGCGAGCCCGCCGAGGCTGCGGCCGCGCCGCGGGCGCACCTCAGGGCCGATGAGAGTGTCGATTCGAGACATGGTCTAGGCCTTGGCTATTGCGTCGTGGGACGGCCGGCGGAGGACACCCGCACCGTACCCGAGTCGACCACGACCGCGTTGATCACGGCGTTGGATTTGGTGTTCATCACCCTTATGGCCGCACCCTGGGTGCCGTCCTCGAGTGCGCGGCCTTGGGCCGTGAGCTGCATCCGGTCGGTCTCCAGCTTGACCAGAACCAGGCTGTTCTTGGCCACGACCACGGGGTCCCGCAGCTCGTCGGCGCGCAGCGGTTGCTGCGCGGAGACCGGGCGGCGGGGGCTCTTGCCGATCAGTCCCTCGGCCACGGTGACGATGTTGCGGGCCAGGCGGTCGCCGCGCACCCGCGCCCAAGCGATGTCCTGCTGGCCGATCGTCTCCCCCGGGGCCACGTTGCGGCGCAGCACCGGGACTTCGAGCATCTCGATGGCGCGGCCGGAGATGAAGGCCTGCACCGACGGAGCGCCGGCCGGGGCGCCGACCTGCGCCCGGAATCGGCCGCTGCCGGCGTCGTGGGCGAAGCCGACCAGCGTGAGGCTCGGCTCGAGGTCGGCCGGCAGGTGCAGCTGAACGGCAGGGTTGTCGAGCACCACGGAGATGTCGCCTCGGGGGTCGCCTTCGGCGATCCTGTCGGCGACCAGCGTGCTGATCAGATCGGCGTCGATCACATGGCTGGCGCGTTCGACCACGACGCGCGCTAGCCGCGAACGGGGCCGCCAGGGCAAGTCGTAGCCCTGGGCCAGGGCCTGCAGCCAGCGTGCGTTCAGCTCGACCTTGGCGCCGGGCTGCGGCGCGCGGGCGATGGCCGTGTCGGCGCGCTCCTCCAGGCCGTAGAAGAGATCGCCCAGATGGACGACGTCGCCCTGGACCACCACGTGTTCCTTCAGGCTGACCGGCGTCCGGCTCTCCGCCTGATCGGCGGTCGCAGCTCCCGGTGCAAGCCAAAAGGAGAGGGCGATAACGAAGAGGATGCGTTTCATCGGTCC
>JAAUYJ010140715.1_pt1 | contig 11365 bp, 15 predicted proteins | sample 7278031 | NCBI WGS metagenome assembly JAAUYJ01 (sample SAMN14350222, study PRJNA611818) | marine sediment metagenome | isolation source: surface marine sediment (1.8m) | place: French Polynesia: Moorea | collected 2018-08 | reverse complement strand
TTGCGATTGATATAATATCCCTGAAATTCGGGATATTATATCAATCGCAAAGTCGTTTTCTTAGGGAAGTGGATTCGGGTTGGGGGAAAATATCCAGACTGGAATCTCCGTCTATTTCAACATAAGTTAGGTCGCTATGAAAATTTAAACACAGAAGACATCCCCAATACTGGAGATAATGAAGTTCACGAACACGTTATTTTACAAGGTAAAGTAGGCTATCTCAAAGAAGATATGCTACACATTGACTTTCGTGATATCTATCAGTGGTTAGCCAGACACAATCGCTATTCTAATTGGGAAGCAAGAGTTTATTACAATATTTTGACTGGCAAAGATGAAAGTGGGACGATTGGAGCTAACTTATTTGGGGATGCAGTACAACGTAAACGCTTTTTAAAGAAAATCTGGGTCAGATTACCTTTCAAGCCTTTATTAAGATTTATTTTGTTCTATTTTATTCGTTTAGGTTTCTTAGATGGGAGAGCAGGTTATATTTATGGTCGTCTTCTAAGCCAGTATGAATATCAAATTGGAGTTAAACTCTATGAGTTACAAAAATTTGGTGGAAAATTAAATGTTGTTACTACTACTTCTGACGTAACTTCTAAAACTCCTATGACAGAAACAACAGTTGAGTTATCACAATAGACAGATAATGACTCCAAATATCATCCTAAATGATGAACCATTAGTCGATCTAAGAAAGTACGACCAATCAAATTTTGATCGAGGAAGACCCAACTGGATAATTATACTATGGTGGTTAGTTCAGGCGATCGCATTTCCCCTAAGTCTGCACAATTTTAATAGCTTCCGTTGTTGGTTGTTGCGGTTATTTGGCGCAAAAATTGGTGAAGGTGTGGTAATTCGCCCCACCGCTCGTTTTACCTATCCTTGGAAAGTTTCTATTGGTGATTATAGTTGGATTGGGGACGATGTAGTGTTATACAGCATAGATAATATCGAAATTGGTTCTCATTGTGTTGTATCTCAAAAAACCTATCTTTGCACTGCAAGTCACGATATGCAAGATCGAGCTTTTAGTTTAATTACTGCTCCCATTAAAATTGGGAATGGAGCTTGGGTAGCTACAGATTGTTTTGTTGCTCCAGGGGTAAATATTGGTTCTAATGCAGTTATTGGGGCAAAAAGCGGAGTTTTTAGGGATATTCCTCACTCTAAATTAGCCTGGGGCATTCCTTGTACTGTTCGCGACAATAGAACCATGAAATCTTGACATCCTCCCGCCGACGAAGTCGGGGGATTCTTTTGAATCTAGAGGTTCTTGGTTCAATGAGTCCACTTAAACTAACATCCTTGCGGTTTTTAACCCAGAGGTGGTTCTCAAGCCTGGGTGTTTAACCCATTGCAGAGTAGGTTTAGGGATGCCCTTCCTTAAGGCGAGAATACGAAAAGTTGTGTTTTCTCTGTACTTGTTGTAGGAGTTAAATACACAGCGCGTCTATTTTACTACGATTTACTTCATTTTAGTACTATTTAAGGTTACTTGATTGCTAGACAACCCAAGATTGTCCAGCTTGTGGAACGAGAATCAAAAAAACTCTGTCAACTCGCACCGATGTATGTTTGTGTTGGTATATCGAAGATAGAGATGTTGCAGCCAGCATTAACATCCTGAAAAAAGGATTGAGTATACTGTAGGGCATACAGGAAGTTACGCTTGGGGAGAGACTCCCTCTTGGGCAGTTGGCCAGGGCCTGCCGTCTAATGGAGACTCGTTGAACCAAGAATCCCTCACCGTGAAAGCACGTGAGAGTGTCAATATGAATTCTAATACTCTAACCAAATACCTCTCGGAGTATAGAAAGGGGACATGATGTACGTACCTTTATAATCAGGTTTAAGTTGCAGTATAAAACTCATTTAGTATCTATATAACAATGAATTTTACCCCAAAAACTTGAAGCTTTATTGGGCGTTAAACTCTCGCCATAATTTCCCATCAATAGAGTAGTTTTTTAGAGTACTGCTGGCTCTAGCATTAAGATTGTACCTCGCTCCGCATCAACTTCTACCTCTACCCCCAACGGCACAATAAATTGCTTTTCAATATGACCAATCATCGAACCATACCAAGCAGGGATAGCCAAAGGTGCAATATGATCTGATAAAACCTGTCTTAACGTTAGAGTAGGCTGGTCATCTTCTTTTGAACAATCAGAACAGTTAGCAAAGATGAAACCACTCAGTTGCTCTAAAATCCCCCCGAGTTTAAGCTGAGTCAACATTCGATCAACTCGGTAAATATCTTCTCCGACTTCTTCAACAAACAAGATGGTATTCTTCCAAGACGGCAGATAGGGCGTACCTACCATAGCTGTTAGCACCGACAAATTACCTCCCAGCAAACGTCCTCTCGCCTTGCCCTTTGTAATTGTTTCAGAAGGATGGCTAGTCAGATTTTGGAACGAGATCCTGTCCCTGTTGAGTAGAATGCGCTGGGCATAATTGAGGGAAAACCAATTCCAAGTAGAGATGCCCACAGGACCATGAAAAGTAATCACGCCAGTGCGAGCGTAAATTCCTAACAAAAGCGAGGTAATATCGCTGAATCCCATCAGAATTTTGGGATGACGGCGGTAATGGTCGTAGTTCAGCATTGGCAAAATACGATTACAGCCCCAGCCTCCCCGCAGGGCCAAGATAGCTTGAACTTGGTCGTCGGCAAACATAGCATTAATATCAGCAGCCCGTGAGCTATCTCGACCAGCTAGATAACCATATTGATCGAGGACGTGCTGACCTACTTTAACTTTAAAGCCATAGGCAGTGAGGAACTCTATGACCTGTGTGAGATTTTTCTCTTTTATAGCACTAGCAGGACTAATCAAACCCACGGTATCACCTAACATAAGCCGTCGTGGCTTGATTGGAGGTAGGGAAGCAAATGATGCTGCTACTGGCTTATGGCTGACTAACAGACTACCCGCCAAAGCTTTCAGAAATTGGCGACGAGTACTTCTAAGCATTAAATCTCTCGCTGTCTCCTGATTGTTAATTGAGTAGAGTCGATGGGAGCTATTATGCTCCGCACCTCTCTTTGAAATCTGAGCGTGCAAGTTTCCCCGCACTCAGCTTCCGAAAACCTTAACTTTCGTTTTTGCTCCTGTGGACATATTGGTGACAACTTCTGTGAACCGCGAGGAGATTCTGGGTTTTCCAGTTGTTGTGGTTGCCATCTATATTATGTAACTCTACTCTTTCTCCGTCGAGAAATTTTAATCCACAATGTCCGCACGAATGACTTTGTTTTCTAAGTGTTTTTGATGTCGCTCCATCGTATAGGACGCTATTTCTCTTTGACCAGTAGTTTAAGTCTCCATCAAAAGGTGATTTGTCCCCTTTGACATTGACAAATTTGTTCTCTGAGTAACTAACGCTTGGGAATGCCTGTTTTACCATCTTTTCTGCTTGATGTTTATTGATGGTTTCCTGTTTAAGGAATACTTTGTGGGTTCTGTCGCTCATGAACCATAAACTGAACCTACTTCCATCCATCTTGCAGTATTTATGATAATTCCTCCATCCCCTGATAATGGGAGCTAATTTTGTCACTTTTGTTTCCGCGCCATAGTTAGAATTGTTGACGACGTTTTTGACCTTTTTTCGGAACGCTTTGAAGTTATCCTTAGATGGTATGCTTCGGAACTTTCCGTTGTTTTTCTGGACGTAGAAATGCCATCCGAGAAAGTCAAAACCATCTGTCGAGGCTGTTACTTTCGTCTTCTTCTTACTAACATTCATTCCCCTAGCAGCAAGAAACTCCTCAACTTTGACAAGTAATTTTTCAGCACTATCATTTGGTTTTAAGATAAATACCATGTCATCCGCATATCTTATGCTTTGCCCTAATGATTCAATACCATTTAATGCTATGTTGGCTAATAGCGGGGACACCACTCCTCCTTGTGGTGTTCCTTGTTCGGGGAATTCTGGGTTTGTACCTGATTTCAGGCAACTGCGTAAGCCGTTTATAATGAACTCAGGAGCAATAACCCGCTCTAAGATTGCCTTGTGGCTTATGCGGTCAAAGCATTTCTCGATGTCTAGTTCTAGGATTCGTTTTTGATATCCTTTAGAACTGCTTTTGAGGTTGAGAAACAGGACTTTTTGTGCGTCATGTGCGCTGCGTCCTGTTCTGAACCCATAATTTCGTGGTACGAAATTTATTTTTAGTTTTAAACCGAGGAAACCCACGGGAAGGCACTTTGAAAAAATCAGTCCAAGCCTTATCTAACCTTTTGAGGACTTGCTGCAATGTTTGAGCGTTTACCAGCTTTAAATGAGAAAATTTCTTTTTAGCTTCAGTTAACGCTTTTGCTTGGTTATTGTAACTAGGAAATGGTGCATCGTGCCGTAATGATATATTCAGAAACTATCCAGCAACAATCAATCCTTGACTTACGAGATTCAAGCCATGCTTTTCGTTCAGCATGGGCATAATTGTCAACATTTCTACAAATATCTAAATATTGGTCAAACTGCTGAATTTGCTGCTTGGTTGGCTTGATTTTGTATTGGTAAGTGTAGGTAATCATTGCTCGACCAGTTTATGATAATATGACTATATTACAGCTTATCGCTATGTTATGTCAAACAATTATAATAAAGGTTTTAGGTCAGTATATAAACTTAGCGCACATATTGTCTTTGTTACCAAGTATCGTAAAAAAGCTATCAATCAAGAAATACTTGAAAGACTAAATGTTATTTTTAAAGAGACTCTAGATAAATGGGGGTGTCAATTAAATGATTTTAATGGCGAAAGTGACCATTGCCGTTTATTAATTGAGTTTAAGCCTGATGTTCAATTGTCCAAATTAATTGCTAACCTTAAAACAGTAAGTTCTAGATTGATTCGTAAAGAGTATCCCGAACTTAGTAATAAATATTTTTATGGCAAGTCTTCTTTTTGGACGGGAGCATACTTTGTTGCTAGTTGTGGTGGTGTCACTGTGGAGCAACTTAAGGCTTACGTCGAGAAACAAAAATCTCCTGATAAATAAGGATGCTAGTCAAGACACGCACTTCGTGTACGCGGTTTTTTTTGCTTTTGATTGATCTCCCACTAACCCTGTCGGGTTTAGATGGGAGTCCTCTCAAAAGATTTAAGATAGTTAAGGTTAAAGAAATTTTTTTCGGTTGATAAAAATTATTAGTCATTGAATATGAAGGGCAATCCCTAACCCATAGTGTAAACCGACAATTGTATGTCAACTTTCTTCTTAAATCAAGTTACTAATCCCATAAAAGGTTAGAATTTATTTCTTATTTATGATGCTAGCTATTTTACCCCATTCATCTTATTGGCTTTGCTATCAGAGGTAATAGTCTCTAGCAATGCCTTAAGTATTAGGTAAGAAGAGGTAGCCCCAGGATCTTGATGACCCATACTTCTTTCTCCCAAATAACTAGCCCGTCCTTTGAGAGCTACTAAAGGAATTGTTTGTTTCATGCCTGTTTCTGCTGCTTGTACGGCTTGTTGTAAGGCATCTACTGTTGTATTTCCCTTAGCGACTAACTCCGCGAAGATGGTTGCTGCGGGTGAGAGGGCATCCAACATTGTCTTATCACCAAGATTAGCTTTACCTCGTTGGATTACTCCTGCTACTCCTGCTTGCAACAAGTCAGCTAACTCGGTGGAGGTCAATTCTTCTTTTCCCGTTACTGCTGTAGAAGCTCGCAGAAAAAAAGTACCGTAAAGAGGACCGCTAGCTCCCCCAACAGCAGAAATGAGAGTCATGCTAACTGTTTTTAAAATAGTGCCAATATCTTTAGTTTCTAACTGTGATAGCTGAGGGACTACTTTTTGAAATCCGCGATCTAAATTAATGCCGTGATCTGCATCCCCAATGGCAGCATCTAACTCGGTCAAATAATCTTTATTTTCTGAGATTGTCTGAGTTACTGCTTGTAACCAGTCTAAGATTTGTTGTTTAGTTACGTTCATTTTTTTCAGTTAACAGTTAACAGTAATCAGTTATCAATTAATGAGATCGCCTTGTGATAAACATCTTTTAATAAGGGGTTCAATTTTATTAGCGTTTTTGCCAAATTAGCGAGTAACGCCAGAATAGATGTCTTTGAAGTTTGAAGCCAGGGATTAAAGTATTTGCTACCGATCTGATGTGATTGAATGATAATTTAGCAGGGCGAGTTGGAGCAACAGTTGTTGAGGTCAAAGTCGCTCTACGATGCCAGTTTAAATAAATGAGGTTGAGGGGAATTGAAATTACACTATACATATAATCAAAAATATTTGTCTCTCGGTAAAGTCCAAGAATGAGTAATCTCCCAGATGGACGAAGAAGCAGCTTCATTTTTTTCAAAGCTGCCTCTAAATCCATGTGATGTAGTGAGGCAACAGACACGACCGCATCGTAAGAATCTTCTGGTAAATCAATTTTAAGAAAGTCAGCGTGTTTGTAATATATATTGGAGCCATTGTGCTGATTTAATGCCTCTTCTAAAATTGCATTATCAACATCGAGAGCATCTACTACTTCAGCTCTCTGGGCAAGTTTCCAGGTAAAAAGTCCCAGTCCACATCCTACATCCAAAGCACGGTCAATCTTTGTAGGAAGCTGACCCAACAAATAATTATGGAAGTGAATATTATGATTCCACATTGATTTCCTTGAGCAGTGTACTTAAATTGTATATTTTTGAATTAGTTAACAGACTTCTAAACCATCTCCCAGTCTCCTTGTCCCCTTGTCTCCCCATCAATCTCAACAGATAAATAAAATGTTTGACAATGTACTAAACGCCCCAACGTAATGCAGGAGTTTTCACTGGTGCATCCCATAATTGGAGTAGTTCGTCATCTAATTTTAGGAGGGTAATCGAGCAACCTTGCATTTCTAGGGAAGTAATATAAGGACCGACTAAGCTACGTACAATTTGAATTTTCTGTTCAGAGCAGATTTGTGCTAATTTACGATAGATGATGTAAAGCTCAGATAAGGGCGTACCACCCATACTATTGACAAAAGCCAAAACGCGATCGCCTTTTTCTAAGTTGGGATCGGTTATTTCTGACTCTACCCATTCTTCTTTATTTTCATCCCACTCCCGCAGAGTACGAGTATAGGCGGTATCTTCAATAATCGATCGCGCCAGCATTTCTGTAATTTCATCTGCTTCTACCAAAGGTAATCTTTTGCGCCCTGGTTCACCGTGAATACCAATGCCAAATTCAATTTCATCCTCTCCTAGCTCAAACATGGGAGAGCCTTTCGCTGGAGGGGTACAGCTTGTAAGTGCCATGCCCATGCTACGTCCGTTGAGATTAACCCGACGACAAAGATCCCTTAACTGTTTCAGGTTGTATCCTTGCTCCGCAGCAGCACCACAAATTTTTTCAGCGAGAACTGTTGTTCCTACACCTCTGCGTCCTTGAGTATAGAGGCTATCTTTAACAGCAACATCATCATCAATTAAGATATTGGCTATTTTGATTCCTTCAGAAACTGCCAATTCTGCTGCTAATTCAAAATTCATCACATCGCCACTATAGTTTTTGACAATGTTCAGAACACCAGCACCACTGTTAACTGCCTTGGATGCTGCTAAAATTTGGTCGGGAGTAGGAGAGGTAAACACTTCCCCAGGACAGGCAGCATCGAGCATCCCCATACCCACAAAACCACCATGTAAGGGTTCGTGTCCACTACCACCACCAGAAACTATAGCTACTTTATTAGCAACAGGTGCATCAGCCCGATAAACAAAGTTAGGGTCTAAATGAAGTTTAATCAGTTCTGGATGAGCCAGAGCCATTCCTTCGATACTTTCGCGAACAAAGTCATCGGCATTGTTGATCAGTTTTTTCATGATTTCAGCGAATCTAGTTATTGTTAATTCCAAGTAAGAGATTGATTATTACTTGAAACTAGCGATTTGTCGATTTTGGCTGCAAAGATGGGTCAGACTAAGGCTGATATCGTGCGGTTATTACTCGATGATGCACTTAAAGATGTTGATAATTGAGCATTTAAGTAATGCAGTAATTAATTAAGTAATGCAGTAAGCAATTAAACCTTGCTTATATCACCATGAACAGCTAACCAAATGCAGGGAGGTTCAGAACTGGTGTATTCAACGCGATGCTTTTGATGGGCTGGTATGAATAGATAATCTCCTGCTAGTAGCTTAATTTGACTTCCATCTTCATAAGCTAAAACAGCTTTTCCTTTTAATAAAATTACCCATTCATCCTTATCTTGGTCGTACCATTCTCCTGTTGGTGTAACCTGTCCTGTAGAGATAATTCTCTCAATTAGAATATTGTCAGTAGAGACTATTGATTCAAATAGTTCTTGGTTTGGTAGAGATGGGGGTAAATTGAAAATATTAGTCATTGAAGATTAGGCGATCGCGCTTTTAATGAATGAAATAATTGGCAATGAATTCAGAACTCAACAACTTGGCTTATACTGCCTTTGAAAGTGACTCGATTAAAATACCACCAATGACCCTACGTGCTGGAGATGCTGTAGATAGCTACGATCTACCTCCTGACTATGATGAACAACTAGACGAGCTTACTGATGATTACTTACAAAAGTATGCTTACTTTGCACTTCCTCATCTCGATCCTTTATCTTGGCGTTACTATTTACCTTTTCTAATTGACTATACACTCCGTCATGCTACTGCTGAAATTCCTCCAGAATCTTCTCTTGTTGTTGAGGGTACATTATTCTCTTTACGTCCTCCTGACAGAGAACCCCCCAGATTATCTGTGCTTACAGCAGAACAAAAATCAGTAATTATTAAGTTCCTTGAGCGGATGGTATTTGATGAACATTCAGATTATCAAGATGAAGCAATGGAAGTATTGGAAGAATATTGGATTTAACCAAGATAAGCGAGCACGTAGCCGATCGCTATCTTATTACATCATCAATCAATATTATTTCTCAAACCACACAAACCTGCATAACCAATACCAATAGCATCAACGCTATCATCAATGGGCAGAGTTTCTAAATTAAATAATACTTGTACCATATCAGCTACTTCATTCTTATCAGCTTTGCCATAACCTAAATGACATTTCCAACTAGATTGATGCAGATATACTGGTATAACTCCCGTCTCTCGGTGACAGACTAAATTAATCACGCCAAAAGCCTGTAACACTCCACCTGCTGCTTTGATAGTTCGATTGAAAAAAGGCATTTCGATAGCTACATTATGGGGTTGAAACTCACCCAGCAACTCCACCATATCCTGCTCGATCTCTAATAATCTCTCTGCTGTAGTTAATTGTTTGTTGGTTTCTATCGTCCCGTAGTCCAGTAACTCTGCATTGCCATATTGACCTTCTTCTAAAAATGCCCAGCCGATCATTGCTAGTCCTGGGTCAATGCCCAACCAAGTTTGACTCATTAATTTGTGACCAATTAATAACCTCGTAACAAATACATTACCAATTTGGTTGAGTTAAACAGCAAAAAACCTCGGCGCACATCCGAGGTTAAGTAGGAGAAAATCAATGTTGACGAGAAAAAAGAGAAAGGAAAAATATTTTAAGCGAGAAAACCTAACTTTTTGCCATTGTCGCGAGCCGTTCTAATTAGGTTTTGTCTAGTTGTTCTTTCGATACCGATACGATTGCAAACTGCTGTAATGACCTGAGAGTGAAGAGCGATCGCCCTTCCGCGAAGTTTGTTGAATTTAGCTTTACCGAGACGATTACGAACCAGAACGACGATTGGTGCAAACATGATTATCTTCTAGACCTCGATTAAAAGTTAATTAAAAGTTGTTGTTTAAATAAATCTGACTGTCTCAAACCATTAGCTGACTGCTACTGAAACTAAAACTAATGCTGTAACTAAAAATGCTGCCACTGCACCTTGTTGTAGATAGCGTTTTTGTTCCCATACTGCTGGATATTCTTGATAAGTCATTTTAGGCTCAACAGCGTAGTTGTTAAGAGTTCCGTTATCTAATTGTCTGGTGTACATAGGGCGTTCTGAGGTGTTGTTACTGTTCTATGTAAATTAATGTAACAAATATATTTAGTTTTGTAAAGCATACTTGACAAATAGATATTTATTGCATCAATAAGATTAGTTAATCATTGTTGTAAATTGAAGTACCAGGCATAGCTAATAAAAGAGTTGCCATGATTCAGCGCACCTGGGAGGAACAGAAATCTATCAAGGATGTGATGATATTCCTGCAAAGTCATGGTGTCTCTACTACCTATGCAGTGAAAATATACAAACAGTATGGAGAAGAGGCGGTGCCGAAGGCAACAGCTTCGCTGGTCGCGACAGTTACGAACAATCCCTATCAATTGGCTATAGATATTTTTGGTATTGGATTTTTAACTGCGGATAAGATAGCCCGTAATATTGGTGTATCACCCTGGTCAAAGTTTCGTTACCGTGCAGGAGTGCTTCATGTTTTAGATAAAGCATCTGAAGATGGTCATTGTTATTTACCTGAAAGTAAGATTGTTCCTATGAGTCGTGAATTACTGACTATCAAAGGAGTTAAAGAATCTTCAGTAGAACATCAGGAGAACGAAATGAGTACGGAGATAGGAGAAAAAATAGAACATGAAGCTGATGAAGAAGCGATCGCTACAATTCTTTCAGAAATGGTCAAGTTAGAGGAATTAATCAGAGAACAAGATGATGATGAGCCAATTTACTACAAACCCAGCTTTTTTTACAGTGAACAGCATCTAGCCAAACTGTTACAGCAAAAACTCAAAACCAGTTTAGATGTAGATGTAGAGCGCGTAAAGAGTTGGATTAATCGTTACACTGCATCGAGAAAGATTCAACTATCACCGCAGCAGTATGTAGCAGTAGCTAAAGCAGCCTCGGAAAAATTGATGATTCTCACTCTCTGACCAGGAACGGGTAAAACTTTTACAGTCCATACAGTCTGCAAGTTGTGGAAAGCAATGGGCAAGAAAATCGCTTGTGCAGCACCTACAGGCAGAGCAGCGAAACGATTGAGTGAAATGACCTTACTTGAAGCTAAAACCATTCATAGACTGCTTGAATTCGACCCAAGCAAGATGGGTTTTAAACGGGATTTGGATAATCCTCTAGAGTGTGAGGCGATCGTTATAGATGAATCTAGTATGATGGATTTGTTTATCTCCCATGCCTTATTTAAAGCTATTCCAGAAGATTGTCAGGTGTTGCTGGTAGGAGATATCGATCAGCTTCCCTCAGTAGGACCAGGAAATGTTCTCAAACTATTACTCCTGATGGTGAGGGAGAATAGACTTCTTGCATAAGTCCTCATTAATCGGTTTAAGAAGACAAGGGGGACAAGGAAGACAAGGAAGACAAGGGAGAAATTGATT
>JAAUYJ010013813.1_pt1 | contig 11369 bp, 14 predicted proteins | sample 7278031 | NCBI WGS metagenome assembly JAAUYJ01 (sample SAMN14350222, study PRJNA611818) | marine sediment metagenome | isolation source: surface marine sediment (1.8m) | place: French Polynesia: Moorea | collected 2018-08 | reverse complement strand
CTGGACCTGTCCTCCCGCTACTGGTTCGATTGCGGCTGCCGCCCTTGTCGCGAGAACTGGCCTCCGCTCTCCTTCCTCCCTCGGGACCCCGCGCTCCTCTCCTCCTCCGGTTTGAAACGGGCTCAGGAGCTCATGGACGGGGGGAGGCCGGAGGAGGCCGTCAAGGAACTGGCGGCTCTGGTGAACGAGGTGAAAGGGGGCAATTCTGCTTCTCCTCCCTCTGAGGAGGCCATCAGGGTAGAGGACAAGATGAGGACCTGCCTGTCAAACATGGGCAACCTGGCCTTCGTAGAGGCAAAAAAGAAGGAAGCGTAACGCACGTTAGCATATCTCAAAAGTTGTTGATTTTTTTCTGTTACGAAAAAAGCTATCACAGATTGACAAGAAATGCACAATCGCAAGAAAACTATCAGAAAAAATCATACGCAAGCATCCATTGTTCCGTCCGTCATAGCTCCCCGTCGTCTCTGCCGCCCCTCATGAGCCTTGCCGCGACCGCCGCCCCCTCTCGCCCCCTCCCCGCCGCGCCAGCCGCCGCGCCGCCGCGACGGGAGCGATACTCAGGCTTCAGCTGGAATCCCCTCTCCTGCATCGCCTTGTTCAGCTCGTCCCGGTTGTCCATTTCGGTTAGGTCCAGCCTCTCAACCACCTCGCCCAAGAGACTGGTTAGAGGGGGAAGATATCTCGACCATAAGAATTGTTCGTCTTTTGCTGAGTCCAATATGCTTTTTTCGGTCCATCCACTACAAGGAGAACTACGATACTGCACAACATTGTTGCTGTTTTGATCATGGTACAGTACTGTTCTATTGCTACCGCTACTGCATAAGTCATCGAACTATTCATCATTTCCAACAGCAAGATGCCCCGTTCTACCTCTTCTTCCCTTTGTCGTCATCTGTGCGGTTGACTGCCCCGTCCTCCTTGGTGGGCGGCGCCTCCGCGTAGAAGATCATCTCGGGCGCCTTCCCAGGGACTCGGCGGAACTCTGCATTCTCGTAGGTGGGGAGGTCGGTCGACACGAACTGACGAACCTCCTTCAGGCGCACCAGGCGGCAGCCCTCGCAGGACTCAACGACGCAGTAGCGAGCCAGGGGGGACACCTGAAAATTAAAGGTGGAAAACATTAATGTGTAAAAAGAAAAGAGAAGAAGCCAACCTTTCCTGCTCCGGATGTGGCGCTGGAAGGGGTGCTGCTCTGGACAGTAGGGGAGAGAGCAGCAGCTCCGTGAAGGAGGAGGAGGATGGGGAGAAGGAGAGACCGGAAGGAGAAGTCTCTCCGTCTGGACACGATTCGTACAGATGCCATCCCCATGGGAGCTCCGGACCTGTCCAAGTATCGACCAATAGAGCATTCCTTTGCGCCATCCCTAATAGTATTGGGAAGCAAGAAAAATAGGGAGCACCTCTAGAAAACTGGGTCACACCTTGTTCCTTCTCAGGGTCTTGACTTTTTTGCCTCCCTTTCCCCCACCACCAAACTTGCCATTTTTTGCCCCTTTTCTCTTCTCCTTTCCTCCTCCCCGTCGAAACGACCCAAACCATCCAGGGGGTTTTCTAGGAAAGAGAGAGTCAAGGAAGGGGCGCAAAGAAAAGCCCCTCTTCCCCTTTCTACCTTGACTCACCACCTCAAAAGGTGCGGGGGGTGAGGAGAAGAGGATGTGTGGTACGAAGCTCGTACGGAGCGAAATTATGATTGGCAGAAGACGAGAGAGGCGGAGGAGAAAGAGGGATGCGAGAGAAGAGCCCCAACAACCCCTTGCTTTCACCTTCTCTCTCCGCCCACCTCTGTGTGAACACCGCATTTCCTTTGCCCCTTTCTCCTCACCTCCTCTTTCCCATCGCTGACCCAGTCTCTTGGATATATCCTGTAGGCCAAGCCGAAGGGAGGGACAACGGGACGGGAAAGAGGAAAGGATGAGGGTGACCAACTTCCAACTTTTTCACTTTCCGGTACAGCAAAAGTCCGCCGCGCACTGTTCAGATGAAGTTGGCGTTTCCTAGCAAAAGTCCGAGCGACTGAACACACAGTGGTCGATCACAGTGGAGAGGAGGCCGGGATTAGAAGTATCTCTCATACAAACGAACTACTACTGTTCAGCCCTTGCAGGCCTTCCTCCAAGCCATCTCTTTCCTTTAATTTCAATAGAGGGACGTACGAGAGGGAGCAGAGCAGAGATCTTCTGAGAAGCTCTGATCCCTGATCGCGCCTCCTTCTTCCCTGGGGATAAGCCAGGTTCTAGAGGACACGTGCATGCAGCGGAGAGTTGGAGAGGCTGCTGCATGGAGGAATCATTTTGCATGTATGCACGATCGAGGGGAAAGAGGAGGCCTGTCTTAATAATTCCCACTGGGAAGGTGCAGCAGCTCCAGACCTGAATTAAGTCTGAGGGGAGGGCAGCTTCGATCCAGCCAGCAATCTCCAGATCGTGAGCGGGAGAGAGAGAAATGCTCTGGATTGAATAGGATTGAATCTTCCCTCGGGCAAAAAGGCTGCTGTGCTGTCTGACGTCCCTTCGAAATGTATCCTTCGATCGTCCGAAAACTATAGCTTTCACTTCCCCCTCTCCGTCAGTTTCCGAGTCTTTGAACTGCATCCATCTCTTGCTGCACTTCCAGTTCCATATCAATTAAGCCACAGTCCATTGCATAGTTTTCCTTTTCTCCGTGTTCGTCCGTTCTCACACCCCTAAAAAATATGGTAGCCATCTTCATCCTCAACTTCCTCTCCCTGATCTCTTATGGCCGAGCTTCTTCCTCCGCAGTTGTCCCCCCTTTTACCCCCTTTTCGCCCAACCGATCAATCATCCGCCAAACACGCTGCTATCCCCCCTCCCCGACCGTGCGGAAGCAGCTCTCCTACTGCGAAGATTTCGCCAACTTGGCAAATACAACGATGTGCTGTACTGTCGTAACTGTATGCCACATTATATTTTGCATGGACTCATGTGCGTATAACTCCTTGAGAAGGGGGAATAACGGGAATAACAGGCGCGAAAATGTGTTTTCTACGCAAAAATTCTGGAAGGGCCCACAGCTTAAAAGGACGCCAAAAGAAAGAGAGGAGACACGAAAAAATGCAGAGCTTCCACTTGGTCTCCTCCGGGGAAAGGAGGGGGATGAGATGGAGTAAGAAAAGAAAAGAAGGCGACGATCGACGTCAAGCCAAAGGAGGAGGGGGAAAAGTCTCCTCATTAGCGAGGGAGATAAAAGAGACGAGAAAAGAGAGGAGAGAACTAAGGGCGGGAAGGAGAGAAGGAAGGGTCGGTCGCTTCAATTCCAAAGAGAAAGAGGATAGGAGAGAGTGGAATTCTCTCTCTTCCCTTCTCATTTCCTTCCCAATTCCCTCTCGTCGTCTTTGTGCTGCAGTGGGACAAAATCCCAGGCCCTTTCCTCACCCTCCCTCAGACTATCCAGCAGTAAGTGCATTACACTGCACGCTACAGTGTAGATCGAAGGAGGGACTCGGTGTAAAACTTCCCTGTGGAAGGGAAGAAGGCCGTTATTCTGCTTCCCCAATCATTCCTGAAAAAAGGAGGGAAAGATGTGGGAGGTGTAAATCAGGGCTTTCCTCCCTTCTCAACCTGCTTTCCCCCCCTCTTTTGATACGCTTCTCGTTACAGTACCATGAAGGGCGAAGCGAGCATGCCTTTGGCCCCACTGTCGCTATGGACAGTCCGACGTGTACATGCGGCCGCCCCCGCTTGGGAAGGAGCTTCCCCCGTCGGAGGAAGAGAGCGACGGACGTACGTACTTACAGAGGGGCCCCAAACTCCCTTTTCTTACTTTCTTTCCCCCTTTTCCCACCGCTTTCATCTCTTCCGCCGCCGCCGCCGCGGGCGTTGACACTCTCCGTGTCCCCTTCACCACTTCCCCTTCTTAGAATGGGGTAGGTGGGTGGTGTACAGTAGAATAAGCACGGACACATGAATCTTGCGCAAAAAACCGTCCCTCTTTCCCTCATCGCGCCCTGCTAGTGGCCGAGAAAATTGCAGTTAACTTCCATTCGTCGTCTGCCGCCGCCGCCGCCGCCGCCGTCCCGTGTAACCAAGTTTGCTTCAACCTTCCCCTCTCCACTCCTTCTGGTCCCTCCCTCCTTCCCACTTCTCCTCTGCAAAGGATGAAAGAAATTCCTGTGATACTTCTTTTGATCTCCCTTCCCCCTCTCGCCCTCCTTTTGCCCCCCCTCCTCCTCCTCCTCTTCCTCCTGCTATGCCCGTTTTCCCAAGGCTTCGATGGCAGTCTGGTGGAAAGGGGGGCGGAGGAGGAAGGAGGGTAGAAGAAGGCCTCAGACATGGGAGGGAGAAGCAAGAAGGGGGGCGACCCGACGTCTCTGCCTCGCCGCCCCTCCGTCGGTCGGTGGTGGGTCGGTAGTTCTTTTGCTTTCACACACACACACACGGGCATGAAAAGAAGGAAAGAGGGAGAAAGGTATAAGAGAGCGAGAGAGAGAGGAGCCTCCTCCTCCTCCTCCTCCTGTGGCGCCACCGCCAATCGGCGCCTCCTCCCCGCTTCCTGCCATGAGCGAAAGGAGGAGGAGGGGTCGAAAGGCTGGGATCGAATGAAAGAGAGATCGACGATGGATAGCTAGGGGGAGGACTGATGAAAGATACGTCACGTCCGACAATATATACTAGAAAGCAGGGGGGAAACATGTCCATTTGTAACTACACTTTCAAAGTTAATTTACTTCGCATAGCATAAACTCATGTCTTAAACGACATCCCATGGGAAACCAACCACATCCGTATTATAGAGTGCTACAAGCACCTTAGGAACAATACACACCAATCCCCTTAGGACGCCAAAGGGGGGCGGACCAACCTTGTTCTTTATTCACGGCCCTTACATCTTATCCTCCTTCCCCTTTGTCAGGGCTGTTGCTTCTGTCTTCGCCTCCTCCCCTCTTCCTCCCCAGAGTAGCCCATCTTCAACAGGAGAGGGGGAGGGGGGATCGCCTCCGCCGCTCTTTCGTTCGTCCTTCGTCGTCGTCTTCTACCGGCGACGCCAGTTTTGTCCCTCTTTCAACCCCTCTTCCCTCCGCCCGTTCCCTATCCTCCCCTATATCCTTCTCTCTTCCCTCGGCCCGGTTTCGCTCTCCTGGGCCAGGGGGGGGAGGGAAGGCGGCAAACTCGGCGGAGGCGCCAATGCCATCCACCACCCCACCTACCTACTACCTACCCAACACAGCTCCTTCTCTCCTTCCAACCTTAGTTTTGTTCCTCATGCCTCCGGCCTCTTCTACTGGCAGTGTCTTCACCCCCTCCTGGTTCCACTTTCCATCCCCCCTTCCCTCTTGCTTATCCTTTTGTCCGAAGGGAACATCCAGCTTTTATGCAGCAGAGGAGAGAGAGCAAGACTACAGAACAGAACAGACTACTACTACACGGGGCATAACAGGCCGTTGGGCAAAGCGGGGGGGAGGGGGGGCAGAGGAGGAAGGGAAAAGAAGAAGTGCTGGTTTTGGAAGGGGAAGAAGGGCCGGTGGCGGCCTTCGTCCTATTTCTCTCTCTCTCTTCCCACTTCCGACCACCAACCAACCGGCCGATGGACGGAGGTGCCTTCCTCTCTCTTCCGCCGACTGTTGGTTCTCGGGGCTTTGGGCGAACTCGAGCGGTCTAGAGAGACACCCTCCTCCCCCTCCCCTGCTTTGCACAACTACCCCCTCTTTCCCTCTGGCGGTGGCGGTTGAGTCTGGAAGAAGGAAGAAGAGGAAGCCTCTCTCTCGCTCGCTCGCTCCCTCCCTCCAACCGCGATTGGAAAGCTCTGGCTGCGTGCGCTGAAGGGAGGAAGAGGAGGAGGAAGAGTCCTTTCTAGGAAGGACAAAAGGGGGGAAAGAAGGCCGCCGCTTCCTGCACAACACCACTTTTGCCAGCCGTTGGCTTTCGCTTTCGCATGTACTGGAGAGAGAGAACCAGCTGCCGCTGCTGCCGAGGGTAACTCTGATGAGGGAGAAAATGGACTTTTCGAATATCTGTGGCAGGAAGTTCCTTGTATGCTTTTCGTACGAGGGATGTTTATCTTTGTGCGCATTTTTCTAAGGGCACCTATTTCCCTCAGTCAGAACCCATTTCGCCCCAATCACCGGTATAATTAACTGTCTCTGGCAGGTGCAAAGGGAGGGAGAAGCTCCACCACTTTTTCCCCTCGACCACACAAGTCAGGAGCGGCAACGACAGCAGCAGCCAGAAGCAGCAGCAGCTACAGCAGCAGCTACAGCTCTCTCACGGCGGCCTCTTTTTCTCCCTCGAAGGCCGCGACCGACATACCCACCAGGCAAGCAAGCAACCAAGACTGCTCCTCCAAACCTTTTCTCCTCCTCCTCACCTCCGCACCAGCGCCGCCGAAAAGTGCTGTAGTACTCCTATCGATTCGAAGAAGTAGGGGAGGGGAGGAAGGCAGAAGTCAGAAAGTGAGTGAGTGGTTCGCCCTTCCTCCTCCGTCCTCTTCTTCCTCATCCTCTTTTCCCTCCAGTAGTTGCAGCTTGGCCTCGCTCTGTAGGAGGAGGAGGAGGAGGAGGAGGCTGGGGCTGAGGCTGAGGCAGTAAGTAGACGGTGCTGGGAGAGGAGGAGGAGGTGGTGGTGGAGATCGAGAAGAATAAGAAGGGGAAGAAGGCCGCTGAAACGCCGTCGTGGTCGGAGGAGGAGTAGAAGTAGCTGATCCTCCGCCCGCGGAAATAGAGCCCCACCGACTACTCGCAAATATTGAAATGGGAACCCTCCGCCATGCGTGGAACGAGGCGGAAAAAGTGAGCTGAAGTTGAGTTAAATCCTTCGCTTGGAGGATCGGCGGTGACCACAACCAAACTAGGCAGTGATAGCGACAACCAATGTTGGAAGTGCTAGAGTGCGAAGCGTTGAAGATATACTTGTTGTAGTGCTGTTAAAGAAAAACCAGGTATAGAAATGTTGAAAGTTCATTCCACGCGGATGAAGTTTTCTGCCTTCTGTTTTCGGAGCGTGCCACTTGACGTGAACCTGACTTAGGATTCTTGGGAATCTTTTGAAAATATCATCAACAATCCGAAGCAAGTGACAAAGCACGAGAGTTGTTTCTTTAGCCACCCGTGTGAAAGTATAAGTCTTCAACCCCTCGATCTGTTTCGCCCGCCCCCAACCCGTTCACGACGGCGGCGACAGGAGGGGCGCCGAAGGGCATCGGCGGCGGAGGAGGCGGAGGAGGGGTCGGAGGGGTGGGCGGGAGGGGGCTTGGGGTCTCGGGAGCTGGAGCCAGCGGTGGCGGTGGCGGGGTCGGAGGCGTGGCCGCGGCAGCCATGCTCTGTTGCGGAGGAGACAAGGGAGAGAGGCAAGATATGAAGTCGGCGCAGAACACGCCCTCGAGGCAGCCACTCAACAACCCCATGGCGGCGGCGGCGGCGGGAGGAGGGCTGCCGGGAGGAGGAATGGTGGGAGGAACTCCCGGCATGGGCCCCGCAGGCATGGGCATGGGTCCGGGTGGGATGGGGATGGGCCCGACTGGAGGAGGAATGGGCATGGGTCCGCAGGCCGGAGGGGGATTCACCCCAGGAGGAGGTCCCCTCGGCCCAGGAGCACAGATGCAAGGGAAGGGGATGATGGGTCCAGGCGGACCCATGGGAGGAATGGGAGGAGGGCCAGGAGGAATGGGGCAGCCGCCCATCACCCAGGTCGGCAGGATGCAGCAACAACAACAGCAGGGGATGATGAACAACATGATGATGAACAACATGAACTCCTTCGACATGCCCAGAGAGGACTTCAAAAAGGTGAGGAGAACATCTTGCAGCGAAAAACCGTTTTCGTCTTGCGGTTGCGAATTGCTGATTAGCTATTTGGGAACCTCTCATTTTCGTTCAACCACTCTTCCGTACGCACCGGAAATATATTTCGGCCAATTTCTATCCCTCTTCCTTTCGTACAGCTTCCTTTTTCTCCAGCTCCCCACTTTTCTTTTCTTCTTTCCCCCCGTCTCTACTTCTTTTCAAAGAGAAAAAGGAGCTTTGCTTTCTTCCTCCTCCCCCTTGCTCTTCCTCTTCTTTTCTTCCTCTTTTTGCGGCCCCATCTCTGGAGCCTACCAATTGCCTCGTTCAGACCCTTGAAGAAAAGCTCCTTTTCCACTCTCCAGCGAAAGTCCTTCTTCTCCCCCCCTCCCCCTCTCCTCCCCTTTCTATCTTCCCTTTTATTTCTCCCATTTTTCTGCCGGCTGTGCTCGCGTGCATCTGACCCCTTTTCGTCTTTTTCTCTTTTCGACCAGAGAGCCCCTTTCTTTCCGAACCACCTACTGTACTATATGGCTGACTGCTGCACAATACTGTTCCAGGGACGGATTTTCCGCCACCCTGCTCCGTGCCCGCTTTTTGATAAGGGAAAACAATTACCGTAATTGTCCCCGCGTAGCCAGAAGGCAGATCCTCCTACTGCTCCATGACGTACGTACGTTCATGTTCTACGTATATCTTTCCATCCATTCCCTTTTCAGCCGAGCGGCATATCCGAAGAGATCTTCCGCCAGCTGGAGACGGTGCAGAACCGCTACGACTCTTCGACGGCGGCGGCGTTCAGGGCAGTGCAAAAGTCCGGCGAGATGGTCGTAAGGACGCTCGACCCCAGGCAGTTCATCCGCCTGGCCAGCGAGACCGCGCCAAAGATCAACATCGACACGAACGTAAGTCGACAACAGAAAATGGAAATGCTCTAGCAAAAAGGGAAACAAATTAAGGGAACGGAGTAAAGACAGATTTATCTGGTCGGCGACAAGGCTTCCTCGCCAGTGCCAGGGCAAAACAGACCATTCAATTGCAAGTAATGTTGTGGTAGTCAAGCTGTCCGTCGTAGGCCGCGTGCTGCAATACGCAGTTGTTTCCGAGCGCCATGCACCGCCCGGTGCTCATGGTGCAGGTGACCACCTTGACTGGCGCCTCGTTGACGCAGCTCCTCCCCTCCGCCCTGAAGCCAGGGTAGCCGAACATGACGCTGTTGACGTTTGTGGACGGGACCCTTCGTTGGGAGAAGTCGAAGGCGTCCTTGTCCGTCGTGCAGAACTCGCAGAGGTGCTTCCGCATGAAGTTGGGGTTCGGGCACAAGAAAGGAGTCTGCTGCTGCTGCGCGCCGCTCCTTCCGCCTCCTCCTCCTCCGAGAAAGTTGAACACCGAGAACGGGGATCTCTGTGACTGCCTCTGCTGCTGTAGTTCCCGCGCGGGCGTCTGGGCCACCTCGAAGGGCGAGGAGATGACCGCCGTCGGGGCAGACTGCGTAGCTTCCGCCGCCGACATTCCCTGGTACCGGTAGTAGCCCTGCAGGAGGCTCATCACCGTGACCGACAGATTTATCGCAATGAGAAGCCTCTGGGACGGGGTCATCCTCTTGTCAACGCACTATTTTTTCCACCTTAATTGCACTTACTACCGTTCCCCTCTTTTGTTGGACTTTGTACAGAAGTCAAAAATTTAAAATTCAAATTGGGTCGTAAAATTTTTGTCTTTTTTGTTGTTTACGGGAAATTTCACGCGTCATTTTTTTCTTCGATTTTCTCGCATCCTCAGAAAGGAAAACCGAGTTGTAAAAATTTCTGCCTCTGCTTTGATCTCTTTGTACTTTAACGTCGTCGAGAAGTGGGAACAAATCACGCACATGCTCGTTTTCATCCATTGCGGCCTTGGGGACTCGAGAAAAAGAGGAGGAAGAGGATCGAGCCCAGCAGGAGGGTGGGGAAGAGGGACTTTGAGCACAGTCGCTCAATCCCCTGCGAAGACGCGATTCGGTTTGCATGCGAAAGAGAGGGAAAGAAAACTGTGGCGGCGGGGGAATGTTCTGCTCTTCTTCCGACTTTTTGGGCCTGCGTGTATGGGACGACCGACCGACCCACTTCCGCGGCGGCGGCGGCGGCGGCGGCGGCGGCAGCGGCGGCGGCGGCGGCGGCAGCGGCAGAGCTCTTCTTCCACTTCCTATTCTCTAGAGCTACGGTTTTTTTGTTCGCGTGGTGTCGATTTGGTCTGGAACAGATTTTTACCCCTCTTCCTACAGCCTTCCGGGTAGGTCGTGGCGTTGTGTCGCCTTTTTATTGCTTTCGGGCTGTTATTGCAGACATACCCAAAGGACGATGAGACTTTTTTCGTCGAAGGGTTGCTCTGCTGTTCGTGCAGTCCTACTTTGAGACAAAACCCCAGCCATACGGCAGTTGCTAATTCGTGTTATTAGAGGCCATATCGCAAAAGATAACCTTGTAGCCCAAAAGTGATTGCCGGGTACTCTGCAATGCACATCACGAAACAATACAAAGGCGCCCACGTCCATTTTGTGATAAAAAAGGGTCGAAATTTGTTCCTCTTTCATTGTCGACGCATCTGACGACGCTATCCGCTGGGGGATGGTCCTGGTTGTCGAAATCCGAGGAGGAGGAAGGAGGGAAAGGGAAGGACTCCTGTCTGGTCCATTACACTTTCGCCCTTCTTCTTTGTTCCCGTGGGTGGCCGAGGGACGCGGCAGCAGCAGAGCGGAACCAGATGCCGAGAAATATTCGTGAGACGAAAGAAAACCCTCCACGGGAATGATGTTGTTGCTCAAGAAACCGCGATGAGGAAGTGAAAAGTGGTTCCTCCAACATCACTCTGTCCCCCTGATTTAGGGGGGAGGAGGAAGAGGATCCCTCCCCATCATATTGTTTGGAACAATGGGGCCCATACTCATCCCATGGGAGGCACGAGTGAGCAAATTCCTCCTTCTTAATTTCGCCCCCTCATTATGGCAACACGACGAAGAGCGGGGAAAGGAGGAGGAAGGGCAATTGGCAGAAAATTATATCCCTTTCGTCCATCTTTTGCTGGATGCGAAGTCTCCTCCCTCGACCCAACAATTGGTGTAATTGTCGAGCATACAACATACGTTGCCCCTTCCTCCTTTTGCCCACACATATGCATGCCCATTAGCCGGATGAAGGGAAAAGAAAAAGACAATGGGTACGACCTTACTCATTCCACGCAAGCTTAATTCGTGCAGCGTACAGGGCCTTTTTGGGGAGAGGGGGAATGGATTTTGAGCGATGGAGCATTAAATGAACTTTTGGGCACGTTTCCCATGCCAAATTTGGGCGCAGGAGAAACTTCCTTTTTTCATTCCGTCGGCATTGCCGTCACCTTTGAGACTCCCCCCATCCTTCACCTCTATCAATTTCTGCCCATTCGTCACCGCCCTCACTCAATCGAACCTCGTCACCGGAACCATTGTCAGATGAGCAGGGAGGGAAGGAGGGAGAGGGATCCACCAGAAGACACTGAAGCGCCGGAGGATCCATTGGCGAAAGTCTCCCTTTTGGGACGAGGCGACAAGCATCCCCATTCCCCACACCACTGAATGGGGTTGAACGAGGGGATGGAGGGAGAGACAAAAAACCCT
>JAAUYJ010093930.1_pt1 | contig 11373 bp, 13 predicted proteins | sample 7278031 | NCBI WGS metagenome assembly JAAUYJ01 (sample SAMN14350222, study PRJNA611818) | marine sediment metagenome | isolation source: surface marine sediment (1.8m) | place: French Polynesia: Moorea | collected 2018-08 | reverse complement strand
CTTGCTCTTCACTCAAACCGTAGCTATTGCTACGCTTTTCGCTCCAGAGCGGCGCTTACGAACACGAATCCTGCGCCTGCTCCCGTGATCCTGGTGAGAAATGCGGGCTAGGTAGCCATCCTGATGTCAGACTACCGCATCGTTTACATCCCGTTATTCCAATTACTTCGATCATCGACGTCGCAGTTATCGTTCAGCGTAATTTAGCGGTATAGAAACGCCGATATCACGATCTGCAAGTAACATGAATAAGCTGGCCCAGTTTTCATTGTCAAAAGTCTGCATGATATGATCCCGGCATGACAGCTTGTATTGCAGGACTTCCCGCTGTAACCGGAATATTTCGTTTTGCATCTGCTGCAATCTCGCAGAAGACACTGTCGGCGATATAGCTGCTTCCTTAATAGCGATACGCTTGCGAGCGATTTCCTTCATCGCTGCTAGCATCGGAGTCGCGCTCTGGTCGCGCCAGCGGTCGAGCTCGGCAACCTGTTTGTCGGTCAATCCAATGAAATCCTTGTTGTCCAGTATGACCGGAAGCAGGCTGGGGAGGTGGCTTATTTTGTCCAGCTGTTCGATGGTTGAGGCGATGTCGTCTTCAACAGGCTCCAGCGACGAGTCCGCAAGAGCCATTACTGGTAAACAGACGAGCAATGGTGTCAGTAATTGTTTCAGGCGCACGATGGAACCTCCTTTATGTTTGTTGAATTATAATTTGGTCCATTTATGACGTCCGCGTGGTGGCGTCTGGTTTGCGCTCTCCCGAGTCCTATACTAGTCGTGGCATTTATGGATTGACCTGGAACTGTCAGGTTAAAGACCCAAGTCGTCTGCACAGCACGAAATCGGGAAAGACTATAGCATGATTATTTCACTATATTGTTACACGATAATGAAGATTTGCATACCTGAAGACGGCCCAGCCGACTGTTCGTCTTTGCCTGTCATTGAAAATGCGCCAAGCACACAATAAAGATACGATCCTGGAAAACGTCGCGCGTTGACCGGATACACGCCAACGGAATCATTTAACTGATTACTGCCACAGTGTTCTTCGCGAGGTTAATATGTGGTTTTATGTAATTTACCGGCGTAACGCACGATTGTCTTGGAGTAATTTACGTTAGAATACGCGACAAGCTGGACTAGGCAACTAAATGTGAATTATTATCATTTCCAATGGCTAGGCACATGTTCCTCACAAGCATCCATGTCATCAAGGGCGTAGACGACGAGAAGTTGATTCAGTCCTTATTGTTCACCGTCGTATTATGGCTGTCCGGCTGTACCTGGGTTGAGCCCACTAAAGAAGGCGGCGAGGTACTGCTTGTCAAATCCCACAATGTGCAATCCTGTCAGCACCTCGGATCAACGAAAGCGACGGTTAAACATGAAATTGGGCCAGTCACAAGAAGTGAAGATAAAGTCAGGGCAGAACTAGTGACTCTTGCGAAAAATCATGCAGCAGATATGGGAGGGGACTCAATTGTCGCGGCTGGACCTGCTGCCGAAGGTTCCATGACTTTTGACGTGTATAAATGCGGCGATTCACCATAAACGATCCAGGGCCTCGTAACGCTATGCGTATACCCGTCGACGGAGGCCATTGTTTTGCAGGACCAACGCTGGGCATCCGCGTAGCGTTAACAGGCTCTAACATTAGCAGCGGAACAGAGGCATGAGCTCAAGAGTATTTTTGGCATTCGCGTTGTACCTTAGTCTGATCTCCTGTGGTGGTAGTGACGATACTTCAGGCAAGTCGAATGCAGTCAGCGAAGTAACTGAAGATATCGTCGAGATTGGGGAGCACCAGACCGCAAAGCCGGAACGCCCAGCGTCAGCCAAGGTAACTTCGGCTAAATCCGCGGAACAGCTTGCTGCCACGAATACGGGTGAATCGGTCTACAACAGGGCGTGCGCAGGCTGCCACATGACAGGTGCGGCTGGCGCACCCAAGATCGGTGATAAAGCCGCATGGGCAGACCGTATTTCGAAAGGCGCAGTTACACTCGTGGCGTCAGCGATCAATGGTATTCCGGGAACCGCAATGTTGGCAAGAGGAACCTGCAATGCCTGCAGCGATGATGACCTTAAACTTGCTGTCGACTACATGATTTCTCAGAGCCAATGACTCCATTAGCGATGGTCCACAATGTCTTATGATGCTTTAACCTTCTCAGCTGTCGTCATTACAGTTGTGATCACAATCGCGGTTATTCTAGTTAGCCGCAGTAACGTGAATAACGAAAGGAAAATGCGGCTGCTAGCCAGGCACCTGACAATGCTGGAGAGTAATGAAGAAGCTATGCAACTTTGCAAGGAAATACATGAAAAATACCCTGAATTGTGTATCGGATTGGACTATACAATCAGTGAAAGCAAAGATGGTGTCAAAATCGATCAGTGGAAATCGCAATTGCCGAAGCCTTAACGGAGATTAGAAAGTCTTACTGTACGGCAAGAATATTATCGCTCCTGGTGCTTTCGCTGGTCTGGGCGTCTTCACAGGCGGCTACCCATTGTGTAATCCTGCAATATCATCACTTCAGTGATCAGACGCCTGCCATAACGAGCGTCAGTCCGGAACAGTTTGATGATCATTTGGCGTATCTATCGACACACCAGTTCAATGTTTTACCGTTACGTCAGGTAGTAGCCGCACTCAGGCAAAAAACGACGCTGCCGGATCGTTGCGTCAGTCTAACCGTCGACGATGCTTACCTGTCTGTTTATACGAATGCATTTCCACGATTGAAGAAGCTGGGTTGGCCGCTAACGGTATTTGTCAATACCGAGGTAATCGACCGCGGGTTTTCTTCATACATGACATGGGATCAGATGCGTGAATTATCATCACAGGGTGTGGCTTTTGAAAACCATGGTCATGGGCACATTCATATGATTCGTAGACAAAATGCTGAAAGCGATCAAGACTGGCCATTGCGAATATCGAATGACATCAATACAGCGCAGCGTAGGATTAGCGAAGAAATTGGTGAGGCGCCACAGCTGTTTGCTTACCCTTACGGTGAATTCAGTCCTGCTGCAGCAGAAATTATTAATGAAATGAGTCTTGTCGGTTTTGGTCAGCAGTCCGGGCCGGCCTGGCCGGGAGCAGATTTTTCTGCATTACCTCGTTTCCCCATGGCTTCCAGGTACGCCGAGCTGAAGAATTTTAAGCTTAAGGTAAACACATTGCCATTACCCATCGTCGACGTATGGCCGAAAGACTCGCTGGTAGCTTTAGAGCAGCGACGTCCGGCATTGAAGCTCACGCTTGTACCAGGTGCCTATTCGAAAGCAGCGATACAGTGTTACATAGGCGGCAGCAGTGATGTCGCAATTAGCTGGTCTGAAGATATTTCCGATCAGTTGACGGTCAAGCCAAATTTTGATCTGAAACCTGGAAGGCACCGGACCAATTGCACGATGCCATCATCTGAGAAGGGTCGTTTCCACTGGTACAGTCACAATTGGTTTGTCCGTAATCCCGACGGTAGCTGGTATTCAGAGTACTAGCCCGCGACAAGTTCCAAACAGAAGTGTCATCGCGAGGAGCGTCAGCGACGTGGCGATCTCCAACTATCTTGCGAGACGCCTGAGATTGCTTCGCTCGCGACGGTCATCTCTAACACGTGTAAAGGCAATTCAAATCGGCATCAGCGATGTGTAAGATCCAGCCCGCGCCAGCCTTAATAGTCATGAATCAGACTCCTGGCGTTTCCCTTGTTCGCCAATGGCTTCAGCGATCTCGTAGCTGAGCATTTCGACAGTTTTGCTCAAGGCGGCAGCAATTTCAGTGTATGAGGCTGCGGGTTTGATGGCGGTAGTGAATTCTGATTTTTTCATCAGTAATAAGCGGGTGCCCTTGTCTGTGCGGATACTCCAGTTGGCGACCAGCGTCGCATTGCCTTCTGCGTCGGCATCCAGTTGCCATACGTTGACCAGTACCTGGTAGTCGATATCGGGCCAGTTGCGCGACGGGTGCAAGGTTACTTTGTCCGTATTCAATAGCATCGACAGATTCTGGGCGAGGATGCGAGCGAAGTTGTTTCGTAGTGGCTCAGCCCAACGTTGAGTTTCTGATAAATTCACCAGAGCGCTATCGCTACGGGTAACGATCTGTGCTCTATCGAGGTATTCCGCGAACTGGATCGGGCCAATACCGAGGTGCATCCTGCTGCGCTGTTTGGTCGGTAATACTGCGGTGTCATTTTGTGACATTGGCTCCAGCAGGTAAAAGTTTGATGGAGGTGTAGTTCCGCATGCGCCTAGCGCGATTGCCAATATCAGTAGGGTCAGTTGCGCCGGTCGAGGTCGATAAATTGATGCGATCATGCTAATCCCGTGGGTTCTTGCCTCTAAAAAGTGTCTCGGGTTGCCGTTCTATGGTTTCGGCAAACATGCGTATCGAGCGAGCCGCGTTGACGATTTCTTCCAATGCCATATTGAGGTTATACATCTGGGTCGAATCTTCGCTCAATAATTGCTCTGTGTTATGCAAAATTGTGTTTGCCTCTTGCAGTGTGTGTTGCAGATCGTGCAGAGTCCTGGTGGTATTGTCTGCAATCGGCTGAATGTTACGGTCGATATTTTTCGCAAGCTTGTCGACCGTTTGCAGTGTCTGCTCCAGCGTGTTTATCGTTTGCAGGATATCGGGTGAGCTGACGATCTGATTGATTGCTGCCAAGGAAGAGGTGATATCGTTCAGAATTTGCTCAATCGGTAGTTTCTTAAGTTGTTCGTTGAGCTTTTCAATCGTCATCGGGATCGTCGGTATCTCGGGTAATTCGCTGTCACCAACATACTGCGCGCGTGTGTTGGGATGGTAATCGAGCTGAATTGCCATTTGACCGGTCAGTATGCTTTGCAAATGCAGTTGTGCGCGAAATCCCAGCTCTTCGACCATATAGGAAAGGCGGTCTTCCTCGGGATCGGGTAGGTGTAATTGCCTGACCATCTCGACCGCGTCGGGTTCGAACTGGACGACCACCGGGATATAAAACTCGCCGTCGAGCGGGTGAAATTTTACGTCGATATCGATCACCGTACCGATCTGGACGCCGCGTACGTTGACCGGAGCACCTCTCTGCAGCCCTTCGACCGAGCCAGTAAAATACATAATGGCTTTTTGGCTGTCCTTGAACAAGGCGATATTACCGAGTAGCAGAAACGCGCCTATCGCCAGCGCAATCGCGGTGATCACAAAAGCGCCGATCAATGTCGAGCTCGCACGCTTGCTCATTGTTCACCCCGTGTGAGGAAAGACCTCACCGTCGGGTGTGGGGGTTCCATGCGCAATTTTTTCGGGTCGCCGGTTGCTATCATGGTTCTGCTGTCTGCATCCAGAAAGACGGAGTTGTTGCCAATGGCGAATATACTCGCCAGTTCGTGTGTCACTACAACGACTGTGGTGCCTAGACTATCACGTAGTTCAATGATGAGATCGTCCAGCCTGCTGGCGCTGATCGGGTCAAGACCGGCACCGGGCTCGTCAAAGAAAAGAATCTCAGGGTCCAGCGCCATCGCACGCGCCAGGCTGGCGCGCTTTCTCATGCCACCACTGAGTTCGGCGGGATAGTATTCCTCGTGGCCGGCCAGTCCCACCAGAGCAAGTTTGTATGAAACCACATCGCTGATTTCGGCAGCGTTCAACTGTGTGTATTCGGTCAGTGGCAAGGCAATGTTTTCCGCCAGTGTCATCGAACTCCATAATGCACCGGCCTGGAACATAACACCAAAACGTTGTTTTATCTCCTGCTGCTTGTCAAGATCTGATTTCCAGTAGTTGTCCTCGCTGAAGTACACATCCCCACGAGCGGGCCGCTTCAGGCCAATCATATGCTTTAGAAGCGTTGTTTTCCCGCACCCGCTGCCGCCCATGATGATGAAAATGTCGCCGTACTGAACGGAGAAATTTAGATTTTGTTGGATGACAAAATCACCGTATCTCATGGTCAGGTCGACTACAGAAATGTGAGCCCGCTTTGTCTGGTTTAGCGTATTGGACTTCACAGGGCGCATTCATATGTCCAGCTTTTGCAATATGACCGTCGTCAATGACGCTGCAACAACAATGCTGACGATACTCGTAACCACCGCGGATGTTGTCGCTTGGCCCACGGCCTCAGCACTGCGGCCACATTGTATGCCGCGCAGGCAACCAGCCAGCGCTATCAAGACGCCGTAGAGCGTTCCTTTCATCATACCTACGGTAAAGTGCGTGAAATTCAAAGCACGCAGGGTCTGCTGATAATACTCGTACACGCTCAGGTCGAATACGGTAACGGAGACAAAAATGCCTGCAGCAATCCCGACCAGCCCGGCATACAAGGATAACAGCGGCATCATCAGAGTCAGTGCCAGCAAGCGTGGCATAACCAGATAGTCCATTGGAGAAATACCGAGCGTCCGGAAAGCATCGATCTCCTCATTGACCTGCATCGTGCCAAGTTCGGCGGCATAAGCGGCTCCGGTACGGCCGGCCATGATGATAGCGGTCATGAGTGCACCGACCTCCCTGACCATGGCAATGCCGACCAGGTCGGCAACATACAGCTGCGCACCAAAGCGCTCGAGTTGCAAGGCGCCCATGTAGGCGAGAATCAGGCCAACGAGAAAGCTGATGAGCGAAACGATCGGCAGCGCCTTCGGCCCGACTTGTTGAATTATGTAAAAAAGTTCGGAGACCGAGTATTGGGCCTTACCGGTAAACAGGCGTGCCATCGACTTGAGGGATTCACCCAGGAAGTGGAGCGCAGCTGGAATTGCTGCTATCACATCCAGGGTTGCATTGCCGACATGGCTGAGCAGATTGTCTTTTTGGTCGGGTCTCGTTGTGTCTTTTCTTGCAGGCGCAGATCCGGCCAGATCGAGTAATTTGCGTACACCAGAGGGTAGACCATCCGGGGCGAGTTGTAGTTGGCTAAGCTCGCAGCTACGAAACAATTTAGACAGGAACACCAGCAGCCCTGAGTCCCATTGGGTGATGCCGTCAGTGGAAAATGTGATCCGCTCGAGTTTGGGAGTCGGTGCAAATTTCTGCATTACCGCTTCAACGGACGGCAGCTCGTCCTGCAGACACCATGAGCCGCTGAAGACCAGCTCCAAGGTAGCCGCATCCGTCGTCTTGAGCTCGAGCGTGGTATTGTTGTGATTATGGTCTCGCGCAGTCATTGAAACCAGCTTGACCGCTGGTGATTGCAGCGTCAAGTAGGTAAGTCAAAACGCGAAAAGAAATTTGGATCTAACAGGCTATACTTTATTCTGTCCAGTTTAGAACAATATCAATGAGGTAGTAATCAGTCATGGATTTCGATCAATTACTGAGATCGCTGAGAGAGAATCCGAGCCAAATCGAGTACGATGCTGTGCTGTCTTTGATTGATGAATTGTACGAATTTACCCCGGTAAGATTTACTAATGGTGACCTGGTCAACGAGGCAGGCCGTAATTTGGGGTCATGCAAGATACTTGCGTTTGCCAAGCTCGTTCGCTTGACAGAGGAACAGACATTGAATTGTTTTGGCTCTTATTATCGAGATGATGTGCTCAAGTACCCGGATCATTTAGATCATCCCAATATACGCAATTTCATGAAAGCCGGCTGGCAGGGCGTCAACTTCGAGGGTGTGGCGCTGAGAATGAAAGAATAACGTCTGCTGATAAATGCGTTGTATTGACGCCGCGGTAAAGCAATTTGGCGGGAAGTATAATATCAATCAAAAAAAAGGCCGGTAGCACCGGCCTTGCAATCAGTTCTTGTGATATGGATTATTTCTTGCCTTCGCGTTCCAGCGTTTCCTTGATAACCTCTTCAGCCACATTCTTTGGGCATGGCATGTAATGCAAGAATTCCATGGAAAACTGGCCACGTCCCGACGTCATTGTGCGCAGGTCGCCGATATAACCGAACATCTCACTGAGCGGGCACTCAGCCTTGATGCGGACACCGGTCGTGCCCGGCTCCTGTGACTTGATCATGCCACGGCGTCGATTCAGATCGCCAATGACGTCACCGACATGGTCGTCGGGCGTGTAAACATCGACTTTCATGATCGGTTCCATCAGCTGGGGACCGGCTTTCGGCATGGATTGACGATAGGCTGCCTTCGATGCCAGCTCATACGCGATCGCGGATGAGTCGACCGGGTGATAGGCGCCATCCTTCAGTGTTACCTTGAAATCGAGGCAAGGGAAGCCGGCGAGAACACCACGTTCCATGCTGGCCTCGAATCCCTTTTCCACAGCGGGCCAGAATTCGCGAGGAACATTACCGCCGGTAACCACCGATTCGAATTGGTAACCGCTTCCGGGCTCGCCCGGTTCGATGGTGTAGTCGATTTTGGCGTACTGCCCCGATCCACCCGTCTGCTTCTTGTGGGTGTAACTGTCCTCAATGCGCTGAGTAATGGTTTCGCGGTAGGCGACCTGGGGCTTGCCGACGTCAACGTCGACACCGTGGGTACGTTTCAGGATATCGATCTTGATATCCAGGTGCAACTCACCCATGCCCTTCAGAATGGTTTCACCGGAATCTTCATCGGTTTCAACACGGAATGACGGATCTTCCTGAACCATTTTGCCGATGGCAATGCCGAGCTTCTCCGAAGCCCCCTTGTCCTTGGGTGCTACTGCGATCGATATAACCGGATCGGGAAATATCATTGGCTCGAGCGTGGCCGGCGACTTGGGGTCACACAGCGTATGGCCGGTCTGTACGTTCTTCATGCCAATCACAGCAACGATATCCCCCGCCTGGGCGCCATTGAGCTCGATACGCTCATCGGCGTGCATTTCCACAATGCGCCCGATACGCTCAGTTTTACCGGTAAATGTATTCAAAACCGTATCGCCTTTATTCATTTTGCCGGAGTAGATGCGGATGAACGTTAGTGCGCCGAAACGGTCGTCCATGATCTTGAATGCGAGCGCCCGTAGCGGCTTGTCTGGATCAACAATAGCGAATTCGCCGGTTTCCTGGCCTTCGTCATCTGTTTCCGGCTGCGGTTTGACCTCAGTCGGATCAGGCAGGAAATCGACAACTGCATCCAGCACCAGTTGTACTCCTTTGTTTTTGAATGCCGAGCCACAGTAGGTCGGGAAGAAATCCAGATTGATCGTACCCTTGCGAATGCAGCGTTTGATATCATCGATAGCCGGCTCCTCGCCCTCCAGGTATTTTTCCATCAGCTCATCGTCCTGCTCGACCGCGGTCTCGATCAGTTTTTCGCGCCATTCCTCGACCGCGTCCGCCATATCCGCAGGAACTTCCAGAATTTCGTAGTTTTCTGGCTGGCCGGAATCATCCCAGACCCAGGCTTTGCGCGTCAGCAGATCCACCACGCCTGAGAAATTGTCTTCAATGCCAATAGGCAGTACCATAACGAGCGGATTGGCGCCCAGCACGTCTTCGACCTGTTTCACGACGCGGTAGAAATCAGCGCCGATGCGATCCAGCTTGTTGACGAAAATGACGCGAGCGACCTCGGATTCGTTAGCATAACGCCAGTTGGTCTCGGACTGGGGTTCGACGCCACCTGAACCGCAGAATACACCAACGCCTCCATCGAGCACTTTCAGAGAGCGGTAGACCTCGATAGTGAAATCGACGTGACCTGGTGTATCGATGATATTCATGCGATGATTGTTCCATTCGCAACTAGTGGCTGCCGACTGGATGGTAATGCCACGCTCGGCTTCCTGCTCCATGAAGTCGGTGGTCGCTTCGCCATCATGGACTTCACCGGTTTTATGGATTTTTCCAGTTAGTTTCAGAATGCGTTCCGTGGTCGTTGTTTTACCGGCATCCACGTGTGCGAAAATCCCTATGTTTCTGTATTTGGCTAAATCAGTCATTGTGCTGGTTGCTCTATGCGGTTCAAAATTAATCGGCTGGCGTCCCTGGACCACGTTGCAGGTAGGCTGGCTTCGCCAGTCAGATACGCCTATTTTCAATCCCGTCATCTTGGTTCTCGCCGCATTTACCCAGGCCGGCCAGAAAACAGGAGCGCGGATTATATACTAAATGGAGCATTGATACGGTAGTTTTACATGTATTAAGGGTAGAAGGCCGGATTTTCCGCGCATTTTGAGGCAGAAAAAGGGGGCCAGGGTTGAATGGCGCTTACTTAAGCCGATACGGGTTGTCTCTGGAGGAAATGTCGGCGCCAGGGATGGCGACGTCGAGCCTACAGGGACGTATTCACGGCGTTTTCCGGAAGAAATAACCCGTGTCGGCAGGTCGATGGCCTGACGATAGCTGTTAAGTAAGTGCCATTCTGGTTAGCAGCCTGTCGGATATAGAGGTTCGCAGCAAGGCCAGTGGGGGATTGAGGCTATTTTTTCGATCATTTGAGGCGAATGGTGGTAGCTATTTAACGAAAATGATCGGAAAAATAGACCGATTCCCGGCTGCCGCAGTAGAACAGCCTAAGGTTGGATCAGCGTGAAATCAGCCGTGCCCGTGGTTTTGTCGATATCGACCAGTATCTCGCAATAGGCATTTTCCGCCGTGGGGTCCTCTCCGCAGACGCAGCCGGCGACGATTTCTGTGAAAAACACCCCCACCTTTGCCTTAATGCCGGTTGAGTTCTGGCTGGTGTTGATGACGGTGACCGAAATGTTGTCGTCGTCGACGATACCACAGCGCGTTACGGCTTCTTCCAAGGGCAGACTATCGCTGGGTAGGGATTCGATTTCACTTTTTAACGCGTATTTCCATGATTCGTGCGGCCATTTTTGGAGGGCGTCCGTGAGACTTGGCTTGGGTTTCTTGCTCATCGAGTGATCAGGGGTGCATGGCCAGCGCGAAGGCGAAGTTTATTGATCGTTCGCAGCACCGGGGCACGCGTGATGACCCAGCGCTCAAGTCGGTATTTACCAGGAAAATTGATAAACATGATGCCAATCACTATCGTCAGTATGCCCTGTCCGGGAAGAACCAGCATCGCGATTCCGAAAACGATAAAAACGTAACCCAGTACATTTTTGGTTATCAACAGTGCCCAGCGTACGACCGGGTGTTCATGAGCCCAGGGTTCCCAACGGTGACGTTTGCTTTCACTGAAGTAGTCTTCAGGGATCCTGACGGCCAGAAATGGAATGGCGACCAATGTACCAACAAAACTGGCGATAGAGAAAGCCGCCAGATACCAGACCGCTGATTCGCTTATGGTAAATCCGTCGAACATGTTAATGTCTATGCGGATGTCTGAGTATGCACGGCTGTGTATATTACAATATCTCAAGCCCGGGTGTTGCATGAAGGATTTGGATTTTACGGGCAAGTTGGTTAAGCAGGTTGGAATGCGACGCCAAGTTGTTCGTCTCATCCATGAGACTCACCCCTACGGGGCTGGCGCGATATTTTGT
>JAAUYJ010081782.1_pt1 | contig 11373 bp, 9 predicted proteins | sample 7278031 | NCBI WGS metagenome assembly JAAUYJ01 (sample SAMN14350222, study PRJNA611818) | marine sediment metagenome | isolation source: surface marine sediment (1.8m) | place: French Polynesia: Moorea | collected 2018-08 | reverse complement strand
TGCTTTGGCAGCTACACGCAGGTATTTCACGTGTGAGGGTAGGGGGTATAAAAGGTGGGGTAGGGGCATAGGAGGGGTTTTCGGAAATCAGGACCTCAAGATTTTTTTTTCGCTCTCCCTTCTCCTTGTTTGGGGGGCGCTTATTAAAAACCCATCCGTCTTTTCCTCGAGAGGGTCCAATTAAAGTAGAGGACAGCAGGAGGTCACCGTGTAGGGTGCGATCGCAAAAAATCCCAGGCATTAATCACCGACGCCAACAACGGTTTGACACAAACTTTCGAGAGCGCAAACAAGAGCCGAAATTCGATCCCAACCAAGAGCAGAAACACCTGCTAATTACTCCATCGGCCTTCTCGTGTGATGGATGGATAGGTGGGGAACGTGTTATTAGCCCTACCGCGATCGAGGGCGGATTCTTTTCGAAAAGAAAAGGGGCTTTCTTTTCTTTTCCTTTTTTCGTATTTTTGTTTCGAGGGGGGGAAGGGGGGAAGGCGGGAAAAAGGAGGACAAATATTTGAGCTCCTGCGTGCGCGGAAGGCAAGCAAAAGCAAAAGCAACAGTCCTTCCCCTTCTTCCTCTTTGCTATGCGCTGTCGCCACCTCCTCCTCCTCCTCCTCTTCCTCATACGCTCCCGCCTACCCCCTCCCGCCCGTGAGGGCGCGGGGCAATAAAAAAGGAGTTGGAGGGAGAGGGGAAAGCGGGAAAATAAGGTGCGGACGGGAATTCGCCAAGTATTTCATAATCCTATGCCGACTTTCTTTCAAGCACACTTGCAATCTTAACAGTAGCTGGGAAGATCACTAGATCAGTCCAAGTCATAGGTTCGAGTTGGGTGAATTAGACGAAGCTGCCAAAGTACAAAAAACCTTCTCAATATCAGGCAAACCCTGCCGAAAAAAAGAGAAGTGAGGGATTGTTGCCGTTTGCTACGGAGTCAAACTTTTACCCTGCTGTAGCGGCTGCAGCAGAAATTGAGCGACGGGTATTTTTAATTTTGGCAACCCGAACAAACGTGAAACCACAGCTAGAGTGCAATTAAAAACTTTTCAGGTGATTTCGCCCCCTGCACAGCAATTCGTTCGGAGGGTTCCTATAGCCCAAGGGAGCAACGAATTCGCCCGTCAAATCCTTTCCTTTTTTGCGAGCTAATTTTCCGAGAAGTTTGGGCAAACCATAATGAGAAAAAACGGGAGGGGTTGTCAAAAATCCTCTAGTACATAGGATCGGATCTCCTTTGATCGCGTTTTTGGGGAAAACAAAAAAACCTTTTTTGCCTCGCTCAATTATAGGCATAGGTAACCTCAAAAACAACCAAACCGGGGAATAGAAGCCGGGAAACCTCATCCTCTTTTGGGAAGGGGGAAAAAGTTTGCTGACATAAGCCGTCACTCAAAAATACCCTCCCGGAAAAAGTAGCGATCGACCTCGAACCGATGGGTTTAATATAGCAGGTGCATAGGATGGGAGTATATTTTGCGGATTTTTGCAAGGAGACATGAACAGTGTGTGATCAAACATTTCCTGCAAAACCAACTAGCTTTCGTTCTGAACAAACGAGATACAACAGTACAGTGCCTTCAATTAAAAGCAAAATTTCATGAAATTGGTCCCCACAAACCGCCAGTGTGTATTTGCCCTATGCATACGAAATAGAAAAAACGCCGCCTCCAGAAAAGAAAGAGGAAGAAGGTGAGGAAAAAAAGTAAACAGAATCGCTTTTCTTTTTCCCTCCTCGGCTTTCTTTCTTTTTGCGTGAAAAGGAAATGATTGAGCCTTCAATCCTCTTTTCAGCGGGGCCGACATTGCCCTCCTTCCTCTCTTCCCTCCTTTTGCGGCGCAAAAATATACCTTTTCGTGGGAAAAGGAGCATTTTTTCCTCTTCTTTTGCCAAATGCGGAGGTTCCTGCTAAATTTTTCCCTTTCCCTGTCTTATTTCTGTCCACAGTAGTAGTACTATCCTTTTTCCGGCCTTAAAAAGGGAGAGGGGAGAGAGAAAAAAAACCCTGAGAAGTTTCCTCCTCCTCCTCGGTGTATCGGACAATCGACTTTTTGTCTCTCTTCGAAGGACAGAAGAAGAAGTCTCCCCCCTTTCCAATCCACTATACTTACAACTTACGTTGTACACTTCTCAATTTGACGCAGCGCCGCCTTCCCCCCCCCCTCCCCTCATAAGACAGAAAGAAAGGAAATTGGGTCAAATCACGAAGGAAGAGGAGGGAAAGAGACGCATGCCGCAATTACCCGTAAATTCGGGATGAGAAAAAGAGGGGGGCGAAATGGGAGGACGAAAATTGCTCGGTTTGTGTGGGAAAAGCGTCGTAGTGTAGGTGTAGGTGTTTTTTCCTCGGTGTCGCCTCATCACACAAGCACCACCGTTTAAAGGGGGAGAGCGAGGGGGGACCTTTAATCTTGGTGGGACCAGGAAACAGCACAAAAAAGTTTTCTCTGTTGCCCTACACGGCATTCCCGCTGCCGGAAAAAGGAAAAGTCCATAAACCAAAACTTTTTTACTCTCGGTTGTACGGGAGAAACGTCAGGTAGTGGCGAGAAAGGGAAAAAAAGGCTGAGGATAGAGCTCAATCGTAAAATTGAGCTCCCCTGGGGGGCAAAACAGGACAGTGAAAATTGGGACCTGGTCGCGCGAAATACACTACGGGACATATTGTGCTTTTTTGTCCCTTCCACTTCCCATAAACAAGTTTTTCGGCGCCAGAGGACAGATTGGGAGACAGCCTTTTTTATGAATGACGGGAGCGGCAGTGATTTAATCTGGAGGATGTTCTTTCCGGGATTTATTTTTCTTTTTCGAAATTTGGGGAAGCGGGAGTAGGACGATTGACAGCAGGGGGAGCGCATCCTCCTCGTCTCATGCAGCAGGAGAGAGGGAGAGGATGAAGAGAGATTGGATAAATAGTCTCGTCGCCCCAAGGCAGCCAAGGAACTGACTGAGCAGCTTCCCTTGGGGTTAGAAGGACGGAATGGGATTCAACATTCATTTAAGACAAAAAGGGAATGTGGGAAATGAAAATGTATGTTTTGGCCCAACTTTTCGTCGAATCCCACACCTAAAGGAAGTTTGGCCGAATATAATTCCCCCGAGGTGCTTGAAATTCGCTCGGAGCTTCCTGCAAAGGAGAAGGAAGAGGAGTAACTTTCTGCTTTGGGGATCGAGGAGGAGGTGCCTCCAGGCATTAATAACAACAGCCAGCCTTGCTTGCTTGCCCTGGCCGAAAAGATATGGACCGGGACTCTTAACATGGGCTAGGTACTGACTGCTGGGTAGGGCTTTCCCCCGACCTTCCCTTTTCCCACACATTTGTTTACATGTGCGGCATATTTGCTTTTTCGGCGGAGGAGGAGGGGAGGGGAGGCACCCCACCGGCCGCCAAGGGAAGAAGAAGGGGGGAACGAATCGCCCCCCGACCGAACGAAAGACCCACCGACGCCAACGACCCTTTTTTACGCTTCTGACTCTTCGGCCAGCGCGGGATTTGCCAAATAATAAAAAAATGTTTGCAACGTAGTATGTATGCAAGGTTGTTTTCCTTAAAAACCAGCAATAGTTTTTTTTCTATCAATTTCATGAATCCCTACGGTCCAAAGTGCTTCTACACCCCAGTTACACACTTTACTCCGTGTACCCCTTTTTCTCCCCTGATTACTACTACATCGACGAAACGCGCGAGGCAAAAAAAGGGAAGAACACTTTTTGCGTACTATATCCTTTCCCCTTCTGCCAGGAGGGGAAAAGAGGAGGGGGTCTTTATTATTTTTTGTACGCACCTCCCTTTCGCGGACCGTCGCAGCAAAAAGCAATTTGTGCGTACAGCACCGCCGCCGCCCGTCCCAATAATGATGAGGGGTGAGTGAGAGAGGCCGGCGGCAACTCTTTAGCTTTCCCCTGTCACGAAGCCGCAAAAAAAGAATTGTACCTCCCCCGTTTTTTCGTGTCACAATCTGCACCGGGCTAAAACAGAAAGGGGTTGTAAATTTTTGCTTCCTCGATGCACACACGCATTGCTTTCCCACAAGTGTGAGTCGGCACCAATCAACAAGGCCACGGAAAAGTGCACACACAAGAAAAAAAGATATCACTCCCGCCCGTCAGTTTCGCATATGGAAAGGCCGAATAAATACTGTATACTGTACGTAAAAGGAGAGAGAGCCCCTTCCTCCTTTTTTTATTGCCGTCGGCCATAAGCAAGTCAATACGGGAAAATGGGAGAAGTCCGATTCGGTTAGGAGGAGAGGGGAGGAGGGGCATATTTGCCCTGTCTCCTTCACACTGGGGGCGGAGAGAGAGAGGCACATTAAGGGGCCGTTTTTGGCGGCGGTGTCCCACTTATACTACCCTTCGCGGAAGTGAGTGAGGTATACACACACATTTATATATCGCGGCGAAGGAGGAGGCCCTCCCAGAAGCATTTCTTCACTTTAGACGATAGGAGATTCGCCGAAAAAAAGATATTTTGTTTTCACGAAAGCTGTCATTAATTGCCAATATGTTCTAGGTCGAACGGAAGGGCAAAAACTTTCTAATGTTTAGAAAAAGTGTAATTTGCGCCCTCGTCAAAAGCGATCTTCTAGACCGAAACAATAATGACCACAGAAGTTTGACAAAAAAATACTGCTAGATTTGGCAATTTTTCACCTTATTGTTGGGAGAAAGCAGTCAAGAAAGACATTGCACGATAATGACGACCTCTTTAGCTGCCGCAGCCTTCTGAGTGAGAGAAACAAGCGGTAAAAAAGCTCTTTCTGTCAAGTGTAGTTTCCCTTTCGCTAATTGCTGTTGTTGGAGGGTGGCATAGAGGGGGAAAGGAGGGGGGGGGGTATGTCAAGATGATGATACCCACTGCTGTTTCCCAGAAGCGGGCATAAATAATCAAATATCACCGAAAGTGGCTGGACTTTGCCTTTTGAAAACCCCTTTCGAAAAGACTATAATTGCGAGAAAGCAAACAAGGAATTGGCGATTCCGGCGCAAATTGGGTCGAAACTTTCTGAGCGTGAGTACCTCCCCACCCACGGCTGTCAACGAGGGAAGTTGCCACCAACCAACACAGCCATCTTGCCCGAGCCGAAACAACAACAATAACAACTCGTAATTGGAGTTTTTTGACGACTGGTGGGAAGCGAGACTGAGTGCTCAATTTCCTCTGGCGACACCTGTTTTTCCTCACGCTCGTATATTTTTAATGTTCCCGGGAAAATTGAAAAATATCCAGGCATGAATGGATGACTCAGTTGTAATCGAGGAAGGTGACGGATTACAAATAGGCGTGATCCGGGAGGTAAAAGAAGGGAAAATAAATAAATGCCTTTTCGTCTCTCCGTTTGCGGTGTGTAGAAAAATGAGCCTTTTTTCGGGCCTATACGCTATGTACGGCCGAAAATGGCGCCTCCGCCGCCGGCTAATTGAAGGTAACGAGGCCTTGGCGTGGTATGGGCGGTCTCGCGGCGGCGACGCCCACCACGCCGTTATAATGCACGCGTCTCATTTTGTTCCCGTACTTACGTACACTTCCCACTATTTTTCGTTCCACTGAGGCGGGGAAATTTTCCTTCGCGTGATTCCCCCTTTTCCTCCCTGGCGGGGAGACCTTGGCGAGTGAGCCGTCAAGGCCGCTGAAGGTGTTCCATTCCTTCCTTGTCCGCGGCCCCTGATTAGAAAGGGGAGGATCGCAGGAGGAAGTAAGAAGACATCAATCTCGACTCCTCCTCCTCCTCCTCCTTTCCCCACCTTTTGTCTTGCATGCATGGGAGGGGAAGGAGGGGGGAAAGAGGAAAGAAAGGCGGAAAAGGCGCCAGGAAAAAAAAGGAGAGAAGGCGAAACTGACCAACCGTTGCATCAGATAGCCAAGGAGGAAGAAAGGCTTTTTGTTGGTGCAATGTTTGCATTGGTGATTTTATGTTTAAAATGTTTTTCCCCTTTATTTCTTTAGGTCGACCCCCGGTGTGTCATCCAGTATGTCCATTGGTACCACGAACCCTCAGACGGGCCGCTCAAGGGAGAGAGGATCCAGGTGAGAAAAAGAAAAAAAATAAGGTACAACATGTGATTTGACTTATAATATTTCAGATTAAGAACGGCCGCGACGGTGGCGAGCCCTACGTGCACACCATCTACTCTGTGCGTCGCGGCCACCTGGGCAGGTACTCCTGCGAGATCAAGAACGTCATGGGAGTCAGCACCTGCCAGGCGCACCTGATGACAACATCGGATGCACCTGCTGTTACAGGTGCGGCTGCAGTTTTGGTCGGATTGTTGGCGATCAAGGCGGCGGCGGAGCTCACATGAAAACCTGCTCCCGCTGCAATGAAATATTGAAGCTTGTGTTCATTTCTCGCGAAGTACGAAGGACGGACGCTATGCGATGTATACGGGAGTGGGGACTATAGAAGTGAAAGGACGGAGCGAATTCGATAATGATGTTTTTAAAGCGAAATGAAGAAACGTGCAGTGCTCGCCCGCGAGGTTGACGACGAGAGAGAAATACGAAATTATGGCCTTATCGGGTGCTGCTGTATCGGTAGCTGAGTACTACGGTTTGTAAAGTGCGGTGCAGTAAGAAGAAAAACGAGAAAAGACCTAAAATGCAATTATTCGTGTTGCCGTAATTGAGAGAAAAAAGTAGATTAAAGAATATGAAAAAAATCGAGAGCGCGTCCTTTCTTCAGGTCTATAAATGTCGAAGTTTCTTGCAATTTCGCGACAAATACCAAATGAGCAACAAAAGAGCAGGCCATGACTACGTGAAAAAAGGCCGCTTCCTGAAAAGGTTGCACATGCTAGCTTTCAGAAGGTGAAATATTCATGTCAGGGTTGTTGTTGCTTCCCCAGCAAAGGAGGACCAAAAAATCGATTGCATTTTGCATGCGAACTAAAGTCTCGAAAGTTTTGATGAAATATTCACTTCTTCTCATCATGACTACCTCACTTTTCAAATTCCAATGAGCAGGAAACCCTTCACTCTTGCTTGTCAAGACCGAGGGAGGAAATTTTTCTCCTCGTCCGACACTTTGAAAACATCCCCGATGACACGACAACTTTAAAAGTCCGACTAAGTAAGTGGGAGGAGAAGTCGACATTCTTTTCCTTGACCCTCAATTTTCACGACCGCCAGTAAAAAATTCGACCCCTTCCGGTGTTATTCCGCACGAGTGACTTCTTCCCCTCTCCACTGAGTCCAGACACTTACTCTGGTAGTCAGAAAGGGAAATTGGAGTGAGTTCCAAAATTCCCGCCATGGCGGAGGGCGGCGGTTTCCGGCACAGGAAGGCCTCCTCCGATTCTCAGGCCAGAGTCGAGAGGGGCCAGAAAACGCTGTCTGTTCCCTCGGCGCTGTGGCGGATGCACGATTTGCAGGAGGTGGAGGAAGAGGAGGAGGACTCGTCTTCCATCTCTGGTATGGATGACCTGTCGCCAAGGGAGCAGGCCATTTTGGCCGAAGGTACCACCACGGCTACCGACGAGGACGGGGGGATCTTCATGAGCATCGACGCGGGGAGGAGACAGCAGCAGCAGCAACAACAACAACAACAACAACAACAACAGCAAGTGATTCCGGACACGAACGGACGAAACTATGGCTTTAGGGCCAATACGCAGCAGGTGAAAAATCAGAGTTTCATAGAATATTTCTAAAACAAAATGGGGGTCGCCACTTCAGTGTCCTCCACCTCCGTCGTATCCCGGTTCTCTCTCTTCGGAGCAGCAGCAGCGACAGCAGCAGCAACGGCAGCATCGTCGCACGAGCAGGCTCGACTCTAACTACAGCAGCAGGGCCACATCCCTCGCCGGCTCTCTGGACCTTGCCATTAACAGCAATAGCGACAACAGGCGGCCTACAAGTCTACCCAGTACTTAAAAAAAACAATCGAATGATTCTTCCTTGAAATGTAGCGTCTTACAGACTCTGCTGCTTCCGACCAACGCATGGTAAGGGATGCGGTCTTGGGTTTGGCGGGAAGGATCCCAGCAAGTTTCATCGGTCGGGGCGTAAGCAGAGGCGGACAGTCGACGTTCCACCGATCTAGACGGAATCAGGAAAAGGAATTATTTGCTTCTTGAATAGAAGATAGAAAATTCGAAAAGCCTTTTTAGTTTGGCATCTTGGACCTGCCCACGAATCTCAACTTGGCCAAGCGCAGCCTCTCCACTACCATGTCCGCTCTCTATGCCATGATGCTCATCGTCACCTGCCTCGTCTTTACCTCCACCGAGATCATCACGGCCAAGGTGCCCCTCAACTATTTCGAGTCCTTGGGATTCTACACCTACCTGTACGCCGTGAGCGTCGCTTTCATGCTCTACCTCTTCTGCTACGTGCTGAGAGTCAAATCAATGAAAAGGTAAAAATCGTCAAAGTTCGTCTAAAAAATCAAAAAATAACACTGCTGCTACCGTCTTTTCGATAGTTCATCAACGGAGAACTCTCGTCGCATCGATGACTTCGATGTGGACGATTTTGTGAGGAGAATAACTCGTGCGACGGGGTTGGAGGTCGAGGAGGTACCCACAGAGGGAGGGAGCGCGGACCAGAGGCGGTTCTCCGTACGCAACACGAGGAGGAAGTAAGGCAACTCTTTATGCAGACGATGGAAGTCGGTGGAAGAATAAGTTTCAGGAGTTTCTCGTCTTGGCTAAGAGGCGTCTGTCTGCATGCATCGTAAGGTGAATTTCACTCCAGCGCCGGTTCCGAAGCTAGGACGTTCTTGGCCAGAAAGTACCCTCCGGCAAAGCCTGCGGCGATGTAAACGTTGTTCCCCACGAAGTCTATCGTTTCCCTGCCGATGGCCTGCAGGGCGGGGAGGAAGCCGGCGGTCTGTGCCCTGCTGATGGGGTGGTGCGCCTCGTGGCTGGACGGCTGGACGGCGTTGTTCCACGGCAGGGACACCACGCCCTCGTGCTCCAGCAGCTGGATTGCCAAGAGGGCGGAACCGAACACGGTGCCGAAGGGCTCCACGTAGTTGGCGTCCATGACCCCGGCCAGTCCCCCCACGGCGGCGCCGAAGACGGCCTGGGCCGGCGCTGGGACGTGGTTCCTCACGGCGTTGCTGACGTTGCTGGCGGTCCTCTCGATCTTCTCCCCGGCGGCGCCGGCGGCGTCCTCCAGCTTCCTCCCGGCCTTGTTGACGGTCTCTCCCACCTTGCCCGCGGCGTCTTCCACGGTGCGCTTGGCCTTCTCGCCGACCGAAGGAGACCTGTTCCTGCGGTAGTCCGCCCTATCCTTGTAGGTCCGGTCCATGGCAAAGCCGGCAGAAGCAGAGAAACGGTTTCTTCTTAGAATTTCAGTGCAGAGTCGGAGAAGACCATGGCGAGCGTGATTAAAAAATTTACTCCAAGGAAACAACTAACTAAATGCCACAAAAAAGTTTAACAAAGTAAAAATTATTCAAAATTTGAACATGCTTCTCCTTTTCTTAATTTGTAATGGGGGGAATTAAAGCATTTTTGTTCTAGCGATAGCTGCAAATTCCCGCAAAGCCATTAAAATACGTGTGTTTTTAAATAAAATTAAAATTAAACAAAACCAGCTCTGCAAGTGTTGCAAGTTGCAACTACAGTACGGTCGATTGCATTCATTGCTAATTTTTCTACCTCTTTACCACTACACCAGTGTACAACATAGTTTTTCCAGTCCCTTAGCTACAAAAATATAGACTTTACAATCGAGTACTGGTCACGAACGACGGAATTGAGGTCTTTCATGATTTGTTCCCATTGTGCTTAGCCAATACCAGGGAGAGGAAGTTCAGGTGAAGCTGATGACCTCCTTGAACGACAAGAGCCACGGCAGCCTCTTCCTCCGCATCGGCGCCATCGCCTTCGGTCTGGGGACCCTCATCTACACCGGGCTGGAGTTCCTTGCTTCGTTCGAGGTTCCCAGGACATGCCGCTTTTGGCAGGTCCTGCTCGGGGTGAACCCCGTCCTCTATATGGTGTTCGTGTTCATGCAGATGTACTACATCTTCATGCACGCCAGGTTGAACGTCAACAAGAACAAGGTGAAGAGGGTAAAATATCATTTCCGGGACAGACAAGAATTACAGCTCTGCTTTGACCAGATTGCCGCCAAGTTTGGCATGATGCACCTAGTAGCCACCAACGCCTGCATCGTCGTTCGCACCCTGGTGAAGGAGTCAGCGAGGGAGATCTTCCTCTCCCAGCATGCTGCCGCCGCAGCCGAAGCCGCTGCAGAGACCGAGGAAGAGACCGGCTCCGCCTTCATCTCCGTCACCTCCGTTGTCCACTTCTCCTCTATAGCCACCCCGAACCTGACGGAGAGCGAGGTCAGGAACTGCAAGAGGGTCGTCATACTAGGTCCAAACTTTTTTTCCGAAAAAGAAGAAAAAGTCTTCAATATTTGCCCGAATTTAGGCGACACCATCGAGCACAGCTCGGTGTACCTGTTCCCCTTCATCGTGGAGTACTCAATCATTGGGAGTGCTGTCCTCTACCGGATGTGGAAGCACATCGGACGAAATCCAGGCAGTGATCTTGACGCCAGCAAAGACGGGCGAAGAACTAGTTGCAAATTTTTCCTTCAGAATACGTCATGGTCCGCGATCTCAGCCAGCAGCAGCAGCCGCTCCAGCGCCAGCGCAGCCTCCAGCAGCAGCAGCGCGAGCCGCTGGACTGGAGCTCCTCCTCCGTAGGCCTTTTCCTCGGGCTCCTCTCCCTCGTCACCCTCATCATCAGCCTCATCATCTACTTCGCCCTCGTCAGCCAGCCCAGCTTCAGGCTTGTGGCCATTGTCGTCAACAACGCCGCCGACGCGCTCGTCAACTTCTCCATGGTCGCCGCCATGCTGGTTAGAAAAAAAAACACTTTCCAACGGAGAAAATGATTTGCACTCCTTTAACATATAGGTGGGATTTTTCCAAATCCGCCGCCTCCGCGTCGTCTCTGACGAAGACAATGGCGGCAAAGGCCGTTCGAACGGAGGAGTAGGCGGAGGCGGTGACGACGGAGGGGATCAGTTGGACGGCGTCATGGTCTCCACCGCCTTCGGGATCTTTGTCTACTGTGCTTTCACCGTCATAGCTGGGGTGCTCAGCGAAAGTCTGGTACTGGACGGAACTACTGCAGATAGTTCATTTCGTACGTTTTAAAAAATTGCAAGTGGGCTTCTCAACAAAGATTTTTTTTTGCTTCCTCGGCCTTGTTCCAGTACGCAAAAAATTTCCGTGTCCAATATCAAAGGACGAGGAGGACGGCGCTGGCCCCAGCGCGATCGCCATCTTTGACGGCATCGTTGAGCTGGTGGAGGTGAACATGCAGCTCCTCTTCATCGCAGACCTGAGGCACAAGCGAGTCAGGGAGGACAGGCCAGAAGAGAAGCACGGCAGGGAGGTCGTCACATACCT
>JAAUYJ010019403.1_pt1 | contig 11375 bp, 10 predicted proteins | sample 7278031 | NCBI WGS metagenome assembly JAAUYJ01 (sample SAMN14350222, study PRJNA611818) | marine sediment metagenome | isolation source: surface marine sediment (1.8m) | place: French Polynesia: Moorea | collected 2018-08 | reverse complement strand
GGCGCTGCACAAGGACCGCCACCACACCATCCAGCACTTCCGCCACCTGCTGGAGACCAGCTTCGAGCAGGCGGAGAGGGAGCGCGGCGTCACCGTGGACCACCTGGCCGATATCGACAGGCTGGTCAACGAGTCGCTCCAGATGCTCTCCAGGTACGAGGACCTGAACGCCAAGATCCTGCCGCTCATGGAGGACTACCTCGTCGCGCTCAGGTGAGAAGAAGAACTTGCTTTTCCTCGGTAAATTTCATCATCTATTCTTTAATTCCAGATCTCGAGACAACACCCCCGCCGCCCTCCTGCGCATGGACCGCCAGCACGAAGAGGAGCTCATCGATGGATACGCATCAGACGTTAAGCAGAAGATCCAGGGTACGAGTTATTGAAATCAATTGAGGAGGAGGGAAGTTGCTAGAATAACACATATATTTCCCCACGATAGAGAGGGAGCGCGAGCGCCAGGAGGAGAAGCAGCAGCGCGTGGATGAGCGCAAGCACGAGGAGGAGCACGAGACGACGGAGGCCACCCCCGCCAAGGAAGAGGACAAGGAAGAAGACAACAAGACCGGAGCCAGGAACACGCTCAAGATCGAGGTGCACGCCACCGCCACCCACCACGGACAGGGGCAGCACGAGGCGGCGCAGCAGGCGGCCGCCAGGGAGCACCAGAGGCTGGAGCCAGTCGTTGCGCACGCGCAGAGCCACGATATCTCGCACAACATGGCGGTAGGACAAGAATTTACATATTCCCCCATACGAAGGTCAACAATATTTACTTTTTTTGCTCGTTTTTCAGGGATACTCGGTGCGTCGCGTTGAGATGGGGAGCAGCGGCAACTCCGTGTACATGACGCTGGCGTTCGCCGGCGTTGCGCTGATGGCGGCGGCCGTCGTCGGCATCGCCGTGCTCAGGAAGAGGAGCGGCAGGCAGCCACACCACCAGGTATGGTTCAAAGATCTGCACTACACCTCCAGAATTCCCCACCAAACTCGTCTTACACCATTGGAAAATTAGGATTGTTCCCTTTTCCCAGTCCCCCCTTACAATGTTCTCTTAGGCGCACACTGTCAGTCGATTTTCCATAGTGTGACACTACCTAAAGCCCTGATATATTTTCCTGCACACACCGAACCGCTCTCTTCTTAGCTGTCCCTTGTGTTTCTTCCTTGATTCCCCTCTAAATATAACACGAACTAAATCGAGTGAATTGTTTGGCAGTTTCGCACACAAAACGTGTACCGTAAAAACATCCCCACAATATAGGCCTAGCAGTCATCCTTTTTTCTGATGAAGTACCGACGGACCTTTGTGTAGGTCAATGACACGGAACTTGCGTTGGTAGAAGTATTAACTGTAACTACACTATAGACACGTCTCTCCGAAATGGAGAGGACGAATTATATTTTTTTGATACAAAAAAGCACGAAAGCCGTCGTCACAAATCCGTGTGTTCTTTCCCTTCTCTTCCAATTCTGCCCCCCTATTTTTTTCCTGCACTTTTTCCTTTGCTGCTAACCCAGCTGGTTTCTGTCCAGACCACCAGAACGGCTGGGGTGCACAGCAAGAAGGTGGGTAGAACCGTACCTAACAGTACCCCGACATAGCTGAAAATGCCATCAAATTAAAGAAGCCATCTAAATGGAACCTATTTTTCATTTCCCCTCTCCTTCTTTCGTCTTATTCATCTTTCGCTTTTGCAAATGTATACCATTAGGCCTGCCTAGTTTTGCTTATCTACCACACTCTTACAACTATATTGTTTTCCAGATTTTCTAGGCTTTCCTCTTTCCTTCTTCCTTTCTACTTTTTTATTGTCCCCTCCATATTTCCGTTCCGCCAGCAAGTGTTGAAGCTGTTGAAATCTTATTTACAGTTTCAAGAAACAATTATCCTAAAACGTAGTAGGTCTAGATAGCGATTTCGAAATACCTGGTACATCCCCGAGCGAGGATTGGACAATTGCTCAATTCACTTTCCCAACCTTTTTCCTTCTCCCCCTCCCCCCTTCTCCAACGTTAGATCCGCCATTTCATTCCAGCGCCCACTTTGAAAGAGAGAGAGAGATCATGTTGCTTCTTCGACTGATTTTGTTTCTTGCTTTCTTTTGCTCATTATGGTATCTTCCTTCAATCCAACAGGGCTTCGTGGAGGTCGACCAGACGGCGAGTCCAGAGGAGAGGCACGTGGCCAACATGCAGGTGAGCGATTTCCCCGACGTAACTTCAAATTAATAAAATTTTGAAACGATTCGAATTCGAATGTAACCGTGGAATCTATCTTTCCCCCCAGATGAACGGCTACGAGAATCCGACCTACAAGTACTTTGAGGCGAACACGGCATAAGGGGAGAGAGGACGTGGATCGTCGTCACCAACAACATCATTCAAAAGAGATTCCAAACTCCACACTCATTGGAAGACCGAGATGAGGAAAGAAGAGATCCATGCGTATGCCGATTTCGCAGCGAAAACACAGAAGTTCCATCCAGAAAAGGGCGACTCAAGAGCCAACTGCCCACTCAACATCTGCAAAGGCCCAACCAAACAAATTCTGATTTTTTGAGGTTAATTTTTCCTCAAGTCTTTCTCCCTTCGTGCTAGCTGGGCCGGCAGGACAGAGGGGAAGAAACCAACTTCTACACATTCCAAAAGAAGAAACCACAGGACTTGAAAATTAGCGAAAAATGATTTTTCAAGCACACTCGTCATTGCTTTCGCATCTTCCCTTTGCATTTTCGCAGCAAAAGTAAAGCAAAATTCTAGATTGAGGGGGAGGTTCCCTTTTTTTTGGCCCGGGACGCTAGTCACTTTGCGAATATGCATATTACTCAGGCCGAGAAAACCACAGGCACCCCCCTTCGTCAGATATTCAAAATTGAACCGTTGCAGAAACGAGAATTTGGCCTCTTTCCCCCCTTTTTCCGCCCGAAAGATATAGGTACGAGACTTCACACTCACACAGACTCACACCCACACACATATGTACTACTTCCCTAGAGTAATACGTGTTAGGTGTTATCTATCAAAAAAAAAGCAACACAACCCTGCAGAAAACGATTGAGGAACGAGAAACTGTCGAAGAACAACAACTTTCTTTAATTTAAAGAGAAGAACGTTTGATGTCCGTCTCTCTTTACTTTCAGGATCCCTCGCCTATGTTCTTGCTGCCTTCCTTTTCCGGGTGAATCAAAGCAAGCCTAGTTTGTCAAAAAAAACCCGCCAGTTTTCCTGCAGAATTTTTATTGATCGCCCCCCCTCCCCCGTGGCAGAATAAGGTGTCTACAGATCGCCCATAATCCAGCGCCACGGTCTTTGCTGAAAAATAATTTTTCCTCCCTCCTCAAGCCGCTTCAAAAGATCAGCATTTCTCCATATTCCTGAGTGCCATACACATATTCAGAGCTTTGCTGTATCCCCTTTTTGAATTATATCATACACGCGGTATGTAATACAGACAATTTCCTTCAAAAGAAGAACAAGAGAAGACAGACACGACCGGCGTGGAAGAGGACGAAAATTGTGTGATGTGGAGAGACTGGAGAAAGATGAAGAAAGAAGAGTACACGTCGTACACAACGTATATGTGTTAAAAAGTCGATTTCAACTCCCCCCCTCACCATTCTGTCCATTTCTGGCTATTTTTCGCCTTAAAAAGCGGAGAAAGAGGAAGAAAATAAGACAGAAAAAGGTTTCGCTCCATACCACCACCACCATCCAAAGCTTTAGTGTTCGCGGGTGTTGTGTGTGTCTCTGCACTGGATATTACTACCAATACTATCTGAGAGCACATTTGGGGGTCGGAAAAAAACCCATAAATATCTAATTGGATGCTGCGGCAAGCAAAAAACCAAACACCGTTTCGAAACACACACACACACACACGTAACGCAGCTAAAAAATTCTATTCGGAGTTACTTAATAGCGTTGTTATTAACGTTTGTAAGCAGGCAAAAAAGCAAGAAAACAGAAGCAAATTGTGAGGGTATTCGGCGAGTAATTATAATTAGGCCTACTTGACGGAAAGAAAAAAGAAAAAGAAAGTTTGCAAATTCGGGGTATTCTCTTACTATACTGCTATCATTTCCCACTCCTCCCCTCCTTCAAGCAGACGAGAAAAAAAAGAGGAAGACACAAAAAAGTAAACCACGATTTTCGTTCTCGCTGAATACATACGCCTAGTGAATAGTAAGCAGTTATGTGTACCTAGACTTTTGTAATAAAAAGATTGGAAAAACAGTGGCGCCGTGTTTTTCGTCTATTATGGTTTGGGATATTCCGAAGATGCGGTGGTTGCTGTTGCTGCTGCTTTTCGTGCCGTTGTTGTTGCAGTAGTTGTTACTGCTACTTTTCGTGCTATTGTTGTTATTGTTGTTACTTCTGCTTTTGGTGATGTTGCTGTTGCTGTTGCTGCTTCGTTTAGTGGTGTTGCTTTTGTCGGATTTGGTTGTTTTGTTATTGTTGCTACTGCTGCTACTGCTTTTGGTGGTTTCGTTGTTGTTACTTGAGCTACTGCTTTTGGTGGTGTTGCGCACAGAGAGATCGATCTCCGCATATAATTCGCTCGCCATTTGGAAGCATTTCCCCATAAAGGAACCGAAACCTTTTCCCCGCCGTCACTTACATCAGCCGCTCCTTTCTCTTTCTCTTTTCTTCGTGGCGTGCGTGTTCCGTGCGTTGTGTGCCGTCCTGTGATTGGCCCTTTCGCCCCATCGTGGACTCCCCTCATTCCCCTCAAAGGGAAAGGCGGCCAAATATGGGGGCAGAATACAATAAAAAAACAACCGTTTTCCTTACAAATTCAATGATACGAAGGGTCAAATTAATTAAAAACAAGATTTTTTTGTACAAATACAACTGTTCAATTGTATGAAAGTGGTGTAGTAGAGCAGGCATTTCTTTTTTGTCAAAAATCCTGGCAACACTGTGTGACTCGATCGTCCCAAAGCGAGAGAGAGAGAAAAGCCGGCTTGGGCTTCCTTCCTGAGTTCCTGTCCTGTGGTCCCAGAGGGAGGGCACGGCAGTGACGGCACCCCGCCGCACCCGTCAACAGCCGCAGCAGCTTCCCCCCCCTCCCCCACCTCTTCCTCGCGCTCCTCCTCCTCATTCTCATTCTCCTTATCATCGTACTCTCCGAGAAGCATCCCTTCTCATCTCATCGGCTTCTGCAGTTGGCGGATCCGGTGGCGTGAGTAAGGGAGAGTGTGAGTGTGTGGAACGGGGTCGACGACACACACAGTGCCAGCCACGCTCCTTTGATCTTCGTGCTTGCCCAGGCCTGCAACATCCACCACCATGGAGGCGGCCTACATGGAGGACTGGCGCGATGTGTGCCAGAACCTGGACGTGGACCCTGATCAGGGACTGGACCAGGAGCAGGTGGACGATGGGCTGGCCAAGTATGGGCCTAATGGTGAGTGTGGCATCATAGAAATTTTGTGCAGGACCTCCACCTAATTGGACAATTTCTTATTTCAGAGCTCCCCGCGGAGGAGGGCCGCTCCCTCTGGCAGCTAGTGCTGGAGCAGTTTGACGACCTCCTGGTCAAGATCCTGCTAGCCGCGGCCGCCATCTCCTTCGTGCTGGCCTTCTTCGAGGAGGGTGACCAGGAGTCTGTCACCGCCTTTGTCGAGCCCTTCGTCATCCTGCTCATCCTCATCGCCAACGCCATCGTTGGAGTCTGGCAGGTCAGATATCTGATATACCCCCTCTTTGGTGAAAGAGCGCATCGTTGTGTTGGCGTCCTGTTTCTCTCCAAGCACTGCCCCATCTTTTCCCTTCCCCGGCTTAAAATTCCCCCACTGTACAACACAGTAGTAGCATAACCCCATTTTTGGGCTCTTTGAGCCTTGACGCAGAAGCCCCAATGTAGCAAAGTAGATGAGGCTTGCCCAGCACTTGTGGACAAGATCACATGTCATCAGCTTAAGCTCCTGCTACACGTGTTGCTACAATTTCGTCCTGCAACGTCGGCAAAAAAAGTTTCATAGCTGCATTTTTCTCTCCCACTATGACCTGTTGCATGCGCTGCAGCTAGGCTAGTAATATATATGGGATGTGTGAGCCGGGAACTAACATTCACCGGTGGCAGCATCTGTTACGCTACGTGCTGCTATTTTTTTGCCGCCCGTACTCGTACAATCGTTCATGTCGAAGATATCCGGATGGGACAGATGAAAAAAAAGGTCTATAGTAGCAGAAGAGAAAAGTGGAATCTATATGGATTATCTTTGTTTTAACTTTTTACGCTTCATTACCAGCTGGATTTGGGCAGCATTGGAGCATGAATGATGCTTCATTAAGACACTAGTTTCCCCCTAAGGTAGATACACAATTGCACGTTGCTAGAACAGGCACAGTCTATTCAGTCATTGAATAAAAAAACCTTTAAAAGTTTTTAATTTTTTCCCCATAGGAGCGCAATGCTGAGGACGCTATCGAGGCCCTGAAGGAGTACGAGCCGGAGATGGGCAAGGTCATCCGCGCCGACAAGAAGGGGGTGCAGAACATCCGCGCCAGCCAGCTGGTGCCCGGGGACATTGTGGAGATCGCGGTGGGCGACAAGGCCCCCGCTGACATCAGGCTCATCTCCATCATGTCCACCACACTCAGGATTGACCAGTCCATCCTCACCGGAGAGTCGGTCACCGTCATCAAGCATACTGAGCCCGTCAAAGATCCCAAGGCGGTCAACCAGGACAAGCTTAATCTTGTCTTCTCTGGAACCAATGTCGCCGCTGGCAAGGCCAGGGGTGTCGTCATTGGCACAGGACTGAACACAGCCATTGGAAGGATCAGGACCGAGATGACTGACACCGAGGACATAAAGACTCCCCTGCAGCAGAAGCTGGATGAATTTGGAGAGCAGCTTAGCAAGGGTAAAATGATTCGTAACGTCTTTGGAGAGCGGATTACTTATTTGTATTTCTCTTTCTCCTACAGTCATCACCGTCATTTGTGTTGCCGTCTGGGCCATCAACATCAACCACTTCAACGACCCCACACATGGTGGCTCCTGGGTCAAGGGCGCAATCTACTACTTCAAGATTGCTGTGGCCCTGGCCGTGGCCGCTATCCCGGAGGGCCTCCCTGCCGTCATCACCACCTGCCTGGCCCTTGGAACCCGCCGCATGGCTAAGAAGAACGCCATCGTTCGCTCCCTGCCCTCTGTGGAGACCCTTGGCTGCACCTCCGTCATCTGCTCTGACAAGACCGGCACTCTGACCACCAACATGATGTCCGTCTGCAAGATGTTCTCCTTCAAGGACAAGTCCAGCTTTGATGAGTTTGAGATTGCTGGGTCCACCTATGACCCTCACGGCGATATCTTCAAGGTACTATATATTCTTGTTTGGTCTATTAGGTGCGTCGGAAGTCAGTGTGGCTTATGTAGAACAACGTGGTCCAATCCATGAACATGTACATCGGCCAATTTTCGTCTGTGTTCAAAAAGGGGACTTATAGCTTTAATTTGCCGTATTTTGCACCTCTTTATTCCATAAATTGTCGGGAAAAAAATGGGTTTTTTTGAAAATAATATAAAATATAAAATAAATAAACGTATATTTTTAACTCAAAATCATGTCTTTTTGGGCACAAAAGTGGGCATAACTTTTGAATGGATAAGGCTGGAAAAACAAAATTAGGAAGTGTGCAAAGCTCAAAATCTTTTCGTTTTTTCTATTTAAGTGAAATATTTATTCAAAGTCACGTTCTTGGCCAACATCAGAAACTAGTTCACCACTTCCATCAAGTGGAACAGGTTTGAGTTCAGGGCAACTAAGCCCATTTTTTTAGGTATTTGGGGCTGAAATTTTACACAAAGATCCCTGAGATAGTTGGGTTTGAGCTGTTAAAAAATTGCAACAAACCAACAACATGGACAAAAAAGTTGGGACATAAAATCCTACACCTCCAATTCCGATGCACCCGGTATTGCAACAGAAGAAGGCAATAATGCAAGTTTGCTTCTTTTTCAGGACGGCCGTAAGGTAAAGGGCTGCGACTTCCCCGCCCTGGAGGAGGTCTCTCTCATCTCCGCCCTCTGCAATGACTCCTCCATCGACTACAATGAGTTCAAGCACACGTTTGAGCGCGTCGGCGAGCCGACCGAGGCCGCCCTCATCGTCCTGGCAGAGAAGATCAACCCATACGACCTGCAGAAGAGGGGCAGCAAGCACGACGTGGCCGCCACCGTCAAGAGGGACATCGAGTCCAAGTGGAGGAAGGAAGTCACCCTGGAGTTCTCACGCGACCGCAAGTCCATGTCCGTCTACTGCTCGCCGGCCATTGGCTCAGGCCGCACCCGCTCCTCCGCTGCCGGCGGGCCCTCCAAGCTCTTCGTCAAGGGCGCCCCCGAGGGAGTGCTGGAGAGGTGCTCACACTACCGTGTCAATGGCGAGCGTGTTCCCATCACCAATGCCATCAAGCAGAAGATCATGGACAAGGCCATTGCCTACGGCACTGGCAGGGACACGCTGCGCTGCCTGGCCCTTGCCACTGCCGACGAGCCCATCGCGGCCAAGAACATGCAGCTGTCAGACCCGGCAAACTTTGCCAAGTACGAGACTAACCTCACCTTTGTGGGGGTGGTTGGCATGCTGGACCCCCCTCGCCTGGAAGTGGCGCCCTGCATCGAGAAGTGCAAGGAGGCCGGCATCCGTGTCATCATGATCACCGGAGACAACAAGAACACCGCCGAGGCCATTTGCAAAAGGATTGGTATCTTCGATCAAGATGAGTCAACGGAGGGACTGGCCTTCTCTGGACGTGAGTTTGATGAGCTCTCCTCCGCCAAGCAGAGGGAGGCCTGCGCCAACGCCCGCATGTTTGCCCGTGTTGAGCCCTTCCACAAGTCCAAGGTGGTCGAGCACCTCCAGAGCATGAAAGAAATCACTGCCATGACTGGAGATGGAGTCAATGATGCTCCTGCTCTGAAGAAGGCGGAGATTGGAATTGCCATGGGTTCCGGCACTGCCGTTGCCAAGTCGGCTTCCGAGATGGTCCTGGCTGACGACAACTTCGCCACCATCGTGGCCGCCGTAGAGGAAGGACGTGCCATCTACAACAACATGAAGCAGTTCATCCGCTACCTAATATCCTCCAACATTGGCGAGGTGGTCTCCATCTTCCTGACGGCCGCCCTGGGGCTGCCCGAGGCCCTCATCCCCGTGCAGCTGCTGTGGGTCAACCTGGTGACAGACGGACCGCCCGCCACTGCCCTCGGCTTCAACCCGCCTGACCTGGACATCATGAGCCGCCCGCCGCGCTCCTCCGACTCCACCCTCATCACCGGCTGGCTCTTCTTCCGCTACATGGTCATCGGTATCTATGTTGGCTTTGCCACCGTCGGCGGTGCCGCCTGGTGGTTCCTCTATGACCCCACCGGCCCGCTTATCAACTACTACCAGCTGACACACTTCCTCCAGTGCCCGCTGGAGCCCAAGAGCTTTGAGGGCATCGACTGCGCCATCTTCCAGTCGCCCTACCCGATGACGATAGCCCTCTCCATTCTGGTGGCCATCGAGATGGCCAACTCAATCAACTCCCTGTCAGAGAACCAGTCCCTGCTGGCCATGCCCCCGTGGAGGAACATCTACCTGCTGCTGGCGGTGGCTGTCTCCCTCGGCCTTCACTTCATGATCCTGTACGTCAAGTTCTTCAACTCCATCTTTGGCATCACCCCGCTCTCGCTGGACCAGTGGAAGGTGGTGGCCGCCCTCTCCCTCCCCGTCATTCTCATTGATGAGATCCTCAAGTTCTTCGCAAGGAACCTTGTCAAGTCAGACTACATCTAAGAACTTCAGCATTTGGTGCAGAGGAAAGGGAGGGACGGTGGTTGAAGATGGAGCTGTAGTCTGTCCACCCATTCGTTTTTCTTTTTCCATCGCATTTATCTTTTTCTATAGCAGAGAAGAAGTGCAATTGTATCTTACTTCAACGGCCGCTCTTGGGTCTTGCTGCGAGAAAAACATTCGGGTGAAGAAAATAGTGACAATGACAACTAAGGAGGAAGAAAAAGGAGAATTAAGTGCTATTGGCTGCTATACTCCTGTGTGTGCCCTTACATACTGCGGAAGACTGCATTTAGGATATGTCTCCTTTCAAGTGTATGTGTTTTGTAAATTTTGAGCTATGACTAAAACATTTCCTCCCTCCAAGAAAGAAAATTTTCTCATAGTGGAGGCCGAGGCCCTCCTCCCAAAAGTACTAGCACACATACGCCTCGAGTGTCAATTTTTTTGTTACTCCTACCGCAAAACAACACGCCGCGGACTGCAACTGTACGGCGGTATCTGTAAGTTGACTTATTATTAATGATTACAACTGACTTTTTACTTGATTGTTTGTGCACAAACAATGCGTTATTTAACGAGCGTCCTTGAAACCCCTGGCATGACGAAGGCCTGCAGGCATTCCAGCGGGTCTCCCTCCGCCGCCGGCTCACCGTCCACCGAAAAGCCGTTGAAGCCCTGGTTGACCAAAATGACAGGATGGTCAATTTTTTTTTTATTTAGAAGTGAATTTTATCTTGGTCACCTGCACATCTAGCGGCGCAAGCCTTAGCCCCCGCACCTTGAGCAGCTCTATTCCTTCAGGAAGCGGCCCAAACTCCCTTGCCTCTGCCGCCCCTTCCCCCTCCCCCCTTCTCTCCGCCGCCTTGACGAAGGAAGCCAGGTCCCTGGCGGACACCCCCGCCCGCACCAACAGCAGCCACAGGCAGCCGTCGTCCGGACGAGACTCCGGCACGAACAGCCACCGCCGGCGCCTCTTGTCCTTGGTCTTGCTCCTGGAATTTGAGAAAAACAATTATGATACGCCAAACCCGCGAGGCGTAAATCGTACTTGCTGCTGTATCTGTGGGAGGGGGATGGCGAGGGCAGGATACCGTGGTTGATGAGGTGAACGCAGACAAAGTCCCCCACCTCGGTCACCCAGCCGGCGTCCTTGGGGAGGGAGCGCGGCAGATCCGGCATGGAGGGGAAGCACGGCTTGGGGCGCTTCTGTTGCTGCTGCTGCTGTCTTGACAGTTGCCCGCTCCTACCCCGGTCGCTCCCGGCGTCGGAGCTGGGCTTCATCAGGATGGAGCTGTTGAGCAGGGGGAAGGGGCCGGAGGGACTCAAGCGGGCGTCCAGCTCTTGCCAGCTCCTACGAAAAAAAATGTGTGTTAAAGCATCCAAAAATGTATGGTATAAAATGGCCATTAACTCTTTCTTCTTTTCCTCATTACCTGAAGTAGAGTTGCCCCTGAGCGAGCAGGGATGTGTAGGTGTACTTGGTGGATGGGGCCGGCGCCGCTGCAGCCACTACTCTCTTGGGTGGGATTAGGGCCTCGAGGCTGTCGCTGTCTGTCCTGGAGGCGGTGCCCTCCTCCTCCT